>PR_CR_10_Liq_1_inCRDRAFT_1000115_pt1 | contig 43571 bp, 37 predicted proteins | sample PRCRCaboRojoPR_3_FD_10241 | JGI IMG/M metagenome (IMG submission 10241) | reverse complement strand
TGGGGCTAAGGTGGTGCAGTTGATCAAAATGTAGTTGCGAAGATCTAACTTCTGACGTTGCCAATTTTTCCTGTACTTTTGCGCCATATTCAATCGAGTTATGGCAGTACCTGAGATCGTTTTTCACGTTGGCCTGGGCAAGGTCGCTTCCACTTATTTGCAGCACCGCTTTTTCCCGAAGCTGCAAAAAATCCACTATATCCCCACCAACCGTTACCGGCAGGTGCCGGACATCATCAAAAAGGGGAAGTACGGGCGGTACTTCGTCTCCCGGGAGTTTGATCAGCAACTGGAGCGGGAGGTCAGCTGGTTTGCATCCTACTATCCGGAGGTAAAGCCCATCATTATTTTCCGGCGGCACGATGGCTGGGCGGCCTCTCAGTACCGGCGTTATGTGAAGAATGGCGGGCACCTGCCCTTTACCGGTTTTTTGGATGTGGAAGGAGACACTGGCTTGTGGAAAGTCAAAGATTTCATTTTTTATAACCACATTGAGCAGCTCGAAAAGCACTTTACGCATAAGCCATTGGTCTTGTTTTACGAAGAGCTGAGGTCCGATCCCTGGGCATTTTTTGATAAAATTGCCGCTTATGCAGATGCCGCCTACGACCCCAAAGATGTCTCGCTCGCCAAGGTGCACACTTCCTACAAAGAGAAGGAGCTGAAGGTCATGCGTAAGATGGGTAAATACATTTTCGGAGAAGAACGTTCGCCCACCAAGGCCGGCACCCTGACCGGATGGCTGCACCGGCGCGGGCAGATGCTGGCCAGCTATGGGGTGCTTTACCCCTCTAAGCTTTTGCCTAAGCGTTTTGTAGACCCTGCCCCGCTCATCCCACCGGAGGAACTGGAAAGGGTGCGCGATTTCTTTGCGGAGGATTGGGCTAAGGTCAAGGCCTATGCGGAGACCTCCGCCATGGTGTAGCACCTTACAGGTGTCGCAGCCCGGACGTCGGGCCCATTTTGCGAAAGCTAAAAATGAGGGTTCAACGTTAAATGCACAGATCAAAACGATAGAACCATGAAGTATTTCCTTACCCCGGTATTGTTGCTGTTTGTGGTGCATGTGGCCTGTGCCCAGCCTGAGCAGGGGCAGTCCATCATACAAACCTACACCCCTTCCCGCCTTTTGCCGAAAGGCAGCTGGGAAGTCAAGCTTTTCAATAATTTATACACGGAAACCCGTGGGGCTAATGAGAATGGGGAGGTGAGTGACCGCCCCCGTGCAACCTTCCTGACCAATATCCTGGAGGGCTTCGTGGGGGTGTCGCCCATTGCGCGGGTCAATGCTGGTGTGATTGTCAATTTCCGGTCCTCCCTCATCTCTTCCGCAGAAATGGAGCACCCGGCCCTTGATGCCCTGCGTTACGCCAATAATGAGGAATTTGCGAGAAGCGGAGTGTCTTATGTTGCCCCTTCTGTACGGTTTACCCCCTTTAGGAGCCTGCCGCGCCTGTCCTTTCAGTCCTCCCTGATGCTGCCGGTGTTTGAGGAGGAGTCCATCAATGGGGTGTTTTTTGCAGAACGCAGTACTATTTGGGCCAATAAAGTCTACTACGACCACTCCTTTGCGAATGGAGACTGGCAGTTGTTTACGGAGTTGAGCTTTGATTACCTGTTCGGGCCGGACGAAGAGAGTTATGCCAACGACAGCGGCTTTATGCCTGTTTCTGTCTTTTTGAGTTACTTCCCCAGTTCCAACCTTACCATTTATGTCAATGCGCAACATGCCCGGCGGATTGACCTGGGCAACAACTTCAGTCAGCACTTTACGCTGGCGGGTGTTGGCGCGAAGTATCAGCTCACAGATGCTCTGAATCTGGAGATTTCGCATGCACAGTTCCTGTTTGGTAATAGCTCGGGCCTGGGCGCAACCTATAATATCGGCTTCCGTTATGTAAATTTATGATGCGGCTGATTTTTTCTCTTTCATTATTCCTGTTGAGCCTGCCTGCCCTGCGTGCACAAGGCATGGTTTTGCAATCCGTGGAAACAGAAGGGCTAAAGCGTACCCATCCCGGGTTTTTCTACGGCATTGCCGGGGCCTCGCCCGGAGATACGGTCACTTGGGAAGCCCTGGAGGAAATGCGGCGATGGCTGGTATTGCAACCGGCTTTCAACGCTGTGGCCTACCACCTGGATACCACGGACAGCGGGCTTCACCTGCGTTGGGAGACCGATGAAGCCAAAACGGTGCTGCCTTACGCAGGGCTATGGTCTTCCAATGACATCACCACGGTCATTGGCGGGCTTTCTGAGTTCAATTTCCTGGGGCGGGGCATTAGCGTGGGCGCTTACTATCAGTACAACCTGCGGCATAGCCTCGGGCTTTTCTACCGGCATCCGTTTTTGGTGGGAAAGTTCGGGGCGGAAATTTCCTATACGCTTTGGAATTCCTATGAGCCACTTTACAAGGGGCCGGCTACGGCCTGGTACGATTATTCGAACTCCAGCCTGAATGCGACTGCCTTTTTTACGCCTACCCGGCGGCAGGAGTATCAGGTGGGCATCAGCCTCTTTCAGGAAGGTTATCGGTTGGGTACGGTAGCGGAGGAAGACCGTCCGCTCTTTCCGCGTGAATTGGATATTGGAAAACTCGGCATCCGTACCAACCACTTTTACCGGGGAGCCGTGCCCCACTATTTCTACTGGTCGGGGCTATCGGTAGATACCTATTCGCAGGTGGTGCTTGATGAACTGGGCTCCGAGCCGTTCTACATCATCCGGCAAGCCTGGAAGTACTACCGACGCACTGGAAAGCGTGGGAATTGGGCGCTGCGCTTCATCTGGGGGCTGAGCACCAATGTCAATACGCCCTTTGCCCCCTTCGCACTGGACAACCACATCTCCATACGTGGTGTTGGCGACCGTATCGACCGGGGGACCGGCATGCTGACCCTTAACACAGAGTACCGGTATACCCTTCTGGAAAACAGGCAAATCGGCCTGCAGGCAGTGGGCTTTGTGGATGCCGGAAGCTGGCGCCTGCCCGGTGGCACTTTTAGTGATTTTGCCGACCCGGAAATCATTCGGCTGCACGGCGGGGTAGGGGGACGGTTCATCCTAAAGCAGTTTTACAACACTGTCTTTTCCGTAGACTACGGGCACTCCCTGCGAGGCACCGGGATGGGAGGGTTTGTGCTGGGGCTGGGGCAGTATTTTTGAATTAGCCCATAACATTTACGGACGGGGTGAGCGCAGTTGGCATTAGGTTTTTCATATCGCAGATTTTTCGTAAAATTAAAGCCTGAAATCTAAAAGCTTAACCTTTGGCGCATCAAAACGAGCCTTCCAGTAAGAGTCCGGAACAGGAAACACCAGCCTGGCTCCTTCGAGTACAGGAACAAAGTTGGGAACCGGAAATCCTGGTCTCTGGTATTGTGCTCTATGGGCTTTTTCAGGTACCTGGATTGCTGGAGCAATTGCAACACTTTCTTAGCCATTTTTCTTTTGAGGTTTTTTCCAGTGGTACGGCCGATGAGAGCATGATTGCCGTGCTCAAGGTCGCTAACGTATGGCTTATCGGAGGTTTTATGGTACACCTGCTACTGCGCAGTATCTGGGTGGCTCTGGTGGGGTTGAGCTATGTGTACAAAAATGGCGTGGATATTTCCAGACTGAAAATGGGCGAATCTTACAATCGCTTGATTTTTAAAGATGCGGAGTATACCCGAAATATTGTCCGTTTGGAAGAGATTTGCAGTACCACTTTTGCAGTCAGTTTTTTGCTGTTTATGCTGATCCTTGGAGGATGTTTTTTTCTCGGTGTAGTAGTGGCTCTACTCGCAGCCTGGCTGTACTTTTTTCCAAATCGGGCAGAGCAGNTAACTACGATAGACCCTATACTCAGCATCATTGGAGGGATTTACGTACTTGATTTTTTAACCCTGGGGCTGTTAAAGCGTATTCCCTATTTCTCAAAGTTTTATCTGCCCATTTACCGGGTCATGAGCTGGCTGACACTCTCTCCTTTGTACCGGAAAATCTACTACGGTCTTGTCAGTAACCACGCAAAGTGGAAATCCGTACTGGCCATTCTTATTTTTCTGAGTGTTACGGCATTGCTTTACAGTGGGTTCCGATTGAAAAATAACCCGGCTGATGTGCTTACCTTGCGCCTCCCGGATACGGCAGAGCAGCTGATGTATCCGGGCCACTACGCGAATTGTGCGGCCAGCAAGCCCTCAGGACTGATACAGATTCCTTCGGATGTGATTGAAGCCAATGTGCTAAGTGTGTTTGTGGTCCACCGGTCGGCGTACGAAGAACGGTATATAAAGCCTTTATGCAACTACAGTGCCCGGCAGGATTCCGTAGATCAGGACACCCTGGTGATGGATTGCCTCTCGCGTTTTTACACCCTGCAGCTAGATGGCGTGCCGGTAGAAGCCGACTATCTGTTTACACGAAAGCAGGAGCCGCTTCAGGTAGGTTTGCAAACGTACCTTGACATTAGTCATTTAGAAAAAGGGCTGCATTACCTTGAGCTATCCTTCCAATTCCAGCAAGAGGATGGCTCGGTTAGGCCGCAACAGGTGGCCAAGGTGGAGTTTTATAAAGCACCACCCTCCGTACCATCAATGCAGCGCCCCTCAATGTCTCAGCCAGCGCTGTACTCTGATGACGACTGAATAGGTCAATGGCTGGACCCGGCGATCTTCGTCAGTCATACCTTCCTGAAGTAAATTTTGGCAAATGCAGCCCAATGGGTGAAATCCCAATATAGTCTTAATAAGCAAGCCCTATCCGTGCTCCAAATGAAAAGCTCGGCCGTACGCTCCAGCCTTCCCTTTTGGGTTCAAAGCTAAACAGCCATTCGTATGCCGGATTATCGAACCGCAGGATACGGTTAGAAAAATTTCCGTATTGAATATGCCGGAGTTGCAGCCCCACACCGGCAAAGAAGTCAATCCATATTTTGTCACTGATCATGCGCTGAGCTCCGTATTTATAATGAATTGCAAGACGTTGCAGGGTCCGGGTGGCCGCGTCAAAGCTGTATTGCTCTCCATCGGTGGCTTCATAAGCATCTGCTCTGAGATCTAGTGCTAGCTGGCTCAGGGCCAGTTCAAGCCCCCAATAATCTGAGGTAAAAAACCCACCGCCGTTAATCTCCGGGCGGGAGGTGAAAAAGCGGCGTATTTCCGGGCGGATTGCAGCGTAGGAGAAGCCTTTGCGGTAATTGGTTTCGCCCCAAAACGAAGGGAAATTGGCATAGGAAACATCGAGTAGGTAGCTGTATTGTCCGCTTACATATTGCGTACCCAGTCTAAACCGTGGATAATAATTAATCAGGCTGGTCGGGGCGATATGGACCCCCCACTTTTTGGGGTCAGGCTGTTCCTGCGCACTCAGAAACTGAACGAGGGTGCAAAAGATCAAAAGGAGCGTCAATCGGGGTTTCATAGGTTAAGGGATTTGCGTAAAGGTATAACGTACGAAGTAGCCAATATGCTGTATCTTCCCCGAAAAATGGAGGACATTAAGTACATTTTATCCGGTTTGTTGGTCGCTCCATTGCTGCCTTTGATGGCCGTTCAGGGTAAGCGCATTCGGGCATCGGTGCCAAAGTTGCCTCCTGCAAAGGGCGCTTCAGGTTACATCGGTGCCGGTAAAGGGCAGGCACTGCGGTTAATCACTATTGGGGAGAGCACGATTGCTGGTATTGGAGTGGAAACCCACGCGGAAGGCTTCAGTGGCACTTTAGCCCGTACTTTGGCCGATCAGTTGGAGAAGCCGGTGGATTGGAAGGTTTATGCCAGGAGTGGGTACACTGCTGATCGGGTGACGGAAAAGCTGATCCCGCAAATAGCCGAGACCGATATTGACCTCATCGTCATTGGCCTGGGAGGTAATGATGCTTTTCACCTTAACTCGCCCTGGCGTTGGCGACGCAGTATTCGGGGCCTGATTGCTGCCTTACGCCAGCGCTTCCCCGAAACGCCTGTCGTTTTCATCAATATGCCTCCAATTAAAAACTTTCCGGCTTTTACGCCGCTGATCAAACGCGTAGTGGGCAGTCATGTCGAACTACTGGGGCGGTCTTTGGATCATGTTACGGAACCGATGCCCAATGTTTTTTACTATGCCCGGGTAATCACCCTGGAGGACTGGCGGGACCGGCTGGGTGTCAGTGCGCCTCCTGCTAACTACTTCAGCGATGGGGTGCACCCTTCGGCACTGACTTATCAGGTTTGGGCGCGGGATGTAGCGGGGTATATTAGGCGTTTAGGGATTCTGTAGTTATGCTTCCGGAGGTCAGTAGGAAGGTAATTCCTTACAACAGCTGTTCGATGAGCTTCGTTAGTTTCTCTTCTTCTACATTGCTCACAGGAATATCGGTGAGTAAGTCCTCCAGGATATGCTTTTTCAGGGCAGTGGCATCTTTCTGCGTTTTAACAGACAGGAAAGTGGTGACGACTGGCAGGTCCAGCTCTGTGAAATCGGATAGCTCTTCCTTGCTCAATTTTGGAAAACGGATCGCCGTCTTGATCAGATTGAAAACGCGATTTTTGTAAATGCCTTTGTCCAGGCCCTTTTCCAAGCCTTTCTCCAGACCTTCTTTTCGGCCCATTTCCAGTAATTGCTCTAATGTGCTCATCACATTCGGTTTTGTCTTGAATTCGGTATTTTCCAATTGCTTCAGAAATTGTCTGGGTGATCGCTCTGCCACGCCTAGGATATATGTAATAACGGATAATACCTGATCGCTGTTTTTTGCTCCTTCAAAGATAACCTCAATATGTTCAAAGATCAAGTCTTGCTTATGCCGCAGCGCCATCGATAGCATCGTGGAGCGGAAGTAGCTGAGCCCCAGCTTCAGCAGCTCCTCCGGTGGCAGGCGGTGCGCATCTTCGATTAGGAAACGGAAATCTGGCATATAGGGCTGTAGCACTTCATAGGCGGGGAGGGATTTAAACAGCTCATGCACGGTCTTTGGCTGCCAAGCCGCCTTCCCATTGTAAAACAACAAGGGCAACACGGGCTCCAATGGCTGCTTTTTAGCCTTCGCTTGCTCGCGCAGGAGCAGGAAAATATAAAGCCCGATTTGCACTGCCACATACTCATCTGGCTCTGATTTGTGCTCGAAAAGAAGGCAAAAATGAAAATGCTGCTCCTGTTCACCTTTCAGCCGGCATCGGAAGACAACATCTGCGCTAAACAGCTTCAGGTTAGGGCGCAGTGCCTGTGCATTTTGCTGTTGCAGCGTGCTGAGGTCCGCAATGGCTGCGATCTTTGGATAAAAATATTGCAGGTAGCTTCTGGCAACCTCCGGGTCACTCATAGCCGATTTGAAAAAGCGGTCGTCTGGTTGATGTATTTGAAAATCTTGGGGCATGATACAGAGATAAATGCCCTGCTAAAATAAACATAAAAGTTTAAAATAAGTAAAAATAACACATTTTTTTTAAGGCGTATTTGTCAATCCAACGGCAGGTACACCCGTTCGCCTGTTTCAGCGGATTGCACAGCCGCCTGCAAAATTTCCACAACGATCATATTGTTTTCCAGCGAAGACAGGCTCATTTCGTCATAAGGTATGGTTTTCCGGACCAGAGCTGCTAAAAGTGCAAAAGGGTCATCATAGGGCGCCGTCCGGGCTGTTGCCGTTTGGGGTTCAAAGGAGGTACGTTCCGGTAGCCGGACTTTCAAACGGGTGGCATCGAGTGCAAAGGCGGCACCGGATTTTCCGTAGACTTCCATGTCTTTACGGCTGTAAGGCCAGTTCCAGGAAGCCTGAATGATGGCCTGGGCTTCGGGGTAGGTGAGCACAATGGTCGCTTCGTCGTCCACTTTGGGGTACAGGTGGGGCTTGATTTGCTGGGTGACCGCAAAAACGGACGTTGGGCGTTCTCCTTTCATCAGCCAGGTTGATAAATTGGCGCCGTAGCAGCCAAAGTCTATTATGGCGCCGCCACCGTTCCACTTCGGGTCGCAGAGCCAGTCGGTGAACTCCGGGTTGCAGCCAATCTCAATCGGCCCTTCATGCCCATCGTGAATCACCATTTTACGGATGGGGCCAAGGGCACCGCCATCTACCAGCGCTTTAACCCTGTGATTAGAGCCATACCAGGTGGTTTCGTAATTGGTCAGCAGCATGATTTTATGCTTCCGGGCGAGCGCTTCCATTTTTCTCGCATGTTCCAGATTCACGGCTAGCGGCTTCTCTACCATAACGTGGATCCCCCTGGGCGCGCAGGCTTCCACCACCTCCAAATGCCCGTAGATGGTATTGAAAGCGGTAACGGCTTCAGGCTTTGTTGCTTCCAGCATACTTTCCAGATCCGGATAGACCAGGTCCATAGAAAAACCATGCTGTTTGGCATAGCGCTCCGCCAGCTCCCGGTTGGGCTCGGCAATGCCAACGATTTCAATATCCCCGCGTTCTGCCCGCCCGAGTATCCAGTGTACATGGGTGTGGACCAGGCCAGCAACGCCTACGCGGACGGGAGGCTTTGGGGAGGGCTGTTGGGCCAGCATGTAAAAAGGCAAGAGCATCAGGGTAACAGGTAAAGATTTCATGACCGGTTAATATTGGTTCGATAAGCCAATGTACAAAGAAGGGCGCAGTCAAGAATGACCAAAACGGAACATATCGGGAATATGGCGACTTTCATCATTGCAGTCCCAACTTTAGCTTCGCCCTTATGGCGATGGGATTGAGTATGTATATGCAGGATCTTAATCCGGAATATTACCTGATTATGCTCTGGTCGGTGATTGGTTTGCTGGGCGGCTGGCTGGCTGTATCCTTCTTAAAGAATCTGAGCATCTCTACTGTGCCCTAAAGGTGTAGGGGCTAAAAGTCAGCCATGACCGGGCTTCACCGAACTGCGGTGCCTAATCATTACAGGTCGCCATTATGCGCCTCTTTTGGGTAGAATAGCTTGTATTTATGATTAGGTACGGTTTTGGAACTTGTAGGGATTGCCCATACTGATGACCGCCCATTGGATGGCAAAAGCATGCTGCCGTGGCTGGCGGGAGAAACCGATAAGCCTGCTTCGCCCCTGTTTTTAGCCTGTCCATTCCAGATTGGTCGCCAGGTCGTTATCAAGTCAGGACTTATGTTAAACATGATTATATTTCTATTGAAGGGGCGATTGAAGAGCTGCTCATTCCCTAAATTTATTTCAACCCAACAGACTAACCATGACGAGATTGATCTGCTCAATAATTTTGATGGCCTTTTGTGCCCTTTTCTGCCAGCCTCAGCTTTCCGCTCAATCGGAACAGCAGGCCGGGGCTTCTCCCAATATTCTATTTTTGTTTGCCGATGACATGCGGGCCAGCGCCCTTACCAATCCGGCAATCAAAACCCCGAATCTGGACCGCCTAAGGTCCAGCGGGATGCTATTTACAGAAGCGCACATTATGGGCGCAGATAATGGTGCGGTCTGTGCACCAAGCCGGGCTATGCTCATGACCGGCCGGCATTTGAGCCGACTTTTGCCGGCCGGCTTCAATATTCCGGATGATCATGCGCTTCTTGGGGAAACGCTGCAGTCTGCTGGCTACGATGCCTTTGGGACCGGTAAATGGCACAACAGCCGGCATACTTTCAACCGGAATTTCAACACTGGGGAGCATATTTTTATGGGCGGTATGCATGACCCCTGGAATACGCCATTATACCATTATCAGCCCGATGCCGTTTATACAGACCGCCGCCCGGTCATTCAGGATGACCGGCACAGTAATAAGGTGGATACGCTTCCCGGTGAGTATGTATTTGGAGGCATTCATGCTTCCGAAGTGTTTGCCAATGCAGCAATCGGCTTTATAGAAAGCCGGCGCCCTGATGATAATCCTTTTTTTCTGTACACGGCATTCACGGCTCCCCATGACCCCCGAAGTATGCCGCCGGAGTATTTGGAATGGTACCATCCCGACAGCATTGCGCTGCCACCCAATTTTATGCCTGAGCATCCATTCGATAACGGGCAATTGATTATCCGGGATGAGCAGCTGGCAGACACCCCCCGGCAACCCGAAGAAATCAGGCAGCATATCCTGGAATACTATGCCATGATCAGCCATCTGGATGCTCAGGTAGGGCGCATTCTGGAGGCTTTGGAAAAGTCCGGGCAGCTGGACAATACCATCATCGTCTTTGCGGGGGACAACGGGCTGGCGGTAGGGCAGCATGGGCTGATGGGTAAGCAAAATATTTATCAGCATTCGGTCAATGTGCCTTTGCTCATCGCCGGGGCGGGTATTCCCGAGGGGGCTTCAACCCCGGCCTTGTGCTACCTCATTGATTTGTTTCCTACGCTGTGTGATCTGGCCGGGGCAGAAGTGCCTGCCGGGCTGGATGGCATAAGCCTGGCCCCGGTGATCAAAGGGGAGCAGAAAACCGTCCGTAACGTCCTGTATCTTCAGTACAAAGGCTTACAGGGGGCTATTCGAGAAGGCAACGATAAGCTTATACGATACTGGGTTGATGGAGTGGAGACACTACAACTATTTGACTTGGAAAAGGACCCCTGGGAGGTTCGGAATCTGGCTGGGCAATTTCCTGAAAAGGCCAGTGCTTTGAAACGGGAACTCCTGGAATGGGATAAGCAACACGGTCTGGCTAGCCGGAAAAGTCAAAAATAACAGAAGAATGAAAAGTATAAACACGTGGATTTGGGCAGCCTTCGCCCTGTGGCTGAGCAGTTGCAGCCCGGAAGCCCCGCAGTACGATCTTATTGTTTATGGCGCAACTCCTGCGGGTATTATTACTGCGGTAACAGCTGCAGATCACGGTGCCCGGGTACTGCTTGTGGAGCCTATGCCTGTAGTGGGCGGCATGAGCACGAGCGGACTGAATACCGCAGAGAACGAGCACATTGTTAATGATGCCATCACTGGCCGGGCCCGCGATTTCTACATTCGCCTTGGGGAGCTTTATTACGATACGGCCTACTTCCAAACCTTTGGCAATGGCCGGAACCTGGACTTTCAACCGGGTGATCCTGCCTTCTTCTTCGAATCGAAACATGCACAGGCGCTTTACGAAACGATGATTGAAGAGGCTGGTATTGAGCTCATCACCGATGCCCATCTCACTGCAACTACGGTTAAAGAGGGGCGTATTCAGGAATTAGAGCTCAGCAACGGGCGGCAATTTACAGCCCGCTACTTCGTAGATTGCAGCTACGAGGGCGACCTCATGGCACAGGCCGGCGTGCCATACACTTACGGCCGGGAGCCCGTCGAACAATACGGGGAGTCGCTGGCGGGGCTGCGCCTGATTGACGATACCCTCAGCGCACGCATGGTTGATGCTAACGGGGCATTATTACCTTACTTCAACCGCTACGATACGCTGGTCCCTGGTAGCGGGGACAAACGGGTTATGAATTACAACTTCCGCCCGATTATGACGGAGGTGGATAGCCATCATGTGCAGCGAATTGCCCTTTCTGACAGCACTTTTACGAATGAAGGGCGGATTTGGGAAATCGTGTTGTTGCCTTTCGAAGTGTCCTACCACACCATTACTCCCCCTAAGTCGTCAGTGAAGAATCTCCTTGTGCCGGTTTGTGCCTCCTTTAGCCATGTTGCTTTTTGTACCTACCGCCTGGAGTCCACCTGGATGCAGGCAGGGCACGCTGCAGGCCTGGCTATTGTTCAGGCACTGGAGAAGGATGTAGCTGTACAGGACATTGATATCCCGGCATTACAGAAAGAACTGATCGCTGAGGGCATGGTCATCGAGGCGGATAGTATTAAAGGCTATGATGATTATGACTGGATGAAGGGGCACCGTCGCTACGGGCACCGCTACAAGCGGATGTATGAGGCTTATGGTATTGACCTGGAAGGGTTTTGAGTAAATGAAGTGGTACTGCAAATCATTTCCAAGCTGTATGGTCTCTACATAAAAGCCTGGAGGAATGAAAAATGGCTAAATTGCAGGATATTAATCTTCATGCATTATGGCACTGCCAAAAAATCTCTCCAAGCACTTCAAAGGCGTCCTCTTCGGCGGGAACTGGTCGGATTCCAACTATAAGGGTCAACTGTCGGATGTCGACTGGAGGATGGCGACCTCGAAAGTAGCCGGGTTTAACACCATTGCGCAATTGGTCTATCACGCCACCTATTATCTGCCCCATATCGCCAATGTACTCGAAGGTGGGTCCTTGCAAGCCAGGGATAAATACAGCTGGGAAACGCCGGACATCAAGTCCGAAGCCGACTGGCAGGCCCTGCTTGATGCGGTTTGGGCGGATGCAGAACGGCTGATTGCGGCGACCGCCAGACTTCCTGAAGAGCAGATGTGGGCGGACTTTTCAGACCCCAAATACGGGCATTACTTTAGTAACCTTAACGGGATTATCGAGCATTTGCACTATCATCTGGGGCAGATTGTGCTGTTGAAAAAGCTGCATGCATTAAAAAGGTAATTACAGTTTCTCACTCAATGCCCAAAACAACTGCCGGTACCCCACTTTATCATCCTTGCCCAGGCGGACCATGATGATGTTTTTCTCCGGGTGCACATAAATGTACTGCCCCAGGATGCCAATCGCCAAGAACTCCGGCCCGCACATCCGGTAAGCGTACTCGCCATCCCGGAACGGAAAGACACCAACCCCTTCCGGAGCGGCAGCTACTGCAGATGCAGAATCGGGCGCAACACCCCGGTACGACCGGCTGTACCACTGGTACTGGTAGCAATCGTTGGTGTAATCAGGTGTGGTGCTGCGTTTGACCCACTCCTGATCCAGCAATTGCTGGCCTTCCCACGCTCCGCCGTTCAGGTATAAACGGCCGAACTTCGCATAGTCCCGGGCCTGCGCATTCAGGCAGCAGAAAGCTTTGGTTGTGCCACTTTTTTTGCTGTCAAAGCTCCAGCTCGCCTGGAATTCCATACCAAGGGGCTGCCAGATTTTTTCCTGTAGATACAGAGGCAGGTCTTTCCCGGTCGCCCGCTCCACGATGAGCGCAAGGAGTTGGGTGTTAATGCTTTGGTATTCCCGGTAGCTATCTGGCTCGGCGGCGAATTCAGACCGCTCGAGGGTATACTTTTCCAGTTGCCGCCCGTAGTAATCGCGTGCAACAGGTGCGAAAGGATTGAAATAGCTATTCTCATTATACTTCAGCCCGCTGCGCATATTAAGCAGGTGCTCGATAGTCAGGCGGTCAAACCGTTCATCCCTGTCCTTCAGTTCGGGCAGGTATTGCGTTACGGGGTCGTCAACACTTGCTATGGCGCCCTCCTGAACGGCAAAACCCATAAGGGAGGAGACAAACGACTTGGCCACGGAAAAGGAAGGGTGAAGTGGTCCATCCTCGGCATATCCATCGAAGTAATTTTCGTAAAGAATGGTATCATTCCGGATGATGAGAAACGCCAGCGTTTTACCATAATCACCTATGTATTCCGGCAGGGTGTATTTTTTGCCATCTGTAGTCAGTTCCGTTTCCGCAAGCTTTTGCTGAAGGCTGTCTGGCGCGTAGGCAAAAGTGAAAGGCGTTTCCGGAGCGTTGATGGTCGTAGCCGGGAACTTTTTGTAATCATTGACATCCGCGAAGTTCCAAAGGAAAAAACGGCCGATGTGGCAGCCGGAAGCCAGGAAAACTAGTGTGGCCAGGCAAAACAACCGTAACAGATTGGGCATAGCAGTAGATTTTGGCTGTAAAGCTAAGTAAAAAGCACTTCGTTCCAACCGTTTCGATCCCTTAGCGATTTCCTATAATTTGTCCACTTCCTTTCTGAAGAAATGCTCCAGGCGTTCCACCCCGTACCGGGGGGCAACATTATCCTGCGCCATCATGGTGAGGAAAAATTCAAAGGGCCCGTAGGTTTTGGAGGAGGTGAACGTACGCATCAGCCAGATGAGCAAACGGCGGTTCCAGTCGGGCAGGTGCAGAATATTCGGCGGATGCCCCACGGCTTTCAGGGCAAGCACGGCGATCTCATTTTGGGTGAGAATGTCCGGGCCGCCTACTTCCAGCTCGGTAGCAGATGAGCCCATCTCGTCGATGATGGTTTTAGCGAGGTCCCGCCCGTGGATGGGGTTGAGCTTGCAATTGCCATTCCCAAACAGGTAGACCCGCCCGCCCTTCGCCATATCCAGGAAGTCTGTCATGTCTGAGAAGAACCCATTGGGGCGGACGATTTGATACTCCAGCCCGGAAGCCATAAGCGCATCCACAAACCGCTCTTTAGCGGCCATAATTTTGAGGTGGCGCATCTGCTGGCCATTGATGGCGGAGATATAGATGAACTTACGAGCGCCTGCCCGTTTGGCCTCTTCCAGCAGATTGAGGTTGGCCTGATAGTCTACGTCCATATAGGTGAGCCCGTCTTTCTGCCGGGTGATACCCACGGTAGAGATTAAGGTATCGATACCTTTTAGTTGCCCGCGCAGGGTGTCCGGTTGGGTAACTTCCGCCCGGATGAGTGTATCAGGAGGTAACTGGAAGCGCTCAAGCTTCTGCGGGTTTCGGGCTATGGCCTGGAATGGGAGCTGTCGTTCCTGCAATTCAGCGATGAGGTGCCTGCCAAGGTAGCCGGTTGCACCGGCAATCAGTATCTTTTTCATAGGAGTATTGTTGATTCTATGCAAAGATGCAGGCCCGGGCCGCGAAGATCGTCCGGGAATAAGAATCAGTACAAGCTTGCCCTCCCTATGAAATTTCGGACGCTCAGTTTACCGGTTGGCCTTGAGCCAGGCACTTGGGGTTTGCCCGGTGGACTTTTTGAAGAAATCATTAAAGACCGACTTGGAATTAAATCCGCAATCATAGGCCAGCCCCAGGATGGTGTAGTGGCTGAATTCCGGCAGTACGGCCTTTTGCTGGAAAGCGCCCAATCGCCAGGTGTTGATGTACTCGTTGAAGTTTTGCCCGAGCGTTTCATTCAGCAACCAGGACAATATGTTGGGATGGAGGTCAATCCGGGCGGCCAGTTCCCGCAGGTTGAGCTCGGGGCTGAGGTAAGCCTGCTCGTTTTCCATGATGCCCTGCAAGGCCGATTTGTAGTCTCCTGCTTCTTCCGGCGATAGCTTGGTGGCGGCTTTTTCTTTTTGAACAGAAGCGGTAACCCGCCCTGCCGCTGAAGGGAAGGTATTTTGCATCAGTTGCTGAAATTCGGTTCGCGGACGTAGGGGGCGCAGTAGCGGGTCATTGCAAAAGTTGATGTACTGCCCGTTGCGTTGTTGAATACCTTGTTTTAAGGCCGCCAACGCCTGTGTTTGGTCACCGGTGTACAGGGGAGCGTAGACGGCCCAGGGCAGATAAATGGTGGTATCGGTTGCAAAATCGGAAGTGGAGAGGCTGGTTTTCGTATGCATGGCTTCGTAGAGCCGTAAGAAATTACTGTTGACGTCCCCCTTCGGTGTGCGGCTGAGCCAGCTGTGCAGTTCCTGTTGCTGACCTTTGAGGATATAGCAGCAAGCCTTCGCCCGGATCGCCAGTTCCCAGTTCAGGTCAATGGTCAGCGCTTTGTCCATCCACTGCATGGCGGTATCGTATTGCTGTTGCAAATAGTAGATATTGCCTTTGGTGTAGTGGTGGTTAGGGGAGAGGGGGTTGTACTCCAGGGCCTTGTTGATGTATTCCAGCGCCTGGTCAAACTGCCCGAGTGCGGTGTGGCATTCTGCAGCGGACTCCAGCGACTCCGTATCCTGAGGCGAGATCACCAGCCCTTTGTGCAGGGCCTGAAGCGCGCTGTGCGGGTCCCAATTGACCCAAAGCGCCTGTGTCGCTTTCGCAAAATAGGCTTCCGTAGATTCCGGTTGGAGGGCAATGCCCTGCGTAAGGTAGAAATCGGCCGCAGTCAGAGCATCCAGTTTATTCATAAATCCCCAGGACCCGAGAATACCGTAGCATTGCACAAGCCCAAAGTACGGCTGATAGTAGGCGGGGTCAAGTGCTATGCTTTGTTTGTAGGCATGTATAGCCCGCTCGAAATCCTCGCTTTTCCACTGGAGTTGAAAAAAGCGGCCTTTCAGGAACATCTGATAGGCTTTGATATCCCGCGTTTTGGTGGTCACCAGGTGGTCGTCAATATCAAGGTGCCCGTAGTTTTCCCGGATTTTCTCGGCAATCAGCAGGCTGATTTCATCCTGCAGCTCAAAGATATCTGTCAGTTCCCGGTCGAAGCGCTCAGACCAGAGGTGGAAGCCGTTGTCCGTACGTACGAGCTGTGCATGGATGCGGATGCGCTTGCCCACTTTCCGGATGCTTCCGTCGAGGATCGTAGCCACGCCCAGTTGGTTGCCAATGATCCGGACATCGGTTTTCCGGTCGCGGTAGGCAAAGCTGGAGGTGCGGGCGGTTACTTTGAGCCCGTCCACCCGGCTGAGGGCGAGGATGATCTCCTCGGACATTCCATCGGCGAAGTAAGTGTTATCCTGATCAGGTGTCAGGCTCTCGAAGGGGAGGACGGCTATGGACTTTGTTCGTATCAAGGCTGTTCCAGGTGTTGGAATTTTTCAGGAGTAATTGTTGATTACAAAAGTATGAAATTATAAGGCGTTGGTTAGTAAATCAAATAGGCGGCAGGAGGTTTTTGCCTTGGAAACCTTATAAAGGCGAACGGTAAACTACCTTTTTTAGCTCATGACAAAAGTCACCCGGCCGAAATGATATAATTACTTTCAGGCCGGGTAGTGTTCCCCTTAATTTGTGCTCAGATTAAAACCTAAAACATAATACAGACATGGTTAGTAAAACTGCAGCTGAATTTACCGTAGGGAATATTACCGAGCTACAAGAGCTTATGGCCGTCGCACCAAGTTTCACTGTTGTAAGAAATATAGAGGAACTGGTGGAGTTGGCAGCAGGCGGGAAAGGTAGTGATTATCAGGAGGTCCGTTATGACCTTCCTGATGGGCGAAGTCACCTGGAAGCCGAAGTGCTCCGTACTAAAAACGGGATTGCCGCGAACTATACCGAAGTGTACATGCGCCGACGCGACCCTAATTGTATGGTCATTGCTGATAGCTTTCCTACCGACAAGCCCACCTTTGAAGGCCGGTTCGGTCATTCCTTCGATCATTTGAGAGCTGAAACCTTCGACTGGTTAAAGACGCAGCATTTAGGAATGTTTTACTACCATGCCGGGCAGCCGGGTATGGGGTATAATGCCGTAGCGGTTATCCCCGCCAACGCAGGCTTCTTTGGCTTGGGCCTGGCATTGCTTCAGGGTATTATTGACCCGGAGGAATTGCCCGAGGACTTCTCACCGGAAGCGGTGATTTATACGGCACCTCCTTTCCGTCATACCCACTTTGAAGGTAAGCAGGTGGTGGTCCACAACCGTCAGCCGGGCAAATACGAAATGTTTTCCTACAACCTCTACCCCGGTCCAAGTGCTAAGAAAGGCGTTTACGGTATGCTGATCGGGCAGGGAGAAGAAGAAGGCTGGGTGACCGCGCACTGCTCTACCGTTCGGGTGGTGACGCCTTACGATAACGTCATCACGCTCATGCACGAGGGGGCTAGTGGTGGCGGCAAAAGTGAGATGCTGCAGCAGCCTCACCGTTCACCGGAAGGCAGCCTGTTGTTAGGCAAGAATATACTGACTGGTGAAAAACGGATGCTGGACCTCCCCCGGACCTGCGATCTGGAACCGGTCACTGACGATATGGCGCTTTGCCACCCCAAGCTTCAGAAAAATGACGGCAAGCTTTGGCTGGAAGATGCGGAAGACGCCTGGTTCATCAGGGTAGACCATATCGAAGACTACGGTACCGATATGGTGCTGGAAAAAATAACAGCCAAACCGGAAAAGCCACTGCTTTTCCTGAATATCGAGGCCGTACCCGGTGGAAGGGCTATGATCTGGGACCACAAGCAAGATGCCCCCGGCGTCCCTTGCCCTAATCCAAGAGTTATTCTGCCACGGGATATCGTACCCGGTATATACTCTGATCCTGTGCGGGTGGATATCCGGAGCATTGGCCTTCGGACACCACCTTGTACCCAGGAAAACCCAAATTACGGCATAGTGGGCATTATGCACATTTTACCGCCTGCCCTGGCCTGGCTTTGGAGATTGGTTGCGCCCCGTGGCCACGCCAACCCAAGTATCATTCAGACCAAGGGGATTAGCAGTGAAGGAGTGGGCAGCTACTGGCCATTCGCTACGGGTAAGAAGGTCAAACAGGCCAATCTGCTGCTGGAGCAAATCGTAGATACACCTGATGTGAAGTACATCCTTACGCCCAACCAGCACATTGGAGCCTGGAAGACCAGCTTTATGCCGCAGTGGCTTAGCCGGGAGTACCTGGCCCGCAAAGGCAACGCAGAATTCCTGCCGGATCAACTGAGCCCTTCCCGCTGTAGCCTGTTGGGGTACGCGATGAATAAAATGAAGCTGGAGCGTATCCAAATCCCTAAGTGGATGCTCAAGGTGGAGTACCAGGAAGAGGTCGGCAAGGAAGCCTATGACCAGGGTGCAAAGATTTTGTATGATTTCTTTGAGAAGACACTTGCCCAGTTCCAGGAAGACAGCCTCAGCCCCCTTGGTAAACAAATTATCGAATGCTGCCTGGACCACGGTAGTGTGACGGATTATGAAAGCCTCTTTAAAAAGGGGTAATCTCCCACTGCCTCCGGGGTTACACAAAGCTACGATTTAAAAAAACTGTTGTTGATTACATCATTCACCCTGAAGTCATTTCCGGCTTCAGGGTGTTTGTTTTTGCCTTTGCGCTCTACAAGCTGGGGCATCTCTTTGACCGGAGGCTGTTATCGCTTTACTACAGAAAAAGCAGACCGCTTTTGCCCCCATTGCACTTGTACCTGATAGGTGCCCGAAGGCAGGCGGTCCCAGCTCCGGAGCATGACAGTGCCCTGACTGGCTGTTTCAGAAACAGATTTTAGGGCCCGTCCACTGCTGTCAAATATTCGGATATGCACGGGGTCAGCTACTGCTTTGCCCAACTCAATCGTCAGCGTGTCCTCTACCGGGTTGGGGAAATAGCGCACTTTTGATTTCTTTGTAGAGGTGACTGCCACGGGCGATTCCTGGTAGATGCGCACGTAGTCCACTTCCATGGCGCTACTGTTAAAGTCAGGCGCAATACTGGGCAGGATGGCGACATTAAATAACAGGTACTGCTCGGCATCGAAGGGCCAGGTCTCCGGGTTTTTATCGGTAGGGTTGTAGGTGAAATGCTCCACGCCATCTACCGCAAAAACCAGCTTCTCAGCGGTCCATTCCAGGGAATACACATGGAAGTCTGTGGCGTAGGTCGGCAGGTTTTGTCCGCCTACATTAACCGTGCCCCCAAAGCTGGAGGGCGTATGCGTGGCGCTGGAAACATAGCCAGGGTTGGTGCCCCAGTGCTCCATGATGTCGATTTCTCCGCAGGCGGGCCAGGGCGTGGTGCCAAAACCTTCGTTATCCCAGTAGCCGCCATCTTCGTCAATGTTTTTGCCCAGCATCCAAAGGGCAGGCCAGGTACCGGGTCCGGTAGGCAGCTTAGCGCGGATTTCCACCCGGCCGTACTGAAAGGTGAACTTGGAATTCAGGCGGGCCGAAGTAAACTCCTTGGTATGGCCCTGATCGGTGAAGGTCTCCCGGCGGGCTTCGATTTTTAGTACGCCGTTTTCCACCCGGGTATTTTCCAAACGGTCCGTGTAGTGTTGAATTTCACCATTAAACCAGCTGTTGCCCAGTGGGAGCAGGGTTTGGTGAAACCACTTGGTATCATCTGCAGTACCATCGACATCAAACTCATCAGCCCAAATGAGCTGATCGAAAACCGGCCCGGGGGTGGAAGTGCCTTCAAACAGGAAATCATCAATATAGGCCACCACCTGATCGTTATTGTTTTCTCCGTTGACCTGCAGGAGCACCCGGTTGAAGTCATTGCGCTGAGTGGGTGGGGGGGGAATCCGGAGACAGGTTGATGTAATTGTCATTCGCAAAGTCAAAGGTGACCGTTTGCCATTCATCCGTTAGGATGGGCTTGATGATCTCGCTTTGGGTAGACCAGGGTGCTGGCAGGTTGCCATCCTGCAGTTTCAGTGAAATTTGATTGGGCTGATTCCCGGTCAGCCCGCTGGATGGCACGTAGATTTGAAGTGAGAACAGGTGCTCGCATGAAAGGTCGAACGGGGTGTCGGCATCGAAACGCACATTGGCAAACTGTCCGCCTGTATCACCGTACCTCAGCACGGTAGCAGAGGTATTGCTGCCCTGTGGGAAGGGATTAGGGAAACTGGTATCGATCTGGCAGTCATCGCCCGCCCAGGTGCTGATGTCGCCGTTGCCTTCGAAGTCGTCCTGAATGGTGGTTTGGGCATTAGCTAAAAAAGTGAAGAACAGTAGTGCAGGCAGAAAAGCATTGCGTAGGATCATACGTAGAGGCTATAATTTTTTATGAAGAGAAACAGCCATAGCTTCTCTTTTCCTCTAAGTTAGTGAATCAGCACCGGGCATTTGAAAATTCTATGTCATATCTGCCAGGAAAATGAATCCCCCCTGAGCTGCATAGTAAATGGCTCAGGGGGAATCAAAGGGTAATTACACTCAGTAATCTTTAAAATCAGGGTTTCACGACTCTGCGTACCCCAAGATGTCGTCCCGTCTCGTCAGTTAGGATCATTTGATAGAGCCCGCTTGGCAAATCTGATATGGGTATGGTGCCCGCCTTTCCAATCAATTCCTTTTGCCGGAACTGCCGGCCATTCAGGTCAAAAACGGTGAGCCGTAATTGCCCTGTACTTTGACTGGCTTCCACCTGCCACTGTACTTCGTCCCTTGCTACGGTGGGGAAGAGCTGGAAGCCAGCGCCTGTTGCCGGTGCATTGACGGCATTAATAATAGCCGTGTTTTCGAAGTATTCAAAGATGATTTTGGCATATCCGCCTCCAGCCTCATCGTATTCATACCTGGAAGTCAGTAGGTCTACATCTCCATCTGCATCCAGGTCTGCAGCTGTAGGGATTACTAAATAGCTGTTGTTCGAAGAGACCAGTCCAAAAGCATTGCTTTGCGGTGGGGCGAAGGCAGGCTGTTCCGGAGTGCCCGTATTTTCGTAGTAATTGAGTATGGGTTGGTAATAGTCTCCTTCGTACAAATACTCACCACCGGAGATGATATCGAGGTCGCCGTCATTGTCAAAATCAGCCACGGTAGGCAGGAATAAATAACCGTTTACCGGAGGCTGCAGCCCAAACGGATTAATTTGTGCCTCACCGAATTCCGGGTTTTGGGCTGCACCAATATTGGGGAAATAAGCGATAGATCCGGTAGTACTTCCATATGGGTAGGAATAAGTGTAGGGGTATGTACCAACCAGCAGATCCAAATCTCCATCATTATCCATATCCACCAAAAAAGGAATAGTGGAATCCGGGTCATCAGGAACGCTCAGTCCAAAGGGGGCCGTCTGAGGCGTTGCAAATGCAGGGGCTGTGGGCGTCCCTATGTTTTCATAGTAGGTAAAATAAAATCCGTAGGATGGCGCATCATACTGGCCGGTCAGCATATCCAGGTCCCCATTTCCGTCGAGATCGCCAAAAGTAAGGGTAGTGGCCTCGTTAAGGGTTCCCACACCGAACGGGTTGGCCACAATTTCACTGAACTCGGGTTCCTGCGGTGTGCCTATGTTTTCCTGAAAAAGAAGGATGTTGCTGCCATATAGGTCGTCATTTCCAGTCCGGTGAAATAAGTCAAAGTCTCCGTCCCCATCAATGTCTACCAGCTGTGGGATCGGGAAAAAACTATTTTCGTTTTGCCCAAGCTCTAAACCGAAGGGGTTTTGTACCGGGGCTGCAAACTCCTGCGCTTGTGCGTGTTCCAGGCCCAGCAGCAGGGTAGAGGCTGCCAGTGCGTGGCGGAGCTTCCGGTGAGGGATAACCCGGCGGAGCTTTTGGAACAGTTGCCGTATCTGGTGCAGGAATGCCTGCTGTTTTTCCCACCTCAGAGCGCTAAAGGTGCCGCTTGACAGCATTCGCCTCAGCTTTTGGTTCAGTGCCAGAAACGGAAACCTGGGTTTCGAAAAGCAATACTTTATACCGTTCCCTTTGCTGGTAAAAGGACGCCTATAGCAAGACTTCCAGCTCCGGACTTGCACCGGAGGGCGCAGGGGTAAGCTGCAGCTCGTCCACCCCCAGGATAACAGGTAGGTCGCCGGCGTCCCGGGGTACGGCTATTTTTAGGTAGTTACTGAGAGCATCTGTCAGTCCTCTTGCCAGATTTATAGGGACTTTTCTGGATTGTGCCCCAATGAAGAAATAGCCGATGCTATCCGTTACAGGCCGGCTATCCACCACCTTTTTTATGAAAAAACCGGAGATCGCTGAGTCCGGTGGTGTATCTCGGAGCGCGATGTACTTTTTTTGCCCGGAGGCGTTGGTGCTGAAAAGGAAAAAGCATACAACAGGTAAAAGGTGTATTTTCATCTTACAGAGATTTTGAGGTAAAAGATATCATTTTCTGTCAAACCGCTTTATTACGGCCGTATCTTTAACACAGTACAATATACTCATTTTGGATTTTTTGAATTATCGTATTAGCTTTATGTTTTGGTTTACATTGCTGTAAATCAGTTTGTTATAGTTTTACTGAAAACCAGTTTATTATGCGTGCACCTGTCGGATTAGTAATCGTGGTGTCTTTTTTGTTTAGCGCGGTTGCCGCTCAGGAATACGATACCTGGAGCGGGCTGCACAACCGATCTGCCAGACTGGAAACAGATGCCAGGATGGTGGTCGTGGGGGAGGAGGTGTTCCTGGAGCAGCGGGATGAGATGAGCGAGGTCTTTTTGTACAAACTTAATCTCGAAGGGGAAATCCTGGATTCCCTCGTACGCGGAGATTTCGGTCCCTATTCCTTCTACGAGCAACTGCAAGCAGACCCCGTGGACAGTACGCTGTGGATGATTGGCTTTGCCTACCTGCTGGAGGATGGAGCTAATGCCAGGCCTCATCTGTCTGTACTCCACTTCGGCCGGAACCTGGAATTAATTAGCTACAGCGTTAACGATACACTGACAGACTTAGATCCTTTAATTACGAGCATTGCCAATAACCTATCCAGCTTTGTACGGGATGAAAACCGAATATATAGCCGCTATTACGGGACTTATCTGAGCACGCTTAACGCCCTGCTTTACGATGTGGTCATGGATACTTCTTGTAATATTTTGCATAGCTCCCCGGCAGACTTTCCTCAGCATTATGCTACTCTGGCAATGGTCGGAGAACGGCTGTTTGGTTGTTTTGGCTCCCTATTTATGGAGCTTAGCCCGGAGAACCTGGAGCCGATACAGGAAAATTCCTATGACTGGTTTAGTAATGCTTACAATTTTGATGGTTTTGGTTTCACGAACACTGGAAATTTCTGGCCCTATTTCAAACCTAATGACGGTAATCTGGTCTTTGCCAACAGGATTTTTGAGCTGAATAGTTCAGACAGCATCTATCAGTCCATTGAGATTAGGACGCCTGATTTCGAGTTAATTCGCCGATCGGTGGTACACGGGCTGGCTATCGAAGGGCCAGGCCTGGAGGACGGTGATCTGCGCCCGGCTTACCGATATCCGTTAGACTATAATTCGAATGACGAGTATTTTTTATTAGGCTTCGATTTTGCGAATGCTAACCGCTGGCGCCTGAGCAAGGTGGATGCCAACCTGGAGCGCATCTGGGATGTGCATGTGTTGTTACCATTTGACAATAGCTGGGCAACGGGTGTGGCCGCGACCCCGGACGGGGGGTGCTTGGCACATGGACAGGTCCTCCGCGATGACCTCTTTCCGGAGGAAAGCCGTCACATTATCTACAAGTTTGATTCAGAAGGCGTTATGACCAATGTGGTGATGCCGGGCGAACATTGGGAGGCCAAGCCTTTTATTTTTCCCAACCCCTGTACCGATCAGGCGCAGTTGGCCTTTCCGAAAGCCTGGGCAGGGGCGCCAATAGAGGTGGAAATACTTAGTAGTAGCGGGAGTCCTTTGTATAGGCAATCTGTAGTTGCCAATAACGAGATAAGTATTTCCACTGGAAATTGGGCCTCCGGGATTTATTGGGTCCACTGCAGGGAGGTGGGAACGGGACGGCTGTTTGAGGTGGCTCCACTCAAAGTTAGCCGCTAGTATTCCAAGTGGATGGAGCCGTAAATACCAGAGCACTTAAAGTGTATCCTGGCCGCGCCTGCTCCCTAAATCTTCTTCCGGATACTTCTTAGCGCGGTGGTATAACAAGTGATATCTGTCATTTTTTTTCAAGGGGATGATTGGCGTATTAATGATTGAGATCAGTGCAAATCAAAATACCAGAGGGTACCTTATGCCTCTAAATCATTCAAAATGCGACTCCTATTTGCCTTTTTGCTGTTGATCCACGGGGGTATCCACCTGTTTGGTTTTTTGAAAGCCTATAATTTCTACCAATTTGAGCAGCTCACGCAGCCGATTTCCCGCGCGCAGGGGGTGTTTTGGTTGCTGGCGACCCTCTTGTTCGCGGGCACCCTGCTGATGTACCTTAGCGGGGCAACCTTCTGGTTTGTCCTGGGCTTCATCACCATCCTTTTGTCGCAGCTCCTTATTTTCAGTCATTGGGGTGATGCCCGTTTTGGCACCATTGCAAACCTGCTCATTTTGATTCCGGCCCTGCTCAGCTGGCAGAGCTGGCGTTTTGAGCATCAGTACAGGGCTGATGTGCAAGTCGGCATAGAGCGGACGCAGGCCATTCAACAGGACCTGCTCACAGAGCAAGACCTTCAGCATTTGCCTGCACCTGTTCAGCGTTATCTTTGGTACGTGGGAGCGGTTGGGCAGCCCAAAGTGCATACCTTCCGTGCCCGGTTCAAGGCAGAGATGAGGGGTAAAGGACAGGATTGGATGCAGATGGACTGTGAACAGTATAATTTCTTTGATACGGACGAGCGGCTGTTCTTTTTGAGCGCTAAAGTCAAAGGGCTGCCCGCTCAGGGCTATCACCGGTATCAGGGGCACGAAGCGAGTATGGATGTCCGGCTTCTATCCGTTTTGCCGGTCGCACAGGCTGAGGGGCCGGAGATGTTTATTGCCGAGACGGTCACGCTGTTCAATGACATGTGCTTCCTGGCACCGGCAACGCTGATTGACAAACGCATTCAGTGGACAACAGTTGATGAGCATACTGTGCAGGCGGCTTTTACCAATAAAGGCACAACAATTCAGGCGAAGTTGTTTTTCAATGAGGCAGGGCAACTGATTGACTTTGAGTCTCACGACCGCTACGACATCAATGCTATGCAACAGTATCGCTTTACCACACCTCTGCGCAACTACAAAGACTTTGGAAAGGTGAGGCTGGCCAGCTACGGAGAGGCCACCTGGCACTACCCGGATGGCCCCTTTGTGTATGGGAAATTTACGCTGGAAGAAGTGATGTACAATCCTGGCTTTGATGACTACCGCATGGAAAAATCAACAGGGATGATCAGCTTGCGGGCTCCGAGGTAAGCCTGATTGCTGACGACTGCCGGAGCGCTATCTATAACCCGCTTTACTTCGCGGCTGAAAGCAGGGTCGGGGCTCTGAAGAATTTCGTAAGTCTGTACCTGTCCGACTGGGTTGAGTGTGACTTTCACGGTGACCCGGCTTTCCACCATTTTTTCCTGCAGTAATTCCGGGTAGGTCACTTGCGACGCAACGTGTTGCATGAGGGTTGCCTGCGCCAGTTGGTTGTGTCGCTTGATTAAAGCATTTCTCCGGGCAATTTTCTCATTTCGAGAAATGGGCTCCTCTGAAACTGCTGCCGGCCTGGCCTCAGTTTGCGGAAAGGTTGAAGCGTACTGCGCGTTGGCAAAGGAAAAAATGCAAAGGGTGAATAAAGCTACACAAATCGTTTTCATAATGGATAAGTTTTGTTGTTTGCAGCTTTATCTACTTACCCACTTTAAAAAAGGTTACCTCCGGTTTGAGCAATAAATTTAGTCCGAAGGTAATCTTTCAAAAAATTGAAAAAAGCCCTCTTGCTATAACCAGTCAATTAACGTACCTTTGCATTGCTGGATAAGTAACCCACACTCCCCCAAGCCAGCGCCCAACATCCATCAATCCTGCCGATTTACTCCCAGCACCCGGTGTATACGTACCCATGGTGATAACAACTAAGCTTGTGCTGTCGCAAGATTGTGCACAAGCCAACTACAATTAAGCACAAAAACAGCTCCTATGAATAAACGGTATGCACAATCCGTTTCCCTGGTATCTCCTGGCGTAGCCAGGTTTTGTACAAAGCGCTGCCTGCCTATCCTTTTTTTGCTAAGCGGGCTGTTCAGCAGTCAGGCTCAGGTCGCCATTACCTATCCAGAGCAGGCAAAAGATGTAGTGACCTGCAATCAGGATGGAGATCTTCGGGTGCGCCTGCGCTTTACGTCCAATAACGCCGATGCTCCCGTGGTAACCATCAACTTGCCGCCCGGACTGCAGTATGAAGCCGGTAGCCTGCAAACCATTAATGGCAACCTTAATATCACCGAAAGCGATCTCTCTGATCCGGGAGCGCCGCAGTTCCTGATTAGCCCTTCAGACGTTTCTGCCAATGACGCGGTGGACTTTGCCATTACCTGCTCAGGAGGGTGCGATGCCCGGGATTTTGCCGTTGAGGGAGGCTTGTTCAAGGATACTGTAGTAGTGCAAACGGCAGCCGGTACAGTCATCGAAGATAATCCTAACCTCAATACCTACAACCTCCTTTTTGCCTCCCTCAGCCATTAGTACCCCAATGGACCGAACAGTCAGGATACCATCATCAGTGATGTACCACAGACCATTGACCGGCCGGTGCGCCTGACGCAGGGTGGGCTGGGTTTTGTTGACTCGGTCACTTATTTTGTGGTGCAGGGGGATCTCCAAAACTATGAGTTAAGGTACGGTGGCGAAGCCCTTGTGCCCATATCTGCCAATGGTGATACCCTGTATTACGCATTAAGCGAAAGCTTGTATCCTGGCATATTTGGAGGAGACGGGCGCTTTTCCAACGGCGAGCAGATCGATTTCCGGGAGCGCTTCGAGGTACAGACCTGCACACAGGCCCTCAACCGGGTGGTACACCATGCCTATTGGGGTTGTGGAGCTGATATTTGCCAACGTACAATTCCGGCAACAGGTACGGTAGCCGTTATTGTCCCTCAGCCTTCCATTTCCACGGGTACCTTATTTGATCGGGCACTGCCAGCCTGCCTGGACGGGGCGACACCCGATCAGTTTGGCTTTTTCATCGAAAATTCAGGGGCGACTACTGCTCAGATCGGCTTTCAGCTTGGTTTTGAAGGAAATACCACACTGCCGGCGTTTGGGGATTACAGTGCTAACAATGCTTCCATTGACACAGCTTCTATACAGTTGCTTTTGAATGGGCAGGATATCTCCAGGTCGCCAGATGAAGTGTACGGCTCCGTAAATTTCTGTACTTCAGGGTTGCCCAAAGGGGAAGTCAGTGCCGCCCGGTATTTCAACTTAACGCTTCTGCCCGGGGAGCGACTGGAAATCCGGGGCGACTACGTCTACTGCTGCCGGGAGTCCTGTAATTTTAGCTACAGCTGGCCTACGCTCATTGCCCGTTTTCAGGTCAAGGATGCCTGTGGGAATATTCCCAGGGCGATAAATGCAAGCCATGATTTTGCCGGTGCCAGATTGGGCACCACGCCCACGATCATTTCCGGGCCGGCAACCGTTTTTGACGGGCAAGTCGCAACATACTGCTTCCAGTACCCTTCGCTGGAAGGTTACCCGAATGTTAGCGGGGGAAATACTTATAATGTAGAGCTGCAATTGCCCGAAGGCTTTAACCTACAGGTTACCGGTGATGCGCGGGTGTCGGATCAGAACGGCAACGCGCTGCCTTTCGAGTTCATCGGTATTGGTACCAGCCAGCCTTCTATAGTGATTAATCAATCGGATTACCCGGGTAATTCGATTGAGTTTTGTCTGGACCTGGCATGGGATTGTAGCGGTGGGGGATCCGTGGAGTTACCTGTTTTTCTCTATCAAACGGTAGGCGGAGATTGTCCGGATGTCTGTAACCTGGGCATTAGCTGTAGTACTTTTCCAGTGTTATTGTTGTGCTCGGGAGGTGGATGTGATGGCGGCGGTGGTAGAGTGAGTTACAGTGAAACCCGGCGCGTCAATGTCGGGTTCTCCGATCTGCAGAATACACGCACCTGGACTACCAATGCTGCGGCTGATCCGGGATTGGTGCGTTTGGATCGGGCGGCGCCCTGTGATACCATTCGGACACTGGCCGGGCTTACTGTTCTGGCCGGGGCGGACGGGGTCTGGAGCGAGGGGCGGTTCCGGCAGACTATGATCTTCCCCTATTTCAGGAGCCTTGGGGCTTCCGCAAAGGTTTTTGATAACGGCACCCTGATTGGAGAAGTAGCAGGCATTCCTCTGAGCTATATACAGGGAGATTCTCTGTTTGAGTATGATTTATCTGCATCTGTTTTTCACGCACTGGATCCGGGTTTTCCTGAGTCTTATGTTTTTTCGCCAGGCGACAGTTTACTTTTGGAGGTCTTATACGCCTTTGACCCCTCGCTGGCTCAGGGTGACTTTTATGATTATCAGCTTGATGGGTTTAACCCCAATACGGAGTACTGTGTGGATAATCAGGATATCCGCAACGCCTTCCGGTTGTCAAACGATGGTTTCCAATCTGCTGATGCCTGTGGAAATACAATTGACCGGATTCAACTAGTCGCCACATCCGTCAGCCTGGCTTCGGGGGGTACAAGCAACTTTACGGGGTGTGAGGAGGTCATCTGGGAAGTGTTTACCCGGACAAAACGCGGATGCGTATCCGATGATGCCATTGATTTTTTCCCTAACGAATTCCGACCGGTTTTTGCCTTTGATACTTTTGCGCTGGCTAAGATTCCAGGCTATACCTTTGAGCGGCTTCAATACCGGCGCAGTCCAGGCATCTTTACCATTGATATAACACCCTTTGCGGAAGATGCCGACAGCCTTTATTTTGACATACGCAATGCTTATAGCGATCGGGGCGGTCCTATTCCGCTTTGGGAGGAGCAAGCCCGGGACGAAATCCTCAAATCATTTTGGCAACCCTCTTGTGCTTCTGAAGAAGGAGCTTTTTTCGGGCATGCACGGTTGCAGTACGAAGACCCTGCCTGCGGGCTCTTATACAGTCAGAAAAGAAGCCGCCTGCTTAGCTATACGCCCACTGGTCAGTTCAGCTTTGTCCTAAACCCCCTCGTCAACAACGCCTTTACCGAAGAAAACTGCTACACCCTCTCCGTAGCCAATACCGGGGTGGGCAGCGGCTTTGATGTGCCTTACACCTGGCTGGAGCTGATCAGCGAAGATGGTTTGGTATCCATAGAACAGGTCAGTGAGAATGGAGGCCCGGCTATAGATCAGGATGCCACCGGAGTATACCGCCTCGGCGAGCACCCCAACAATACCGCCGAGCAAATAGAAATCTGTGTGAGCCAAACCAGCTGCCTCCCGGATAGCTTCCTGGTCGTCTATGGCTGGAATTGTGAAGGTTTCCCCGGCACGGACAACCCTATTGAGTCCTGTTTTCTCGATACGCTGGTGGCCTATATCAATCCACAGCTGGCAGAAGTGCAATTGCAAATTACCAATCAGCCCAGCCCTTCGGAGTCGCTGGAGTTGTGTACAACCGATACTATCGAAGTCCTTGTAAATGTGCGCAGCAGGCTGACCTGGTCAACCCGGCCCTGGACGTCATCCTGCCCCCTGGTGTGGAAGTGAACTCCATGAGCGCTGGCTATCCCAATGATGCCAGCATTGTCTTTGAGCCCCTTTCCAGTGCCGTCAATGGGGATACCGTGACCTTTGACCTGACCACGCACTCTCGCGTAATGGGTGACAGCCTGCCCGGTACCTTCAGCAACCCCGGGATCGCCAACCGGCAGATGCGGGTGGTTTTTGAAATTGAAACCGGCTGCGGCTTTGACCCCACCAAAACGGTTGCCTTCTATCGGGCGCGGGGATTCAGCCCGTGTAGTGACCCCGCCATTGGCTCAGATATCCTGGTGGCTTCCAATCCGGTCAATGTGGAAGGGACGGAGGCGCCCTACGAGACCCAGCCGGTGTCTTCAGTGGACGGTGCACTGCAGGGCTGTGGAGGTACCATACGTGTACACGCTGCTTTTGAACTGATGGGTGGCGGCACTACCGCTCGGGACACTTCAGTGCTGATTGTCCCCCCAGGAATTGCCTATGTACCCGGCAGCCTGATTTGCGAAAGCCCCAATGCCAGCAGTTGCCCGGCTTATTCCATCACCCGCACCAATGCCGACGGGCTGACCGAAATTCGTTTTGCCCTACCGGAGAACCTGCCGGAAGGTACGGATATCGCCTTTAGTTTTGAAATCGAAGATCAAGGAGCAGCCTGTGCCGCCCCGGCAGTGGCTATTTTCCGCAATACTGTAACCCGGGACCCTCTCAGTTGCGGCGGTATTCCCTGTCTGACGGAGTTGGAAGTCGCCACCGGGCAGGACACTGTCGCTATTCCTGTTCAAAAGCCAACCTATAGCTTTACGGATATCAGCCTCTGCCTGAGTGAGGATAGTACCTTCCAGTTGCATGCTGGCCTGGTGCTTAGTGGCCTGTCCCAGTCCGAAGCCGAAGGAGTGACCGTCAATGCCTACTGTGCTGATGCCAACGGGCAGTCCACCGGGGCTCTTCTGGGCACTCTGGATTTTACCGGCAGCCTGTCAGCGGGGAGCCTCCTTCCCATTGATTTGAGCGGGACACTCTGTGCTGATGCTACTGGCATATGGCTGGAAGCAGTGCCCACCTGCGGGTGCGATACCACCACTCTGGTACCTGTATCCGGAAGCACCGGTGGAAATCATCTGCTCCGAAGACTTCACGGTTTGTCAGGATGTCGGACTGTACGGATCTGCCTGCCGTATGTGCTGAGGGGGGGGCTGTTCCGCTGGCAAGCGGACTGCCCGTTGGCGGCCACTATACCGGACCCGGCGTAGCAGATGGTGTTTTTGACCCTACCGCCGCAGGCACAGGCGGACATCTGCTTACTTATACTTACACCAGCGATGAAGGCTGTGCCAGCACTTGTACCTTCGAGGTCTCGGTAAATCCGGTTCCTGTTGTTACCTGCCCGCCGGATCAAGAAGTAAACCTGGCCGATGGCGGGATTACGCTGAATGGGGGCGAGCCTGCGGGTGGGGTTTACAGCGGGCCCGGCGTGAGTAGCGGGCTTTTTGTTCCTGCTACAGCAGGCCCGGGCGAACACGTCATTACCTATACCTATACCGATGTATCGGGCTGCACCGCCAATTGTACTTTCACCATCACCGTCATCGCCGCAGCACTGGCAGAACTGGGTGACTTTGTCTGGCTGGATGAGAATCAGAACGGCTTACAGGATGCAGGTGAGCCGGGGCTATCAGGTGTGCAGGTTATTTTGGAACAAGCAACAGGCAATACCTTCATACCTGTAGATACCACCACTACGGCTGCGGATGGCTATTACCAATTCAGCACAGTGCCCGGCACGTACCGGGTCAGATTTGTGCCCACGAATGGATTGGAAGTAACGCTGCCACAACAGGGTGACGACCCGGAGCTGGATAGTGATGTGCAGCCCGATGGCCGCCTCACGGGCGCCTTTATGCTCGAGGCAGGAGCTACTAATTTCTCCATTGATGCCGGTTTTTATTCGGTATGCGACAATGTTTCGGACCCTGGCCAGATCGGTCCGGATCAGTATCTGTGCGGTTCCGGTAATATCCCCGAGCCGATTGTGAACGTGGCTGCGCCCGAAGGCGGCAGCGGGGCTATAGAATACCTGTGGATGCGCAGTACGGTAGCGGGGCCTTTCAACCTGCAGACCTGGCAGCTTATCCCTAACAGCAATACGCCGGACTATGCCCCCGGCCCTCTTGAAGAAACCACCTACTTTGCCCGTTGCGCACGTCGGTCGGGTTGTACTGTTTATTTGGAAAGCAACATCGTTACTATTGAAGTGGGTACCGAATCGGTTGCTGAAATTACCGGCCCTGCCATTCTTTGTGTCGGCGAGCCTGCCACCTTCACCGCTACAGATGCTGGCCCCGGTGCAACCTATGAATGGGAAATGGGGCTTGGGCTTACCCCTTCCTCCGCTACCGGGCAGGAGGTGACCCTTTCTGCACCCTATTCCCACGGGCGTTTCCGCTTTACGCTTTCCGTAACAACTAATGGCTGTACCGCCACTCAAACCCGGCAGGTTACCGCTACCCAAAGCCCCTTCTACTGTGGGGCGCCCATGCCGCTCAGCGCAAGCCCGGTGGATGTGCAGGGCGAAAGCTGCGTGAAGGTGGACTGGATACGGGAAGAACTGCAGGCGGGGTATACCTATACGGTAATGCACGCTATGGCAGGCGATAAAGTGTATGAGCCTATAGCCCGGTATGATCAGCCTATGGCCCATATTGGCAATCAGTGCTACTACGAGCATCTGCATGAAGATCCGGGGCCCGGTGTCCATCACTACCGGGTTGTTATCCATACCCCCGATAGCGAAGAGGTGTACTCCGAAGAAGCAGTAGTTGCCCTCCTGGACGAGGTGTTGCTATTTCCCAACCCTGCCCGGGAGCAGGTCACGGTGTCCCTGGCCAGCCCCTTTGAGGCGGGTGACCGGCTGGAGCTGTTCAATGCACAAGGGCAGCTATTACAAGTCCTCAGGGTGCGCGCCGGCGATCGTCAGCTAGACATTGAGTTATCGGGGCTGCCTTCCGGGCCTTACTTTGTCCGCCTGCTCCGGGGGCAAACGCGATGGGAGATGCTGCCGTTTGTGAAGGAGTAGGGGGGTGTGGACCACTGAAGGTACAGAAAACACCGAAGGTGGCAGCAATGGTGAAGAAGCGGCTTTCCGTGTGTTCGGTGCCCATATGCAAGTCCTTTTTTACCTTAGCCATATGGACTACAAAAAATACATATCCGACTCCCCACCCGTCTCTGTTATCGGTATGGGGACCTGGCAGCTGGGGGCGGCAGCCGACTGGAAGTTATTATCAGAAAAGGATGCTATCCGCATCGTTGAAGTGGCACTTGAGGAAGGAGTCAACTTTTTCGATACTGCACCCAATTACGGGCAGGGGGCAAGCGAGGAACGGTTGGGCAAAGCACTACGCCATACCAATAGGAGCAAGGTCATTCTCAATACCAAATTCGGGCATACGGTGGATGGAAATATTGACTTTGATCCGGGAAAGATCCGCCGCTCTATCGAGGGGAGCCTGCGCCGCCTGCAGATTGACTATCTGGATTCGGTCCTCTTTCACAATCCGCCAGCAGAGCTGCTGAACGGCAACCGGGCGCCTGAACATTATGAACTACTGGAGAAGCTGAAGGCGGAGGGGAAAATCCGGGCTTACGGTGCCTCCGTTGATACGTATGAGGAGATGAAGGTGTTCCTGGATACGACAAAGGGGTCGGTAGTGGAGGTCTTTTTTAATATCCTCCATCAGGATACCGGGCGGGCTTTTGAGCAGGCAGAGGCACAAGGTGTAGCGGTAATCGCCAAAATACCGCTGGATTCCGGTTGGCTGTCTGGTAAGTATGGCTCGCAGAGTATTTTTAGGGGGGTACGCTCGCGCTGGTCCCCGGCTGATATTGAACAGCGGGGGGCTTTGGTCGAAGCAGTGGAAGAAATACTTGCACCCGATTTTAGGCTTCCACAAGCAGCCCTAGCTTTTTGTATGGCGCATGATGCAGTATCCACAGTCATTCCCGGCAGTGGTTCTTTGGCGCAGCTTCGGAGTAATCTGCTTAGCCTGGATAAGCCTTTGCCCCCTGGTTTGATCAGGAAACTACAGCTTTTTTACAAAGAGGAAGTGCAGCCCTTGAGGTTGCCCTGGTAGGTTGTTTCGTTAGGTATGATATACCCCGGCATCACACGTCGCCCTTTTCCATATAAAAGCCAAAGAATTATTGGTTAACTTAGGAGGCTGTTTGCGCCATTCAGGAACGACGCTAATTGGCTAAAGTATACACTAAATCAAACCAATCCTTTATGGCACATCAAATGGTCAAGCCTTATAGTTGGTTACTGTATCTACTAGCTGTTCTGGCCTTCTTTTTTGCCGGTTTATCCTACGCCGGTTTTATTGATGCCGGTAAGGATCAGGGGCTTGCAGCCGCTGCTATCGTTTTGGGATACGGGGTAATCGCCGCAGCAATCGGTTTGATCTTTGCGCTTTTTGTGGCCTGGCAGACACAGCGTAGAACGATAGTCCGCTTGAATATCATTCTAGCCTTATGTATAGCTGCCTTTGCCGGGTACTTATATATGACTTACCTGGAGCGGCAAAAAGCTAAAGCGGAAAGCCTGGAGGCAACGGAGCAAATGGTGGATTAGCCGGGACAGAGCCCTCAACCTGATACGGGGGTCGAAGCTGGAAGCGCCAATGTCTATTCGCAGGGATGGACTTGTCCATACGGGCATATACGGGGGAAGGCTTCAACATCCATCTTTCTTTCCCTAAGCCGCCTCAATCAGCACACTCCGCATACTCGTACTGCCATACGCAATGCCATCAATCGGAAAGGAAACCTTGTCCTTTGGGCGCTGCAGCCCCAGGGCATAGAGCAGGGGATAGTAGTGGTCGGGTGTGGGGATGGATAGGGCTGCTGCCCGCCCCAGCTTCTGGTAGTCGATCAGGCTTTGGTGATCGCCCTTTTCGATGAGGATTTTAGACTGCTCATCGAATTCAATGGCCCAGTCGTAGGTGCTGCTTTCCGGGAAACGGAGCACGCCCAGGTTGTGGACGATGTTGCCGCTGGCCAGGATGAGTATACCTTTCTCCCGCAGAAAAGCCAGATGCTTTGCCAGTTCATATTGATGCTGCGCCCCCCGGTGATAGTCGATGCTGAATTGGAGCATGGGGATGTCCGCTTCCGGGTACATCCAGCGGGCCACGCACCAGGCACCGTGGTCAAAGCCCCAGCGGTGGTCCTCCTGCACGTGCCAGTTGGTAAGGGTCCGGGCAATTTCCTGCGCCAGTGCCGGATCGCCCGGAGCTGGGTAATCGATTTCAAACAGGCGGTCGTCCATCCGCCCGAAGTCGTGGATGGTCCGTGGGGCTTCCATGGCAGTAACCAGCGTTCCGCGGGTTAGCCAGTGCGCGGAAATGCACACAATAGCTTTGGGGCGGGGAATACGTGCAGCGACCTGCTTCCAGGCCCGGCTGTACGGGTTCTCGTCGAGGGTGTAGAGCGGTGCGCCGTGCCCGATGAAGAGAACGGGCATGATGGCGTCCCCGCTTTTCCACTGTTGGCTTTCTGCCACGAAGGAATGCATGTTGCTGCCTGCCATAAGTATTGAACTGCTTGTAAGTGTTTTCTTAATGAATTGCCTGCGGTGCATGGGGTCGAGTATTTTAATGTTCAAACATCAAATATAGGTATTTGGTTGTACATTCAGCTGGTCGTGCCAAAAAAAGAGCCTAACACCACACCGTATTAGGCTCATCGTTTTCCAGGGCTATATCCGTTTTATTGGTTGGTGGTACTAACTGCATATTGCAGGGCCACCGGATCAAAAGTAGCAAAGTAGGTACCCGCTTCGGGCAAAGACTGTGCTTTCTGTGCGATGGCCTGAAAAGCTTCCTGACTTTCGTATACAGACATGCCTACAGTCAGCCGGTCGGTGTCTTTACCGCCTACTACCTGAAACTCCCAGCTGCCTTCTACGCCTTCCTGTTGGTCCAGCCATTCGACAAACGCCTTGCGGGAAGACTGGAAAGCTGCTTCCTGTCCCGGTTTGACACGGCGTACGGCCAACTCCAGCACCTGGCCCGGGACCACTGCGAGCCCGCCCAGGTTGAAATCCTCGCCCTCAGTAGGCTGGACGAAAACGTAAGCCTTCAAATCCATTGTCTTGGCGAACTTCAAAAACTTACCCATGACTTTTCCCTGCACTTTTCCCACAGTTTTGCCGGTTGCGTACTGTGTCATTCCGATGAATACTTCACGTTTGTCTGGTTCGGGCAGGGCATAAAAAGATAGGAACTCCCGATCGTTGCTGACACCTTTCTGTTCTTTAAGTGTAGTGATAAATGCGGCGCGTTTGCTGACGAAGTCTGCTTTCATGCCTTCTTTGACCTGCCGGACTGCGATTTCAAAAACAGGAGCTTCCTTTTCTGCAAGCAGGCTTTTCTTAATTGGGGAGCAACTGTACAAGAGCCCAAGCAGGGCAAAAAAGCTGATGTATTTCATGGTACCGTATTTTTGGTTAGAATGAATACGGCAAAGATGAGCAGTAAAGCAGCACGCTTTTTACCGGTTTGAAAAAGGGCTTACCATTTTGATAAATGGTCTTTGAAATCCTGAGGAGGGTATCCGGTCATTTGCTTGACAAAGCGTGAAAAATGAGACGGTGCGGAGAAGTTGAAATCGTAAGCAACTTCTGAGAGGCTAAGCGTGGAGTACTTTAGCGCCTTTTTGATTTCGGCTATGGCCCTTTCCCGTATGATTTGCCGGGCGGTCTTGGCGAAGTGCTGCTGGCAAAGGTTATTGAGCTGCACCCGGCTGATGTGCAGCCTTTCGGCGTAAGCCGCTACCGTGCGTTGTGTTTTGATGTCCCGTTCAAGCAGGCGCAGGAAAGCCAAGAGAGTCGGGTGGGAAAGGGTTTGCCCGGAGGTGCCGTACGCTTTGGCGTAAGCCTGATTGAGCCGTACCAGCAGGTAGTAAATGATGGACCGTAAAATGTGAGGGCTTTCGGGTGTTTGCTGCCGGATTTCTGACCGTACCTCACGGGCCAGGTTGTAATAGGCCTGGAATTGCCCGGTCGGCAGGTGAAGGTAGGAGGGGAGCTCCGGGTTATGGAAAAAATCAAACTTGAAGATAAAGTCCTTATCATTGAAGAATTCGTCCAGGAAGTCCCCTTCAAAAAACATCAGATGGCAACGCTCAAAGTGGGCCTTATCTACTTTGTTGACCTGCCCGGGCTTGATGAACAGCACCATCTGATCCCGGAAATCAATGGGCGTTGCGTCCAGCAGGTACTGCCCGTTGCCTTTTTCCAAAAAGAGGAGGATATAAAAGTTCGTCACCATCGTGTCTGCGACGAGCTCCAGCTCAGACTCATCGCAGGCATCTATCAGCAGTTCTTTGCCGTATTTGGTACGTTGGAAGCTTAGTTTTTCCATGATTAATGGTTGCAAATTACGTAGAATTCCTGTTTTTGAGGGTTTTCGAAGAGTAAAGAAGCAGTTCTTTTGCAGTCGGCGTTACAAGCGATAGGATCAGTTAGCAGGAACGCTTGACATAAATGGTTGAGAGGACTATCTTACTTCAAAATTTATGTGTATGAAACTCCAGTACCAAGCGCTTTTTCTGCTCCTATTCTGCTTCGCGGGTCATTCCTCAGCCCAAACCCTGTCAGATTACTTATCGGCACCCGGGCTTCAGGTCAATTGTCAGAGGGCTCATTATCTTTCTGGTCATTCCTTTTCCACGGGCTATAGCTTCCTCAAAAAAGAAACCCGATGTGAAGGTATGGAGGTGCTGGTTTTTATCCACAATAACTATGGAGACCTGGTTTATTTACAGGTAGAGCAGCAAAGGTTGTACCTCATCCAAAGCGATTGTTCCCGAATTTTAGTATTCGATTACGGGCTGCAGCCCGGAGATCAGATAGACGAAGGCGTTTACGCTCAGGCGGAGGTGCTGGCAAAGTATCCGGTAACCTTACTAAATGGTGAAGAACGAATTCGCTTTGATCTGAATTGGCGAGGTCATAGGGTATCTCGCGTAGAGGGGATAGGGGACCTTAATGGGAGCTTGTTTCCTTATGACCCTGGGCATTATCTTGAGGAGTTGATTTGTGCAAAAACGGAAGATGGACTCCTTTGGCTAAAGGAGGGGGAGTCAGTGTTGTGTGAAACCCTGAGTTGTGTCGGGCCGGTCCTTGATTTTGAAGTGAACGCCAATGGCAGGTACTTAAATATTGAAAATAATAGCTTATATGCGTCTGATTTTGAATGGCAATTTGGCGATGGGCAGGGTGGGGCTGAAAGGGCTCCGCGTTATCTATATGAAGAGCCGGGCTGTTACACCCTGTCGGTAAAGGCAACTAACCACTGCTATGAAGGCGAACGGATATGGAAAACTAAAGTACCAGTTTGTATCGGTGATTCATGGGAAACTGATTTTTCAACTGATTTTTTACGCATCAACGGTTACCATCGTTTCGATGATGAACTGGAATTTATCTATGATAATAGTCCATGGGCCCCCAAACTTTACCGGACAACAGATGGTGGAGTAACCTGGAGTTTAGTACTCATAGAGGAGCCTGTTGAGGGCTACCGGGGGAAGATAAAGGATTTAGAAATGATGGACGATACACATGGTGTGTTGACTTGTGTGAGCGAAGCCCCTCCCTTTGGAGAGCATCCGATCTCCGGAGTACTAGTGACCCACGATGGCGGACTAACCTGGGAAGAAGTGGAAGGCTTACCAGTTTGGGGGTATGTAATTGAAATTGGTTCTGAAGGAGAAGTATGGGTTACAACATCTGACGGGTTTTACAGGAGCCTGGACTATGGCTTTAATTGGGAAAGGCTTTCTTCTGCGTCAGGATTCAGTTTTCTTGGTGTTCAATATGTCCACGACTCCTTGTTGGTAAGAAGTAACTATCATCAGGCAGATGAAGATGGTAATGAATTTCGCTATTTGAGCAAGTCCTATAATAAAGGATTGACCTGGGAGGATACCGTTGCGGTTTCCAATGTTTCAGGCTGGTATTTTTTTGACGCGTTATCGGCTTTAGCCCTGCACCCTGAAGGCATGGCTTCGACTGATGACGGTGGAGCATCCTGGACCGTTATTCCTCTTGATTTTACAGTTGAGGAATTTACCTTTTTTAACCGGGAAACAGGTTGGCTGAAAGATCAATCAGGTATCGTCTATTATACTTCAGATGGTCTGCAAACGGTACAAGTCACGCTTTGCAATAAGGAATCCATTTATAGCCTGGAGGCTATTTCAGATTCAGAAGCCATTTTGACGTCCAGAATTCAAGGTCACTTCCACAAAAAATCCTTTGAACTGAACCTGGAGCCACCGGATTGCAACACTGATAATGATAGGGATGGCTACCCAGCGGGCATAGACTGTGACGACAGCAACCCCCAGGTCAACCCAGATGCTCAGGAAATCCCCAACAATGCTATGGATGAAGATTGCGACGGCTCTGATACCAAACTGACAGCCTGTGCAGACCCCGCCGTTGCCATTACGGTTTATCCCAATCCGGTAGAAAATCAGCTCAGGGTGGACCTTAGGCATCAACCGGCTTCAATTGCGCTGTATGATATGCTGGGGCGGGAACTGCAGGCTGGTAATTATGATGGGAAAGGTATTGTGGAATTAGACTGTACCCGGCTACAGTCCGGCGTCTACCTGCTGATGGTCTCCGGTGAAGATCGGGGAGATTGTGTTGCGAAGGTGGTCAAACGCTAACCGAATAATACCTAATACCGTATCTACAGAGCTCCCAAATTAATCATCTCATGCCTGAAACCACAAAAGAAACTGCAACGCTCCAATTAGATTGGCTGCAACAAGGTTATACCACATTTGCCCATCACGGCCCGGAAGCCCTGAAGGTCGAGCGTCTGGCCCGGGCAGTAGGCAAAAGTAAGTCCTCTTTTTACCACTACTTTGCCGACCCGGAGGGCTTTCAGGAGTCTCTTCTACACCACCACCTTGAACAGGCCCGGCTTATTGCCAAAAAGGAAGCGGCCTGCCAGTCCCTGGACGATCTGGTCGGGGTATTGCTGGAACACAAAACGGACCTGCTCTTCAACCGGCAGTTGCGGGTTCACCGCAGCCATCCGGCTTTTGAGCGTTGCTTTGAAGCAACCACCGAACTGACTGTATCGGCTATCCTTCCGGTTTGGGGCAGGATCATCGGGCTGAAGGATCAATCCTACCTGGCAGCGCTCGTCCTGCAACTCAGCCTGGAAAACTTCTACATTCAGCTCACCCCGGACACCCTCAACCGTGCCTGGCTACTGGATTATTTTGTGGAGCTTCAACATCTTGTTCGCTCTTTTCAGGCTCAGAAAACCAAGGTTTAGACGGTACCGTCTAAACGGGCTCCGGCGGACCCGCTAACTTGCCGTGGAATCAAAATACGATGTCCATGTCCCTTACTCCAACACCCCGTTACCGTTCCCTTGCTTTTCAAAAGCGTTACCTGAAGTTCACTGCCCTCGTGGTGGGAGCTTTCGGGCCCGTTTTCTTCCTGGGGAGTATGCTTCCTACAGCAGAACCAGCCCGGTGGACGCTCGACCTCCTCAGTTGGCCGCTCGATGGGGCCCAAAGTTTCGCAGCCGCGACTACCCGTTTCCTTTCCGCCCTGACTGGTGGGTTTCTTCTGGGCTGGGGCGTGACGATCTGGGGGATGTCCGGCCGGCTGTTTGATGCTGCTCCGGAGCCAGTACGGCGGGTGGTATTGTCCGGAATTTTATCTTGGTTTGTGCTGGACAGTGCCGGCTCTGCGGCTTCCGGGAACGCCTCCAATGTTTTGTTCAATATTTTAGTTTTGCTGTTGGCAGTGGGTCCGTTATGGTGGCGGGGGAGTAAATCCTGAAATGGCCTACTCTAAATTCTGAAACCGCCATTGCCGCCCCGAGCCATCTGTAAAGGAGACAATGCCATACTGGCGGTTGAACCAGACCTGGCCCGGCCCACCGGCGACCTGATGCATCCATACCTCCTGAAAAATGCGGTTGAAAATGGTCACTTCCTCCACCGGCGGCGTGAGCTCGTCCCCGGGCCAGCTGCGCTGGTTGAAGACGGTTTCAAATGTTTTCCGGAACGCAGTTTCGCCCGGGCCTTTAGACCAGACTTCCACCCAGTCGCCCACATCCCGGCTGCCTGGATTGGCAAGGTTGGGCCTCGCCCGCAGGCGTACGATAAACTCCAGGTTCAGTGCTGCACTGCGCAGGGTGTCGTCGAGGTACTGAGACACATAAGCCGTGCGTACGCCCGTGCTGTCGTCGTAGACATTATCGATAAAAACATTTAGAGAATCTATGCCAGGGGTTTCCGCATGAATGATTTCAAAGCCCGCCGAAGCACTATTCTCATCCACGAAAAAGACAGATTCCCGGTCGTGGTAGGCAAGTTGAGTTCGCGTCTCATCCAACAGGTTAAAGGGGCCGAGGTCAAACTCGGTGGGATAGCTGGTGTCCACTTCTCTGAGAAAACGGTTGCCACAGCCCATGACTGTCAAAATGCAGATTACAAATAGCAGATAGCCTACCTTTTTCATGGAATCTTTTTTCGATTTACACAACAGGCCCAAATTGGGCACTGCGTGCAAAAATAGAAAAAGTAAGGCAGTCTGCTGTCATAGGATTGTGAGGATGCGCTCAGGTCATTTAATTAGGGTCTCGGATAATCCAACCGGTCAATCAAGGCAGGCTTGTAATAGCTGTCCAGCCCGGCAACGCTAAGGATGCCGGCTTTCTCCAGCAGGATATGCCCGTCTTCCGCAATCAAGGCTTCGTCAATGAGGACTTCCACCACTTTGCCGATCACGAAGATGGACCCGTTCACCTTAATATGGTGTTCCTCTGCCAGCTCCAGCCCCAGTTTGATCGGGCTTTCAGCAACATAGGGAGCAGGGTGGGTTTCGGTGTACTGGGCTGTCAGTCCTACGGCTTCGAACTCAGAGTGGTCTGGTTCGTACTTGGCAGAAGCCTGATGTGCCTGATGCATCAGCTCCTCTGTCACCTGATTGAGGGTGAAGTAGCCTTGTGCCTTGATGTTGTGATAGGTCTGCCGCGGCACCGTCAGTGGGCGCATGATGAAGCCCAGGTGGGGCGGAGTGGCCCCTACGTGGGTGATGCTGTTGAACAGCCCCAGATTAGGCACTTTCTTATAGCTCAACGTGCCCAGCAAATGACAACTGCGGTAACCGGAAATGGTATTCATAAAATCGCGCCGGTAAAAGCGCTCCATAGCGAGGATGTCCTCCAGAGAAAATTGCTTCTGCATAAGTTTTCGCGTAAAGTTGGTGTGCAATGGCTCAAACAGTATCTGCGGCAATAGGTTCGGCTCTTTTTGGTGAGAACAAATGGCAGGCGTTATTTCCCCACTTTCCGCTGATAGGCAAAGAGGTCCAGAAAGGCACGGGCGGTCTTGGCGTGAGACAATAGCGGGACCCCTCTTCGCCGGTTGTGGCGGGCGATTTTATAAATAATGGACCAGTGCCGGGCCAGATCGCGCAGGGCCGACCAGTAGGTGCCTCGTTGAGGGTCATAAATATGAGTGGGTTCTGAGCACACCCCGTTGACTTCAATGATCTTGAGGCCTTCACCGGTGAAAAGGCTGTCCAGGCGGCGGCATTTCAGGTCGAACCGGCCGTAGTAAAAGCCATCAATCTGTGAACTGATGCGGTCAAAAACAGCCACCATGTCTTCATTAATAAGATCGTTGCTGTTGATGAAGCGGGTACCTTTAGCGTGGTTGCCCACAATACCCAGGCGGACCTGCTCGCCAGGAGCGGGTACCTTCGCTATCTTATGGGGGTAAAGTGCCTGAATACGGTTCAGCTGAAGCAGGGCCCGGGGGCTTTGTTGTACCAGCTCCAGTACGGTAGATTGTCCGTCCCCCAGCACATGCAAGAATTCCTTGGTGGTCACGGAGGTGATGGCGCCCCTTTTCGCCCCCGGCATACGGTGGTACAACACCCCAACCTCTTCCGGCCAGTCGATATACTCCTGAGCGATAAATGGAATCGCCCGGTGGCCAAGGTGCTGCATCAGAGCGCTGATGTCCTCTACTTTTTGGACCAACAGCCCCCGAAAACCGAGGTCGGGCTTGACAATTAGCGGGAAAGTCAGCCCTGCCTCCCGTAGCTGCTTTTCAACCTGAGCCTGTGAAACGCCGGAGGGCAGGAAGACGGAGTTGGGTCGATAGGTTTCCGGTAGGAGCTGCAGGGTGTCAAATTTGGATTCCATACCCATGCCTGCAGTGTAAATGCCCGGGTTGACTGCTGACCAGTAGCACATGTGCCGCGCTTTGATCATAAGCCAGATCAGGTAAGGGGCAATAGGATAGTAAAAGGCTTTAGAAGGCCAATACTCCCAGTTGCGCAGCTTAATTTTTGCGGTGGTGGACGGCCAAAGCTTCATGGTTAACGGGCAATTGTGCTTTTTTGGTTTGTTGCCGCAGCAGATCATGGTAGGTAAAGTCCAGCTGCAGCGGCGTAGCTTCGATACTGCTTATACTGACCGTCCGGACGATGTTATTCCGGTTCATCACCACATCGTTTTCCGGGTCGCCTTCCCCGGCCGTGCGGTGCCAGTGGAGGATCGCGCTTTGCTCAAAGGTGTCCCGCCCGTCCAGCCATTCGCTAAACCATTGTTCCCGTTTTTGCTGCATCCCGGGGGAGTAAAGGGTAGGGGAGGACCAGAGGTGCGGACTGTCGGCATCTTTTTCCTGCACGCTGAGCTGAGTGCCATCCCAGCGGAGGTCGGTTACCTGCTTTTTGCCAACCACCACCATGGTAAAGGGCTCCATGCCTTCGAAGGTATACTGTTGCACAAAGGTGTGGAGGGTATCGAAGCTGAAAAAGTCCAGTGCCATAAGCCCCCGGCTGCG
>PR_CR_10_Liq_1_inCRDRAFT_1000113_pt1 | contig 44018 bp, 38 predicted proteins | sample PRCRCaboRojoPR_3_FD_10241 | JGI IMG/M metagenome (IMG submission 10241) | reverse complement strand
CAGAACCAAGAGCACCCCAGCCGAGCTCCCCAGTCACCTAACCAACCACTTATAGACTCAGAAGAAGACCAGCCTGTAATGACTCCTATAGCAACAGCTAGTAGCAACTTCCACATTCGAGCAGAGTCGATATCTTTAGAAACCCACTCTTCTTTTTCGAAAGTGTACTCACTAGTCTTTATTTACGATTGTTTGGTTCCTTGCAACTTAAAAGTTTACCACTTTGCTACTGAAAGCAATAATGAATTCAGTTGTTCAGATTCCAAGTACCCAGTTCCTCAAACCTTTGAGTTAATAGAGGGAATAGGCCAAGTTTTTCCGGAAAACAACATACTTATAGACACTTCCACTTCTACTCCAGCAGAACTTAGTTTTTTAGACGGCCGCAAAGTCCCTTTGGTTTTGCAAATAAAGTCAGAAAACGTTTCTGAAACTACTATGCTGTCCTTCAGACAAAGTTCCAGTCTGTACTATCCCAAACTCATTCAGCAACGCTTTGAAATAGATTCAAAGGTCTTTGAAATCAAAGAAGTTTACGGAAAACCCACAGACGCTGAAGAAGACAACAAGTACTGCGCTGTGTGCTTAGTAAACAAACGCGACACTGTCGTGATTCCTTGCTGCCACATGTGTCTTTGTGTGACTTGCGGAAACTTCTTGAGGACACAAATTAACAAGAAGTGCCCAATATGCAGAACAGAAGCTGAGGCTTTAGTTGCCATGAGCACTGAAGACTTTTAACACTAACTGTTTAGTTTAAGAAAAGGACCTTCTGGGTTAGAGAACAGCACGTCCAGCATCTGTTCTGTGATTTCAGTTATGGATGAAGGCTGCCACTGAGGGTCTTGTTTGTCTTTTTTAATGAACTTTTGGTGCACAGCTCTTGAGTAGTTCAGACTTCTCCTTAAGCACAGCTGCACAGCCAAGTTGTAGTCTTGTTCCAAACACTCTTTGTAAGTAATGAATTTGGCCCTTTTAAAAGCCCTAAAACAAACCTTTAAAGAAAGAGGGCAAAGCTTGCAGACTTTCCTAAAAGTTGTTTCTTTGAAAGGAGTGTTGGCTACAGCTAGTCTTTGCAGAACTTCTTCTACACAGTTCACGTTTGAAAACACTGCTTCAATTTCTGGCCAGTTTTTAACTATGAAACTAGCTTCTCTAGGAGGGAACTCATGGTGTTTTTCAGTTACTGCTTGGGGGTCCTTTGCAGTTTTAAGTTCTTCAACCAAAGTTCCTACTTCTTTAACGTAGTAGTGAGCTATGCCTGCCCAGTAGCAGTCGTTTCCGTCTATAGTCACTCCAGTCAGCATCAAGTAAAGTCCCACTGCTTCACACGGCAGGTGCGAAAAAAAGTGTCCTGCACCTACATCTGGAACAAAGCCAATGGAGTTTTCTGGCATTGCAAACTTAGTTGAAGGAGTAACCACTCTTAAGTTAGAAGCCATGCACAAAGCAGCTCCTCCTCCTAAAGTGTAGCCTTCTGCAATACTTATGACTTTGCCTTTGTGTTTCTGGAGTTCGTTGAAGCAGTAATTGATTGAACGGTAAAACTCAGTTACAGTGAAAGGGTAAGTAACTAGGGAGATGACGTCGCCACCTGCTGACAAGTGCCCGCTTGAACCCCTGAAAATGATGTTTTTGGAAGTGGCTTCTTGACAAGCTAAAGTGATTCCTTGCATCATTTCTGAGTTCAAAGCATTTAGTTTTTGAGGCCTGTTGAGTGTGATTAGCTTTGACTGGGGGTAGTCTTCAACCAAAAGGGTGTTTTTAAGGTGTTGTTTCAGTAAAGACAACCTGTCCATCTTAATTACTTTTTAAAGAAGTCCATTCCCGCATATACATTCCTCGTAGTTACAATTGAAGTAGCTAGTTTGTGGTTTCCTTGTTTCAAGGCAATGTAGACTGCAAGGTTTATGACAGGAGCGGGTACTGGTTGCGAGGGTTGGTCTGAAGCCCTTGAAGAGAGCCCAATCATGTTCATAGCTGTGTTTAAACTCTGCACAGCCTGACTTAAGTTGTTGGCGTACAAAAGTGCAGAAGCCAAGTTCAGCGACTGCACGTACTTAGAAGAAACTTCGTCACTAAACACTGCAGCAGAGGGCGACAAAGTGGAGTGGCACCTAAGTTTAAGTTCTTTAGGACTGTGCGAGAGGTACTCTATGGCTTGTCTAGGTTTGCCCAGCAGCAAAAGTGCTTCAGCTGCATACACAGTTGCAATGAACCTATGGGAGTCAGAAACGTCCATATGCAAGAGTTGCTGTGCTGAAGAAAGAGCGCACTGGGGTTGGGTATCCATGCACACAAAAGCTTGGAGAAGCAAAGCATACTCTTTGAGTTCCTCGTCTTTAACGACAACTAAGCAGTTCCTCAGGCACTTAAGGGCCTTTTCTAAGCTAGTTTCTTCCCGGACTTGTTCTTCTTCTTCTTTGAAACTGTAAGTTGCTTTAGCAGGTAGCATCAACAGGTCTTTGTTTTGAGACACAACTACGTCACTGAGCATTTGGCGCCTTCCAGCTTCAAGTCCTTGCAAGTGTATCAGCACATGGCACTGGGCCATTCTGTACCAAAACAAAGCGTTTCCTTGCATGAGGCCTGCAATTTCACAGAGGCACTCTAGGGCTTGTTTAGGTTTGTGCGAGTTCAGCAAAGACAAAGCTGAGTTGTAGAGGAGTTCTGACCTTCGGTTGGAAGAATGCGAAGTCACGCTGTAAAGAGGCCTTGAAGTGTCCACTGAAGCTGTGGACGACAAAGAAGATATAGCTTGGTTGAAGTAAAACCGGGCTAGTTTGGCACGCCCCAAACGAATGTGAATGCACCCTAAGTTGTTGTAGTGGTAAATGGGGTGTGAAATTCTTTGTTTGCTTGGAAGACAAGAAGGGTGCGACCTTCCTTGGAGCACTGCCAAAATGTCTATTTGGGCTTGGTTGAGTTGCACTAAGGTAGAGTTTAAGTTACCTTCTGTGTAAGCTATTTCGGCTCCTAAGTAGTGCTTCATCACTACGCTTTGAGAGTGCATGTGTCCAAATATTTCTTCGTCGTAGTCGTCAGGGTTGACCTCTTCCCAAGCAGTTTCAGCTGCGTTAAGGGCTTTGCGGGCAGCTTCGGCTTCGTTTAGGAGAATGTGGTACCTGCACCTTAGTGACTTCGCCAAGAACTCGTACTCTCCTCTGCAAATTTCAGTGGTGTCTTCTTCTTCGACGCATCCTCCCAGCAGCAAAGGAGTGAACTGGCCTTTTTCAGGTGCATCTTTGAGTAACTGTGAGTAGAGGCCTGAGGCTTCAAGGGTTTCCAGCACCTTGCCTGCTTGGTCTACCATTTGTAGCGCGAAGCAAGCTTCTATGAGGAGCAAGCAGATCTTTATGCCTAGGAAGTCTTCTATGGAGTCTATGCTTTTGTAAAGAGGCTGCAAGTATACTAAAACAGCTCCGTAGTGCTGTTTGAAATAAGACAGCACTGCGCGATTATAAGAACACTTAGGAGAGGACTCCGGCAGCGAAAGCAGTTTTTCCAGAAGCCAGTCAGGGTCTTTGGCTTTGCTTTGGTAGTACTGGGCTATTAAAACGTTGTGCGTGGCTTCTGTATGACTTTTAGAAAGTTCGCTGATTGCTTCAGAGTATTTTCCTTCTTTGAATAACGAAAAAGCCATGTTCTAATTATTTGAAGTCATTAATTTAGCTGATGTAAGTTTTTTGGTGAACTCAGAAACTGAGCTGTCTAAAAAACTATTAATTTAGTCACCGAAGACTTCTTGGGCACTCCAAGAGACTCTAATTAGTGACAGTGAAATAGCAATTTACTCACTTGCAGAACCATTTTATAGTTTTATTTCGGAAAGTTATTTAAGGGAAGTCTGAAATTTCCAGAGTTAGGTTTCTAAAGGTGCTTTCTGGAGTTTTGAGCACTTCTTCGAACTCAGTTTCAGTGTTGACTTCTTCTTTGGAGTATCTTTTGTTGATTGGAGAAATGTTTCCTAGGCTTAAGTTAAGTTTTGAAGACCTTTGGCTTCCAACTACTAAGTAGTTCCTTTCTTCAGGAGTCAGTTGCTTCATAAGGGTTTCCAAAGCTGCACAAAACTCCTCAAAGGTTAGTTCTTCCTTGGACTTTTTGATTTCTTCTACTAAAGGATTAATCACTTTGAGCAGCTCACAGTCTAAATCACCAGAAACAACAGTTTCATAGTTAATTTTGCCTTCTTTTGGGTTGAGTGCTTTAAAGATCCTGTGGAACTTGGCCATTTTTAGTTTTTCCAGAATCCTGAGTGACTTGGGATTAACCTTGCTTTTAGGAGGAGTTTGAAATGGTCTTTGTGAACTTTTAGTTCTTCTGGAGTAAAGGTCAGACCACACGTCAGTTTCTCTTTGGACTTTAGGTCCTCTTTTAATGCTGGGTTTAAACAGTTCACTTTCGACAGAAGAGTTATAAGTGCGCTTTTTGGTATTAAGTTTATCGGTGGCACTGTAGTAGTACCCTTTAAGTCTTTCAATGCTTTTTTCAGTGTTGATTCTTTTTTTAGACAACGTTCTAGGCGTGAAGGTGTAGTTTTCTTCGTAGAAACTTTCAGTAAGTTGTTTGCTTCTTTGTCTGCGGTTTTGGGCATCTTGGTACAGTTTGGAGAACCTGTCGGTTGAGGGTTCAGCTGGAGTTTGGCTTCTGATTTTGGGTTTGAAAGTGCACTCTGCCATTTCCTTTTCCTCTAACTGAGTTTTGATTCTTTGGATTTTAGTTTGCTTTTGGAGAACTTTCTGGGAGTTAATCACTGATTTGTTGGTTGATCTTATGATTTTAGGTTTAAAAGTAGCGCCTTTTAGTTCGTTTTCTTGACGTTGAGAATTTACCTGGTTTGAGAGCTTTTCTTTTTTAGCTTGGATTTTAAAAGCATTTTGGTAAAGTCTGTTTCCTAAAGGGGATTGTGGAGTTGGTTTCCTTTGAGTCTTTTTCAAAAAAGAGTTCTGTGCTAAGTTTGGCTTCCTTTGAGGTTTCTGCTGCTCAAGGTTAGCTTTGATTTGCTGGGTTATAGAACTTTGAATACTAGCATCTAATCCGTGCTTAGTGCAGAAGATTTTGGCCAGTGCTTCAGGGTTGTCTTTTGCTCTCACAGTGATGTCGTCTTTTGTGCTTCCAAGGTCGATCGAAATTACCAGAACTATTTTGTTCGCTTCGTTAACAAGCATTTATTAATTTATTATATTTCAGGAGGCCACATCCACTTAGTTTCGCCCTTAACTTCTCTGACCTGACTCAGCAACTCAGCAACCTTCCATTCTTCGTGCAGCATGGCTTTTTGGTAAGCGTTGAAGCCGTGAGGGTCGCGTTGTCCAGGGTTCACGCCGCATTTAAGCAGTTCAACGACCATAAACTCCCTTCCTAAGGCAGCAGCTTTAATCAACGGAGTCATTCCGTTTCTGTCTCTAATGTTGGGGTCAGCTCCTTGTCTCAAGGCAAACTGCGCAATTTCTCTGCGGTCCATAACAACTGCTTCGTGGAGAATAGTAGTCATGTTGTTAACACTGACTACGTCGTCTACTCCCCACTCGCCTGAAAACACTTTGGTCTGGATAGTTGGAATGTCGTTTGTCTTAACAGCTGAAAGCTTAGCACTGGTGTGTCTTGAAGGAGTGGCTAGTCTCAACTCGTGCATTTTGAACCCTATGTAGTAGTAAGCCATTCTCCTGTACCACAGAACGTAAGACCTTAAGTGGTCCCACCAAGAAGTTAAGTGCTCCATTTAAGAAATTATTTTAAGAGGCGTCCAGTGGAGTTTGTCAGGGTACACAGGCCTTCCAGGTTTGCCAGTGTTTTTCTTGAGTTGTTGCAAGTACTCAGTGTTGGAGTACAAAACGTGACTGCCTTGGGAGTACCTTAGGATATTGAGTTTTTCAAGTACCTCCAAAACGTCGACAGGTTTGATGTAGGTTTTTTGGGAAATGTCGTTGATGGACAACTGCTGGCCTTGGTTTTCCAGAAGCACGTCTATGATTTCAGCAGTCCACCAACTGAAGTAAGAAGCGTAGCCCAAGTCAGAAAGGGGTCTTTCAGGAGTTCCCATTTTCTGTTCCTTTTTCGAAAGTTCGTAAGACAAAGAAATCAAGAACTTGCCAAAACCTTTCCTCTGCATAAAAGGCATCACTAAAATGCACGACAAGTTGTTGCCTTGCTGGGAGTCTTTTTCTTTCGAAAAGTAACCTGCAAAGTGGCACCCGTACTCGTCTACTTCTGTGAGCACGTAAAACAAAAAGGGTTCTACGTCAAAACCTAAGTTCTTGTGGTCCAGAAACAGCTTTGAAATGAAGCACAGGTTCTCGCAGTAAGTGACGTTGCGGCCTCCGTCGATTTCGAACACAGCAATGTTTCCTTCTCTGTAGATCTCGTTGCCCATAGGGTGCTGTAGGTGGCAGCGGTCAGAGTGCCTAATTAGTTCGTCTTTGCTTCTGAAAAAAGACAAACAAAACTCGCATATGTAAAGGGTGTCTATGTTTTGGAAGTAGTCGGGAAAAGGAGAGAAGTACCACGTTTCGCACCGGAACTTGCCTATTTCTACGAAGCTGATTGTTTTGAACTTAGTTGACTCTTCGTGCTTCGCAAGGTTCCTTTCGTCGAGGCCTTCGTGTTCGTCGTGTTCGAGAACAGGGTGGTTGTAGTCTTGTTTCCTGGCACCAGGTTCCCAGACTTTAATTCTCTGGAAGTTCACCCACTCGTCCCACCTTCTGTTCATTCCTTCGTAATGGACGTAGAATTCTAGGTTTTCTTCTACTTTCTTGTGTTTGTAAGCTCTGTTAGGTCTTAGTTCGACTACACGGGCGTCACACCACTCGCCTTGTTTGTTTTGGGCGAGAATAAGTGTTCCGGGAGTGAAGCTTGTGTCGTGTTCTGTAGTTTTGTTATTTTTATCTTTTCCATCTTTCTTGCTGACTTTGCGCATTAATTTTTATATGCAAACAGCCAAAAGGGCTTAACTCAGTTGGTTAGTGCATATTTAGTGCTTCCATACCTAGTTTCATAATTTAAATTCAAAATGTCTATGTCAGAGTTTCGAGTTTTAGAAAAACTCGGAGAGGGTTCTTTTGCAGGCGTTTACAAAGTGCTTAGGAAAAGCGACGACAAACTCTACGCACTCAAAAAGGTGAAATTCGACTCTATGTCTTCTAGAGAGAAGCAGAATGCCCTTAATGAGATTAGAATCCTAGCTTCGATCTCCCACGAAAACGTTATTTCTTACAAAGAAGCATTCATAGACGAAGAGTGTGGGTACTTGTGCATCGTGCTAGAATACGCCGAAAAAGGCGACTTGAACGCCAAAATCAAAACTCACAAGAAAACCAAAACCCACTTTCCTGAAAGAGAAATCTGGAGAATACTAATACAAAGTCTCAAAGGGCTTAAAGCCCTCCACGACTTGCACATCCTCCACAGAGACATCAAAAGTGCCAACATTTTTGTAGGTAGTGACGAAAGAGTCCTTTTAGGAGACTTAAACGTGGCCAAAATAGTCAACGGACTGGCCTACACCCAAACAGGCACTCCTTACTACGCTTCTCCTGAGGTGTGGAAAGACTGCCCCTACAACAGCAAAAGCGACATTTGGAGTTTAGGTTGTGTGATCTTCGAGTTAGCTGCCCTGCACCCTCCTTTCCAAGCTAGCGACATGAAAAGCTTGTACAGAAAAGTCACTCGTGGGTCGATTCCCAAACTCCCTTTTTTTTACTCAGCAGAACTCTACGCAATCATCAAAATGATGCTCCAAGTCAAGCCTAAGCACAGACCCTCTGCTGAAAGACTGCTAAGTCACAGCCTTGTTGTTAAGAACAGCGAAGGCGAAGTTGTTGAACAGGCAGAAAAAATCAACGGAGAACTCATAAAAAGCATCAGACTTCCACCTAACTTGCGTTGCTTGAAGCATAGACTTCCAGCTGCTAAATACAACAACTCCCGCAACTTAAGTGCTGACAGAAACGACTTCGATAAAGAAAACGTCCACATCATGAGTGTTGACAAACCCAAACAACCCCAAAAAACCTCCCTGACGCCTTCTCCTTCACTTAGGTTGTCGCACAAGCTGAAAAAAGACACCCAGAAGAGCATTTTCAAGGACAGTTCTCCTAAGATTCCAGTTAAACTGCCTCCTCTTCCGAAGTTTTAATTTAGTAACACTATTTCCTAGGACTTTGCTGTGCAATGCTGGTGATCATTTCTTTGAGTTTGCTCCAGTTCCTTCGGCTTTGCTGTGCAGAGTGCTCGGCTGGTTCTTCTTTTATAGGCTGCATAGGTTGTTGCTGGTCGATTGCAAGCATTTTTTGGTAAATGGTTTGACTGAGTTGTGGCTTTATGCTTTTGCCAAGTCCGTCTACTTCGACTCTTAGTTGCATTCCTAGCACTTGGTACATTGAAACAATCACTTCTACACAAGTCTGCCGCACGTCTGAACTTGCGTGACCCAAACAAGGAACTACTAACTTGTGGAAAACCTCTTGCCAGTTCCACTGGTTGTGGTTAACTCCGTACTCTTGGATTATGTGGAGTAGTATTTCGAAGCGACAAAGCAGCAAGCGCCAGGGCTGTTTGGCCACTGGACCTTCAGTAGTGATTTTCATAATGTAGTCTACTAAGGGACCTATTTTCACTTGGGGGTGTCTAAAGAGCTCTATCAAAGTATGCATGGACACGTCGCGTGCCCTTGAGTTCAGTTCTGAAACTTTAGTGATCAGTATTGGTATAAAGGACTTCATAGCTTCGTTAACCATTTTAGTAGTGACTTTGTTGTCGCACACAGGAGGAGACATAGCTGTAATCATGACTTTGAGTCCAGTGAAGTAAATAGGCAGTACTTTGTCGCCACAAGCAATTACTGCTGCTTCCACAGCTGCTTTGAACAGTCCTCGGGTGTCGTTTTGGTACCTTCTAATTAAGGGGGCTTCTAAGAACTCAAGGACAGCTCGGATGGCTGCTTCTCTGTGGCGCCAGTTTTCACTGTACAAACACGACCAGATCTTCACACCTAAAACAGCAAGTATTTTCCTAGCTTCTACTCTTTTGAGGGTGTCTACATCAGCGATGTCTAGCTTGCCTCCAGCTTCGTTGAGCAGAGGCCTTAAGTAGGGTTCTAAGTCGTCGTCTCCTTCGTTTTTTTTGTAAGTGTCTTCTTCTTTTGTTTCAGGTGACTTTTTTCTAGGCTTGGGAGGAGCTTTGCGTTTGACTATTCTTTCTTCCATTTGGCGTTTTCTTTCGAGTTCTTCAAGGTACTTCCTTTGTTTTTCGTACTCGTCTTCTCTTTGTTTCTTGAGCATGTCGGCTCGGAGTTGTTCTTCTTCCAGAAGTCTGTTTACCATAGCCATGTGCGCTTCTGAGACTTTTTCCATAGTAACTAGTTTTTCGTACCTTTGGGTTTCGTAAAGTGCGTCGATTTCGTCTCTTTGCTTTTCAAGCAGAGTTATTTTGTTTTTAAGACCAATTGCAGTGTCGTAGTCTTCTTTTGCAACTGTGATGCTTAGGTCTCGCTTTAGTTGCAGAAGCTGAGTTCCGATCTCCAGAAGTATCTTTATGTCGTTGGTGATGTGCTTTAGAGCTCCAAAGTCTTCTTTTTCGTAAGCTTGGTTCCTTCTAGAGTCTAGTTCTATTATGGTTTCTCTGGTGTCTTCGTCTATGGGGGCGTACCTGTAGGAGTTGTGGTCTTCTTTAGACCACATAAGTAGTTCTAAAGGCACTCCCATGCTCATTAGGATCTTGTCTACAGTGTCGTCTTTTGACTTGGAACTCCCTACTTGGTTTAGTTTGGCGTTGTAAGAAATAGGCCTTCCCCAAACTCTCAAAACGCCTAGACTCACTTGTCCGTGGGGGTTCTGGGGGTTTGGTTTGGGCTTTTTAGTAAAAACTAGTTTTAAGAAGTTGCCTATTCCGTAGATTGAAACTTGTTTGCTTTGTTGCGTTATGAACTCAGTCTTCCCTGCAAAGTGGTAGTTAGAGTCCACAAACGACCCGTACAACCCGTCTCCAACGTAAACTTCTAGTTCAGGAATCACTTTTTCAGGTTTAGAAGAAACAACTAAGTGGGAAAGTTGAGTTCTATGGTTTAGTTGGACCACTACTTCTACTGGAAACTCCGAGAACCTTCCTGACTCCCAAGAAGCAGAGCTGTACTTTTCGTTGCTTGAAAGGCTACCTACTGAGGTCCCAGGTCCTTCACTGCTAGCAGCCACACCTACATAGTTAACCCAGGTGTTTTCTTCAGTCATATAAATGAATTGGACAGGCTTGCTAAACTGGTCACTATCTTACTGCGACGGACCTGGACAAAGTAGGTTTTCTGAGATGGACCAAGAAACTAAAAACTGGCTAAAAGAAGCCTTAGAAAGCATGTGTTTGGACGAAACAAAAATACTTAAAAAAGCCACAGAAGTGCTAGGCATGCACGAAGAAGGCAGAGAAGAAGAAAAGCTCATGAAAGAAGAAATTCTGAACCAACTCATAGACATCATAGAAAACCTAGAGACTGCTAGGAACCTAGTTAAGATGGGCGGAATGGGCAGTCTCGTAAGGTGCATGGTAGGATCTTCCTTTTACCAAGTCAAGAAAATGGCTGCTACTGTTTTCCAAAGCGGAGTGCAAAACAACCCCTATGTTCAAAAAGCTGCTTACGAAGAAAACGCGATCGGGGCGCTTACTGCAGCTATCAACCACACAGAAGACCTTAAGCTCAAAGAACTCTACGTAGGGTGTTTGAGTGGACTCCTAAGAGGAGAGTACTCAGAAGCCAGACAAAACTTCGTATCTACAGACGGACTGATCTTTATTGACTCTATTTTGTGTTCTCCTCCATCAAATAGGGCTTTGAAAAAGTGCTTGCTGATGCTGTCTGACTTCTTTTTCTGGGCCAAAACTGAACACAACATAATTTACAGGTCACAAAACGTAGGACTTCTAGACAGTTTGCAAAGGCTTCTAGCGCACTCTGACCAAGAAGTCAAGGAATTAAGTCAAAGCGCAATCAGTAACTATCAGGAAGCCACTGCCCACATAGAAAACGTTCCAGCAGTCAAAGGCTAATCTATAATTAAATGGAAAAATCAGTTCATGGGAGAAAACAATACTCGCTGAAAAACAACGACTCTATATCTCTGAGTGATCCTCTATTCATGGATCACACAGACCCCAACACCAAAAACTACCTGCCTTCAAAAGCTTTCATAGTTAGGTGTCAAATAATACTGGAGCCCTACCAAGTCATTGCAATTTATAGAAGCCACATAAAAGAGCACGTTCTAAGAAGAGTAGACCTTGCGTTTTTGCAACTAATAGCTTGCTGGAACACAAAATACCACTTCGAAATAGTCCAAGCAAGGGCACAAGCACGCTCGCCCAAGAAAATAATTCTGCAGAACAGAAAAAAAGAACAAATGATACTAAGAAGAAACGCATGCCACAGCAGCACTTCTCCTTGTGTGGTTGCTTACGAAAAAACCAGCTACATTACTTACTTGAAGCAAAAAGCAGAAAAGCCTCAAGGCTTTGCTTACTTAGAAGACACTGACTTGTACAAGTACCAGAACTCCACCATCAACCTTCCAGAGTGCGTGAACTTAGTAGACACAAGCATTGAAGGCACTATTAAAAACCAAAAGCTAAAAAAGGTGCTTGCGGAGTTACTTAACCAAACAGCAGCAGGAGAAACGTTGCCTCACAAAGCCCTTAACTTTTTTGTGCAGTACATGCTAAACATCATTGAAGTCAACCAATACAAACTGCAAAACACCAAAGAAGAACTCAACAAAAACTCCATGAACTTAGTTTTGGAAATGTACAAAGCTGCAGTTACTGAGTTCTTGCGTAGTCCCAGAGAAGAATACTTAAATTTGGTCTTAAACACCCTTAAAAACTCATGCAGCAAAAAAGTCTCAGAAGTTTTAAAGACCATCAGGTACAGTTCTATCCAAACTAACCTTTCTGTTCAGTTTGAAGTTGCCCAAATGCTAAACTCCTTTTTGGCTCAACTCAGACAAAGAATCTCCGGAACAGAAGAAGGAGTATACTTAAAGCAAGCTTTAAGAGCAGCTATACTGGCTAACGAAGCAATCAGCCAAAAAGAGAAAAACCGACTCCAAAAGTTCTTAAGTTTTTCAGTGGAAGCTTTTGAAAACTTTATTGAGCAAAAACAACGTTTCAGAGAGCTTTTCCAAGAGCTTTCAAAAACTTCTTCTGTGCAAAACTTAGTTTCTAATATTTTACAAGTTATGAAAAAAGCAAGAACAGAAGAAGTTCTTTTGAGAGGCCCAATCACCCACAGAATCAGAAAAGCCAGCAAAATGACTAAGCCAAAGCTCCTGGAAAAGCTCAATAAAGACTTTCCTAAACTTACTCTGAACCACTTAAGATCTTTTGAGTCTGGAGAATTACTTATCCCCAACCCTGTAGTTTACAGCTTATGTAGTATATTTGGAATTGACTCAGTGTATTACATAACTGAAAACTTTTACTCTTAAGTAAGAATTAATTTATTCTTCAGTTGGTTTGGACTTTCCACTGATGTTAGCAGACAAAAACATGATGTGGTCTTCGAACTTAGTCACTCTTTGCTCGAGCAAAACCAACGTTTTGGTGATTATGTCCATCTGGTTGACTATCTTGTCTACTGTTTCTTTGACTTCTTGTGGAAGTCCTTCTGTTTTTACATTGTCTACTTCTTGCAGAGTGCTTTCTTGGGACTTCTCAACAAGCTTTTTAGGCTTTTCAGCTTTCTCAGACTGTTTGTAAGCAGTGCGGGGTCTGGAAACTGAAGCACTGACCTCAGACGACTTTTTAGCAGTGGAAGGCCTTGCAAGTTCTATGTCGGGTTCTTCGTTAAGTTCTATATTGGACTTCCAAACCATCACTAAGTTGTCTGCTCCTCCCGACACAAAGTACTCCCCAGTGTCTGAAAACTTAGCTGCAGTAGCTGCTCTTTCGTGGCCGTAGAGTGAGTACAAGATGTGCCCCTGTCTTAAGTCCCAAATCTTTAAGGTAGCGTCTGCAGACGCAGAAAGCATGTACATTCCACTTGGGTGAAAAGAAATCTGTCTAACAGCGTCTGCATGTGCGTCGTAGTGCTGCAAAAGCCTCCTAGACCTTACGTCCCAAATCTTGATTTTCCTGTCTGCACTTCCTGCAGCTACACAAGTCCCGTCGGGGTGGAACTGCACTGAGTGAACTACTGAAGTATGGTCTGGAAAACTGTGAAGGCACTCCTTTGAATTCACGTCCCACAAACGCACAGTTTTGTCGTCGCTTCCTGAAACCACCATCCTGGCGTCAGGACTGAACCTAGCTCCGCGGACCCAATTAGCGTGGCCTAAAAGGGAGTACTGGAACTTACGGTCAGCTACACTCCAAACTTTAATGGACTTGTCGTCTGAGCAAGTGAGTAACAGTTCTCCGTCACAGGAAAAGCATACACTTCGAACTGCCGCATTGTGGGCGCGTAAAACTACAGACTTCGACTGAACTGAGTTTTGCCAAAGACGCACAGTCTGGTCTTTGGAAGCTGAAGCTATTAAGTCTCCGTTTGGTGAGTAACAGGCGTCAGTGACTGCAGACTTGTGGCCAGTGAATTTAAATGGGCGCTTGTCAGGTTTGAAATGCCAAACTTGCAGTGTAGAGTCTTCTGAACAAGACAAAACTTGCTTGAGGTTGGGGTTAAGGTCCACTGCAGTAATGGCTCCTCTATGTCCTTGGAACGTTCTTCTGAGTTGTGGGTCATTAACTCCTACTTTTAGGCGCTCGGTCTATGTAAAAGCTACCATTTTAAGTTTCTTTATTTGGAACAAACGAATCCAAAATGCCCTGATTCCAAGTAACCATTTCACTGGGCATCTAGAATAATAATGGACTTTTTAAACGAACTACTGACCTCGCCGAGGTTTGACAAAGAAATACTCCAGCTAAAGCAGTCAGTCCATGACCCCTGTTCTTACGGAGTGATAGTAGATATTTCAGAATCCCAAGAACAAATGGACTGCTGGAAGACGTTAAAAATCACATTTGTCAACGAAGAAAACATTTACCACAACGAAGAGCTGTTGTTTGACACTTCGCAAAACAATTTAAGCGACTCCGCAGACGAAGTGATCAACAGTGTAGAATCTTACTTGAAGCACCTAGACAAAAGCATCCTTACAAGTTTTTTGTGGGATATGTGCACACACGAAGAAGCCAAAAGATACTTCGGGTCTTGCTACACCAAGTTTTCGAATTTAGTTTTCCCTTTTAAAAGTTTTACTAAACACAAACTTAGGAAACTAAAGAGAAGCTACATTGAAATAGAACCAGAAACTGTTTCTGATGAACTAGTCCAAAGTATCAAGTCTTATGAAAATTTCAGTTATGGAAACAGAGTTTCAGATGCATTTAGTCTAATTTTCATGCAAAAGAACTTAATTGCTCTGGAAACCATTGAAACTACCAACGACAGCAAAATGAATTACATGAGCAGCGTAATCACCCAGCGTAATCACCCGCAAGTCTATAGACAAGTCATCCTTTGTCGAAAGCCCTGAACCCAAATCCTCATTCAGTGGGTTTGACAAAAACCTTGCCAGAAAAAACATCCAGAAAAGGCTAGAAGAAATCATGCTCCAGCAGATAGAAGACCAAAAGGAACCTCAGTACACTGAAGAGCCTCAAAAGCAACCAAGTAAAAAACCTTCAAGAGAAAACTGCGAATGCAAGTTATTATAATATAAAAATGAGATCAGTAATGCGAAAGGCCTTTTCCTCTTTAGTCCTGGCAGAGCATAACAACGCCAAGCTAGCCCCTGGAGTCTACAACGCAGTCAACGCAGCAAGCTTCTTCGAAGAGGAAACTACCTTGCTTGTGGCTGGAAAAGACTGCAGCAGTGTGGCTGATGAAGCCTCCAAAATAAAAAGTGTCTCAAAGGTACTGCTTTGGGATAGGGACGAGCTAAAGCACCACACTGCTGACTCAGTAGCAGACGCAATCGCTGCCATTCAGAAACAAAACAACTACAAACGGGTTCTAGCAGCCTCTTCTAATTTTTCAAGGGACGTCATTCCTCGACTGGGAGGAATACTTAACGTGCAGCCCATTTCAGAAGTCACTAAAATCATGAACGAAGAGTGCTTCAAACGCCCAGGTTACGCTGGAAACGCAATATTCACTATTGGGACTCACCAAGAACTTAAGTTACTGACTATCCGGGCAACAGCTTTTGACCAGAACGAAGTGGTGGACGAAGCAGCCCCAGTTGAAAAGGTTTCACTGGAAACTAATCTGTCGCAAAAAATCAAGTTCATCAAAGAAGAGGTTCAGAAGTCCGAAAGACCTGACTTAGGAACAGCCAAAATAGTGGTAACTGGAGGAAGGGGACTCAAAGGACCTGAGAACTTCCACATTGCTGAAGACCTAGCAGAGGTCCTCGGAGGCGCTGTAGGTGCTACTCGAGCTGCAGTTGACGCTCACTACTGCCCCAACGACTTGCAAGTTGGCCAGACTGGCAAAATAGTTGCTCCTGACCTATACATAGCTTTAGGAGTGTCAGGGGCGATTCAGCACTTAGCTGGAATGAAGGATTCCAAAGTAATAGTGGCCATTAACACTGACGGCGAAGCTCCTATTTTTGAAGTGGCAGACTACGGACTAGTGGGTGATGTTTTTAAAGTAGTTCCTGAAATGATCGAGAAACTTAAGAAGTAACTAACTTCTTATAACCTATTCCTTTAATATTAAATAAATGGATTTAAAAAGCTACTTATCTGATAAACTTTCTTCACTCAAACAAAAAGACATTGACTTAGCACAAGCAGCCATAAACTTAGGCTCCAAAGGAATCCAGTCTAAAATCCGGAAAAAAATTCTAACGCACAAGTCAAAACCTACAGTAAAACAAGAATCAAGAACTCGCGATAACTCTGTGAAAAAACAATTCCGCACAAAGTTCAAGAGTTTAGAAGGGTCTATGAAAACCAAAGACTCTTCAGACTCCAAACGACAACACTCAGTTAGGTCAATTATAAACGAAGAAGAAAGAATTAAGTTTTTGAAAAAAATGAAACAAGAAAAGAAAAGGTTCCAAGAACTAAGACTCTGCAACGTCGAAAACGTTAAAAACAAGTTAATGAAACAACTCGAACAAGAAGAAAACCACAAAAAAGAAAAACAACTAAAAGAGTCTGAAAGAGTCCAAAAAAACATACTCAACATGCAACAAAAACTCGAACAAAGAAAACACGAAAGACAACAACTCAAAGAAGTCACACAAGGAGCCTGGAGAAAAGTAAAGAACTCCAAACCTTTGTTCCAAAAACTCGAAGAAAAGTTCTACAGCCGCCACGTCATTCCTGAACTCGAAAGAAAGAAACAAGAACTCGCCAAGAAAAGGGAATACCTAGCTCCCATGGACATGAAAAAGATTGCCGAACACGAAAGCACCTACTTCCAAGTCCTTTCGGAACAAGACACTCGCCGCCAAACCAAAATGAAGATGTCAAGACTCGAACAAAAAACCCACGAAGCAGGGCTTAAGTTCTACCGACCTAGAGTAGCTGACATCATAGAAGAAGAAGACCAAGAAGAAAAGACCCAAAAAGAACAAAAAGCCAAGTCTAAACAGGAACTCCCTGTAAAAGGAAGAATTTATGGAGAAATGGTCAGACAAGTTTTCAAACCCCAACTAGACCAAACCAAAGCTGAGTTCATATCTGAAAACAAGAAAAAAATCAGAAACACCAGAGTCCTAACTGAAAGCGACACTGAAAAAAGCTTAAGGGAAAGCCACGCTAGGTACTCTGAAATCAAGACTTTTGAAAGGAACTACTACTCTCCTGGGCGAATCAACGAGTCACTCAACTTAAAGAAAAAGAAAGTTGCTCAGTCGCACGAATTCAAAAGGAAAGACTCAAGTTCAACTGTGAACAAAGGCTACGACTACTTAGCTGAAAGAAGAAAAGCAAGGGAAGCTTATAAGTACACTGAAAAAGAGTTTAAACCAATTAAAGTCAACTGGAAAAACGCTTTGGACTACGAAAATAAGTCATTTGACTTGCAAAAACTGTACAAGTCCTCAGAAAAGCTTGAGAAACAGGCTAAGTCTTATGAAACTATTTCGTCTGACTTAGCCCACAACCACAAAAACAACCTTAAAGCAATTGAAGCTGCAGGCAACATGTATGTGGAGTCAATCCAAGCTAAACTTGAAATGTTAAAGTCTATAGTGTAAGCTAATTTTTGATTAGTATTAAGAAGACCAAAATGGTTGCAGAGATTCCAGTGACATACATCCTTCTTTCGAAAGACTCTTCGTAAGTTTCTCTCCTTTTGAGTGGAAGTTGAATTCCTGACTTGAACTTTATGGAGTTAAGTAACTCTGGCCTTTCAACTAAACGTATTTTAGGGGGTGTTTGGGCAACTGTTTCAGGTTTGTCTAGGTAGTTAAACACGGTCCCGCATACTACTCGTGATTCTTTAAGGTGCTCTATAAGGTTGCCCATTCTTTTTAAGAAGTCAACTAAGTTTGGAAAGTTGTAGAGCGAATCTACGACGTGAGGAGTTTCTTTCAAGTAGTAGAGTTCTTCTAACAAGTAGCAGTAAACTACCAAGTCAGCACTTTTAGGAGTCTCAGCAAAAAAGAAAGGCTTGTCTGAGAGTTCTTCGCTTAAAAGTTTGTGGACAGAGTTAGCTTGGATAAAGGCTTCTCGCTTTCCAGTGATGTTGTGTTGCTTCTCTAAGTACGCGTTTAGACTTAGTCTCTTTGGGAACTTTAAGTAGTAAACTAGTTTGGACTTCCAGTCTTCAGGAGGAAGCATTTCGCGCATGAACAAAGTGGAAGGGTGGAGTCTGCTCTGGCAGAGTTCTTCCAAAAGCTCGGTCTTGTGGATTTGCTCTGCACTTAAACTGAAGTTAGAGCTAGCTGCTGATTTTAAGAAGTCCAGAACGCGTTCTTTGGGGATCACATAGTGCTTGTAAACAATGACGGGCAAAGGGCCTGCGGCTGTAGTAGAGTACTTGCAAGGAACTAAGTTGAATTCGTCTATTTGGCCTAGAACTACCCAAGTTTGTGCTATCAAAGAAACAGTGTCGAACTTGTCTGGCTGGTAAAAGAGTGTAGCAGTCTCCATGTTATACTAAAATGGAAATTAAACTAAAAGAACTGAACGGGAAAGAGTCGAACTTAACTGTAGAACCCTCCATGACTATACTAAACTTAAAGGAAACTATAAACCAACAACTTTCTTTTCCTGTAGAGCAACAAAAACTCATATACAGAGGAAGAATCCTCGAAGACGACAAAACAATATCCGACTACCAAATCTCACAAGGCGACCCACTAGTTCTGATGACAAACAAAAAGTCCACCCAACAAGCAGCCTTAAACAAACTAGTTAGTTTGGGCTTTGAAAAAGAGCAAGCTGAGAAGGCCCTGCAAAGTGCCAACAACAACTTTGACAGGGCTTTAGAAGTGCTTTCTGGAAAGCAAACAGGAACATTTGACTTCTTAAAAGACAACCCCCAGTTCCAAGAAATAGTTTCAGTGATCCAACAGAACCCTGAAGAGTTCGAGAGTTTTCTTAACCAGCTCGAAACAGTGAACCCCGAACTCTACACTCTAATCATGGACAACCAAGAAGAGTTTTTGCAACTTATAAAAGGAGACGGAGAAGAGGGCACTCGTTTAGAACTAACCCAACAAGAAGAAAAAGACGTCAAAGACTTAACTAACTTAGGCTTCACTGTGCAACAAGCTCTCGAAGCTTACCTTTGCTGCGACAAAAACAAAGAACTTGCAGCCAACTACTTGTTTTCCAGCATGCCTTAACTAATAATTCATTTATGAGTAACCAAAAAGTGGACGTGTCTGAGCTAATCGACCTTATAGACCAACAAGACAAAGTTTCAGCTAACTCCAAAAGCGCCTTGAAAAAACGCTTGGAAACCTACGAAAGGTCAACTAAGAACCTTAAAACCCACTCAAAACACACACAAGAAAAACTCGAAAAAGAAGCTGCTTACGACTTAGCCAACACAGAAATCAGCAAGTGGCAAGAAACTGTATCCTCGAACAGGTCTGCCGCACAACTAGACTTAACCCGGGACCAAGTTCCTCTCCCCACACTTGAAGCCATAGCCTCAGCACCTTCAGACAACCCTTTACGGGCACAAATAGACAAAGCCCTAGGAGTCAGCCAAGAAGTCGAAGTAATCGACAACTCCAAAGAACGTGCTAAGAACCGCAGTGACATGTTCCACCAGTACTTGAAACAAAAACGCACTGCAAAGATCAAAAGCAAACTCTACCATAAAATCAAAAAGAAACAAAAACTCAGGAACCAAGTGCCCCTTGACGAAGAAGAACTCAAAGACAAAGAAGAAAAACTCCGCATTCAGGAAAGAATTACTCTTAAGCACACCAAGTCTAAGTTCAAACAAAGCGTGCTTAGGTACGCAAAGAACGACAAAGACAAAAGAAACGAACTCTTAGCCCAGAACGAAGCACTCAAACAAAGAATCCTGAACACTTCCAAACTCAACAGTGAAGGAGCACTTACCTTTGGGTCGAGTTCAGAAGACGAAGAACTCCTTGTTGAGTCTTTAGAAAACAAAGGAATTCTAGGCATGAAGTTCATGCAGAACTCCACCAAAAGAGAAAGGGAAGAGGAAGTCCCTGAACCCGAGTCACGCTTTAAGTTCTCAGGACAAGAACAACCCAACAAAAAACCCAAACAGCAAAACCCCAAACAACAAGAACTCATCAACCAGGCCTTTGAACTAGACGAAATGGAAGAAATCGACCAAGTAGCAGCTGAAGAATGGGCCAAAGAAGAAGAAGAGAAACAACTCAAAGAGCCCAAACCCAAAGCAGGCTGGGGTTCTTGGGCAGGAGCAGGCATCCAACCCCTCCAAACACAGACTGGCCCTAAAGTCTTCAAAACAAACAAAGTCATTCTTAACCAAGAAAGAGACAAACGCGCTGCCCAGTACTACGTCAAGGAAGTTCCTTTCCCCTACAGAAACGCCAAACAGTACGAAGCTGTCCACCGAATCCCTGTAGGCAAAGAGTGGAACTCCAGAAGAGTGCACCAGCAACTCACAGCACCTGAAGTAGTTACTCGCAGAGGCGAGATCATAGACCCTATTTCTACCGAACAAAGAACTAACTAAACCTAGTAAGTATAATATTACAAATATGAATGGGCCTAATGAGAATCCCCAAAGTAGAAGTATTAGAAGTGCTTCGTTCTTTTTGTACGCTTCTTACACGATGTTACTAGTAATTGTGATTATATTATCTCTAACTCACCAGAAAAACGAGTGCTCCGAGTCAACAGAAATATACTTGATTTTGTACTCTGGTTCCTTGGTTTACGAATTGTTGTTGCTGAGTTCTATGCTGCCTTACCGCTTTTGCAGAGAAAACGTCAACATCCACCCCTATGTAATCAAAGCAGCTCAGCTTAGCTTTGAATGGTAAGCTTTATTTAGTTTAAGACTGGTCATAATGGTGCTGCTTGCAATTGAAGTGTTTTCTGAAGAGCAGTGCGCACAATCCTTAGTTGGAATAGTTTCTATCATTCTGGTTTCGATTAACTGCTTGAAGTACCTTTTGTTAGCAATACTTTGCATTTGTTACTTTTCAATAATAATTCGATACTTTAGAGTCCCAGAAACCCAACCCAACCCAGTAAGGCTTACTTAGATTTCTCCTGAACAACTCAACGAGTTCATTGACCGAGCACCTTGTACAGTTACCTGCCCTATATGCTTGGATGAGATTTACGAAGAAGACCAGTGTGTGAAGCTTCCTTGCGAGCACACTTTCCACTATTCCTGCATTGAGTCCTGGACTTCAGTTAAGGGAAGCTGCCCTACTTGTAGAAAGAACATCCTTTCTAATTAACTAGTATAATTTAAATGCTGTACTGGTGCCATGCCTGCCAAGTCCAGTTTGAAAGCCAAAGAAGTGAGGTCTGCCCAATATGCGGAAGCGAACTAGTTGAGGAGGTCCTTGAGGGCCAGGAACACCCTAGGAACTTTTTGCCAGAAATGCCAAGTCTTCCATTGCACGTTGTTCTGATTACTTACTTAAGAGGCTTACCTGTGTACATAATTCTAGTAAGGTTCAGAGTATCAGAGTCAAGAGGTGCTACTGAAGAAATGATCAACAAGTGCCCTATTGTGCCTCTAGAAAGTGTTCCAACTGAGTTCAGGGAGTGCAGTATATGCCAAGAAAACCTGGACAGGAACTCGCAAATACTTATGCTGCCTTGCACACACGTGTTCCACAGAGACTGTATTGTGCACTGGCTAAGAGTGCACAACAGTTGCCCTGTTTGTAGATTTTCACTCCAAATGTAAATACGTTTAAAATTTAAATGTCAGAATGGAATGCTTACTGGTGTCATGAGTGCAGAAGGGAATTTGAAGACCAAGACCAAGAAGACTTAGTTTGCTTCTACTGCCAAAGTGAACTTATTGAAAAAGTAGAACTGGAAGAACCCCACCCTAGAGAATTCGTTCCTGAAACCGAAGTGACTCAGGAGGACTTTAGCATTATGCTTGTAGGAGTTGCTTTGAACCCAATTACTAGTCCTGCAAGTTCAGAAGCTATGGAGCAGTGTCCGACTTTACACTACGAAGAAGTGCCTGAAAGGTGTTCTGAATGCTGTGTTTGTAAAAACAGTTTCGAAAAAAACTCAAACATACTAATGCTGCCCTGCACACACATCTTCCATAAAACATGCGTTACGGACTGGTTCAGAATCAAAAATACCTGTCCTGTGTGCAGGTACTTAGTGCTTGAATTACAGTAATAAGTTAAAATGGACAAAGTAGACCATGTGCTGTTGGAACAAGACGGAGGAAAGGAGTACCTGCTGCGCAAGTGCAGAGACACCATTGAAGAACTAGACAAAGAACTTTCGCACGAAAAGTCTTTGCGTGTTAAGTCTGAAGAACACAACAAAACCCTTTTCCAAGACTACAAAGTGCTTGAAGAGAACTACGAACTCTTGGAAGAAAAGTTCTCTGAACTCCAGTACGACTCTTCCAACTACTTAGAAAAAACAAACCGCTTAGAACAAAAGAAAAAACACCTCCAAAACCATATAGACGAACTGAACCAACAACTCAGCGAACAAAAAAAGCACTACCAAGGAACTGTTGAAAGCCTTGAAAACTACATCCAAGAACTCAGAGGAGAAGTCAACAAGTACGAAGCAACCACTACTGAGTGGAACCAAGCTGTAGAAAGTGCTCAGAGTAAACTAAGTGCTTTCTCAGAAGAAAACCAAAATTTGAAATCAAACCTTGAAGAGTTAACTCAAACCAACAATCAACTCTCCACACAAAACGAAGCTTTACAAAAACAAGTTTCTGAGTTGAAGCAAAAAAACAAGTACTTAAGTGACCAAGTAAGTGAAGGTCGTTTGCAAGTTAAAAAGGCAAACACTAAGTCTTCAGAAGAAATCAAAGACTACGAAAACAAGTTAATCATGAGTAAAAACAACATTTTGTCGCTTGAAAAGCAAAACAACAACCTTAAAAAACAACTAGAACAAGAATACAAAGAAAAAGAAAGAATACAAACTAGCTTAGAACGCAAACTCCAAAGTGTCTCTGACAACGAAAGCTACTTTAGAATTGAACTTGAAAAAACCAAAAAGTCGCTTGAAGACAGAAACAAAACACTTTCTGAACTAGAACTAGAACTCCAAAGACTCAAAACTTCTAGTTCAGAACACCACGAAAGTTTCAGTGAGTTAAAACAACACTGCTCAGCTTTGAAGTTCGAAGTTACTCGAAAGGCAGAAGAGTTGGTGTCTAAAGACCAACACATCCACCAACTCCAAGAAGAACTTACTTACCTCCAAAACACTTACCAAGAAAACATCCACAAAGAAACCAACTTAAAAACCCAACTAAGTGACTTAGAAAACACCTACGAACAAGAAATTCAAAAACTCAAAACTGAAAAAGACAACTTAGTTGAACAACTCAACGCAGAAAACACCCAACTAAAAGAATACTACTACCAAATGGTTAGTTGCAAAGACGAAGAAGTTTACGAACTAAACCAAGACAGAAAAAAACTACAAAGAATGCTTTCACAACTGGAATCTACTATAAAAGACCTAAAAAAGAACTACACTCAAGTTTTGGGAGAAAAAGAAGTCCTTTCTTTAAAAGTAAAAGAAAGCATTGAACAAGACTCTAACTTAAACCAAGTAAATGCCAAACTCCAACAAGAACTTGAAGACATCTCCAGCAGTTTTTCTAGCGAAACTCAGTTTTACAAACAACTACTTGAAAAAAAAGACCAAGAAACAGAGTACTTAAAAGAAAAGTTTGAAGAAAGACTCAAAAAACGAGTCCAGCTCAACCAAGAAAAAGTCAGTAACTGGAAAAGCAGAATCAGACAAGAACTTGACTACGTCCAACAGTCCAACCTCGACTCAGAAAAAAGCTTAAGTTCGCTTAAACACAAAGTTACGGAGTTCATTGACAGACTAAGTAAAGTTATATCTTTGATGGTTTAATAACAATGGTGAAAGTAGAGATCATATCAACTGTGAAAACAGCCCAGACCCAAAACGGACTAAGGCACAACGACTACCTCAGGTACAGAAGGTACTGTGCAAAGAGACTGCGCAGACTCCGAGAAGCAGTTGACTTCATGCTAGGGAGGGGCAAGTTCGAGCACAAAGAAATCACCCCCGAACAGTGCCAGGACCCTAGGTTTTTGCAAATGCTCCTTTTCAACTCAGAAAGGGCTTGGGCTTATGCAATGCAGTTGCGACAGCACCTGTCTTCAAGCATTTCTTCAAAAACCAAAAGGCACCTTCTTACTCGTCTGCGCAAAGCTGTCAAGTGGGCAGACAAACTTGAAGAGTGCATCAACTCTGTAGGAGACGTAAAAAGCACCTTGGAAGGGCAGGCTTACCGGGCAATGATGACTGGCAACTTATACCTAGAAGAGCAAGCCTGGGAAAGTGCGAGGGACCAGTTTTTGGCTGCCCAAGCTGTTTTGGGGAAGTTAAGAGAAGTTGCTGACTCGATTGAAGTAGTGGGCATTAATGAGAAACTAACCCACCTAGAACCAATGATTATGTACTGCCAACACCAACTTGGAAACGAAGTGTCTACTGAAGAACTACTAGCCCTGAGGTACTCCCAAACACCTGAAGCCCAGCTACTAGACGCACAAATAGAGTCTTTGCTAGCAGAAGCTCGACAACAAAAACTCCAGTCTGCTGGAGAAATCACTTTCCGAGACAAAACTTACACTGTGAAGAACGAAAAAGCCAGAACAGCCCTGCAAAAAGCCGAGGAAGTGTTTTTAGCCATGCAAAAAGTCCACAAAAAACTTGACATGTACACTGAAGCCTTTGCACACTTTGACGAAGCAATTAAGTGGATTAAAAAAGAAAAAGACGAAAAAGCCAGTTTAGGGGACATAGGCGAAGCAAACGTCTGGGGGCAGTTGTTGGAAGCTGTGCAGCAGATGAAGAAGTCCAGAATCGTTGAAAGGAACCTGCACTTAGCTGAACTCTCCATTCAAAAGTTCGACTCAAGCGAGGTAGACTCAGTCATAAAAGGAACCAAGCCTAAAGGAAAGCCACAAGAAATCGTCAAAATATACGACACCATTTTAAACAGCGTTAGAGAACTAGGCGACCAGGAAAAAGAAAACGAAATCAGAGGAATACGTGCTTACTACATGGCACTAGTTCACCTTTACAACGACAAGTTGCTGGAAGCTTACGCTCTTCTACAAAGGTGTGTGGAACTCAACAACACTTCCCACGAAGTAAGGGAATTGATGGTGAAACTCCAAGCAGGTCTAGCTATAAGGGGAAGTCCACCTGACATTTCTAACCTCAGTCTCACTGAACAAACACACTTATTCCCTCCTAGCCTAGAACCTGTGCAGTGCAAACCAGTCTTTTTCGACTTAGCTTTTGACTCCATTGAGTACCCCAACTTGCAAGACCGCATCAAGCCCAAAGGAATTTTCTCAACTATTAAAGGATTTTTTGGTAGGTAAATAAATGGATAAAAAGTACCTGCAACCCCCTAAAGAACCCAGACAGCCACGAGTAGGTCCTCAGTACCAAGCACAAATACCCCCTATGCAAAGAGACTCACAGCCCTTCAAAAGGCAACGAAATAACACTTCTAACCATTAAGTATATCTTTTGTCATTAAGGCAGTCAGGGCAGTACCAATGGCCTTTAGGTTTGCTAACGAGTCCAACACACTCAAAATGAAACCACTCTCTAGGACACCTAGGATTGTCACAAGCCACCATGTCTCCATAAGAAGGCTTCATGCAGTAGCAGTACTTCTTTTCTGACTCATCCCCCATGTGCATGTCGTCTTCTTCTTCTCCGTAGATCATTGAGATTTCTTCAATGAAGTTGGACCCTAAAGACTGCATTCGGTCGCCTCTCTTTTTGACTCTTGAGTAGTCTTCTTCAGCATCTACTTTTAGTTTCTTTTTGAACTGTTCCAAGTCAATGTTGAGTTTGCTCATCTGTTCTTCAACCATCTCGATGAGTTGTTTTGAGATAACTATTTTTTCGTCTGAAAGGTCAAGGGCTTCTTTCTGTTTTTCTTGGATTTTCTGGAGCAGCTCGTTGTTTTCTTGTTTCGAAGAAATCGACGCAAAGTAAGCTGAAGTCAAAGAATTCAGTTCGTGTGTTAACTCTTGGACTTTGTCGTCAAGTAGTCTTATGAGTTCAAGTGACCTCACTGTTTCGCTAGGCAAGTAAGCCACGTTTTGTATGTAATCTTCTAAAAATGACATATTACCTTAAAGGATTAAAGTTAATTTATGGGTTTCTCCTCCGTTGCATAGAAGCACTTTTGATTCGTTTAGGGTTGATCTTGGCAAGTTTGTCAAACCGGGTTTCTCTGCGGACGCGCTCTCTTTCAGTGGTGTTTTCGAGTTCTTCTTCCAAAGCGTCCTCTGCAAAGGTGTCTTCTTCCTTGTCTAGTTTCACTCGGCAGTTGTAAGCGTTGCTTTTTTCAAGGTTAAACGCAGCTTCAGACAACTCAGGCACAGAGTAAATGGTTTTTAGCAAAGCTGAGGTCCTTTCAGCAGTGTCAGTTGGTTTGGAAAGTTTGGTGCCTTCTTTTTCTAGGAGTTTGAAGACTTCTGTGCTTTTGATTTCGGTGTAGACCATCCTAAGTTTGTGTTGGCACTGCTCAACAGCTTCAAAAAGAGTTTCGTCTGAAACTTGGATGTTGGGTTGGCTAGGGAGTTTGTAACTTTCTAAGAGTTCAGCAATGTGTTCAATTCCTGCTTTGATGTTTATGAAGTGGTCCATGACTCTTTCATACTTTTCCTTAGTCTTTTCGTAGTTAGCTGTGGCAAGGTTGATGTCGCTTTCGAGGTCGTCAAGCTGTTTGCGGGACTCAGTTTCGTTTGAAGAAGAGAACTTAAGGGAGTGGACTCTTTGCTGCAAGTGAGTTTTTTGTTCAGACAAGTACTCTAGTTTTTCTTGGTACTCTTTTTGGAGGTTTTCGAGGTTCCTGGCAGTTTCTTCTTGAGTGGTGAATTTCTGGATGATTTCGTTTACGTCGCTTACGCCAGTGGCTTCTTTGATTTTTCTAAAAGCTTCTTCGTAACTCTTGACTTTTTGTTTTTCTTCTTTGAGCAACTCTTCTTTGCTGGTTTCTTTGTAGAAGCCTGGACTCTGTATTTGTTCTTTGGTTTGGCTTTCTTGGCCTAGTTGCTCGTTGGCTTCGAGTTGTTGTGTCATTTCTACTCGTTCTTTGACTTCGTCTTTTTTCTCTTCTACATTTTTCTTTCTAGTCATTCTTTCAATGGTTACTTGGGCTTCAAACCGCAGCAACTCTGCTTCGGATGTTTCTTTGGCGTGGTTGGCGTCGTGTCTTAGCAGTAAGAGTTCTTCGAAGTCTTGTTCTTTGCCTTTTAAAGACTTTTCTATGGCTGCTAGTTGGTTGTCGTAAGCTACTCTTTCTTCTTTGAGTTGCTTCACTATTTGTTCGTAGGTCTTCTTGATGCTTTGGGCTTCGTTGTACTTAATCATGGCTTTGTCAAGGCGGTTTTCCAAAATGCGGATTTGCCGCATGAGTGGAGCGTCTTCGTTCATCATGCTGCCTTTTTGCTCAGCAGTCATTTCTTTGAGTTTGTCTTGCATGTCTTTGAACTGTTTTTGTTTTTGCGTGTAAGTCCCTTTGAGTTGGTCTAGACGTCTGCGAAGTTTTATGCTTTCTTGGAACTCGTCGCCTTTGGGTTTCCCAGAAGTGGAGGCGTACTGCTTGGTTTGGCTGCGTAACTCTGATCGGAGTTCTTTGTGTTCTTTTTGGAGCTGAGCAATGTTTTCTCGGTTTTGGTGGAGAGTCAAGTTGGAGCTTTCGAACAGAGCTTTGCGTTCGCCTTCGAGTGCAGAAAGTTTCTTTTTGAGCTCTTCAAGTTCTTCCTGAGGCGTTTTGAGTTTTTCTTTGGACTTTGACCTGGACATTTTAAATTCCTAGAATTACAGCAACTGATGAAATTAATTTATTTTAGGGGGTTCATGTTACTCATCACGCCTTGGAAAACACTGCGGTGTTTAGCTGGCCTGTCTTTGGGGAGCGAGGCAGACTCTCCTTTAGCGTGGCCTGGCATCAAAGAGTCGTAGTCTTCTTTGTAACTCTTGAGTAAATTCTGTTGTTTGAGGTACTCGTTGAAGGCTGCGTTAAAGTTTGTGTTCAAGTTTTCAAGTGCAGTTCCTGGTTCTACTGAGTCAATGTCTGTTTTAAGTGCTTTTAAGGTTTTGTCTTCTGAGTTGTTGGCAAACTCCAAAAAGTGTGTGCGGATAGTTTCCATAGACCCACTTAGCCTTGAAACACTTTCTTCTTTGATTGAGTTTAAAACGTATTGTAAGAAAACTACTTGTTGCCACTGGGGCATAGGTGTGTTTTGGTCAAGCAGCCTTAAGTAGTACTCTGAATCCAGAAGAAGGTACTTTTCCCAAGGCTCTGAGAAAATGCCTAGTTTGTTCCTGATGTCTTCTGTGAACTTCATTTCTTGGACTTCTTTGAAAATCTGTATGTACTCACTGCGGAGCTGCTTGAGAATAGGTGGGAGGTACGCAACTTGCATCCACTCGCACTTAGTAAACTCCAAAACTGGTTTTTTTTCTTTGAACAAATCTGCTTCGGAGGAGAAGTTAACTACTCTGTCAACCAAAGACCTCAAGTGCACACCAAGTCCAAAAGACAAGGCACTGTGAGTCTCGTCTTCAGTGTTTTCATCTAACAAAAATACTGAAGTCAACGACGACTCTGAAGTTAAGTGTTTCGAGTTCTCATATACAAGGTTGGTGATATGTGAAGGCATCTAAGTAAAGTTTACAAGTTTGTAGGGGTCAAACAAGCTTTTTTCTTTAAAGGTGTGGTGAAGTAAGTCGTCCAAAATGAACAAAACGTGGTTTCCTTTGTCGCGGAGGTAGCAAGCGTGGGCTAGAGCCATAAAAGGCCCGAAGTACTGGGAAACGTCTGAGCTGTTGCTTTTGGCTCCGTAACACACTAAGTTGTCGTGCTTGAGTTGGTTAAAAATTCCTATATTGTTCTTGGAAGAATTAGGTAAAACCAGCACAACTTTGTGGTTACTGCCTTGGTTCAGGAACTCCTGAGCTGCACTCAAAGCCACTTGGGTTTTTCCTGAATTTGACCTGCCAAAAAACACAGCTGAGTGCCCGTAACTAACTGGACTAAACAAGTCCAACTGGAGGTAGCCTGTCCGAAGCAGTTTGTAGTTCGCAAGGTGCTTCAAAGGGGGCTTTGCACCTAAGAGGGATTTAAAGTCAGTTCCGCTTTCGAGTTTTTCAAAAGGCAAAATGAACTCTCCCCTGGAGTCTGTTGGAACTTTCAATTGGAAGTTGTTTATGAGTGAAACTTCTCCGTAAGGATTCGACGGTTGACTTGATAAAACGCACGCGTAAGCACTGTCCTTCATAAGTGCGTAAACCCACCCAACTTGGTCTCCAACCTTTATAAAGCTTCCTTTTGTGGCGCCTTTAAGACCTTCAATAGTTAGGATGTTGTCTGTTTAGGTGTTACTTTTAGTGTTTGTGATGATTCCTTCAGTGGGAGTTAGGTCTAAAACTCTTAAGTCAGCAAACCTGCGACTAATTCTTTGAAAAAGAGCCATTTTATACTAACAACCCCACGTTTAACTCAGATGATTATAATTAAGCCAATTTATCCTTAGCCATACTCTTGAGACTTGCAGAAAGGTCCCTAATCTTAGCAAGTCCTTGTTCGTTAACTAACGCAAAAACCTTTGAAGAAGCGTCCAGCTTGGGAAGTGCCAACACACCCAAAGCCACTATTCTGAGCAGTCTGATGAAATAAAAACCCACGTACCACTCCACTGCACTGAGGATTGAAAACATCACCCAGTAAAAAGTCCAGGAAGTGTAGAGCTCCCCAAAGTTGTTGTGGGATTTTTCAAGGGTCCGCAAAGTCATGTAGAAGGGGTAAACTACCAAGAAGAGTAATTCTACTAAGAACAGAACGAGTGCTCCCAACATCTTTATTTATCTAGTTAATATAAAGGGGCTATGAAAAACGATCCTTTAGGAGTGGTTGACTACTGCTACTTAACAAGTTTCAGCAAAGGCTTTGAATTGCTTGGGCACTCTAGAGAGAAACTTCTGGAGTACTCTTTGTTCTTAGAAACTTCTCCTTTCAGACTAGCTTCCATTAGTTACTTAAAAAAGCTCAATGAACAAAAAGCTAACTTAGAAAAAGAACTAGGAGTTTCCAAAGAGTTCTTAAACTCCCTCTTTGACCAAGACAACCAAAACCCAGAAGTAGTCAGGACCTATGCAAAGCTCAAACACTGCAGAGTATGCGACTACCATATCAAAGCTAGCCAGTGGAGACAACATGTAAACTCCCACTTCGGCCTCAACTACTTTGAGTGCCCTGGCTGTGGAGCCAGACTCTCTCACGACAGTTTAAAAAAGCACAGAAAAAGACACGAAATGGAAGCTAAGTATGGATTTAGTGATTAATTCTAGCCTATTTGAAAACTTAAACTTTCAAAACTTTGATTTCGTTGTTCGAAGCAAATGAAACAATGTCTGGATGCAAAGCAGACCAAGAAACGTTGTTGATTTCGGAGTCACTTGTGTAAACCAGTGATGGACTTACAGAAGGCGCTTGGTCAACTTCCCAAATCAAAGCTTGGTGGTCGTCTCCTCCTGTGAGAATGTGCTTTCCTGAAGAAGGAGACCAAGCCATAGCGTTTACGTACTGGTTGTGTCCAAGCAACTGCACTACAGGACTTGACAACTGTCTTAGGTCTATAATGATCACTGAAGCAGTGTCCATTATGATAGTTGCTAAGTAGTTAGGGTCGTGCTTGCTCCAAGCCAGTCTTAAACAAGGAGTGAAGTCCTGTCTTTCGTACAAAATAGCTGAGTCCTGCAAGTCCCTTAGGTCGAACTGCCTCACTGACCCATCTCCCCCAGCTGTACTGAACACGTTGACTCCCTTTGCGAAGGCTATGTCATAAACTTCTTTGTCGTGAGCAATCAACTGTGCCCTGGCAGTTTCTTTTTCCAAGTCCCAAATAGTGCAGGTTGTGTCAATGCTGGAAGTTCCAATAAGGTTGAAGTTAGTTGAGTTCCAGTCTAAACTAGTAAGTGGAGGGGGGGAGTCTTTTTTGTCTTCAACTAAAAGTCTGGACTTGAGGCTTAAGTCAGAGGTGTAGTCCCAAATTCTAAGAGAGTCTCCAGAAGAAGCTAATAGAGGAGGAGTTGACCCTGAAGTGTCTGGACTCCACATAAGTTTTGTGGGCGGGTAAGTATGTTCTACTTCACAAGTAAGGTTCAAAGTGTCGTTTGAACAAGTCAGCACTTGAATAGCGTTGTGCTGGGTTTCAATGAAAGAAGCTATTGCCACTGAAACAGGCACTGATGGGTGGTTGCACACTGAAAGTGCGTATGTTGTGTTAGTGGGAACGTATGAGAGGAGTTCAGGTTCCATTTAACTAGTTATGTGTTTAAAACTTTATTTCAACCTCGCGGCCAAGTGTGCTTTGTATCTTAGCAACTGCGTTGCTGATAAACATCCGGCCTTCAGTTTTTTTCTTTTGGCTTCCAGTCAAGTTGTAGGTGTTCGCAAGTTGTTTGAGCAGTTTAAGAGCTTCTTCGCACAAACCAGGGTCTCTGTCCCAACCAGGCTTCATTAAGTTTCTGCAAGCTTTTATTTTGGCGTCTAGCACTTTTTCGATGCTGAACTCTTCTGAGTGGTCTCTGTTTTCAGCTAGGAAGTCTGCGTAGACTTCCCAGATTTGGTAGTTACTGCTTAGTTTCCTCAGAACTTCTGTGTAGAGTCTGAACACTTCTTGGACTCTCAAACTCTCTCTTGCGTATGTGTTGATTATTTTGAACAGTTGAGAGTCAAACAGTCTCGTTTGGTCAAGTCTCAGCAAGTGCCTGATAGCTTCTAAAGCTTGGGGGAACTCTTCTATTTGGACACTCAGCATTAGTAGGTTTTCCCACATTTTCCAGTTTTGTCTGTCGTTCTTGACTCCGTAAGACATAGCTGAAAAGGCTTCTTTAAGCATGTTGCGGCGCATGTACACAGCAGCCAGGTTGTTCCAGCCCTCAGAAACCGAAGAGTCTACCCTGACCATCCTCTGCAAAGCGTAAGTAGCTTCTTCCCACCTTTCGAGTTTCATAAGTGCACAAGAGTAAGTGAACCATATTCCTGGGTACAAACCGTTGACTTCAAGGGCTTGTTTGAAGTGCTGGATGCACTCTTCAAGGTTTCCTTGGCCAAAGTAGTGCTTTCCAAGGGACCTCTGAGCTCTTGCGTACCTGTGGTTAGAAACTTCCCACGCTCTTTCGTAGTAAACAATTTCTCGTGTAACGTCTGCTAAAGCACACAAAATTCTAGGGGACTCCAAAACTTCTAGTCTTTCTTTGGCCAACTTAATGGCTTGGTTGGGTTTGTTGCCCATGATGAGGCACTCAATTGCTTCTTCCCACATGCCAACTTGTTCAAATTCTTGGTAGGCACTCATAACTGCGCCTAACTTCATAAACATTTCTCCAAGTTCAACTATCATCCAGTGCCTCAAAGGGTAGTTTAGGGCAAACACGTACTTGAGTCTTTCGTGTGCAGGTGGGTCTGGGTCGTTGTACTGGTCTAGAAGTGTTTGTATTTGAAGAGCACTTCTTTCTTTGAACCTGTAAGAAGTAAACTGGTTCTTAGAACGGAAAAACAAAGCTTGTGAGTAAACCAGCCAGTTCAAAGACTTACTCAGCATCACGTCTAAGTAAGCTCCAATTACTTCAGAGTTTATTTCATCTTTTGGTTTTGCTTTGAGTAAGTAATTCACCCACCCCAGCAAAATAACTTGGTCCACCAAAGGAATACTTTCAACAGTGTGTTCGTCAATTTTAGGAGTTTCTAGCATGATGTCTTCTTCGTCCAAAGGTACACTTTCAGGCTGCTTAGTTTCTTGCTCAGTTAAGTTTTGGCTGTCTACGTCAAGAACTAACTGGGGTTTCTTTTCTTTCTGGAACTTAGTTCGCACTCCCATTTTGCCTGTAAGTGAGTAACTTAGTTTAGTGGTTTCTTGGGCTTTCATAAGGGCTTGTTCAGCTTCTTCGTACTTGTTGTAGTACAGAAGCAAATTGCTGTACTCCACACAAGCAAGGGCTTTGTCATTGCCTTCCAAGTGTTCTAGTGCTAGTTCGTAGCTTTCTATTGAAGTGTTCATAAGGGCTTCCACGGCGTGAGTTAGAGTTTGCTGGTGTATGTAAGCACACCTTCCTCTCCAAAGGTAAAAAGTTGAGTTGGGACCAGAAGGCACTGAGTAAAAGACCTCGGTGGCTTTGAGCAAGTAGTTGCTGCCTATCAAGTAAGATATCGGTTCTTCACCCTCCAAGCCTAACTCATCGCAATCAACTCTATTTAGTGAAAGACTAGGTCCTGTAATGTTTTCTTGAACAAAAGAAACCAGCAGTGACCTTCCTAGTGCTACTAAAGATTCATTTTCTTGAGGTAAGTCCTCTGGAAAGTTTTCTAGGTTTTCATGGGCCTCCTGAACTGTGTGTTCACTAATCATTTATAATATGGACGAAAAGACTGAGTTCTTATGCAAGTCAATTCCAATAAAGGTCTTAAAAGACAAACTAAATCCAAACAACAGTGTTCAACTTGAAAGCTTAAAGCAACTCTACAAGTCACTTAAGTCAGATAGAACTGTTCGGGATTCAATTTCTGAGCCGGTGTCATCGGACGAGCTCACTTACTCCCAAGAAGGTGAGAGTCCTGAGTTGTTGGCTCAGTTGCACTCTGCTTTTCCTGGGAGTTCTAAGTTTGGAAGTTATAACTCTTTTGAGAGTCCTAGTTCGGTTGAACGTGGAACTCAGACAGACCAGTCAGGTGAGCAACTTGAAAGTTTAAGAACTCAACTGAAAAGAGTTGCAGAAGACTACCACTGCTTGAGAAAACAAGTTGAGGAGGACCTAGACAAATTTAACTTGGAAGTTTATGAACTACTGATTTCACATGCCAATCCTCATAAGTCATTTCAGAAGTCCTACACAGTCAACTGCACCAGCAACTCTGGGTTCGTTGGGAGCTTTGCAACTCACCAAGAAGAAACACTCAAAAAAAGACGCATGTCAAAGATCAAGAGTTCTAAAGAAAATTTCATGAAAAAGATAAAAACTTTAGAACAAAATGGTAAAATTTTTGACAGGCCTAAAGAGTCCCTTGAAGAAGATGGCTTTGTAGTGAAGAAAAAAGAAACCCAAACCAAAGATGAAGAGTTCCCAATCAAAAGGAAAAAAACCAATGTAAAAGATGTTGGAAATGAAAAAGAACTCCCCAAGAAAAAGGCTCTTGACTTTGACTCCGAACCTTCAAGCGACGAGTCTCAACAGTTCCCTAAAAGAAAAAACACTATTGAAGACGCTCCTGGTTTTGAACCTGAGGCACCTAAGTCTTTTATCGAGAAGAAGTTCCACAGCAAAGACCTACAAATTGAGTCTTCTATTTCAAAAGAACCTTCAAGTAGCGAGTCAGAGTCCCAACAGTTCCCTAAAAGAAAAAACACTCCTATTGATAAAACTCAACACAGCCCAACTGACGACGAATTCCAATTACTCAAAAGAACCAAAGAAAGAAGATACACTTCTGATGCTAAGTGTACTACGAGAGAAAGACTAGCCCCAACCAAGCCAGCTGAACTAGAACCACCTAAGTCCTTTATCAAGAAGAAGTTCGACACCAAAAGCCTAAAAAACGAATCCTTTATGTCTATTAGCTACGAAAAACTACCTGAAGCCCAAAAACTGAAAACTGAACTCATAAAACTAGAAACCAAACTAGAAGCCTTAAACTCAGAACTCGAAGACAAAGACCTACAACTCAATGAAGCTAAAAGCAAACTACACCAAGTAAAAACCCAAAAAGACGAAAAAGAAACTGAACTAGAAAACTTTAAACTAGACAGCAAAATAACCAAAACTCAGTTAGAAAAAGAAAACCAAAAACTCAAGTCAGACTACGAAAGCTTGCTAACTAAAATGCACAAACTCAAAGAGAAGCTCAAAGAAGCACAAAACGAAAACCAAAAACTCAACAGTTTTGCAGAAGAGTACCAAATCAAGTACTCTTACTTAGCAAAATCCAAAACCAAAACAGAAATGCAACTCAAAAGCAAAGCCACTGACAAAAAGTTAATAACTGAAGAAAACAAGAAACTGAAAATTATGATCGAAGAACTAAAAACTGAAAACCAAAAACTAGAACAAAGAATTGAAGAACTGTCCTCAGAAACACCAGACAGCTACCTTCTAGAACTAGAGTCTCTGCTTCAGAAAGCTCAAAACGAAAACGGAAAACTCAACGAAGAACTTTTAAACAAACAAAAAGAACTTAGTGACCTCTCCTCAGAGCACTCTGAGTTACTAAAAAAATGCAAACAAATCAACAGTTACAAGGAAACCCAGCAACTACTTCTCCAAAGGAACCAAGAACTAGAACTAGCCAAACAAAAAGAAAACGACAAAATACTCGTTATACAAGACATGGAAGCCCAAATAGAACAACTGCAAGTAGAATTTGACTCTGAAAAAAGGAAACATTCAGAAGTACTCCAGAAGTACTACGAACTCAAAAACAACTACGAAGAAGTTTTTACAAACAGTGATGACTCAGGAAAAATTAAGTCACTCTCTAAAAAAACCCAAAAGTACTCCCAAGAAAACTCCAAGTTGAAAGACCAAATCAGTGACTACCAACAAAAGTTAGCCCAAAAAGAAAACAAAATCAAGGACTCCACAAAAACTATTTTTGTCCTTGAAAAGAACCTTAAAAACTTCTCTCAAGAAAAAGAAAAGCTCGCTAGGCACTACCAAAACAAGTTGTCAGACCTGAAAACACAACTTTCAAGCGAAAAAGCCAAAAACCAAAAACTGATCAAAAAAGTAGACAAACTCCAAAAAAAACTAAGCAACTACGAAGCTTCGCTAGAAACTATTTCTACAGAGGGGAACAGAAAGGACTCAGTTGCAGAATCTATTGAGTTCATCAAAGAATTTATAAGCCTACAAACTTCTAGACTGCAAAAAATCAACCAAAAAAGACAGTTTTTGGAAGACTACTTCAGCGAAGTTAACTTCTTGACTGCTGAGAACCAAGAGTTCTTAGGCAGAATAGAAGATCTCCAAAAAGAAGTTTCTATGCTGGAAGAGCAGAACTCGCTTAGTGAGAAGAACGTAAACCTTGAAAAGCTCCTTAGTAACAAAACTGAAGAAGTTGAAATGCTCAAGTCAGAAATCCAAAAACTCAAAGAAACTGAATAATAATTCTTGTAAGTATTTAAAATGGACCACGACAACTCCATTCCAAGAATGCAAGCAAGGTACTTAGAGCAAGAAGAAACCCTTATCCAAGAACCAGAAACTCCCAAACCTTCTTACACAAGACCCAAAAACAAGTTTCACTCCAAAAGTTCCAAGTCGCCATCAAAATTCTTAGAAAAGAACAAAAAACAACTTGAAAACAAACAAAAGTCCCTCATCGAAAAAAAAATCCAGCGACACGAAAAAGCCAAAGCTGAACTCGAACTTAAAAAGAAAAAAGAACTCAAAAAACAAAAGAAGATCCAAAAACTCTACCAAGAAAGAGCCAAGGTTGAAAACGAGTTTGAACTAGCTGCAATCACTATCCAAAGGTACTCAAGAGGGTACTTGGTCCGCAGGTTCCTTAAAGAAAGTCTTCGTGAAGTCTTCTTAGACCAACACGTTGAAATCTTCGAAGAAGACATTTGGCTAAGTTTAGGAGAAACTGGGCACAAAGCAGCTACAACTATCCAAAAGAACCTAAGAGGTTTCTTAGCTAGGAAAGAACTCAGTCCAACTCCAAAAGACCTAGTGAAGCAAAAGATCCACTCAGCAAAGGTCATTCAAAAGCACATAAGAAGGTTCTTAGCCCGAAAAACTTACCAAAAGAAGCTGCAAGAAAAAGCCAAGTTTGAAAAACTAGAAGTTATTAAGGAAAGACTTAAGTCTATCAAAGTAAACAACTTCTTACTTAAAAAGAAGTTTGTTTGGAAAACCATCAGGAAAAAACACGGACTTGAAGACAACTCTCCCCAAGAAAAGTTCATTCAAGCTCAAAACGAAGAGAGCTTTGAAGAGTTAAACAAAGAAAACAATACAAATCAGCTTCCACAAACCAACAAATTCAAAGAAAAACTCACTATCAAAACTTCAGAACCTTCTTGGACAAAACAAAGCATCAAGTTAACTGCAGAAACTCCAACTGGCAAGATCATACCTCTGAGAACTCCTAACTGGAAAAACACTAAACCTGTTTTAGCAAAAGGAAGCTCCTTCAACTTCCAAAGCCCCAAGTCTGGTGGTTTTAACCGGCCCAAAACCAAACCAGAACACCCTAAACCTTCAGACTACTCTAAACCAGAGCACCCTAAACCCCCTATTAACCCTTCTTGTAACTTTTTAAAGCCCACTCAGACTTACTTGATTAAATACCAAGAACCTGAGTACCCCCAACCTAAACGACTCAGAACTTCTAAAAACAAAAAGATCAGGCCCTTAACTAGGCCTTACCAAAAAAACACTAAGTCCCGCGAAAAGTACGTAAACGAACTCCTATCCAATTCAAGAGCTGCTTCAGCCAACACTAAACTCAGAAAACCTGAACTGCTTTTAGACAACCTAAAAAACGAGTGCAACCTTCCACCAATCAAAACTAAAGAAGGCTTCAAAAAAACCTCTCCGAAAAGCCTTGCAAATAAAACCGAACCCAAACTAAACATCTCCCAGATTTACGAACCCGAGAACTCCAGCAACTACGAAGCCCCTTCAATTCTATCTCACGACTTCCAAACAGCCCTGCCTGAAATGTTTAACTTCGTCCGCGAATACGGACAAAACATCCAAAGCGAAAAAAGAACTCAAAGACCCCAACTCAAAAAAGTCTTCAGGGAAATAAAGTTTTCACTGCTTAACAATAACTAAGAGTTACCGCCTTGAAACTCCCCAAACGCTCTTTAAACACTGCTGGAAGTACCTTTCGTCTTGTATAGTAGCTGACACACACGAGTAGTACTCTATAAACTCTTCGTCACTCACAACTTTAGACTTTAAGTTGCCTGTAAACACTTCGTGGTGGCTTTCAAAAGAGTCCAGAAAGTCGTAGTAAACCTCTTCGGAGGAGCACTTGCCACTTTTAACGTCTGGGTGCTCATTAGGGTTGAATTCCTTTTTGAGGGTTTCTACATAAACCTTTGAGTCTCCGTCCTTGTCTAGGTGCTCGAAGGCGTTCACCACTAGTTCTTTTCTCTCTCTGTTCATTTCGCCTCTGAGTCTTTTTATAATTTCTTCCACACTTACACCTCCTGACCTGTCAATGTCGCAGTACCTAAACGCAGCCTTAACTTCTTCTTCGTCTAGTTTGAGTCTGAAGTCTTTCAAGGCCTTTGCAAACTCACCCAGTTCAAGCACTTGAGTTCCGTTTTCATCGTACTCTAAAAGTTGTTTCTTTAAGTTAATGTAAGCGTACCTTCCTCTAAGGATTATTTTCTCTCTGAGACTTGCAATTATTTGCTCCCCAGTTTTAGTGGTTTTGGGAGCTACGTTCAGCACTGGAATTCCTGCGGCAGGAACTTCTAGTCCGTAGTTAGAGTAACCTTTAGAGGAAGTAGACCACCCTTGAAACGAAGGAGTGGTTCCAAACGGTGCAGAGGACAGCAAAGAACCTTCTAAGTAAGCTCTGTGGTGGTCCTGCAGCCACTGCTGCTTGTGGTTGGGATTGGAACTCGGAGGGTTTAAGTTCCAGCAACCAAATACTATTTCGCTGAAGGTATCGTCTGATTCCACTGTGGAGGACAGACAAGTATAGTACTCGATAAATTCCTCGTAAGTCACTTCTTTCGAGCTTGTTAGGATTCTGTGATGCACTTCAAAGGTATCTATAAAATCCAGCATAACCTCTTCTTGGGTCTTTTTGCCACTTCTAACATAGGGGTGCTTGTAAGCGTGGAAACTGTCTTTGAGTTCGTTCAGGTCAAGGCACCCTCGGGACCTAGCGAGTTTTTCCCAGGCTTGATCGACTGCGTTTTTCCTTTGAAGACTCAAACTGCCCACTACAGCTTTCAAAAGCTCGTGGTACTCAATGTAGCCTGACTGGTCAGTGTCAATAGCTTCGAAAATAGAAAGGATCTCTCTGTCGTCAAACCCTAGTTTGAAGTCCCGACAAGACTTAGCAAATTCCTGGAAACTCAGAAACCCTGAGCAGTCGTCGTCCATTACGTGGAACTGCCTAGCCAAGCCCACGACTCCTCTGAGTCCTCTAGCTTTAATTTTGCCGCGGAACTTTTGAAGCATGGGTTCTGGGCTCTTGGCTTTGACTAAAGGGTATTTTGTTTTAGGTTTTGGTGTTGGAAGCCAACAGTTTTTGACTGCAAGTTCAAAGTAAGCATCTTTTTGTATTCCAGTGGAAACATAGGAGTAAAAGTCCGAAAAGGTTTCTGCTGTAACTGGGTCGCCCATGAAAGAGTGGTGCATTTGGAAAGCACCTAAGAATTCTTCATAGATTTCCTGGGGGTCTACTTTCCCAGCTTCTGGGTGCTGGGTTGGGTTATACATTGAAATTAGTTGTTCAGCGTTTATTTCTCCTTGCGGCACTAGTTTCCTAAAGACTTCTTGAACTACCTGTGTTCTGTAAGGATCCAGTTTGCCTTTGAGAGTATGGATCAAGTCCATGTAGTTGACTTCTCCTGTGTTTTCAGGGTCGAAGTACCTCACTATTAAGTTTGCTTCAAGTTCGCGGATGCTAAATCTATAGTCGTAAAGCGCTTGCAGAAATTCTTCGTGAGTCAAAAGTTGGTTTTCATAGTCGTCACGAAGGCTGAAGTGGCGAGTTAGTCCTAGTAAGCCTCTAAGACCTCTTTTGAGGAGCTCAGACTTGATTTCTTCCAGCAGAGTTTTGACGTGGGTTTCCTCTGACCTTGTTAGCATTCTAGACCTTTTCATACTTATTAAGACTTAATTTAAAACAAAGACTGAAGAGTAAAAGCAATATGGTTTACTTCTTCTTGAAGTAGTTGTCTGTGGCATACAGGACACCTAAAGTCCGAAGTTTTGAGCTGCTGGTTCAAACAGAAGTAACACACCACACAGCCCTGTGAACAAATAGCAGTTTCCTGAGGAGCTTTTGGAACTTTGCAGTTCTGGCAAACACTAAGCTGGGGCACTTGCGACTCTGAGTGGGCTAACTGGAACAAGGTGGAAAGTCTTAGCTTTTCTAAGTCTGGGTTTTGGGTCCCCAAAGCGGATATGACAGCTTCCATGCAGTCTAAAGCTCTGTAAGTTTCTCGTAAGGTCAAAGTTTGTTGGTGGGCCCAAGCGTTCCGGTAAAACTTAACCAAGGTAAACACAGCTCTTGGTAGTTTCTTTCCTAGTTTTTTTTCGAATAGTCCTTCCCAGTGTGCGTGCAGAATTTGAATTAAAACTATTAAGTCCCAGCTCTGGGGCTTTTTTCTGTGGGTCATGATTGAGTCTGAACCTGGGGGGTTGAGTGCTTTTTGTTCCCAGTCATAGCCGAACTCGTTCATGAGTTCTTTAGTCACTGCTTCAAACAAAGCATTCCTAAACAAACTTACCGACTCTTGAAATATTTGCTGCGGCTCCATTATTTGTAATTAACTAAGAGTTATATATTTCTTCTACATTTGTGAATAAGGAATATTAAAACCAGAACCAGAATAGCTGCCCCTACTCCCCCAATAAACCCCAAAATAACTTTCCAGCTTTCGTTTGGTTCGGAGATTTGGTTATTTATAGAGGGCACCAAACCAACTTTTTTTTGCTCCATGTCGAAAATAGCGTAGTACTTCCTTAGAAACACGTCGCCTAACAACCAAAAATTCCCCTTCCCAATGCTCACCATCAACAGTTGGCAAAAATTGTTGTACCTCCAAAAGTACTGTTGGGGCTCCAAAGTAAACGGAGATCCGTCCAACACCAAAGTGATTTGGGGGTAGTCGCTGATTTGGTAATGCACTCCACAGTCACAAACCAGAAATCCGTAAGAAGAGTAACAGTCGCCTTTTCTCGAAATAGCTACCATCACTTCCAGGAGTTCTGCTCCTGGAGCCTGGATTAAACTGGTTCCTGTGTCCAGAATACCTACCACAGAGACCAAGTTTATTTCTTCAGAACCCACTTTAACTGAGTTAAGTGGTACTGCCCAGTACCCAGTTTCCGCAAACACTTTCACACTCGTAAATTGGCTAGAAACAGCATAGGTTTCCAAGTCGTAACCACCAATAATGATGTTTGACTTGGGCCTGGGAACCAGAGCTCCGAAGTCGTTGTCGCTTAAGTATATTGCAAAGACTTGGTTTTCTATGATCTTTTGTTCTTTGAGGCTGTCCATTAGGGTGTAGTGCCCATCAGAAAGCCGCTTGAACCCCAGCCCCAACACCCCGTCAGCTTGCATAGTTCCAAAGTCTTGATCTTTAACTACCAAAACAAAGGTTTGGCTTGCCACTGACAAGTTGAGGTTATCTCCAATGCACACGACGTCGTTTGAAATATAACCCTCTGCATTGCCCTTCCCGTACCTCAAAATCAAGTATTTGTTTGTCTCGGAAAAAGTCACTGACTCATTGGGGTCGAATTGGTTAGAAGAGCTGTGGCAGTAAGTGCAGTTTTTAGAAGCTACCCACATCCACTAAATATCCCTTACAGAAGACCCAGTGTCGAAAATAAGACTGAAGCGTTGCGGTGGAGTGCCTACTGAAACCTCTCCTTTATACTGAATCTGAGTAAAGTTTACGTTTTCTATGTTGTTCAAAAACACTGAAGCATTGCCTTTAAACAAAGATACAAAAGGAGAAATCGGTTCTATCGGAATCTGTAATACGCCGTATGCACAGTATATTAATACATTGTATATTAACATTTTTGACTTCTAGATGGAAGCCTTAAAGACTCCGTTAGCTCAGAGTCTAGATTTAAGTTCTGGTTTAATTAGTTACTGAGCGTACTCCCAAACTTCGACCTTGTATATCTCGAACTCAGCAGACTCAGGCACGTTGTCACAGCAACCTGGAACTGAGCAAGGCCAAGACCCGCCTACAGCTAAGTTCAGTATCATGTTGAAAGGTTCGTTGAAGGGAGCGTTTGCTGGGTACCGTTTGCCTTCACTATTAGCAGAGTACCAGTGATCTTTGCCAATAGTTTCAATAATAGTGCCCTTAAAAGACCCGTTTACTACAGTAGTGTCAAAGTAGAAATCAATGTAATCGGGCTGCCAGTTCACTCCAAACCAGTGAGGTTCGGACCAGTCTATTTCAAAGGGATACTTGTTCTGGCCTGGGGCAGGGTACTGCCTGTTGTTAGGCCAAGGCTGGCCGAAGTGGAGGGTGGAGTAAGCTTCGTTGTTCTCACAAACAGTCTCCATAATGTCGATTTCTCCACAAGCAGCCCAAGTTCCGTAGGGACTGTCATACACAGGAAGCAACCAAATAGCAGGCCAAATTCCGTTTCCTTTGGGCACTTTGGCGTAGACGTTAAAGAAGCCATAAGGCCCAAACTCCTTTTTGGAATGAATTCTTCCAGAAGTGTAGTGGTAGCCTTTGTACTCTTCTTTTTGGGCTTTAAGCACAAGAGTGTTCCCGTCCCTGATAAAAACGTTTTCAGGACGGTTGGTGTAGTACTCCCATTCGTTGTTTCCTGTTTCTTGGCCAGTTTTAACTTCGATATCCCAGTTATCTAAGTTTTTAAAATCGTCTTCAAAGACCTTCACAAAGTAGCCAAAGGAGCTACTTAGAAGAAATAACAGCCACATTTATATTGCCGAAAAGCTTTAATTAGCTAAAAATGCTTCTTTGGAGTCATCAGTAGCTTGCAGCCACTCAGTGTGGTGGACAGGCGAGACAGTTCCAGTCATCACAGACTTAAAAGCTTTGTCCCTGTAAGTGAGTATGTTTTCTGCTTTGTCATGTTCCCACTCTACAAAGCATTCGTTGATGGCATCTACGTTGAAGTCAGGGTAGTCAGTTTCAGCAAGCAGGGCTTTGACGTGGTCTCCTTGGAAGTATATTTTTTCTTCATCAGTTTGGAGTTTGGCTTCTCTTTGCTGCCACAAAAGGTCATCCTCTTCCATCTCTTCCTTAGAAGGAAGCTTTACTCTTTGAAGTACAACGTCTCTGGCGTACCAAGCCTCAACATCGAAGAAGTTAAACGTGTAAAACTGGTCCTGCATTCCTAAGTACAAGAGTTTAGGGTTCTTGGTCCAAACCACACCTTTGTACAAACCTGGAATCCATAGTTTGTTTTGGCACTGCAATTTAAGCTCATTAGATAGGAAAGGGAAGCTGTGCTGGTAGCCTGTGCAAAGCAAAATAGCGTCTACCTCTTTAGAACTGCCGTCCTTGAAGTAGGCTGTTTTGTTTTGGACTCTTGTCAGCAAAGGCACTTCTGAAATCCTATCGGGCCACTTGAAACCTGTAGGTTTGGTTCTGTAGCTCAGAGTCACTGACTTAGCTCCGAACTTGTAGCACTGCAAAGCCAAATCTTCTCCTGAGTAACTGGTTCCTATTACCAACACGTCTTTTCCTGTGAACTCGCTTGCGTCTCTGTAGTCGTGGGAGTGCAGAATTCTTCCAGGAAAAGTTTCAAAACCTTCAAATCGAGGCACGTTGGGGACAGAAAAGTGACCACTTGCCACCACAACGTAGTCAAAAACTTCGGAGTAGTTGGTTTGGTTTAGTAAGTTGCAAGCGGTTACAGTGAACTTTTTAGTTTCTTCGTTGTAGGCTACGTTCCTCACCGAGGTTCTGAAACGCACAAAGCCTTTGATGTTGCTTTTCTCAGCCCTGCCCATAATGTAGTCCCTTAAAACCTCTCTAGGAGGAAAAGAGGGAATGCTCCTGCCAAAGTGTTCTTCGAAGGTGTAGTCAGCAAACTCCAAGGCTTCTTTAGGGCCGTTCGACCAGAGATGACGGTACATGCTTCCGTGCACTAACTCGCCATACTCATCAGTCCCCGTTCTCCAGGTGTAGTTCCATAGACCACCCCAGTCTTCTTGCTTTTCAAAGCACACTATCTCTGGTAAGGCTTGGCCTTTGTTAGCTGCACTTTGGAAGGAATGCAGGAGTGCTATTCCAGAGGGTCCTGCTCCTATGATGGCCACTCTTTCTGACATTTATTTTTATTAAGTTTTAGAGAGGCATGGTTCACGACCCCACAGTCACTCGTTATGGAAGCATTAAAACTCAAAATGGAACCTTCTGGAAACTCTTTTCACTGATTTAATTTCAAGTTTTAATTTCAATTTCCAGTAAAAATATAACGCAGACCGCCACATAGGCATATACGACGTAGTTCTCTGCAGCAACAACTATGAAAACCACGCAAAGAACATGGGAATTGACACAGAAGCGGTAGACAACGCAGTCAAAAACTTTGCGGACTGGATACACAAAAGAAGAGACAAGAACCGCAAACGCCAGAGGACCACTTTCCCC
>PR_CR_10_Liq_1_inCRDRAFT_1000112_pt1 | contig 44020 bp, 40 predicted proteins | sample PRCRCaboRojoPR_3_FD_10241 | JGI IMG/M metagenome (IMG submission 10241) | reverse complement strand
AAAAGCATCCCAACGTAAACTTTGTCTTCTATCTTTTCACTTAAATTGTCTTCCATGTTTTCTGAAGAAAGCCCTTCCAAACCCTCTGTGTCAGTGTCCCAAGGAGCAGCAAACAGGCCAGTTATGTAAATCAGCATCGTCACTACAAACACAGGCATAGTTGCAAGCCAAATCTTGTACAGCCACTTGGTAGAAAAATGCACAGCACTTCCCAACACTACTACTATAAAGAATATAAAAACATGTGTGGAACCAGGGAACTCAAAAGCTGTGGCTGCGTAAAACACCTCTATAGAGCCTGAAATTTCTAAAGATGCCAGAAGCAACAGACTCAACACGTAAACTAGTCCTAAAGAAGCCCCTAAGTGGGGACCTAAACTCCTTGAAATCATGTAGTAGGGTCCTCCTACTTCCATAGTTGTAAGTTCTTTCGTGCTTCCTGAAGAAGCTATTGCACTGAGGGATACTGTTGTCATAAAAGCATTTAACAAACACAAAGAAGCAAACAGCAAAGACAGTCCCAATCCTGCCTCGCCTACTATGTAGTAAAACCTCACAAATATTACTATACTCCACAAACTCTGTATTGTTGGAATGAAAACTCCTGTGGCTGCGTTCAATCTAAAGTTACCTTCTTCTTGGTCCTGATTGATGTTTTTGAAAAAATTAAATGCACTTATGGCATTAGAACCCTCAACTTCAGCTTTCTTAGTGTTTGGGTAGTCGTACAATATTTTTTCTTCTTCGTTCATTTTTATTAGTTAACTATCGGATAAGAGGGTTCAACTTGGATTCCGCACACTCCTGGACCTTCTTCAATGCCGATGTAGATGTACCCTTCGTTCCCCCAGTCTGATCCCCAAGAGTTCTTAACAATCCAGAAGTTCTTNNTNGGGTCGTCGTTGTTGGTTTTGTCGTATCCAACTACTAGCACGTCATGATTAGGTTCTTCGCCGCAGAACTTAGTCACTACTCCAGTCTTGTAGAACTGCCAAATGTAGCCCCTTGAATCAACTCCAACCGAAACAGGCCTTTGCACAACTGCTGCTTGCAAAGCTTCTTCACTAAATGACTCAACTGCAGTGAAGCCAGTCACATTAGCTACTATGTTTTTTTCAAGTGTAACATTGCATTTCATTTCAATGCCCTTGTAAGGGTAGTTAGCCTGGGAAGTGATTCCGTACTTCTTCATAAACTCGTACGCAGCGTCAATGGTTCCTGAAAGACAGCCACTGTTTCCAAATTCTTCAGAGCAGTCCACTAGCTCTTGCTCAGACATGGGAATGAGTTTTCCAGTTTTAATGAACCAAGCTCCTTCTACTGCTCCAACGGCGCTAAAAGCCCATCCAGAGTAGCAGTCTTCTTGGTTTTTGACATCAGTCACAGCTCCTTTGTCTCTCCAGTCAACTCTATCAGGGTAGTTGGCCCCATAGGAGTTCTTCAAAGCTGATGGCTCTGCAACAGGCCTTTGCTGCCCAATATGTTTTTGCATGAACTCTTCATTTGTGAGGTCAGCAAACTTGTTTACTTCAAGAATGGGCTCAGAGTACTTGGCGTTATGAGCTCTGATGAGGGCTGAGTTTTCGCGGAAGATTTGGAAGCGTTGGGCAAATTCAGCCTCAGTTTCGTAGTTTTTATTGAACTTGTCCATGTAGTCTCTGAATTCTTGCTCTTCAATAGCAAGTTGCTGAATCCTCAAAGAAGTAGGCTTGGAAGGATTTGCAAGTCCAATGCCAACTACTCCTATTACTCCCAAGACTGCAATAGCTGCAACTAAGAACCCTTTTTTGTTGCTTTGGTTGTATTCGAAGTAACCCAGTTCCATTTATAATTGTTCACCACTCTAGCCACTTTATTACACGGTCTTATAAATGGAAAAACTAAAAGTCCACATTCCAATATCTAAAACTGGAGAAGCTCAGTTAATAATAGAGTTTACACAGTCAGAATACACATGTTTAGACTGGGTCACGCCTTCAGAAACACTAGAGTCAGTCATTAACTCACAGAGTAAAGTAATCGAAACTCTAAAACAGTCGAACTCTGACATTTCAACTTTTAACCAGTTTTCAGCCGCAAAGTACCAAGAACTTTCATCTCAGTTCAACAAAGTTATGCCTGCTATCAAAAGTCTTAGTAAAGACCTTAGTTACATTCACAGAACTCTTATAAAATTAAAAAGTTCATTTCCACATTAGTTAATTTTGTAATGAAAGCCAAATCTTGCGGTATAAAAAGAAAAATTTCTAAAGTTCCGGGCAACTACAAGTGCAGAGACTTCAGTCAGCTCAATAAAAGGGTGAATAAACTCAGCAACGCTCTATACAGAAGCAGTGCTTTAGATAACCCCATTATAGCTATTGAAAGAGGTACAGTTAAAGCAAATGACTTCGAAGAGTCCAAGTTAACCTTTCTTGAACACCAAGAAGCTAAGGAAGATCCCGTAGAGTCACTTGCACGGATGAATCACAAGCTAGTTAAAGAAGGGATCCAGGTGGTGAACCTCCCCAAAATGCCTTTTGGGACTCACAAGACTTACAACGAAAACTCTTTTGTAAAAAACCACTTTATACCAGACAGAAGTTCCTCCACAAGTCCAGAAAAAGCTAAAGAACTAAGCGACATCATCAGAATTTTCCGGTTGCAGGAAAAAAGAACCAAAGTTTCAAGGTCCAAAAAATACGACAACACTCCCAAAACCTTCCACTCCTTCATGAATGTAGAAACCTTCGACATGAAAGCCGGGAAACTAGTTGTTAGCAAACGCAACGAACTACTTAAAAGCTACGAAAACGAAAAAGCTAAGTACGATTTTGTCAGAGACAGCCAAAAACCAAAAGGAGAACTCAACGAAAAGGAAAAGGAAAAAATAAACGAACTAAGAAAAAGCCTTCAAGAAAAGCAAAAAAAAGCTGTTTCAAGACTCCATCCCCCTTACCAAAGAGCTCAAACCAAATTAGCTAGTGAGCTCACGTCCAAATTCAAGCCTTTGTTTGAAAGAAGTAACAAGCCTTTAACCAGGCCTACAACAGTCCATGCTTCAAATATTAAATATTAGTAACTAAAATGGAAGAAGTCAAACTTCAAGAAAACTCCGACAGAAACTATAACCTAGGCTTCTTAGTGAGGATTGTACTAACTGCAACTCTAAGCAGTTTCCTGTGCGGCTACCAAATAGGAGTGTTTAACACCTGCCAAAAAAATGTATCAGAAACTTTAGAATGGGGAAGCAACGAAGTTTACTGGGTCTCAGCTAACACTGCAGTAATGCCTATTGGGGCTATTATAGGAGCTACCTTTTCAGGTAAACTTTCCAACAGATTTGGAAGAAGAAAAGCCCTTCTTTTAAACAATTTAGTTCTTTTCGCAAGTGCAGCATCAGTAAGCTTTACTTAGAATGTAGTTCCCTACTCTCCAACGTTTTTACTCGGAAGACTCTTAGGAGGAGTGTGTGCTGGTTTAGGTTCTTCCATTCCCCCTGTTTACATTTCCGAAGTAGCGCCTGAACAGGTCAATGGAACCCTAGGGAGTTTAATTCAACTTCAAATCACCTTTGGAATATTTGCTTCTTACCTTATGGGAATCCCCCTGCCCACTAGTGACTTAAGCAACGACTCTATGAACTCTTGGTGGATGGCTATGTTTTTGTTTCCAGTTTTAACGTGTTTAGTGCAGTCTGTTGTTTTAGTTTTAGTTTACAAATTCGACACGCCGGTGTGGCTTCAAAGCAAAAACAGAGACAAAGAAGCTGAAAGAGTTCTGTGCAAAATTTACAAGTCTTACATTCCAGAGACTCAGAACTCTCAAGAGATGACAGAAAACAACGAAAGTGCTGCAGGACTTGTAGGCAAAGACCCCTCTTACAAAGAACTGTTTAGAAACCCTAAGTACCGAAGAGGACTTATACTGACTTGTTCTTTGTCAGCCTTGCAGCAGCTATCAGGAATCAACACTTTTATCTTTTACTCAACAAGAATATTTGAAGAGACTGGGGGGCAGAGCGACCAAGCTATTTACTTTACAGCTGCTTTGGGGTTCTTCAACATGATTACTACTTTGTCGTCTTTGTTTTTTGTGGACAAGTTGGGGAGGAAGTTAATGCTGCTCCAGGGGTCAGTTGGAATGTGCTTATGTCAACTGCTTTTAAGTTACTTTGACTATATAGACGCAGCTTCCTGGTTGAAACTCAGCATTATGTTGGTGTATGTTGCCTTTTTTGAGTCGTCGTTGGGTCCAGTTTTATGGATTTATTGCGGAGAAGTAATGACTGACAAAGGAGTTGGTTTAGCAGTAGCAATGAACTGGATTTGGGCAGCTATAATAGGAGCAGTGTTTCCGGTGATGTCAAGTGACTCAGGACTTGGAGTAGCTCTTACCTTTTTGATATTTGGATGTTTTTGTGCTTTTTCTTTCTTTTACGTTTTGTTGTTTGCTGTGGAAACCAAAGGCAAAACCAAAGACTCTATTCTAAACGAACTTAAACCAAAAAGATTAAATAGTCCTAATAATTATTAACTAGTTGTTGTTGCCAAGGATTGTAAGCGAAAACTGAGTTGTCAGTTCTGTTATTGAAAGACCAGGGGGAGAAGTGTAATTTGTGTTTCTTCTTTTGAGTCTTCCTGGTTTTAGGTTTTTGTGAGTGGATTCTTTTGGGATGCTGGTACCTAGAAACCTTTAACTTGGGCACAGAGCCTAGGCACTTCTTTTTAGGGTTAACTATTTCTGGAATAGCTGAGTACACATCTTCAGCATGGATTACTGAGGTTTTATCTAAAGAAGCTCTTCTAAATTCATGCGAGGACTCAAGAGTCACTTCAGGACTCCATTCTCCTTGTTCGAAATCCACTTTGGGATAGTTAGCTCGTTTTCTGGCTATAGATGAGTTTTTATTTATTAGAGGCATGTCTTTGGAGTATTTTGCGTCAAAGGAAAGAATAAAGCATTTAGGAGTAATACTTTCGCTTCTTATTTCAGAAGAACTAAGAGAGTACTTTTCGTGTGCTTTAAACTTGACTTGGGTGTTGTAGAAAAGCTTTTTATGTTTGCCTTCAAGCTTTTTGGCTTCTTCGATTATCTGCTTAGTTTGGCTTTTAGGGTTCAATATATTAACGGCTGAGCTTCTGGGCTTTTGCCTGTAGCTTACAGTAGGAAGATTCATTTTTATTTAATTACCTTTCCATAAAGCACCAACTTCATTTGCAAGCAAAGACTCTTTTAAGCTTTCTCTAGAAACTAGTTTGTTAGTTTTTTTGCTTTTTTTGGTTTCTTGTGCCACAGACTGAGTGTTGAACATGTCAATAATAAAGGCAACTACCAAGTTAAGAGCCACCATAACAGAAACCAAGAAAAACGATATGAAGTAAACTGAACTCCAGGGGCTGGTGACTTGGATGTGCATGTAAGCAATCACGTTCCAGTTGTTAACTACTGCTAACTCAAACAAAGTCACCACTCCCGACCCAAAGTCGTTGAAGTTGTTGTATACGTAAAGTGGCGGTATTGAAGGGTTTTTGTAAATTTGGGGGTTTTCAGGGTACACTTTGCCTCCAAAAACTTCTATTCCTATTAAGCTGTAAATGTAAATCAAAGACATAAGCACCCCTAAAAGCATTCCGAAAACAGGAATTAAGTTCACAAAGGTTTTAAATATGATTTTGTACTTTTCAACCTTGTACAGTAGTTTGAGGACTCTTGTGAGCTTAAGCAGTACCAGCATTTTAAGGATTTTTTCAACTTCAAAGTTATTAGTACCGAGGTAAGCAAGCAGAAACACAAAAAAGCACAAGTTCAACAAGGAATCAACTAAGTTACTTAGTTTTTGTAAAAACCTTTTAGGTCCGAAGATAAACATATTGACGAAGGTTTCCAGCAAGTAAAGAATCAAGTAAGCAATTTGAAGGTACTTCCAAAAACTAAGTCCGTAAAAAGCCACTGACTCGTCTGCTATCAGAAAAGCTAGGTTTGAAAGGTTTAGAATGTTCATGGCAAGTTCAAAGTATGCTGACTTTAAAGTTGTTTTAACTGCTGCATAGGTATTCCCTGTGAAAAAACTAGGCCAAAGCTGTCTAAACAAGTGGTTTTTAGAAGCTTTCCGCATATCAGCCTTAAGAACTTCTATCAAAAGTTCGAATTCCTGCTGATTTAGATTAGTGTAAGACCTCAGCAAATTCTTTACAGATTTATCTTGAATACTAATTTCATTTTTGAGTTCTCTTAAAATGATTCTTAAAGATTCAGTGTTGACCACGCCTTGGCCAGTTAAGTCTAGCAAAGTAAACCCTTCGTTGATGTATTTTTGTCTTTGGTCCACAAAGTTTGTTGCAAGTGTGTCTATTCGGAATCTGTAGTTTTTAAAAAACACAGCCACTATGAGTTTCATTAAGAAAAACAAACCAAAAGCCAAGTAAACTATGAAAAACAAGCACATCAATCTGTTTTCTGCGTAAGCAGGAAGCATTACGTCTGGAAAGTTCACTGTAGTGAGCAAAACAAACAAGTGCCAAAAAGACTCTAAAATGTTGCTGAAGTAACTAACTTCTTCCCCAGTACTCCCAAAAAGGGTTTTTCCGATCCAACTAAATGCTACTATGTGGATCACTATAAGAGTTAATATAGAAATGGCGTCTTTTACTACGTTGTAGATTCTTTTGAAACTCTCCCTCACAGTCCTTACGTACATAATGAATATCACCGGACGCAAAAGGTGGCACAGATACACTCTGTTGAAGACTGCCAAAACTAAAATGTTGTCAATTGCTGCTGCAGTTATAAGTGAATAAATCAGGTAAGCTCTGGCACTGCTAGTTTTAGAGTATTTTGTGTACTTTTGCCTCAGTAAAAGCAGAGCCAACAACAAAAATAAACAACCAAGTTCAATTCCATGGATCACTGACAAAGGTAGTTTGGGGAGATTGGACATTGGAACACTTTTTCCATTTACTTTGCACTCAGCACTTGAGCACCAAGTTGGTGTTTCAAAAAATGAAAGCAAAAGGTAAACAGTCATAGTCAACACCCTCAAGTAATGAATTTTATGGTAAAGGATCCTTAAAACCCTGCTTTGTGGATCGTCCCTGATTCTAAGTTTTCCTTTGATGGCATACCTAATATACAAAGCTGCTTGGGATATTCTTAAGTCGCTAGAAGCTGAGTCGTAATTCATAGACTTCAAGTGTTGAACCACGTCAGGTGATAAGTTCATGTATTTATTTTTGGACTTGTAAAATGGAAGAGCCTGCAGTTGTTGACTTAAAGCCATTTCTTAGTTACTTAGAAGAAAACCCAGACTACTCACAGTTAAGCCCAGAACTACTGGAAGAGTGCACAAAGGTTGTGGACTCCTTTCACCACACGGGAGTTTTGGTGATTAGGGATCCTCGAGTGAACGAAAACGACAACTGGAATTTTATCGATATGATGGAAAGGTACTACGAAAGAGCTGGAACTCAGTTTTACAACGGCGAAAAAGTTGCAGAAGTCCACCCTGAACTCCACTTCCAAGTAGGAGCTACTCCAGAAGGCCAAGAAAGAGCCCGGAACCACTGTACCAGAATGCAAGCCCTCCCTGAAGGAGACAAAGCTATTTCTGAGTGCCCTCCCCAGTTTGATGCTAAGTGGCGTTACTTCTGGAGGATTGGAGAATTTGCTGACTCAGAAAGTGACTATGAATTCAATAATGTGTCTCCTGGGGACTTTCCTGAGTGGAGTGAAATCATGAACAGGTGGGGAGAACTCATTTTAGAAGGAATCAAAACAGTAGTCAGAATGTGGGAAGCAGGAGCTGGCATTCAGCCTGGAAAAGTTTTAGATATGATGAGAGGTGCCCCTCACTTACTTGCTCCCACAGGGTCTGACCTCGGCAAATACCAAAAGGGAACAGTGTTTGCAGGTTACCACTATGACCTAAACTTTATAACCATCCACGGAAAAAGTAGGTTCCCAGGGCTTAGTGTTTGGACCAGAAACAACAACAAAATCAGTGTGAGTGTACCTGACGGCTGCTTACTTTTGCAGGCTGGAAAGCAGTTTGAAAACTTAACAGGTGGTTACGTAATGGCAGGTTTCCACGAAGTTGTGTACAACGACGCAACTGAAGCTGCAGTTGAAAAGGCCAAAACTGAGTCTCGAAGTTTGTGGAGAATCAGCAGCACTTTGTTTGGACACTTGAGGTACGACGTAAGTTTAGAGCCCATGATAGAGTTCGAAGGAAAGTACGAAGGAACAAGAGACCAAGTACTTGAAAAGTACCCTCCTATGACAGCAGGCGAACTTGTCAAGGAAGAGCTTAAACAAATTAACTTGTGGAACGGAAATTAACTAAGCATTACACTTGAGCCTTGACTTCCTTTAAGTCTTCCCAGTCTGAGTTTTCAGTGCGGTCAGTGTTTCCTTGAGAACTTAAGTATTCCTTGAATTTGGAGTAGTTCGGTCTGTCTTTGATTCTTTCTTTGATAGTTTTGATAGTACCTACTCTAGAGAGTTCTTCTCTGATAGAGTCAGAGTTGCCCCTTACGTTGGGGTCTTTGGGACAGTCTTCTAAGGAGTGTCCGTGTTGTCTGCACGAAGAGCACCAGCTTTTTTTGGTTTTTTGGATTTCTTCTTCTTCTTCTTCTTTGCTTATGTGCTTAGAGTACTGACAACCTAAAGCTTTTTCTTTGGTTTGGCCGCAACAAAAGTAAATGCTGCCGTTCCATTTGTTGGTATGTCTTCTGCAAGACCAGTTCATGTTTTCTTTTTCGGTAAACCAAGTGTCGCAGTGAGTGCAAGACTTGAGTTCGTTAGCTTCGTCAATTCTGTTTTTGCCTTTTAGTTGGTTGACTTTTTTCTTGATTTCGTTTAGTTCTGTGTTGAACTGTTGTTGTTTTTTTTCGTTTTTCGAAAGTTTCTGGTCGATTAGGTCTCTTTCCTGGACGGTTTTTTTAATGTTTTTTTGGTACTGGTCAATTTTGTCCCTGAAAGTAAATCTTAGTTTTTTGACTTCGTTGGTCATGTCTGAGCGGTTAGTTAAAGTTTCGTAGTTGCTTTGGATTAGCAGTGCTTTTTCTAAAAAGATTTGCTTTATGAGTGGAAAGTAAACTTTCAAGAACTCATTTAGTTTTTGGTTGCCTTCTAAGGCGTTGTAGAATTCTGCTTTTAGTTGGGTTTCAATAGCATTCTTGAATAGGTTATTTGAACTTCTGTACAGCCCTTTTAAGTTCTCGCCTGTGATTTGGTTTTCCATAAGGTGTAAGCAGTTCCAAAACCCTAGTTCTACAGAGTTGTTTTCTAAAGAGTAGTTGACTGTTCTTTCTTTGTCGAGCTTTTTTGAAATAAGTTTTTTCTGTTCATAAGCTTTTCCGTAGAGAACTTTTAACTTTTCAAGTCTGGTTGCTGCATCTCGGTTGAGTTCAGGCACATCTTGAGGGTTTTTGACTTTTTTAAGTTGGAGTTTCAGAATTTTGCAGGACAGAAGCTTGTTCATGAGGTCTTCAGTTAGGTCCTTGGTTTGGGAAATAGCTTCTTGTTTTTCTTGACTGACTTCTTGCAGCCTCTGTTTCATTTCAGTGAGTTTAGTTTTAGTGCTTTCAAGTTCTTCTTTTATTTCGTCAGTCAGTTTGCTTCCTTGAACCTGACTTGACTTAGGAGACAAGCCAAAATCCAGGAAACGCTTCCTGGTAAATATGCTTTGGTTGTACATTTCAATTGCGGGCAAAATGTAGTTTCTAACTACTGCTTTAGCAATCTCTCCGTTGATTTTAGTGCGAACTCCTTTGTTTCTTGCCCGGACCTTGTCAATTTGTGAGGACTGAGGAGGTTGGGTTTGGTTGAATTTAATTGAGCTAGTATAAGACAAAGAGGTACTTAAGTTTTCTAGTCCATTGTGCCGAAGGTTCTTTTTAGTTAAACTTGGATGCATTGTAAATAATGATGGATATAAGAAGAAATGGATAAAATTATAATGTCCTTTTCAGAAAGGAAAGCGTGGACTGAAGAAGTAAGTTTTACCTAGGAAGACTTTGCCCTGAGAGAACTTGTTGAAGAATTAGGAGTCAAAAGATGGAATGACGTTTCGCAACTCCTAAAAGACAGGTTTGGGCTCTCTGGGCGCTCTGGGAAGCAGTGCAGGGAGAGATGGCACAACCATCTTGACCCTAGCGTTACAAAAAACACTTGGAGCCCTGAAGAAGATAAAATCATATTTGAATGCCACAGAAAGTTTGGAAACAAATGGGCAGAAATAGCTAAGTACTTACCTGGGAGAACCGACAACTCTATCAAAAACCATTTCTACAGCACTCTTCGTAGGAACTTAAGGAAGTACAATAAGTCTAGACCACACTCTGAACGTTTGAAAGGGTCAGTCAGAACGATTCTCAGGGACCCGAACATTGCAGAGATTCTTTTGAAAGAAGAAGCTCCTCCTAGGTTACAGAAAGAAGAACTCCCTACTGAACCCGTGAGTCCCTTGCCTCCTCCAAAGGAACCTTTCCAAGGACCTCCTCTAGAAAATGAAGCAGCTATGATTCTGTACAACTTGTCCAGAGAAAAACCTCCAGGGGTCGAGGACCCTCCTTACCTGCAAAAATACTTGTCGGGGTCCATTCCTAACTTCCCAGGAGCTTTCTGCTTTCCTGGGTTCTTTTACTTCTGAGTTCTAGATAACTATTCATATATTTAAATGGAAGAAGTCAAAGAGTGGGAACAAACTTTAAGGGAAGAGTTAGACGGACTTAAGTACTGCAGAGAAAAGGTCCAGGAAGACACTTCGATTCCCAAAAACATCCAGTCAAGGATCCTTGAAGTCATTAGGACTCTTAAAATGAACATGGTCCAGGTCATGGCTAAGTGCGCGCAACTCAGAAAGGAAGGCCTTCCCCAAAAGGCCTTTAACGCTAGAGCTGACAGACTTAGACAAGAGTACCTCGACGCCATCAAAAACCTCCAAAAACTACTTTCAACCGTAGAGTCGCCTAAAAGGTATGAACCCAACTTTACTAATGATACATTTTCTTCAAGAAACAAGCACTCCCCTGTGACCAAAAAGGCTCCAAGGCCCAAGTCTGCTTCTCAAGAAACCACTCGCAAAGTCTCGCCTAAGAGCTCAGACCCAGAAACCAAACTTGGACTCCAAAAGTTAGAAAACGACTTAAAGAACCACATTCACATTGAGTACGAAGAAAGGATTGAAAAGCTAGAAAGAGAAAACACAGACTTGAAAAAACAGTTGTCTTACCTCCAGGAAGAACACAGTGAAGTGCTTGAAAGTTTGCACAGTTTAAAACTAAGACTAGACAAACTAGAAAACAAACAAACTGCTAAACTAGAAACCCCTTCTCCCAACAATAGCGCAGAAAAGCCTGAGCAAAAACCTAGGTTCCTAATAAAACCCACTTACTCCGCCGAAAAGCTTCTGAGAGGAAATGCTTTGTAATTAATAAATTAAGAAAAGTCTTCATAGTAAGTAAACCTAACTTCTTGGTCAGGGTAGGGGCTAGGGTCTAGAATGTGTTTGGCTATACAAAAGCCCCCGGCAGCCATAGTCAAAATGCCTGTAAGTATTCCCACTGCATTCATTTGGTCTCCAAAACAAAAAGTTGCTAAAATAACTAAAAGGGTGCCTTTTCCAACTGAGTTCACTAGAAAAGGAAACATCTGCAAAACGTAGTTGTGGAAAGCGTAAGGAGAAACCTCACTTACTATAAGCACTACTGAAAATAAACTAAGTGAACATTACGAAAGGTAAAAGCAAATAATTCCAAAGGTATAAAAAGGCGCACTCCCAAGGTTAGTTAGCCCTGTTAAAAACAAAAGAACACTGCAGGCAATCAAGTAAATCTTTAACGCAAAAGCTTTAGCTTTCATTTTTATTAATCTATGTCCTCCAATTCGTCTAAGTTCACTTCGAGTTTCCAGTAAACATTGGAGTTAAACTGTTTGGTTTCTGAGTCTTCAAAAGGCTCTTCTGGAGCAGCAGCTGCAAATACTTCAGGCGAGCTTTCAGGTTCGTTGATACCGTAAGCCATTTCTTCGCAGTGAATGCTTTCAGTGCGGAGTCGGCCTCCAAGCATTCTAGCGTCTTTTTCGTTTTGAGGCAGCAAAAAGTCATTGAAAAAGCTTTTCCAGTCTTCTATGTCAACATACTCTATGATTTGCTTCACTGAAAAGTACTTGAGGATGAGGTTTCCAAATTTAGCAATATGTCCCATGTAGCCTAGGTGCTGGCTGGCCTGACTGGCTTCTATGAGTTTTTGGATAAACTTGGTTTTGGACAAAAAGTTCTCTGTAAGCTCCGGCGAGTTAGACAGTAGCACTCCTTGAACTATGTTTTCGTAAGTGTTGTGCAAAAAAGTGTTCCAAGGATAACAGAAAAAAAGTTCCTAAGTGTAACTTACTGTTGCTTTGTCTAAAATTCCTAGTTCAACTACTTTAGAGTGCAGTTCTTTGTACGGAAGCTTTAGAAGAATTGACAGAATTTCTAAGTGCCTTAACCGTGCTTCACCTAAAACTGTGATTACAGCTTTGTAACTGGTTTTTAGGTTGGAATCTTTAGGAGTTTGTTCTAGTTTTTCTGGGAGAGAAGTTAAGTACTTTTCTAAAAACTTTTGGAAAGACTCTTCTGAGGAGTCTTGCTCGTCAGCCTCAGTAAAGTTTTCTTCAGACACCAAAAGAGCCTTAAGAATACTTAAAGAAGCTTTCTGCACAGTTTCGTGGTTGGTGTTGAGTTTTTCACTGAGGATTTCTAAAGTTTTTTCAGATAAAAAGTAAGCTTTGATTTCTTGGGCAGTTGGAATGTCAGATGACAAGCTCAAAAGTTCTACTAACAACCAACTGCTGTTCAGACATGCTTCAGAAGTGCTTTCAGAACTGATTCTTCCGAGGACGTCATCCAGAATCTCAGACAAGTATACCAAAAAGGGTGGAGAACCCTGGTCTTCATTGGATAGAATCTTTAGAAGCACGTCAGCAATGCTTTTGCTGTAGAGGTGATGGGACATTTTAAGTGCTGCAGAACTGTTTAAGTAAATGTAAGAAAGTAACTCATAGCTGTTTTTGTTGAGTAGTGCTGTGACTGCTTTGTTGAAGTAGCCGGCTAGAGTAAGGTCCTTAACTTCTTCTGTGTCAACAAACTCGAAAAGTTCTTTCAAAAGAGAATCTCGGGTGAAGACATTGTCCAGAAGTCCACTGCACTCAGTAGCAAACACTTCACTAGCCACATAGGGGTACTTTTGGGCAGCTTTTTCAGAGGACTCTTCCGAGGGAAACTGAGTTATGTAAGTAATCAGTGTTTGGATGCGTTCAGGAGTGAAGAACTTAAGCAGAGTTGAGTTGTTGTTTCTGAGTTCCATGAGTAGTTCTTCTTCTCTGTCAAGTACTTCTTCGAGCGTCAGCTCTTCAGACTCAAACAACTCTAAAAAGCTCTGGGAGTTCTGGGCTTGCCTGTAGTAATTCAAAAGCTGACCGAAGTTGATTACCATCCGCATAGTTTAGTATTTTATTTAATGGTTTCTATATTTACTCCTTACTGCTTATAGCGTTCCTTGACTTTTGTATAAGAGTTTTTTTTGGGTAAGGAACTTCCAGTCTGCTGCAGTGGTCAACTATTTCTAAGACAACCGAAAGCATTTTAGGAACGTTCAGAGTTGCTTTGGGGTCTAAGCTAAAAGCGCACCTTAAAGTAAGGCAGAACTCAGGCCTTATAACAACTTGGTCTGTGATATGTATAGATTCAACACTAGAACTTAGTTCAGAGATCCTTTTAACAATGGAATCAGTCATGCACCTAGAAGCTAGTTCCTGGCTTTCTGCCAAACAAACTAAGTTCTTACTCAGTCCTTTAACCCTTACTTTGTTGGCAAAGCTACCTAAGTCCGAATAAGTTCTCTTAGTCTTTTGGACATCGGTCTGCTTAACTACAGCTAAGATCAAAGGAAGAGAGGCAGTTGTGCGTATAGGTACTTCTATTGTAATTCTGTCACCTTTATTTCTTAGCTTTGAAACCACCACTGAGAGCAAGTCTTTTCTTTTAATCATTTCAACAGCAATCAAGATGTAGCCGCAGTTGCTTTTGCCTGTAGCATATAGTTTGTATAGGCTGCAAGACTCTTTTTTGCTTTGTCCGTTTTCTCCTATGTTTTGGAAGTGTGATTCAAGTTGGGGTTTTAGCTTTGAAAAGCAAAGTTCTGAAATTCTTTGGTTTTTCTTGTACCCAAAAAAGTAATTACTGATGTAAATCAGTAGAAGCGGAACTAGAAGTGTTACTAGGTAGTAAAAAAGCGGGTAGTCGTTTGCAAGTGACTGACTGGGCTTTTCTTGAGCACCTAAGTTTGACATTGATGTTTATTATTATTTTGATTCTTCTTCAATCGAAGTTAGGTTTGGCTTGGTATGGGAAGTGCCAGAATGCCTTTTGGTAGTAATCACAGGTGTTTGCAGAAAAGGTGAGTTAGGCTCACTGGTTGTGAGAACTCCTGAGCTGTCAGATGACTTTTCTTCATAGGAGTCATTGTGCTCTCTTAAGCCAGGAGTATGGACGACGCTATTTCGAGTGTTTTTACGCGTGACGTTTTTCCTCCTAGCTGTAAAGTTGTTTTGCTGGATGCTCAGTCTTTTAGGATTTGGTCTGATCTGAGGTTTTATGGAGCTGCCAGATCGTTTGACGTTTTTAGCTTCTTTAAGGCGGGTTTTTTCAATTCGGTACTCGACAAATCTTTCGTTTATTAAGGCCTTTAGCTTCCTTCTTGTTCTAAAGCAAACCCAAGCGTCAGCAATCTTACTAACACTTTTTTTTAGTAGCTTGTTTTTTTTGTGCTCTAACTCTGAAAGGACGTTTTCGAGTTTCCTTCTTTGTAAAACAGGAACATACTTTTTTCTTGCCAAAAAACCCCTGATGTTTTTCTGGATAATAGTTGCTTTTTGGTGTCTAGTTTCAACCAACTTTTTTTCTTGGATGGAGTTTAAGCAGTGTTTCCAAGCACGCTGGAGTTTAAAAGCCGCCATATGCATTCTGGCGTTGCGTTCGTTAATCTTTTTTTTGATGTAGTAAATTTTCCAACAAAGTTCTATTTTGGAAACAGCGGAGTTGTTTCTTTGGACTTTGTAGATTTCTAGAGCTCTTTTTTCAAGTTGTTTTTCGGTGAATTTATGAATCTCGACTGGTGAAAAGCACACGTTGTACTTTTGCTGGAGTTCTTTGGCATATAGCTTCTTTTTTTCGTTAAGTGACTTTTTGTCTTTTATGCGCTTTTGTTGCAAAATCAGCTTATTCAGTTTATCTTTGTAAAACTGCGATTTATTGGACAAGTTTGATAGTCTGTTAGTTCTACTGAAACTGAACCTACTAGGGGTTGAAGGAGAAAAACTTTTACTCAAATGAATACCACTGTTAGGGGTGAATGACCGACTAACTTGCCAATAACTTGAATTGGTGGGCGAATTAGGAATTAATTCTCTGAATTTATTCATTATTACCAATATCACCCAATGCCATCATAAGCATTGTTGGAATGGAGAACCACCCTGCAGAAGGCTTTTCCTTAGGCAAACTATATGGAAAAAAGAAGGAACTGCTTAGACGACGTTATCCATTCAAAAGACCTAGAGACCTTAGACGAACTTTAGGTTACTAGGACTAGTTTAAGCATTTAGATAAGAGGCTCCACAGATAAAATAATCAAGCTCTAAGAATAATCCATTTGCAAAAAATTCAATGAGTAATGCTTCATCTCGCTCCCGCATAGAAGAAATCAAAGCTTTGCGCATAAGACTCAGAAGGAACCCCATTAACACCAAAATCAGGAAAAACCTTTCTTCAACACTAGCCTCAAACATCAAATCAATCATATCAAGCGCCGAAAACTCTGCAGAAAGGAACTCTAAATTAGTGATTTCAAAGCCCTCAGTAGCTCTTTTCCCACCTTCTCGAAAAAACTTCAAAAGTGCTTCTAAAAGAGCTGAGCCTCCAAAACTTAATTTGTCAAATCTTTCTTTAAATAACAGTTTGAATTCAGTCAAACAAACTTTCACACAAAGAAGTGCTCGAATTCCTAAACCCCCTGAAAAGTCCCCAGACAGAATCTTCACCAGAAAAAACAGCTACACCAAGTCAAAAGCCCCCTTTACTCCTAGAACCGCACTGCAACACAAAGGCCACCACCTAAGCGAGTTTGAAAAGATCGAAATCAAAAAGTACAAAGAAGTGTACTTCTTGGGAAACTTAGACTTAGAGTCTAAAAACGAAGAAGGACCTAACTTTGGGTTTGACGACGAAAGAGGAGACTACAAGTTATACAAAGGAGACCACATTGCTTACAGGTACGAAATCATTTCCATGCTGGGGAAAGGCTCTTTTGGGCAAGTGTGCGAGTGCTTCGACCATAAAGAACAAGTCAAGGTAGCCGTCAAAGTCATCAAGAACCACAAAAAGTTCGAAAACCAAGCTGCAGTCGAAATCAAGCTTTTGAACACATTGAAGCTCTACGACCAAAACGACTCCAACAACGTAATCCACATGAAAGACTACTTTAAGTTTAGAAAGCATGTTTGTATTGCTTTTGAGAAACTAAACAAGGACCTTTACGAGCTACTTAAAAGCAACAAACTCAAAGGCCTCTCCCTAGGACTTATCAGGAGGTTTGCTGTTCAAATCCTAATAGGGCTGCGCTTTCTCAAAAAGCTTTGCATAATACACTGCGACTTAAAGCCAGAAAACATACTTCTGAAACACCAAAACAAATCTGGCATCAAGATAATCGACTTTGGTTCAGCTTGTTTCAACCGAGAAAAAATCTACTCTTACATCCAAAGTCGCTTTTACAGAGCTCCAGAAATCATTTTGGGAATTCCTTACAACAGCTCAATAGACATGTGGTCCTTCGGGTGCATTTTGGCAGAACTTTACACAGGTAAACCGCTTTTCCCAGGAGAAAGCGAAATGGAGCAGCTGCAACTCATTATGCAGTTACTTGGGGCTCCTCCAAATGAAGTACTTAACCAAGCAAGAAGAAGAGAAATGTTTTTCCACAAAGACTCAAGTCCAAGACTAGTCCCCAGCAAAAAAGGAAAAGTCCACGAACCCAGCACAAAGACCCTACAAGAAGCCACTAAAACCTCGGACGAGCAGTTTTTAGACTTGATCCACAAGTGCCTGGAGTGGGACCCTGAGTTGCGTATCAAGCCCGAAGAAGCCCTTAAACACCCCTGGGTATTAGAAGGAATTCCTAAACCCAGCGAAGAACCTCCTAAGTCTTCTAGAACTCTGCGCAAAAGGATCTACGAGTTCCCCAACCACCGCAGAAGTCCTGAGAAAAAGCCATTAGAAGAGCATATTTAAAATCTTAAACTGTAATATAATATGACTGAAAACCTAGTAGACGTGAACATTGGAATAAACGAACAAGCCAAAGCAGTTCTTTCAGTTTCATACTCATCTGAAACCTCTCCTAGCAAACAAGACCCTACGCCCCAAAACGACTCTAACGCTGAAGAGTCTTTATACAAAACGCAGTCTTTTCTCCAGCAACAAGTGATAGACCTGCAGTCACAACTCTTAGCTGCTGAAAAAGACAAACAAGAAACCAAAAAACTACTTTCAAAAACCAAAAAACAACTCAAAGCCCAAGAAAACCAAATGCAAGAAAAAGAAATTGAGTTGCAAAAAGCCCAAAACTCCCAGCAAGAAAAACTGAACCAACTAGTGACTGAAAACAAAAACTACACCGAAAAATGCACTCAGTTGGAGTCACAAGTAAGAGAACTCAAAGACTCGAATGCAAAATTAACCGGGCAAGTAAAAAGGTTACAAAACACTATAAAAGAAAGAGAGGGGAGAAGGACCTCTGCTGAGGTTCTACTAGACGAACAAGAAAAGCACAACAAAGAACTCATTAATAAGAACGCTAAATTGTCTAAAGATATGCAAGAACTCCAAAAGAAAAACTCAGAACTCCAAAAAAGCATTTTAAAGCTCAAGAAAGAAGTTGAATCCAACGACTCCATCATGAACCAAAGAGAAACCCAAGTCAAAAAGGTACTAGCAAAGGTCAAGTCCCAAGACTCCGAAATCGCTAAACTCAGAGAAGACAACCGCAGAAAAGACCAGCGCATTGCTCAGCTCCAAAAAAACATGCAAAGCACCAGCAAAACTCTAGAGGAAAGAGTTAGTTTAATTAGCAAAGGCGAAGTCACTGACTTGAGGAAACAACTCTCTGCAAAAGAAGGAGAACTCAAAATCATGAGAGACATGGTTAAGAGCTGGCAGTTCCAGATGAAGCAAAAAGAACACGAAGTAGCTAAGTACAAAAAGAACGTAAAACTGCCCCCTATTTCTTCTAGCAACAGTATAGACAAAGCCAAAAAAAACATCAACCTAAAAGACTCTAGATTGTCTGAGGCTTCTAAGTCTAAAAAAGACACTCCTGATTTAGTTAATAAAAAGCCAGATCCTTTAGACCTCAGAAGCAAAAACTTTGTGCAGGAGTTTGAAGAGTCTCCAATTCCCATTGAGGAACCTCAAGAACATCCTCAAGAGACTCCTATTGAAGAAAACCCTCAAGAAGAATCCCCTGCCAAGAACTTCGAAAGCATCGAATCTCCTGAACTAGAACCCTCGCAGTCACCCAGAAAAGACCTAGAGTACTCTCCCAGCAAAGAAAGCGAAAACTCTTTTAAAAACAAGGAAATCTACGAAGAATCCAATATAACCTTTGAAGAAACCTCCGTTAAGCACGAAAACCCAGAGGACTTTCCTCCTATTTACAGAGAAACACCCAATGGCGAACTAGAAATCAACTCTAAAGTAAACCAAAGTTTCGGGTCCCCTGAAAAAAAGTCCAATGCTGAAACTCAGGTTGAAAACTACTCAAAGTTCAACTCACTCCAAGCAGCTAACGAAGAAGCCCAAGAAGTTTCTAGTGAAATTGAAGTGGAAGACCAAAAACCTCCTCAAGACTCTTATGAAGACAATGAATTTGAAGATGACTTAGAAGCTGAAGACTTGCCTTTATAAGCATTAGTAAAACTACTTGAGGTAACTCAACAGAGCTGAAAAGTCAGGAGTAGCTCCTACTTCTATGGCGTTTGAATAAGCTTTTAGATGCACTTGTTTCAGCAAAAGTCCTTCAGGCAAAGGCATCATTACTTTTCCTTCTTGCATGTAAATGTTCATAATATCTGCTATTGGACCTGAAACCCAATTTAAAGCTGAAAGGGTGCTGAGGGTTTCTACTTCTCCAATGGTACTTTCTGTCACTTCGAGTTGGTTGAAAACTGGGCTCTTAACTTTTCCCTTTAAGTAAACAAAACTTTGTTCATTTTGCACCCACCAGTTCCACTCAGCCTGCATTCCTAAGTTTGCTCTAAAAGCCTTTTTGGAGTTTTTTCTTACAATGAAGTCGCAGTGACCAGTAAATTCCAGTGAAATGTAAGTTTGGATGCTTATTTGGGGAGTCTTGCTTATTTCGCAGTACAAGTCTACTGGAGAGTTAGTGGAGTAGGCACTTTTAAGTTCAGGAACTACTAGTGATAAGCCCTTTGTAGAAAAGTCAAAGGGACTGCTTTCTGAAGCTTTTTGGCTGTCAATGTAGACCTTGAACGAGTCAGAAGCATGCAAACTCCAAAAAAAGGATTTAAAGAAGTCGTGAGTTAACTGAATGCGTAGGGTGTCGTTCGTTTGGAACTCAGCGTACTTAAGAGGCACAAAAGGCGGTTTTAAAGAAGGGTTTGTCTTTACAAAGAACTGTCCTTTTACTGAGGAGTCAGTTTGGTAGTTTTTAATGCTGAAGTCAGTTAAGTGGTAATCTATGCCAATAGGAAAGCTACCTATTGGGCTGTAGAAGCATAGGGAGTCAACTATTTTTTGTATGTGTGGGTTGATGTAATTCCCAACTGTTTTTATTACGTGTGACACTACCCAGTTATCTAGTTGGTCCAAAGGCCAAATGTACCCAAGTGATGCAAGTGCCCAGAGAACCCAACTATCTGCTTCGGTTCTGAATTCAAGACTGCTCAAGTCACCAAGTGCATGGTCCACGTAAACACTAAGTTTGCCTTCTTGGGTTTTCTTAACTACTAAAGGGTACTCTAAAGTTGAGTTTGTGATTGAAAAAAAAATTGTTCCTCCAAACTTAAACAAGTGGGTGTACTCTACGTAAGCATGGAGTTCAATGGTGAAATTGGTAATAACTAGGTTAAGTGAGGATGTTTCTGGCTTAAGGGTGATTTGAACGTTAGAAGGAGAGAGTTGGAACTTGGTTACAGTGATGTTTGAAAGGTAAACATTCATGAAGCTAAGAGGTACTTCTAAGTCTGGAAGTCCAAAGCTCTCAACTGAGGTTTTCAAGTGAGGAACGTAGGAGTCCTTTAAAGCTTCTATAGCTTTTTTGTTGAGTGATACGTTGATGCCTTGGGAATTTGCAAAACCTGTGAAAAGGTAAACTAGAAAAATATACATATTTAATGGAAGAAGGAGGGAANGACTGGCTTTATGAGTACATTTTACAGTTTCTAAAAAGTCCNGGTTGGAAAGTCCCGATTCTATCGTTCATCGACGAAAGGTGTGTTGTTTTTGACAGCGAAGAAGAAAACAAGTTTTCTTACACGGAGATCCACAACGTAATGCCTAAATAGGAGTTCAAAGAAATGATAGAGTCCCTACTAGACAACCTCTGTGCTGAACTAGGAGTAACTCAAGAGGACTTGTTCAGGATCTGCGAAAAAGGACTTAAGACTCCACAGCACAGAAGAATTTTCCAGCAAATCACGGCGTGTGACAACTTTTTGAGTTTCAAAAGACTTATGGTCAAAAGAAACAAAGAACTGGAACAAGAAGCACTTTCTTCTCTGCAAAAGCAAACTTCGCCCATAAAAGAAGTGACTCCTGAAGGACCAGAGTTAACTCCTGACCAATTAGCTATGATGAAAGACATGACTGAAGAGGAAAAAGAGCATTTTAAAAAAGCCATTGCTATTTCTAAAGCTGAGGAAGAAGAAGCTAAGCGCAAAAAACAAATAGAAGAAGAGGAACTTAAAAAAGCTATAGAGCTAAGTGAGCAGGAGTTTAAGGTTTCTCTTGAACGCCAGACTACTGAAGAAAAACTAGCTCACGAAAGTATTAAAGAAGAACCAAAAGAGGTAATAAAGAGTAATGCTCAACAACCAGCCCAGGAAACTACTGTCCAGGAACCAATTCAAGAACCACTTCAGAAACCAATCCAAGAAACTACTGTCCAAGAACCAGTTCAGGAACCAGTTCAGGAAACAATTCAAGAAACCCCGCAACAACCCGAACATAAAATCCGCAGTCCTCCTAAAAAACCTCGAAAAAAGACCCAGGACAAAGAAGCCATTAAAAAAACTGAAGAAGAAATAAACAAGGCCAAAGAAGCTGCTTTTGAACTCGCAAAAGAACCCTCGAAAAAATCCCTCGAAAAGAACCTGCCTCCACTTAAACAAAGAAGTAAATTAGAAGTGGACTTTGAAATCTTAAAATCAGAATCTAAAAAAGAACTGCAAGAACCAGAACAACTCCAAAACCCAAAAGAAGAAAAAAAAGAAAGTATACCTGAAGGAGAAACCCTACAACAACGCCAAGCCAGACTGAGGAAACAAAGAGACTTAATTCTTGCCAAGAAAAAACAAGCAAGGGAGTCTGAACTCAAAGAGTACCTAGACGCAGGAGGGCCTGACTTTACCAAAAAGAGAGACGACCACTTGCCCCCAGTTGTGACGAGTGAAGAACTAGAGAAGAGAAAGCAAATTGCGGCTAAACTCAAAGCTTTGTCCGAAGACTTAAACTAATTAGTGACTTAGTACCTAAGGTTCAAAATGCTTGTTGCAAATAAATGGTAAAGAAGCAGGGAAAGAAGAAGTCTGCGCAGCCCCAGTCAGATAATCCCCTTTTCCAAAAACGCGAAAGGAACTGGAACATCGGAGGAGACATCCAGCCCAAACGTGACTTATACAGATTCGTTAAGTGGCCTGCGTACATCGAACTCCAACGTAAAAGGCGCATCTTACTAACTAGACTTAAGGTGCCTCCTCCAGTTAACCAGTTCAGAACTACTTTGGACAAGTCACAAGCTTCTTCTCTTTTCAGACTACTTATGAAGTACCGTCCTGAGTCGCGTGCTGAAAAGAAAGTCAGACTTGAAGGTTTGGCCAAGGGCGAAGAACAGTCTTCCAAGCCTTACCTACTTAAGTACGGGCTCAAACAGATTTCTTACCTTGTTGAAAACAAAAAGGCCAAACTAGTGGTTATAGCCCACGACGTAGACCCCATTGAACTAGTGGTGTGGCTGCCTGCTTTGTGCAGAGCTATGGACGTCCCTTACTGTATTGTCAAAGGAAAAAGCAGACTAGGCACTTTGACCCACCAAAAGAACTGTGCTGCTGTGGCTTTGACTGAAGTCAGAAAAGAGGACTTGCACGAACTGGAACTCCTCACTAAGAACTGCAGAGCCCAGTTCAACGAAAACCCCGACATCAACAAGTGGGGCGGCGGAGTCATGGGAGTTAAAACCCAGAGGAAATTAGAAGAGAGGCAAAGACTAATAGCACAAGAAGCAGCCAAAAAAGCTGGATTTTAGTTAACCTTAACATTCACAGAGTAATTATTAATCCTTCAAGTTACTTTATATGTTTTCTACGCCCGAGTTTTTCTTCTCTGCCGATAGTTTCCATGATTGACTTTTGTTTGGCAAAGAGTCCTTGAATAGTAGCTTGTCGCTGGATGACTTCGAGTTCATTTCTGGCTTTTTCCAAGCTGAAGTTGGGACTTCTGAAGTCCTCCCTGGCTTTTCTCAAAAAGAACTCCCTAAAGTTGTAGTCTGTGAGTTTTCTAGAAGACTTCATGAACTCACGGTACAGCTTCAGCACTTCCATGTTATTTTATTAAATCTTAGCAATTTACAAATGGCTAGTCTTGGTGTTTTCTTGCGCGGCGACCTCTTTTTGAGGGGCGTGCAGGAGCTGTAGCTTTTCTAGGTCCTCTGGGCCTGCCCCTTCTAGGAGTAGGTCTTGTTTCTTCTTTGTCTTCTTCACGAGGCATTTCTGTTATCTGTATTTCGGGAGGTGAGTCCTGAATGGTTTCTATGCACTGGAGTGCCTGGAGCAGGGGCTCTGGAAGGTCCATCTTATAAATGTCTGAAGAGGTTCCCAAGAAGAGACCTAAGCGCGAGGACGATTACAAAGACTTGAAAGCTTACAGTGCAAACTTAGAAGTTTATTTGTACAGACTTGAGTTTACTTACTTAGAAAACCTGCGCAAAATCAAAAACTTAAAAACACTATTTGGAAACAAAGTAGTGAAGTTTTCTGAGGACCTGGTGAAGTGTGGCTTTTGTTTGCCAGAACCTCCGAAAAGCCTGCTCAAAGACAAAAAGTTCCCTTCACTAGAAGAACTAAAACAAGAAGCCTCAAAAGACATTCATAAATGAGTAATAATTCAGTTATAAGCAATTTGAAGTAAATGTGAGTCTCTATAATTTAAATGGAAATACCTAGAGCAGGCCCTAGTGAAGTCTTAGAAGCAAACGAACTCAAAATAACAGAAGACCGCAAACGTGAAATACTGTCTTCTTTGGCCCAAGAACGCCGCCAGCGCAAACAACAAATAGCCAACGGGTCACAATTTAACTTGCAAGACTCAAAGTTGTCTTATGAACTTCCTCGACAACCCCAACCCCCTGCACAAAGTCACCCCTTTACTCCTAAAGGCATTCGTTCAAATCTTTCGAAACTCAGACAGAACCTACAGCAGTCTATTGACAAAACCAAACCACAAAACTTACCAACTCCCCAAGAGTCCTTACAAAGGTCCTTGCAAAAGTCATCCACACCCAAGAACTTCACCCACAACCAACTAAGAGAACCTGACTTCGAACAACTCACCAGCATCTACGAAAACTACATCAAGTCCCCCAAAGCCTGCGAAAACTACGCTCCCAAACGCAACGTGTCCAGAACTCCTTCGAGAGCCCAACCTAAAAGGCCCTCAAGTGCTCCTCCCTCAAGAAAAAAAACCACTGAACAGCTCATAAAAGAAAGAGAAGAAAAGTTCCGACAAGAGTGCACTTTCAAACCCAAAATCAACAAGTTGCCCAACAAAAAAGAGCTTAACTACAACACTTCTGAAAAAAGACTCACGCCCAGACAAAAACTAGAACAACTCTGCAAACCCAAAACTGAAATCATTGAGAAAAGAGAAAAACTCAAAAGAGAACTCGAAGAAAAAGAAAACGAAGAATGCACTTTCAGACCCAACTTAACCAAGCCTAGGGAAAGACTTAACCGGAGCTGGAGTGAACTCCCTGTGCAAGAGCGACTTTACAAAGACGCTGAGTCTAAGTTCAACCAAAGGGAAAAACGAACTCGCATGAAAGAAGAAATGGAAGCCAACTCCTACCCCTACCAACCTCAAATCCAGTCTTCAACTCAAAAACTCTCTGGCAAGTCCCGCGAAAGACCGCCTATATACCAAAGAGTCCTTGAAGTCCAAAAAGAACGCAACGAGTACCTCCAAACGATCAGAAAAAGTGCTGAAGAAAAAGAACCCAACCTCACCTTCAAGCCAAGCATAGACAAAAAGTCCCAAAGAATGGCTTTGATCCGAAAGATCAAAAACGAAGAAACTAACCTGCCCGTAAGCGAAAAACTATCCAGAAACGCTTCTCAAAAAATGATCAGAAGACAAGAAGAAATGTCCAGCGAAGACTACACTTTTTCTCCCCAAATCTCAGTCAACTCTGAGTACCCCAACCCAACTTCAGACTTCTTAGAAAGACAAAAACAAGTCCAAGAAAGAGTAGCTTCCAAACGAAAACAACTTTTAGAAAAAATCCAAGCTTCCCAGTACACCTTCAAACCCCAAATCAACCAGAACTCCCACTACATGACTATTTCTAGCGAAGAAAGAAACAAAGAGTCCCAAGAACAAAGGTACTACAGAATGAGTTCCAAAGACTGGAAGAAAAGAACTGACAAACAAAACCGACTCAACGAAGAGTACTACTCCCAATACAAGTTCGAACCCAAAATCAACTCCCTTTCCAAACAACTAGGCAGAACTGTTAGCTTGAACGAACTCTCCAACGTCCAAGACTTCCAGAAAAAACAAAAACAAAAACAGAGACAACTAGAAAAAGACATGGAAAAAGACTGCAGTTTCAAACCTTCTTTGATGTCCAACAAAAAGTACCAAAACGTCACTTCTAACTACAGACAAAGCGAAGACATAAGCAACACTATCCAAGAACAACAACGCCAAAAACAACAAAGAATAGAAAACCTAAAGAAACAAAGGGAAGTTTCTGAACTCCAAAGCTGCACCTTCCAACCAGAACTCATAGAAAAAAGAATCGAAGAAACCGAAGAAGAAGTCAAGGGCCTCGAAAGGTTCCTTGAACTCAAAGATATGGCTCGCAAAAACCAACTTGAAAAACAACAAAGAGAACGCAAAGCTTTTCTAATGGAACTTCCTTACGACCCCAACCGCTCAGTAACTGTACCTGAACCTTTTAAACTACATCCCAGCACCAAAAACCAACGCTTGCAAAAAATGCAAAGTGAACTCTCCCACAAGTTCACTCAAGAATGCACTTTCAAACCTAAAACTATTGAAGCGTAAGTTTTAAATAGACAAAACAAGCAATTCATAAGTGACTACTTAAACTACGAACTTCCAAGCACTGACACTTACTAAGTAAATATTGAGAGTTTAATTAAGAGTTATGTTCCCTGACCTTTTCCCAAATCGAAATCACGTTTTCGAGTCCTTCAATAACGTTGGTGTCAAGTTCTCCGTTGGCGTCTAAAGCATGGGCAAAGTCAATGTACCTGACTTGGTTGCTTCCGTCTTTGCCTGCAACGTAAAACACCGAACTTGCTACGAAGTGTTTGAGTTTTTGGTTTCTGAACCACTCAAGCAAAGACTGAGTTTTAGTAATAAAGTCATTGACTACATTTAGTTGGACTTTCCCGTCTTTAGTGACTATCTTAGTGAACTGCTCGTGGATGTTGTCAGAATTGATGTTGAAGTAACCTTCTTCTTTGGCCCAGCTTTCTACCTTTTTGCCTTTGTTGTCTTTAACTACCAAACCTGAAATCCTGAACCCCAAACTCCCAGTAGTTGTTGTTTTGTTTTTTTCTTGTTGCATTTTAACGTTTTCTTCAGAGTGGTGAGGAGTCCAAGTCACCTTTCCTAACTTGCAGTCCATAAAATTAGCGTTGGGGTACTTGTGCAAAAGGTTCTCTAGTACTACGTAAGTGTGGCCTTCTCTTCCTTCGGTTCCGTAGTAATGCGGAGCGAATTGTCTTAACTGTGAGGCCTCATTGGCGCTTTGTTCTGAACTGTGGAGCCACTTGAAAAAGTCTATTTCTCCTTGTTTGGACTTCTTGAGCATTCTGTCTCCTTCAAAGATCAAAGTGCCAGCGTGGCCTCCAGCTTGCTTACTTTCTTCTCTTTCCTTTTTGCTTGTTCCACACCCCATTTATTTACAAAGCATTTTAACTTCTTGCCAAGTTGCAATTATGTTTCGAATGCCTTCTATAACGTTGTGGTCAGTTTCTCCTTTGGACTCTGAGACGTGGGCAAAGTCTATTAGCTTCACTTGAGTTTTGCCTTGTTTGTCAACTAAAAACAGCAAAGAACTTGCTAAGAACTTGAGTTCTTGTTGTGTTTCAAACCATTTCAGAATTTTTTGAGTCTCAATAATTATGTTTTCAACAGTATTTGGGTTTATTGCTTTTTCTAATGCAACAACTTTTAGGAATTCTTGGTGGATGTTTTCACTAGTAATTTCTGAAAGGGGGTTCTTGTTCCAGGTTTCAATTACAGTTCCTGAAGAGTCTTTAATTACTATCCCTGATATTCGAAAACCTAAAGTTCCTGTAGTGGTGGTTTGACTTAGTTCTTGTTGTCTTTTTTTGCTGGTTTCTTCTCTGTCTTCAGTCCAGGTAACTTTACCTAGTTTGCAGTCCATTATGTTAGGGTAGTGTAAACCGTGCAGTAAGTTTTCCAAAACTAGGGTGTTTTGAAGGGTTCCAAAGTACTTTGGAATAAAAAACTTAAGTTCTTGAAGTGTTTTGTTGGATTGATTGTCAAGTACCCACTGGTAGAACTGCTTTTCTTCTAACTTGGCTTTTTTTAAAACTTTAGAGCCTTTGGTAGTCATTGAACCCTCATGTCCCCCTGCTTGTTCCAGGGTGTTTGGACTTTTTCTAAGTAAATTTCCCATTTAATTTATTTAACCTTTTCTTAGGTTCATAAAGTCTATTGAGCTAGCATAAACTTGTTGCTGGATAGGGTTTTGGTACACATTGGAACTTACAGATCTTTGTTCAAAGTGTCCCTGTATATTTGAGCTAACCCAGGCCTGGCCTCCTCTTTGCCAGGTTTGTTTGTTTTCTAAACTTTGAATGCCTTTTTCAAGGTCTTGAATAAGCATTTTAACAACTTCATCTCCACCAACAATAGAGTTCTTCAGTTCATTTACACTTTCTAAAAGTAAGTTTTTAGCTTCTTCAAAGTTGTTGTTGTTTCCCAGTTGACTTGCTTGCTTTAGAGTTTGGGCAGTTTTGCTTCTATAGAAATGCATCATTACTTCTTGGTTGATTTGGGCTTCTTCATGGATTTCAGGGCCTACCACTTTAACCTGTAAAAAGCATTCTTTGGTTTTCTTTTCACTTGAACCCATTAACTGGTAAGTGACGCTAGCCTTAACTGGCTGAATTAGTTCGTGAGTTTTGCTGTCAATGTTAGTGGGATGGTACTTCAACATAAACACTGACTGCTTTTTACTTCCAGAAATAAGGGCCTGCACTCTAAAGTTGCAGTCTCCGTTAACACTGTAGATCTTCGATAGCTCCACTGGGTAGTTGCAAGGTTCTAGGTTGAGGTTTACCTGTATTTCGTCAGCAACTATACTCATAAGTTCTCCTAGACAGTTTGCAAAGGCCATGGCAATTGAATCGTTGCTTTCTACGTAGTAAAACCCTCCGCTACCTAGTTCAGCTATTTTGCTAAGCAGAACTGCATCGTGATCGGTTCCGTAGCCAAAGGTGTGTATAGTGAAACTTGACCTTATTTCCCCTGAGTAAGTTTCCAAAGCTGCCTGGGACCTTTGAAGTATAGTTTGTGGGTTGTTATCCATTCCGTCAGACATAAGCATTACTGAAGTTATGCTGTTAGTTACCCTGCGGTCAGCTAGTACTTTTAGTCCATAATTAAGTCCGTGTTCAGTGTTAGTGCCTCCGTGTGCTGTAATTCGAGAAATGATTTCCGTGAGTTTGGCCTTACCTGCTTCGTCCATAACTGTAAGAGGACATAGTCTGGATGCGTGGCTATTGAAACTCACTATGCTGACTCTGTCGTTTTGGTTGAGTTGAGTAACCATAAACTCCAAAGTGATTTTCAAAAGTTGTATTTTTTCGCCAATCATGCTGCCACTGTTGTCTATAACTGCCACTAGGTCAATTCCAGACCTTGAGTTGTTTGAATCTCCTACAGCTTCTANTTCTAGGCAGTTTGGAACTTCAAGTATTTGATCTGGTTTTATGTGNCTTGTAGCACTTTTCAAGGAAATTTTGATGTCTTGGAATATTGGAGCTTTTGTTTTTTCTTTAGGAGTATTTGCTGGCAAAGGTTGGTCATCGTGGAAGTTTAGTTCTTCAATTGGGCCCGATTGAATTGGGCCAAATGCAATAAAAGGATCAAATGGCATTTGGTTAGGGAAGGGGTAATTGATTTGATTAGGAAAAAAGGGTGGAGGTGAAATTTGGCTAGGGATGGACTGAGTGACTAGGTTAGAAAAAGAGGATGAAGGTGGAATTTGGCCAAAAGGTGAAGGCTGAGGAACCACTTGAGGAATTGTAGAGGGCTGCATCTGGGGTTGATGAGGGAACTGATTTACAAATCCGAATGAAACAGAAGCTTGATTGGGATCTTGGGGAAGAGACTCTTCAATGTCCATTTGATTGCTTTCGTTTGGAAGGTTTGAGCTCTGGGTTTTTTTCATCGGCTCTAATCAGACTATATAATAATAAATGGCAAAGCAAAGAAAAGATAAACACAAACAAGTATCACAGAAATCAAAAACCTTCAAAAAAGACCTCCACAAACCCAAAGAAGATATCAAAGACCCAGACGACATAGTAGACGCAGAAGGGTTTGTGTGTCTAGCAGCTCACGAAGAACTTCCGGACGAAATTGAACAAGAGCTAGAAGCTTTCCGAAGCAACAAAGTGGCCTTTGCAGAGCAAGTCAAAGACAAACTCCGGGACACAAGTTCCTTGGACCCCCAGATCCAAGAAGTGTACACAAACATAGGGAAGATCCTTAAAACTTACAGAAGTGGCAAGATCCCCAAAGCCTTTAAGTTCATTCCAGGACTGGAAAACTGGGAAGAAATCCTCTACCTCACAAAGCCAGAAGAGTGGAGTCCACAAGCAATGTACCAAGCCACTTCCATCTTCATAAGCAACATGAACCCCAAACAGGCACAGAAGTTTTTACTTTACTTCTTGTACCCTGCTTTCAGAGACAACATCAGAAAGTACAAAAAACTCAACTACCACCTTTACAAAGCACTTAAAAAAGCCATGTACAAACCTGCAGGCTGGGTCAAAGGGATACTTATCCCTCTTTGTGAAGATGGCGACTGCACTCTTAAAGAAGCCTCCATCATCGGTTCCATCATTTCAAAGGTATGTGCACGTTCATAAAGTTCGCACTTAGTGCGGACTATTTCACCCGTGCGACAGCAACTGCGGGTGAATTCTCTTCCGCAAACAGTTATTGACTATTTAGGTTTCGTTTCCCATGCTCCACGCAGGAGCAGCTCTTGTGAAGTTATCAGAACAAGAGTACTCAGGAGCTTTGTCACACTTCATCAAGATCCTACTTAACAAGAAGTATTCCTTGCCTTCAAAAGTAATTGAGTCAGTTGCAGGGCACTTTTCAAGGTTTGGAATGGATGAAAGGAAGATGCCTGTGCTTTGGCACCAGGCTTTGTTGGTTTTTGTTGAGAACTACAGCAGTTGCTTGCCGCCTAACACAAAAGAAGACTTTAGGGAACTCTTAAAAGTCCAGTTCCACCACCAAATCACCCCTGAAATCAGGAAGTACTTATTTCCCAACAGCTAATATGTTAAGCACTTAATAAATGTCAGTTAAAGCACACTCTAAAAAGTTCGACAAAGAAGTTAACCAGATGATAAAGGCTATGGAAAACTTGAATTTCAGCCACTATTTGATATTTAAGGCCTGCGAAGAACTTGAAATNGAGCATAAACTACTGATTCCTAAAGAACAGTCAGAGGACCAGTCTATTCAAAGCCTTAAAGAACTACGAGCAGCCCACTATGAAGCTAGAAGGAAAACCAAAGTTAAGTTAGTTGCAGAGCATTTAGTTAAGAACAAAGTTAGCCTTGTTCAAAGACAAAGCATCATAATCAGCTCACCTAAAAAATCCAGGATGTCCAAAAGTCCAACGAAAGCCCCCAAAAGCATTTCTGTAAGCAAAATCCAAGACTCAAGTACTCCTATGTCAGCTGAAGAACTAACGCTTAAAAAGTGCCAACTCCAGAAACAAAAAATACTCAGAAGCATGCAGGTCCAAAAAAACCTAAAAGAAATCAAACTGCAAGAAGAAGCCAGGAAACAAAAAATCCAAGAAACCATTGAGTCCAAACAACAAAAATACGAAAAAGAAAAAAAACTGCAAGAAGAAAAACTAAAACTCAAGTTTGCCAAAGAAACTCAGAAAAGAGAAGAAATCCTTGAAAAGAAATACAAAGACATCTTCAAAAGAGAAACCAAAGCTTTAAAAACCCCTCAAGAACTAACCAGGTCCAGAGAACTCATAAAAAGGGCCTCCACTCCTTCACCTTCCAAAAGCAGACACCTAGATAAGTAAACATTCTATAGGGTGATGAACAACTTATCGAAGAAAAACTAAACAAATTCTACAACAAACTCGAAAAGTCAGCCAAAAACGCCCAAAAAGCCAAAATGGAAAAAATAGCCTCTGTTTCCAATGGAAGCTTTTCCCAAAATCGAGTTAAAGAACTCAAAAAGAACGAGTTAGAAGACCAAGAACTAGTTCGAAAACTCATAAACCTCAACAAGTCCTTAGAAGAACACAGAGTAACCACTACTTAGAAACGAAGACAACTAAACTACCAAAAACAACTCTCCAAAAAAGCCCTCAAAGAAAAAACCTACCTTGAAAAACTCCAACAAGCCGAACTGCAGTTCCTCGAAGACCAAAAAACCAAAGAAAAACAACTCCAAAAAAAAGAAAAACTCCGAGAAAAAGCAAAGCACATCAGCAACCAACTCAAAAACGAAAAGTCTCTACTTATAGCTGAAAAAAACACCCTCAAGAAAAAAGACCAAGAAGAAAACTTACGGAAGAACATCCAAAAAGCTTACAAAGCTAAAGAAAAAGTCATTGAAAAACACAGAGAAGCCTCTGAACATATTTCGAGAATCAAAGAAACCGTTAGGAAGCTGATCAAAGACAAAGAAGTTTTCCGAAAGACACTGGCAGCCAAGATGAACAGAGTGCAAACTGAACCTGAAGAAGAAGACTTTAGTAATTAATAAAATATGGGAAGCAGCGACACTATGGTAACAGGAACTGTGATTTACATTGTGCTGACGTTGGCAGTAGCTATTCCTTTGAGCATGTATGTGAGAAGCAGAACTAAAGAAACTAGTCAGAAATCAGACAACTTTAGACTCACCTGGGGACTAGTCATACTTGCTGGGTTTTGCTTTTGGCTTTTGTGGATCTGTGCCTTTTTGCATCAACTCAATCCTTTAGTTACGCCTATTAAAGAATAACTAGATTAAAACAGCTCGAGTTCATCGTCATCGGGAGGCAGTATGGGGGGCAAAGCTCCATTAGAGTAAACAGGTTTTTGGAGTTTCTTTTCTAAGGGCGCTTGTTTAGCCCTTTCTCTAAAAGAAATAAAAGCCCTAGTTAGTAACTTCTTTGTGAAGTGTCTCATCAGCCGTAGCGTTTTTTCGAATTTGTAGTTTCTGTCTATACTGGAGCCAGCTTTCCATTTGTAAAAAGCTTTTTCTACAGGAACAGTGTGTGCAGCTTCTACTAAGGGGTACATTCTAAGGTGAAGACCAACTAAGTGTATGTTTTTGAGTTGCTTAGCTCTGAGAAGGGCTTGTTGGAGTTTCGAAACATCTTTAGTGTACCTGTACTCAGCTTGAGTAAGGTCGTTTTCTAGCCTTGCTACTTCTGCGGAGATTGCATCTTCAGCTTCATCTCCCATTTTAAAATCTTAGTTTCTTAATAAATGCAGAATCAGAAAATCGAGTATTCTTTCTTAAGAGCTCCTTTTGAAGAACTCAACGCTAAGTTCAGAACCAATAAACGAACCCTTGAAAAAGAAGTCAGCTTTGCAGCTTCCCATCTTAAAACTATGAACAACCACAACAGTCACCTTGAACCTAACCAAGTCAAAGCCACCATCAAAGGACTTTCCAACAGACTTAAAAAACTCCGCCAGAGCTTAGAAGAAACCTACCAAGACGAAGACAATTGTCTAAACATCATTGAAACCCGAGCTAACTACTTAAACGAAACCAAAGACTACCCTAAGTCCTTAGTGTACAGACTCATAACAGAACACTACGCCCGAAAAGACAACTTAGAAATAGCCCAGGAAATAGGTGACAAAACTGGCTGCAGGGACTTGGTGGACCTTAATTTGTTTCGCAAAAGCAAAGAAATCATGCACTGCTTAGAAAACAAAGATGTTGCTTTGGCTTTGGAGTGGTGTGACATTCACAAGTCCAAACTCAAAAAACTAGGTTCATGTTTAGAGTTCCAACTCAAACTTCAAAAGTTCTTAGAACTAGTTAAAAAAGAAGATCTAACTGCAGCTATCAACTACGCAAAGTGCCAGTTTTACCTGTTTCCTGATCACCAAAACTTAATTAGAAAGGCTATGATGCTTCTAGCTGTTCACAAGAACCCTTTTAGCAACTACTCCGAACTCTTATCAGAAAACCGCTGGAGCGAACTAATTAGTCTTTTCCAGAGCGAAATGTTAAAAGTTTACAACTTGCCAACAGAGTCACCTCTAAGCGTGTTTTTGAGGTCAGGACTTACAGCTTTGAAGACTCCTTTATGCCACCGCACTGACTGTCTGAACGATAAGTGCCCTACTTGTCAGTTCAAGTTCCAAAAACTAGTTGAGCACATTCCTTACCCCCACTTCACTCAAGGGTCCTTAATTTGCAGAATCTTAAGAGTCGTTATGGACCAAAACAACCCTCCAATGGCACTGCCCAATGGACAAGTTTTCAGTCAACAAGGCATTAAAAAAATCACTAAAGGCGGCAAAGTCCAATGCCCAGTTACTGGAAACAAATTCAGCGAGAAGAAAGTAATTAAGTTGTATATGGTTTAATCAATCAGAAAAAATAACCTGGAACTCGGCTGAAACGTCTTGGGGTTTTTTGAATGTCTTTGCGGAGTAGCTAAACTCAACCGTACCTAAAGAAGTCTTCCAGTCCAATCCAAAACCTATTGAACCCCTTCCATAGTCCTTTAAGTAGCTTTTAGGTGAGCTGCACTTATGGGGTTCTGCACACAACAAGTTTCCGTAAATAAAAGGCACTACTCCAATAGCACTTAATAATGGAGTATTGTAAAACTGGAGTTTTCCTTCAAAATTCAGCTCAGACATTTTGCCTAAGTCGTCTCCTTCTGGCTGGAACTTCCCCCTTAAGTTCTGGTCTGCTGGAGGTGCTCTGCCTCCGTAACTAGAAAATCCTTTTTTGTACTTGCCAATGTACCTGTCGTTTATGTGTGAACTAGTGAATGCCCAAGGAACAATCACTCCTAAGTTGCAAGAGCCCTTCAACACTAAGTTTTCAGTTAAACTGTAAAACTTGCGTCCAGCTACTTCTAACCTGTGGAACTGGGTGTCTTTGCTAAAAGCTAACTCGTTAAGTATTTCCAAAGTGTGTCCAGCTCTAGGTTCCTCTTCGTCTTCTACTGTGTCGTAAGTGTACTTGTAAGACACAAAGTTCTTAGTACTTACAGGAAAAATTTCTTTTAACAGTTCTAAAGAAGCATGCTCTACTGCTATTTTGTTGGTTCTGCTAAAACTTCCTAGTTTGATGGAATTCACTCCGTCACTCGAAACAAAAGCTAAACTTCCTCCCCATAAGTTCTCTGCTACGTTTTGAGTAAGTTTTTTGTGGGAGTTTTGGAAGGTATACAAACTTTCCCACTTCAAAGGAACAAACATTCTGTCGTAGTGGTTAATTGAGTACCCAAAGGTTTTACTGCGAGGGCTGTACTCTACTTCTGTAATGCTTAAGTCTGCTTTGCCCCTTAAGTTCTTAAGTGAAGCAGACATTGAAAAGGATCCTCCTTCACTGTTTGAGTTAGTTCCAAACCCTACTCCCCACCGTTTGGAGTCTTGAAGGTCAAAACTTACCTTAGCAGAGTCAGGAATGCTTCCTGGAAGTACTTCAACAAAGCACGAAGAAAAAGTGTCTAGTGCGTTCAAAAAAACTGCGCTGTCAGCTATGTTGTTGTGGAGTTCCTCTACTGTGCGAGATTTGCAAAGCAGCTTTAAGTACTGGCTTAAAACTGAGTGAGAAACTTTAGTGCTTGAAAACTCAAGTTCTACCTTTGAAAGAGGTTCTGTAGCGTAGTCTTCAAGTTCCTGGAAACCTTCCATTTATTATTATTCAAAGTCTTCTATTTCAATAAGTTCATCTTCGTCAACTTGGTCCAAAGTGTCTAGTTCACACACTTTTTCCAAGAACTCAGGGCTTCCACAAGCCTCTTTTAAGAACTCAAACCCTTCTCCTAAGTACCTGTCCACCACCCTTTCGCTGCAAGCTGTGCACTTTGAAAAAGCTGCTCCGCTGTAGGTCATCACAGAAAAACTCCCAAACCCCCCTCTTATCTGGTGTGGAGCACACCCTAGAGGAGTTTGGGCTAAGTGAGGTGCTTTGTGAGTAAGTGGGTGATGCAGAAAAGTCACAAGTAACTCTACAGCAGTAGCACTGGCTTGGTAAGAAAGACCCGGTCTAGTCACTGTGCACTGCTGGTCTAGAGTTCTGTCTAAAGTAGAGTTCCTCGGGCCTACTATGTCGTTGCAAAAGTAGCATCCTAGTCTTTCTGGAGTGGTTTCATAAGGAGATCCCCCGTGTCTCAGCACCAAAAACGAGTCGAAGCCCAATCCCACTGAAATGCAAGTTTTATCCTGTGCTGCACAAATTAAAGAAGGCAACCACCTTGCTTCGCGAGTGTCAGCTAGCAAGAAAACTACTGAATGCGACTCCACCAAGGACACTAGTTCATGGTAAGCCGACCTAACATTGTCAGCGTTAGTAATAGGATGTCCAGGCATAGGTATTTCCAAAACATACCCTTCAGTTTCAACTCCAGGAGCTATTTTCCGGATTTTTTCAGCAGCAGCTAAAGCTTTGAACTTAGCTTCTCTTGCATCTTCGAATTCATACAAGCTTTGTCTAGCTGGGTTAGAATAACTTACTTTGCCATTGTCTACAAAAGTTATTTTTTTAATGCCCCAAGCAACTAAGTTCCTGGCTACTTGGCAGCCTAGAGTTCCTGACCCAAGGAGCAAACAAGAACTTTGCATGATTGCTTGCAAGTCTAAGTCAGGGACCATTCTCCATCTCATTAGTTGTAAGTTTAAGTCAACTGCACTTTGTGCAAGAAGCACAGGGTCAAGCTGAGGCCTCAGGTCTACTTGGCGAGGTGCAGGCTTGCCCTTGGAGTTAAGTTCCCAGCCTAAATAGCTTTCTTGGGTAATGCTAGGTATTTCTACTTCGAAAACGCAGGAGTGCTTTAGCTGGAAGTTTTTAGGGTTAGAAGATATTGGGTCTTTTACAGAAAGCACTAAAACAGTTCCTTGTCTAGTTTTAGAAAGCAAAGCAAGTATGTTGCGCAGGGGAGAACTAGGCACTTGGGGATGAGATGCTGGGTCTATGTAACCTATGATTTCTTTGTCAGCCCATTCTTGAGTAATCACTACTTCTTCGGTTTTTTGGATCCCAAAAACTCCTTTTTGTTCTTTGAGGATTCTTACAAGGGCTTTTTTAAGTTCCTCTTCTTCAAACACCTCTGTTATAGGTATTTTTCTGGCTTTTACAGGGGCAAAGTTAACAATAGGAAAGCAAACCCAGTAGTAGAAAACATAAGACTTTAAGTCTGCGTAAACCAGCAAGGCAAAGGTGTTTAAGTTTCCTTTTTCCCAGATCTTTTTGCCAAGTTGGTCCAGAATTGCTTTTTTGTCTGAGTTTTTAAAGTCCTCAATAGTGTTGTATATCAAGAGCTCGCCAGGAACTTTAACGGCTGACAAAGGCAACCCTGAAGGCATACCTAACAAGACTTCAGGAACTATCCTTAGTAAGGGTGCCATGTGTTCATGACCTGAAGGCGAGTAGTAACCATAGATGCTTATGGGCTCAGAGTCCAACTTGATTTCTTCAAGCTTTTTCTTGGCAAGCACCTGCCAGAACCCTATGTCGATTCCGCTGTTTATGTTTGCAAACTTTAATTGCTCCATATTAGTTACTTAAAAAGCAATGAATAGTTGGATGAAACTTCGCTTCCAGTGGTGCAGCTCTTGTCTTGCTTGCAACACTTAAATATTTCTTTTCTGACCATGTCAGTAAAGCCATACAGTATGGCGTTTAAAAACCCATTTATGCTGAAAAACACCCCCGATACAATAGTTAGCCACATATAAGGGTCATCAGGGTTAAAGAACTCGTATATCCTTGCAGCAGTTAAAGGCAGGAAGCAAACTATCAGTATCAAAGGATACATCATAAGTTTTTTCAAAATTCGACTTGACAAACCAGGTTCTTCAGATATCAAATGCAACTGATTCTTGATTTTGCTTATTATTCGAGAATAAGCAAAAACACAGTACACAATTACAATCCACAAAGGCACGTAAAAAAGCCCAAGTCGCCAAAAACCACCATACCCGTCCATGATCTCGTGTTCTTGGGAGATCCAGCACCACCCTTGAGAGGTCCCGTAATTCCCTGTAATAGAAGGAAGCCCAGCCACTGCTCCAGGCACACCAAACACAAATCCCAAGATGCACTTTTCGTACTTAGTAATGTCTTTTTCTTTGATTACAGCTAAGTTTATTGAGTAGGCTATAGCACCTACCATCAAAATATCTGCCAAGCAAAAGTAAGTTAAGCCCACTGCTTGCACTAAACATTGGGTCGAATGACTTTCTGTGTTGAAGTTGGGAATCATAAAAAAGATCGACTCTAGCAAGTCAATAATTGTAAGGTAAATAACCAAACGGAAGGTAAATATTCTCAGTTGCTTAAAGCATAAGTAAACAGAGATGATAAAAATGCATCCTAGCACAGACAAGAAGGATGCACCCGCGTTGAAGAAATAAATAGTTTCCTTTTCGCTTTCTGAGAACATTTTTATTAGAGTCCCATAAAACTGGCAGTATAAATGACATTTCCTATTATAATAGAATAATGGCAACACGCACTCGAGTTACTACTCCACAGCCTAGTAGAAAAATAATTAAGCCTGCACAGTCACACTTAGATGACGCACTAGAACGCATGAAACGTGTTTACATAGCCCAAATCCAAAGAAGTGACCCTAAACCCCAAAAAGTAAAGGCTACCTAGATCATGAACAATCTATATTTGGGATCAGTAGGTGCAGCCTACAACAAGCACACTCTAAACAACCTTAAAATAACCCACATCCTTACAGTGTGCGACTGCTTGCCTCCGAAGTTTCCAGAAGTAAACTCTACTTAGGAATTCACCTATAAAGTTGTATCAGTTACGGACGAGCCCAGCACTAAGTTAAGTGTGCACTTTAGAGAGTCGACAGACTTCATTAAAGAAGCCCTTAATGAAGGAGGGGTAGTTTTGGTGCACTGCTTTGCTGGGGTGTCTAGGTCTGCTTCTATTGTAATTGCTTACCTAATGCGTTTTGGCGGAATGAGCTTTGGCTCAGCTATTCAATTAGTAAGAAACAAAAGGCCATGGATTTCCCCTAACCACGGATTCATGAACCAGTTGAGGAGATACGACAACTACCTTGCTGCTCAGCGGAAAAAGTCTAATTAGCTAATGTTGAATAACTTAGAATTACTCAGTTTTCCTCTTCTTTTTCTTGTTGACGACAACTTCCCAGCCTTCGTCTACCTTGGGTTCGTTTTTAGGTTCGTTCTTCTTTTTGTTTTTTCTTTTTCTGGGTTCAGGTTTGGGTTCTGACTTAACTTCAGGTATGGTTTGGGGAGGAGGTTGAGTTGTGGTTTGGGGGACTTTACTAGAAGGTTTCTTCTTTTTAGATCTAGGTCTTTTTTTCGAAAATATTTTCGGCTTTATCGAAGTGCCGTTGCTTTTTTCCTCAATCTCTTCTTCGTACTCCACAACTTCTACCTCCTCTTCTTCTTTCGAAGGAATCAGTGCGTATAGCAGTACGCCTGCAAGCAGAACTCCTAGAAGTAACACAAGTGACAGGTTGGGCAGAGGCAGTCCTGAGATAGTTTGTTGCAAAGAAGCTGGAAGGTTAACCAAAATCAATTTGTTGATCTTTTCTAAGCCTTCCATATTATCTTAAGGTATTACTATGGGACAATGTTAATCTTTAAAGAAGAAGTGTCTCCTTCCACAAAGGAGTCCCTTCCTCCTCCTACGTACACAACTTTTTCCCCGCTCTGGACTAGCTGTTTTTCCTTTGCGATTTCCAAAGTTTGGGTTAAGTAAGACTCAGCAAATTCTTCTTCTTTTATCAAGGCAGGAAACACCCCCCTAACTATCCTAAGGAACCTAAGTACTTTTAAGTTGTTCGTGATGGCCAGTATCATGCACGAAGGTCTGAACTTACTTATAGTCTGCGCTGTCTTTCCGCTTTTTGTAATGCAAGTTATCAAAGAAGCCCCTACCCAAACTACAGACTTCACTGCGCAGTAACAAATGTCTTCTGCTATTGAGAGCGGAACAGATATAGAATTCATAATGCCTTCACTTACTTCTTGGTAAGGAATGTGCTTTTCAGCTTCCATGCAAACGTCAAAACATGCCTTCACAGCTAGTTGGGGGTGTTTTCCGTAAGCAGTTTCTCCTGAAAGCAAAATACTGTCTGCTCCATCGTAAGCTGCTGTGAACACGTCGTTGACTTCAGCCCTGGTGGGTTTCTGATTAGAAACCATAGACTCTAGCATTTGTGTTGAAACTATGACTGGTTTGCCTTTTTCAGTGCTTAGTTTTATAAACTGCTTCTGTAGACTGCACACTTCTGCCACGCTAGTTTCAACTCCTAAAGCCCCTCTCCCAATAGAGCATCCTTCGCCTTGGCTCAAAAACTCTTCGCACATCAAAGCACTTTCTTTAGTTTGCACGCCTAAGAAGCGCTTGCAGCCTTTGGGAACTCTAAAGTTCCAAAAAGCCTCGATGTCTTCTTTGCCTCTGAACTGTTTGTATACTATAACGTCTACGTCGTTTTCGTTTGCCCACTCAAGCATCCTGATATCTTCTAAGTCGTTGTTCGAAGCTTCCAGCTCGTAATGATTGGGACTTGAAAAGTTTATAGGGGTTTGTCCGTCAAAAGTGCAATCGTTTTCAACTTTGCACCTAATGAGTGTTGGGCCTTTGTGGGCTTTGGGTTTGAGTCTGGGGTACCTGATGGGTCTGGAGAAGTCTTTGGTTTCTTGAGCTTGGTCTGAATAGGATTTTTCAAGTTTTTTGGCATAAACATCCTCAACTGCAATTACACTTAGCACTCCTATTCCGAATTCAAGTAACAACTTGTCTCCTGGCTTAACTAGTTTGTGCAGGTCTCTATTGTTGCATAGAATAGCTCCTGAGTCTTTTATGTGCAAAGAGTCAGAAACTATTTTGACTTCTTGGCCTTCTTTCAGTTGCAATTGTGTTCCGGACTCTGTGTTGCCTATTCTCATGTCGCTTTCACGCAAACTCAGCACTACACAAGCGTAGATTCCAGTTAGGGCTTCTGCTTCTCGAATATTTCTGATGGCTCTGGTCTTTTCATCAGGACTTAGGAACCGCATTCCTATTCTAAAGCCATCTACTCCGCTAAGAAGCAGTTCTTTTATTTGTTTGGTTTCAAGTGTTGACTTGCCCAGTGTAGCAATTACTTTAGTTTTTCTGAGTGGGTCCATTTTTAATGTTCAGCAGTACTGAGTACACCAAGTTGATTGACTCAAATGAACCCAAAACTTTAGAAAGCTTCATTTCTTACCTGCGAGACTACGAAATGGAGTTTGACTGCATTCCTTTTTACACACAAGACATAGTGAACCGAGTAAGTATGACTCCGAACAAGCGGTTTCTGGTAGGAGGCTGCAATTCTGGGTTAATAGTTGTTTGGGATGTGGCTTTGCAAAGGGTTTTCAGGGAGTTTGAAACTACTCAAAGTGTGATCTCTTCTTTGCTTACATCTTTAGACTCGCAAATAGTGATTAGTGCAGGGGATTCCCCAGATATTTGTTTTTGGAGCATCGAAGGCAACTCTGTTTACCCCATTAAAGAACTAAAAGGCCACACCCAAGGAGTCACAGCTTTAGCTAAGACTTCGGACGAAAAGTTCTTAGTTTCTGGTAGCAAAGACACTACCTTAATTGTTTGGAATTTAGAAGACTCAGAAATCTTTGACGAACTTTTAGGCCACGAAGACAACGTAAACTGCGTTGCAATTAGTTATAACAACAAGTACATAGTATCAGGCAGCAGTGACAATACCTTGAAGGTATGGAGTATTGAAACCCTCTGTGCAAGGGAAGAGGCCACTATCAAAGTCCACAAAGACGAAGTAGAACTTGTAGTCATTATAAAAACTCAAGTAGTGTCTGGAGACAGCTCAGGAGTCATCCACATTTGGGACTTAATCAACTTTACACACATACACGAAATAAGTGTAGAGGCTTCTATTCTCTGCATGGCAGTTACCAATGACAACAGGTACTTAGTAGCAGGGTGTGATGATTGCAGCATAAGGTTTTGGAGTTTCACCCAAATAGGGGAAGACAACGAAGACATTTTTTACGCACACGAGTCAGCAGTAATGGGGATTTGCGTCAGCTCTGACAATGAGTTTTTAGTCTCAAGTTCAGAAGACGCTTCTGTGAAGATTTGGGCCTTAAGCCAGTACCAAGGGCACAAACTCAACATTACTGGGTTTAGAGAAAGCATTTACAACATTGACCTTAGTCCTGACGACAACTACTTAGTTACAGCTGGAGAAGACTGCGCTATTGGAATATGGGACGTAAGGGGGGAACCTGTTTTTCAAAGACAAATAGAAGGACATGAAGACTGGATCAGCAGCGTTAAAATTTCTCCCAACAAAAGGTTCATTGCCTCGGCTTCTGCAGACTGCACTGTAAGGCTTTGGAGGTACGTTGGAGACTTAGACTCTCCTTTGAAAGTTTTTGAAGGCCACTCGGAACCAATCAACTCTATAGCTTTTTCTTTGGACTTGAACTACATAATATCTGCTAGCGATGACTGCACTTTGAGAGTTTGGAGTATTCCTAAAAGGCAACTAACAAAAGTTCTTGAAGGCCACACTAAACCTGTGAACGACGTGATTGTTACTAAGAGGTACATTATCTCAGGAAGTGACGATAAGCTAGTTAGGGTTTGGAAACTCAAGAACTACTCTTTTTTGAAGTCCATTGATGTTATGTATGAAGTCAGTTGTGTTTGCAGCACCCAAAAAGAAAAGGCTCTGGTGGTAGGCACTGATGTAGGAGTTGTCAAGATATGGGAAAACTGGAAGTTTTCTAGTCAGCATGACGTTAAAATCAAAGCCCACAAAGGAACCGTTACTGTCACGAAGCTGTGCTCTGGCGGAGAAAACTTAGTCACAGGCAGTGTTGACGGAACTGTGAAGATTTGGCGTTTTCCCACTGAGTCTTTGCTAATTACTTTGGAACTTAGTGAATGCGTGACTTCTTTGACTTTTGGAAACGAAGAAAGGTACATATACGTGTCTTGCAAAAGTTCAATTAAAGTTTACGACAACCCACTGCAGTCTTACTCGGTTACGGTTTACCCACCTGAGTACTACTCGCTCTTCATAATGTACCTCAAAAGACTCATACTTAGGTCAAGCAACTTCTACGAAGAGTGGTGGAAAGACTACTTAATATTTCCTTACCAAGCTAACTTACTTCACATTTCAGTGTTTACTAACCAACTCAGCTTGGTCAAAAAAGCTATTAAGCAAGGAGTTCCTTTCATCAAAACTTTTTCCCAAGAAACAGCACTCACAATCAGTCTCAAGCGCAACAACATCAAGTGTGCAGACATTTTGGTGAACAAACTTTGCAAGTACATCCTCAAAGAAAAAGAACTTGTGCTCAACACTCTGGAACCTGTTCTGAACCAAATGTTAGTGTCCAACCTTTCTTCTCTGCCTACTTTGTTTGACTACTCTTTTCCTGTGTCTTCTCAGAAGTTATTGCACTTTGTGTCGCCTAACAGCAAGTTGCCCATAGTCAAGGTTTCTAAAACTAAAAAGATCGAAGAAAGTAACTTCATTAAGTTAGGTGCAAGGGGAAGTGAACTTGTTGAGTACAGAGCAAGTTTGTTAAGAGTGCCTATAGAAGTAGGGAGTCAGTCAAGCATAGACTTTCTTAAGTCTATTACTGCTTGTGAACACTCTGAAGTTTTTAGAACTAAGTTTGTGCAGTCTATCTTAGCTTACAAGTGGTCACAGGTGTACCACATTTTGCTGATCCAAACCTTTTTTTACTTGATTTTGCTGATTAGTTTGTCAGCGCACTCTTTGAAAGACTACAGAAGCAATTTAGTTATAGTTTACGTGATTTTAGGACTGAATGTAATTCTGACTCTGCAAGAACTCATTCAGCTGACTCACTCTCCCTACAACTACATTCGGGACTTGTGGAACTGCTTAGACATCAGCAGAATTATAGTGAACTACGCTTACATCTACTGCATTCTTTCAGCTTACTCAGGGCACTGGAACCAGGTTTTGCTTTCAGTGCTTACAGCATTGACTTGGACAAGAGCTATAGCTTACTTCCGGATATTTGACAGAACAAGGTACCTGATAAGGATGCTTATAGAGATTATCATAGACATGATTCCTTTTTTGTTTATTTTGTTTATGGCCACCATAGCTTTTAGTTTGATCTTTTACATAGTAAATACAGAGGACAAGTCTTTAAACGAGGTGCTTCTGAACACTTACATCTTAAACTACGGAGAGTTCAACACAGACGACTACAACTCAGGGGAGTGGGTGGTGTTTTTCATAGCTTCAATGTCTAACCCTTTGATTCTGCTAACTATGCTTGTAGCTATAATGGGGGACACTTACGACAAGGTGCAGGAACAACAACTAGTTGCAGATTCCAAAGAAATGGCAGAACTTGTACTGGAGGCTGAGGCTCTTCTGTTTTGGAGCAGAAACAAAAACAAAAAGTACTACTTGCAGCTCTGCGACAACGTCAAACACGAAGTGGACAACCAGTGGATGGGCAGAATCCGAGCTATCAAAAAGTCACTTAAAGAACTCGAAGTTAAAACTAAAAGCAACGAAAAAAGAGTAATTAGCATGGAAAAAAACATACTGGACAAAGTTGACTTGATTATGAGGAAAAATGAAGAGCTCCAAAGAGGCATTGTTGACCTTAAGAACGACATAGCTGAGTTCAGAACTACCAAAAGACTATCTTATAAAGAATAAGTTAACCTTATTTTCTGTTTGGTCTGTACACACCTTTGAGCCACTGCATGTCTTCCCGAATGTTGCTGCTGAGCTGGGGTTTGGTGTTTTTGAGGCGAATGGCCGTAGCATTTAGTCTCAAGACTATAGGTTTGTACCCAAACTTGTCCACAGCTTTTCTCAAAGAAGTCTGTCTTTGAGGTTGCGGATTCCCACTGTAGTACTTAACTCGAATGAGGTAGTCTCCCTCTGCCAAGGGAATCTTTACCTTTCCTGAATTCTTCTTAGCTGGTGTTTTGGGCATATTATGGTTAATTAAG
>PR_CR_10_Liq_1_inCRDRAFT_1000111_pt1 | contig 44262 bp, 40 predicted proteins | sample PRCRCaboRojoPR_3_FD_10241 | JGI IMG/M metagenome (IMG submission 10241) | reverse complement strand
TTCCAGACAATTGCTGAGTTAGTGAAGCGCAGAAGGACCCGTAACAATGCAATCGTTGAAGAACTGCAAATTGAAGAAACTACGGATAACTTCAGAGCTCTAGAGTTCTTCAGAGGAAGGAAAGTGGGAGCTTAATGTTAACTATTTATTTATTATTACTTTGAGAGGTGTTAGGCCTTTTGTTGGTTCTAGTGAACGTTAGTTGCGAAGTAGGTCTTTTCTGTTACACTTGGAATTTCTCTTCGGTAGATAGCGTCTGCAAAGTTTTTCATAGCGTTTTCTAAGTGGTTCATGTTTAGTTTTTCGTTCTTTGCTTGCTTTTCGAACTTAGGGTGTTAGAGTAGATCCAGTCTCTAGGAGTTGTGACAAGACTCATCCTGAAACTCCACTCTTGGTGCAAAAAGAGATCAACCCCGTAGAAGACATAATCACTCAACAAAACATTAAAAGCCCGGGTTACTACAAACTTGGTTTGATAGGTTTGATAAGTTTGACTATGAAACTTAAGAGTATTCGAGGGAAATTTAAATAGTATGGCTGAAGGCTTGATCTGCCGAAAAACTCAGAAATAGCATGTCAAGAATCTGAGGAAAGTTTAATAACCAAAAATTAAGTTTGGTCTATCAAGAGCCCAAAAGGCCTACAAGTGGCTTTTGAAATCGACAATCGATTAAAGGGAAGCTTTTTATCATGGACCTTGAATCTTAGTAATTAGCGATTGCGTTTAAAGGTCTTTGATTAATAATTTAGTTGAGTATGGTTTAGTTAGTACTTTGTAGTAATAGATCTACAATTAGACTTAACTTAACTCCTAGTTCCTGATTAGTTCCCTGGAAGTGATACACACCCCTATAGTTTTGCCATCACTACTTGAGGCTATAAACTACTTATCACTTGAAATATCAGCTGATTTGACAGTGCCAGCACTTTAGCCAGGTCTCCATAAATTACACTCCGACAGTGAAGCACTACTTCTGGAGGGAATGCACTCTCGTCATTGTATTGTTGCAACTACCACATAAATGAATTGGTCTCCGCTAGAAATAGCTAGAAGTCCTTACTTCCGCTAAAAATTATCCTAGGTCCACTTGCCTCACATAAGACTCAATAATAAATAACTCAGGGCTTTCTTACTGCTTAAGAACCACTCATTAGCTGGTGCCCTCCAGCAAGACAATTTTGGCGGGATATTACAAGTGCCCAAGTAACATCCTAAACCAGAACTACTAGGTACCTCAATTAACTAGTTACGATAACTTTCATCAAGACACAGATGGGGTAGTTGCACAGCATATTATAAATTCAATCCATATTAATTCTTAGTTCAAACGTAATAATTATGGGCCAATCATGCACTAAAAGGTCAGAAAACAAAAACACTCTTGCAAGTGTTCCCGAGCCTACTCTGATAAGGCTTGAAAACACTTTGATTATTGACTACACTTCAAACGACTCCTTTGTGAGTCTCAAAGCTAACTTAAGTAAGTTCTACCTACTTAAGATAGAGTGCTACAAGCTAACTGAAGCCAAGAACCCCAAGAACTCTCTTTTGAGAATAGAGTTTTTTGACTCAAGCAGTCAACAAGTAGATGAACCTTTGATGGTGATAGTTGAGAAAATCCAAGAGGAACTACTGATCCATATTGGTTCTCAAAGCATAATTGAGCACCTGCAAAAAAGCCAAAAGCAGTGCATCAGTTTTGCTTACAAGCCTAAATTTACTCTGAACACCATGAGTCTACCTGAACTTGTAGACGAGCTCTTTTGCACCAACTACTACAAGAAAGGCTCTGACCCCGGAAAGAGCCTTTACAAAGAACTCAGAAATATCTGTAACAACTGTGTTGAGTTGGTTTAATTATCTATTTAACCATTTAGTAACTTACTAGCGTTAGTTAACTTATATTTAAAAACAAGTATGAAGCAAAGAGTCCAGAGACTAGACATCCCCAGACAACCCACTCCTTCTTCCAAAGAAAACTACTCAATCCAAGTCTCCAGGAAGCACTCCAAAAGGTCCAACTCCAACGAAACAATCGACTCGAAAAGCTCTCTGCAGAGTTCCAACTTCCTCATAAACGACTCAATCCAAACCAGACTCGACTTCATCAAAAGAAGTGTGATCGAACAAGGCGTCAGAAGAGTCGAACAAAAACTCAGAATAGAAGGAAGATGTCCCATCTGCACTCTAAAACCTCCTTGCAAGCACTCAGAACACTCACGCAGAACAAGTGTCCTCAGCAACGTCTCCCCGAAAACCAGCACCCAAGACTCCAGAATTCGGTTCCGCTCAGTGAACACCAGCAAGTCGCCGAAGCCCTACAAACAAGACCTAAAAGAAACCAACAAAAGGCTAAAAAAACTCCAGAAAATTGAGGAGTACAAAGAGAAAAAACTTAAACAAGAAATCGAAAAAATAGAAGAAGAAAAAAGACTCCACGAAGAAAAACAAAAACTAGAAAGAATCAAAGAACAAAAAAGAAAAGCTTACGTTGAAAAACAAAAACAGAAACTCATGGAGTACCGCCAACAACAGCCCAAAAAAGAACAACCTCGCAGACCCAAAAAACCCAAGTCCAGAAGACTCTCTAAAAAGTCCCCTAAAAGAACCAACGACTTCTCAGAGAAGACCAAAGTACTTGAAGGCATCTTACAAGAACAAGAACAAAACCTCCTCAAAGGACCTTTAAGGCCTAAAAGCAACCCTCGGCAGATTACTGAAGACTCACTAACTATCTTAAATGTATAATATGGCTAAGTCAGAAACTTACACTAAAATCCACAAGCAACTAGAAGACTTCTTAAGTACCTACGACCCCCCCATCCAGCCTGTGGCAGTCATGACTACTATTTGCAGCTTGATCAAAACTAACTTCCCTTCCTTTGTGTTCGTTGGATTTTACATTTCTAGAAAAGTAGCTGGCAGAGACCTCCTTGAAATAGGACCTTACCAAGGAACTATACTTGCCTGTGCTAGAATCGAGTACCAAAACGGAGTCTGTGGAGCAGCTGCAACTGCCAAAACCACCCAAATCGTCAACGACGTGTGCACCTTCGACAACTACATTGCTTGTGACCAAGAAACCAAAAGCGAAATAGTGGTACCTTTAATCAGAGACAACCAAGTAGTGGCTGTGTTGGACATTGACTCTGACCAAAAAGACTACTTCACAGAAGAAGACCAAGTATACCTAGAAAAACTCTTGGAGTTCCTTTAATTACAAATTTGGCAGTCTGAAGTTAAAAGTAGTTAAGTTGCGCGAGTGCTTGGAACTTGAAGTCAAGGGTGAGAACCTCACACTTTTTCTGGAAAGTTTAGACCTTCGAGTGGAGCGAGTTCTAGTTCTGCTTTCGTCAGAGGTTTCCCGTTGGTCTAGTTCGCGTGAGAACTTCCTGGAGTAAGGGTCTAGTTTTCTAGGTGTTTTGAACCAGTTGTCTTTTAAGTTAAGAGATATTTCAGGTTGGGGTGGTTCAGTTATTACAGACACAGAGCTTCTTTGGCTGAACTTAGCCATGCGTTGCTTGACGTGCTTAACGTTTTTAGCTACTTCGAAAAGTACTTGTTCGTCGTTGGCAGCTATGTTTCTGTATAGTTTTTTAGCTGCAATTTCTTGCAGCCTTTCAGTGAAGCTTTTCCACTTGTAAACAATGTCTGGACAGGGAGATGGCTTAGGCGGGGGAACTAGTTTTTCAAGGGTGAATCTGATAGGGAACTCTTTGGCAGTTTCAGCAAGTTCGTCGATGTTATTGTTCACCACTGCTTGGAGAACCTTTCCTTTAGAGGACTCATAAGTTTCGGTGCCGAGTAGTCCTCTTAAGAACTTAGAAATAATGTCTTCTTCGCCCTCTTCAAGTCTTCTGCTGATGACTGAGTTCCAAATAGTTTTAGAGTCTTCCAAAAGGCACTTTTTAAGACCCATTTCTTGTTTGTGGACTTCGAACTCTGCTAGGTAGAGTTGGGCAGCTTCTTCAGCGGACTTCTGAGTGTTGGTGATCCAAGTTAAGAGGTCGTTTTCTTGGGAGTCTTGTTTTTTAACTGGAACTTTAAACTGCCTGCGAACTAGGTTCCTTACTAAGGGTGAGTAAAGGAACTTTTGGTTCTTGAGTTTGTCTTGAGTGTCCATTTCGGTGTAGTTGTTTTTCTTGGGCACCATTGAGTTTTCTAGTAACTCAAAGATCAAGTTTTCTAGAGTGGTTTCTTCTAGTTGTAGTGACAGCAGTTTCCTCAAAGGCTGGGGGTTAGACAGGTTCTTAATTCCTAGTGGGTTTTCTGGGAAGTGCTTGAGAATGAACCTAGTTAAGTTTTGTTTGAAGTTTGAAACTTCTTGAGGGGTTTCTCTGTAGTGCTCAGTCCTTATCGAACTGCGTCTTTTAATGGTTTTTTGGGACTTAATGGGGGAGTACTCTGGAGCTCCATAGTAGCTTTGAGGGTAGTTTTGGGGATTCTTCTGGAGCTCCCCTTCTGAGTCTTCTTGTGAGTACTCTTGGGAGTCCTTTTGCGAACTCCTTAAAGAGTCTTTTCGAGAAACCTGTTCAAAGTTTTTTTCTGCGTTGTCTTGGAACACTAACTCACTTGGCTTAGGAATTTCAGAGACTTCAGGCACTTCATCTTCGAAGTCGTAGTTTTCTACAGGTTTTTCAGATTGTGTTTGAGCTTCTTTGCACTCAGGCTTGGAAGTTACAGCTCTGTCTACCTTAACAACCACCTCCAACTTAGGAGCTTCTCCTCGAGCAGACTCCTGTTCTGAGTCACTTACTCTTAAAGACTCCGAACTAGGGTCTTCTGCAAGCCTATTAGTGGAACTAGGTTTTTGTGGAATCTCAATAGGAGTTTGTGAGTCATGCCTTTGGTTAGTTCTTGAGTGGGATCTTGGGGGTTCTGGTTTTTTGGGTTTGAGTTTTTTAGGCTTTTTAGGTTTTTTAGGTTTTTGTTTTTTAGACTTGGTTATGACTTCTTCGAGTTTAAAGTTGTCAATAAGCTCTACTGCTTTTTGGGGTTCCTTTTGAGTGATGGTTCTTTTGATGGTTTCTTTGAACTGGTTGAACTCATCAACTAAAAACTCCTGAGCAGCCTTTTCGTTGATTTCTCCAGAAGTTAACTTGTGCTCCAACTTAGCAACTTTGTCTTCTCTGAGCATTTTGCTGCAGGCTTTTTTGTCTTCGTCTAGAAAAGANGACTTGCCAAGTATTAACTGGCTGACAGCTTTGAGTCGCAAAGCGTTGCTTTCAAGTTGGGATACCTGAGACTTAAGTTCGCTTATAGAGTTGTTTTTGACCTTTAGGCTGCCTTCGAGTTCTTTGATAGACTTGTTAGCGAGGACAAGGTTTTTATCTTGGATTAATTTGGCTTTTTTTAAGTTTTCGATTTTTTGGAGTGCAGAAGGAAGGTCTTCTATGGGTGCTTCTTGGTCTGCTTCTTCTAAAACTGCTTTTTCAAGTTCTTGTTTTTCGACTTGTGAACTTTCAATGTCGCTTAAGAACATAAGTACTTTGTCTGATACTTTTCTGTTGTTGTCTGTGGCTTGTTGTGCTTGGGTTTCTAGTTGTTGGATTTTAAGGCCGCTTTTTTGTTTGATGTAAAGGATTTTCTCTGAGAGTTTTGTTTTCATTTGGTCGAATCTGAGGTAGAACTGTTGCATTTCTTTTTGGAGGAGTTTGTCGTACTGTCTTTCGAGTCTCCAGGTGTCGTGACTTATGTCCCTTAAGTTCTCAATGAAGTCAGGTTCGTACTGGTTCATTTCGTTTAGTAAGTTGACTAGTTTGTCACTGTGCTGAAGGTTCATCTGAACTTTTTCGATTTCTTTGCGAAGTTCAAACTGGATTTCTTGTTTGTTGTGGTTGTGTTCGTAAAAGACTTGTTTGATTTGGCTTAGTTTGCTTTTAAGTGATTCGTAGTTGCTTGTAACAGCTTTTGTGTCAATGCTTATTTTAGGTGGTTTGGGTGTAGTTTGTGGTTCAGCACTGTAGCTGTTTGCTGCGTTGCTTAGCTGGGTTTTGCTAAGTTCTCCAGTTATTATTGGGTGTAGCTTAACGATCGTGTCCAGAATGACTTGTTGGGCAGGTTTGGTTTTAAGGATTTCTTGGGCGAGTTGCTTGCTTTTGCCGAAGTCAACTGAGGGTTCTGAGTTGAGTATTAAACAAGTGAAAAAATTAGACACTTGGGATTTTAGTTGTTCCATGAGTTGTAATTTCTAGCCTGGTTAATAAATGGAAGACCAGTTCAGAAAAAGAGTAGCTAAAAGACTAGACTCATTTGAGCGCAAAAGCAAAGAGTGGGAGTGGAGTGACTTGTTGAGGTGGCTCAAAAGCTTAAAAGACGTAATAGACAAGTACCAAGGCTCAGTTTTAGACAATGAACTCCTGCCTTCACTAGGCAAAAGACTAGCCCAGTGCCTCAACCCTCATTTGACACAAGGACTCCACACCAAAACCCTTGAGATCTACAAAGCCATTATGCTTTCAGCTCCTATTGACCAGTTTCCTTTGTTTTCAGCAGGGTTGTTTCCTTTTTTCCAGTACTGTTCTCCTCAGAACAAGGGGCAGTTCTTAGACCTCATTGACCAAATTTACGTTCCAAGAATCACTGAGTTAAGACATGCTTTAGGCGGGTTAGTGGCTTGCTTGTTCAGTGGTGCTGGTGACAAACAAGAGGTTTTTAACACTGTTGCAGAAATCATTGACAAGTGTTCTCAAGTGCTTCCACAACAAACCAACAGTGCTATTTGGGGCTTCATAATGCGCAGTAGTCGCCACAGAGCCCCAGCACTGCTTTACGTCTACAAAAGAATGACTCCAGACATGAAGACTTCCCAAGCAGTAGAGGCGCTTATGGCAGCACTCAATGACTCACAAGTAGTTATTAGGAGGCAAGCTTTAGACGTGATCAAAACTCACTTCCAATTGAAGTCTCCTGAAATCAGTGACTGGGACAAAGTGCTTTTGGCAAAAGAAGCCTTGAAGCTCCTACAAACCAGAGACCAAACTTTAATGCGCAGACTCTGGGACTGGGCCTTTCCGGAAGAACCTGACTCAGGAGCCGTTGAAGTAGTTACAAACGCTATTCAGCAGATCTTTTTAGAGGTGCAATACTACCTCCACAGAGAAATCGATCAAGACAAGTGGAAGGTTGCCATTATCAAGATCTTAGAAGTGCTTCTGGACAACGAGCTTGTAGGAGACAAAGTTATGGAAAAAGTAGGCATTGACTTTGTGAGGCACATAGTAGAAGAAGACCTGTGTTACATCCACGGAAAACAAGACCAAAGAGTAGAACTCATTTTTAGGGACGAAAAAGCTGCAGGCTTCTGGAGAGCGTTTGAAGTGCACTTAGTAGAAACTCTGGATGTGGACTTGGAGGACTGCTTGAAAATCCTTAACTTTGCTATTGACAAAATAGAACATACTTCTAGTGACCTTTTGCCTGTTTTAGATGTTTTGTTGCTTAACTTGTCTGAAGACTGTGTGCTGCAGTGCATTAAACTAGCTGAGCGCTTGGAGTCTTTGCCTTCAGCAGCTGTGAAAGCTTGTGAAGTGTTTGGAGACTTACTGAAAAACCCCCAAAAAGACAAAGAATTCCTTAGGAACTTGTCCTTCTTGTTAGGAAAGTTGTCTAAGTTAGGACTTGAAACAGACTCTCATTCTGATACACTCCTGAGCTTAGTTTTTCACAGAGAAATCGAACTCTTGTGGGGTCTGGAACTCCTGTGCAACTTAGGGTCGTCTGCAGTCCCAGTTGAAGGCTTAAAGAAACTCTGGAAGTCACTAGACTCAAAAACCAACACAAGAGTAGTGCACTTACTTGTAGCCTTTTACTCACTCAACCCTTCCAGGTGGAACCTTTGCCTCAGCGAACTTTTAACTCACTCCAACTTACACAAGCGTTTGGAGTTCATGAAGAGCTACCTTTGTTACTGGAAAGCCCTTTCCAAGTCCCCCGACACTCTGAGAACCACCTTGACTGAGGGCGAAAGTGTGCTTATTATGGTGCAGCATCTCAAAGACCCCTTTCCTCCTGTAAGATACATAGCCAAGACCTGGTTGAGCACTGCAATGAAGACAGTAAGTTGCTTACTAGACCCTTTGCTGAGTGTGTACTTCCACTCTAAAACAGTTAGGGACTCACAAATGGCTTACCAGACCTCTTACGACACAAGAAGGGCCCTAAGCATCATCCAGCACTTCAAAAACCTACTTGAAGAGGGAGAAGCCCAACTCAAAGCAGAAATGGACCAAAAGGTACTGAGTTCAAGTGTGTACTTAGAAATGCACGGGTTTGTGCCAGGGACTTACTTAGAAGTTATCTTAGAAGGCACTTTAGCTTATGTAAGAGCTGAGAGCCAATTTGACTACCAAGAAAACAAAACTGTGCAGGCAGCCGCTTGCGACTTGCTTTCAATTCTAGTTAAGCAAATAGCCCCTCCTTTGGCATTGTCAGCTTTAGAAGTGTGCTCAGTTTGCTTGTACAAAGCTGTGGAAGCCAAAGACTCAGTTCTGCAGTACTTGCTTATACAGTGCATGTACTCTATTTTCATGAACACTGAAATCAGTACTCAGTCTGAGCTGTTAGAAGTTTCTCTGAAGAAGCCAGAGTTCTTCAACTCAGTGCTCAACGGACTCCACACTAAAGATCCTTACTTAAGGACTAACTGGAGTGTGTTTATATCCTACATCCTGCCTCTGCTCTCAGACTTGCTGAGCCACCCTGTTGTAACGCACTACTTTTCTTCACTGCTGCATTCTTACGTAGAACTCATAAAGGAAACTCAAGACTTTTCACTCCTAAGCGGACTGCGAGTGCTCATCCACGAAGCTTTAGGAATCAACTCTAAGAACCCCAACTCCAAAAAACACCCACAAGTAGAAGAAGTGCTTTTCAGAGAAATGGGGTCTGTGATTGACTTAGCTATGTTTTGTTTTGAACACTCAGAAAAAGACTCTCCTGCCCAGAAACAGTCAGTCCAAGACCAAGTGTTTGAAATATTTGCACCTGTTCCTTACCGGTTCCTCATTAAGTTCGTCAAAAGCATAACAAGCCTTTGGAAAGAGTTTTTGCCTAGTCAGAAGTCAAGCATGAAGACCCTGTGCAGGATCCTTCCTTTCTTAGGCCTCAACGTCGAAATGGTGCTGGACGGGCTGCTTAAAGACCTGGAGAGGTTTTTCGACTCAACTCATAAAAAGCTTTCACTCACCCACGGTTCTGAAGTGCACCTTTGTCACTTTCTGTACGGAGTGCTTTGGCACTCCTCACACTTAAGTTCGAGACAAAGCACAGCTAACTTGTCGCCTTATTTCCCCAGAGTGCTTAGGATTCTAACTATACTGTCTAACTCAGCCTGGGACGAAACTACTTACTTCTTGATAGCAACGCTGCACCTGTTCTACAAGACCATACCTGTTTTCAAGCTTGAAAAAAAGGTTAAGAAGGAACTCCAAGACTTAGTTGAACAGTTGTTCCAGAAAACGTGCTTCTCCACCTTGAAGTGGGACAGAGAAGCTTTTAAAATCGAGTACCCTGGACTTGCTTTTAAAGACTACAAAGTCAACGAAGTCGCTTTAATTTCCCTTAGGGACTTTGGCTTCGACGTGGCTTGTTTTGCGTTCCACACTGAAAAAACCAAACTCGTCATTGAAAGGTGCACTTTGGGGTTCATTGAAGGAATGCCCCGTGCAAGTGTAGCTGTGGACTTAGCTAGCCAAGTAGTTCTTAACTTTATAGAGAAGTCAGACGAGGTCACTACTAAAGAAGTCACTAAAGCAGTTTTTGAATTTGTGACTTCACAAGGGTTTTTGCCTATTTGCAGTGCTTTTCCGGGAACTTTCAAAACCTGGGCTGCAATCATCAACTGGGTAGGCACCTACTCGTACCCTGAAAAGCATTTGTTACTTTCACACGTTTTGAATAAGTTCCAGTCAGGGTTCCTTTCTTCGGCTTCTCAAGTCAAGCATGACTTTGCTATGTCTATTTTGATGTCAGCTTTCATAGTGTACAGTGGCTCTGAAAACGACTACAAAGAAAGCATAGTAGCTATTGAAGAAATGCTTTCCAAAGCCTTTAAAAAAGCTGAACTAGTGGAAGTGTGCTTGTTGCTAGTAAGAGTGTTGGTGTTGAGGTTCGACCAAGTGCTGTTTAAAAGGATTTGGGTTAGGACTTGGCCTGACTTAAACTTAATCACCCAACAAGCACTTTTATTTAACGAAGAGCCTAAAAGCACACTAGCTGTTTTAAAGTTCTTGGACCAGTTCGTAGCAATGGGACAACAAGACATCCACGAAGTGCTTTGGATCTCCTTGTTCGACGTCACAGAAATAGAGCTTAAACTAGGAAACCCTGACCGGTTTTTGCCTTTCATATCCAAAGGCTTTTTGAAAGGGTACACTGCAAAGCCCAAAAAAGTCCGCAGAGAAGAAGAAAAAGTAGGCACTCTTATCAAGAGAGAAATGCACTTAGTAGGTTCTAAAGCCAGTACCTCTGAAGAACTTGACATGCACGTTAAAACACTTATTCAGTACTCTATTTTTTACAACTCTGAGATTGCAACTGTAAACTGGGAGTCTATTGACCAAGCTATTCAACAAGACTTTATTATTGCTTTTGAAGCTATAAATAGTTAGTGTATTATTTAAATCGCTTTGAGATTGAACTGAGCAAAGAAGAGAAGTACCCTGAGTTCTCTCCGTAAGCGTACTCTTCAATAGCTTTTAAGTTAGTTTCTGCTTCGTCTAGTGAGTTTTCAAGTCGGTCAAATACCTTTTCGTAGTCTTCTACTTGGCTGAACACAGTTTGCAGCTCAGAAGCTGTTTGGTGGAGTTTGTTTTTTAAAGGCTCGTAAGACTGGGTGTAGGCTGACTGGGCTTTGTGGAGTTCTTCTAGCAGAAGAGTGGTTTGTTTTTGTTCTCTGTTGAGGATAGCCCAGGCTTGTTCCAACTGGGCATCTTGCAAACTTAGTAACTTTTCACAGAACTCCTGCATAATAAATGACTGAACTTAGACGTGAACTAGTGAACATACTTGTTTTAACTCTGCTGTACTGCTTACAAGGAATTCCTTTGGGACTCAGCATGGCTTCTTTGCCCTTTGTACTGAAGAAGCACCTTTCGTTTACCCAGATTGGAATCTTCTCCTTAGCAGCTTACCCTTTTTCGCTTAAGTTTCTCTGGTCGCCCATGGTGGACTCTTACTTCGTGAAGAGTTGGGGCAGACGCAAGTCCTGGATAGTGCCTTTGCAGCTGTTCAGTGGAGCTTTGATGGTGTTTATGAGTTACTACGTTGACGAGATGCTTGTGGACCCTAGTTACGTGTACCAACTTACTTTGTGCTTCTTCGTGATCATAGTGCTTTACGCGACCCAAGACGTAGCTGTTGACGGTTGGGCTTTGGAAATACTGTCCCCTCAAAACAAAGCTCTGGCTTCTACTTGCCAGAGTGTTGGTCAGAATGCAGGTTTCTTTCTGAGTTTCACAGTTCTTTTGGCACTCAACTCCTCTGAGTTTTGCAACAAGTACATTTTTGCGGAACCAAGGGACCACGGCTTAGTAGAAGTTTCCCAGTACTTGTACTTCTGGGGACTGATGAACTTAGGGGTTTCTTTTTACATTTGGCTCTTTAAGCACGAAGCCCCGCCTGAACTGGGTTCTGAGCAACTAGGGTTTAAGTCTATTTACACACAAATATACAAGTTCTTGAAACTACCTAGTGTGCAGTTACTCATAGCAGTGCTGCTTACGAGTCGAATAGCTTTGTCAGCCCACGACAACGCTCTAGGGCTGGTCATTATTGACAAAGGGTTTCCAGAAGCCCAACTAGGCATAATAGCAGTCTTCCAGCTGCCTTTTGACATCTTGTTTTCGATCTTAATTGGTTGGAAGTGCAGAGGAGGTAACGAGTTAAAGATTTACTTTGTAGGGTTTTGTTTAAGACTAGTTCTGTGCTTCTACGGAGTGATGCTGCTTTGGATTTACCCAGGCGGGGAGCCTTCTAACTCTTTTTACGCTTTGTTAGTGTTTGGAAGCATTCTGACTTCTATTGGGGCTAACTGTATGTTTGTGTCGATTTGTGCGTTTTTCAACAAAATAGCAGACGAAAGAATTGGGGGCTCCATGCTTACTTTCCTAAACACTGTGCTTAACTTTGGCTCGACTTGGCCTAAGTTGTTTGTGTTGTGGGGTATTGAGAACTGGGGAAGCAAAGGTTTCTGCAAAGGAACTTTTGACTACTGTTACGAAGAGTGTGACTGTGAAGGAGGAGTCCACGGTTACTACCCAGTTACTTTTTGCAGTGTGCTGTTTGGAGTGGCTTATTTGGGTTTTTTGTTCAGAAGTACTCAGAAGCTAAGCAACTCTAGTTCTGAAAACTGGGATGTTAACTACGAAGAAATTGCTAATAAAAAAAAGTAAATCATGGCTTCCAAAAGAAAGTTTCCAGAAGAAGAAAAACAATCTAAAAGGGTAAAGCCTAATATGGCTGTTAAGTCACTCCAAGCTGCGATTCCAGCTGAGTTGATTGAAACTCAGTTAAAGTCACTCAAGTCCCTCAAACAAATGAAAAAACTACTGCTGGAGCACGGAATTCCTTCTGAAAAGTTCATTGTTGGCTCAGTAGTCCAAGTAAACAACAAAATGCAATCCAACTACTCCTACACTCTGCAAGAACCTATAGGAGAAAACTTCCACCCAGAATTCAAGCCTTACTTAAGTCCTAAAGGGATGCTTGAACTAGGCATTTTCGAAGGCAAGTACCTTAATGACTGCATCTTTGAGTACCCCAAAGAGTGGTTTGAAGAAGCCCTAGACAGCAGTAAACTCTCCCCCGGAGGCCCTAGAGTGGAGATTAATTACTTCTCAATCAAAAGCAGACTTCCACTTTGGGAGTGGAAAAACAAAAACTGGATCTGGAAAGAAGACCCAAGGGGGTGGTTTGAGTGGTACTGCAGGTACTACTTAGGAAGAAGGCGTCCTGAAATGGACCTTGCACAGATCAAGCGCTGGAAAAGCTTCAGAAGACACGAAGGCGGGGTCAAAAAGAACTGTGCCCCTGGCGATCTTAACTGCAGACCTAAACAACGCCAGGCCTTACTGCACTGGTCTTACGATCCCTTTGTTTAACTAATTAGTACTATTAAGAAACTCTAGAGTAGAATACGGGTGCTCTACCAAGGCTCTGTGTTTCTTATAGTGATTTACGAGTCTTTCCCACATAGGATTCTTTGATAAGTGAACATCGTTCCCACAGATTATAAATCCGCTTCTGGCCCTAGTAATAGCAACGTTGAGCCTGTTTTCTCGATCTAAGAACCCTATTCCGTTGTACCCAGATGACCGCACGCATGAAAAAATCATGTACTCCTTTTCCCTTCCTTGAAAACCGTCTACTGACTGGATTTCCAACAACTTTAGTACTTCTTCATCTAAGTTCCCTTCTAATTCCTCTTTGAGTTTGATATTTTGCGCAGAGTAGGGAGTAATCACTCCGATTTCAGTGGGTTTTATGCCTCCATTCAAAAGGCATTTCAGAAGTCTGGATATTATTCGGATCTCATTTGANTTGTAGTAAGAAAAGTTGAACCTCTTTGTGCCTGTTAAAGACCTNATAAACATAATAGGCTTTTCCGGGTTGGGCCAGTTCAGTCCAGGAATCTGCTTCATCGGTCTGTTTAATGCTGAAATCTTATTCTCTAGTTTTCCACCGTAAAACTCTTCACTTGGGAACGCACAGATTGCCGGGTGCATCCTGTACTGAGCTGCAAGCATTACTGACTTTCTGGTCTCACAAAGTCTGTGGAACAATGACTTACCTAAGCCAGCTTGACTAGCTTCGCTGCTTATAACAGTAGGACCAAGTTGATTTTGGTCTCCGAACATTATAACTTGTTTGGATCCCTTTAAAATAGGCAGTATAGCTTCGGGTTCAGTGGCTTGAGAAACCTCGTCAAGTATTACGTGTATGAATTTGACGTTTTTAAGTCTGTAGTCAAATGAGCCTGAAAAAGTGCAGCAGATGACTTGGGCTTGATTGATGACTTCATCTTCTATTGCTTTTCTTCTCTTAAAGTAAGCTTCTCGGGCTTTTCTAGTCAATAAATAGTTCTTGTATTTGCGATAGAGTTTTTGAAAGTATATGAGAATTGGTGCAATCGAAGGTCTAGCTAATCGGGCTCTTTGAAAGTATATGATAATTGCTGCAGCCAAACGTCTAGTTACAGGCAGCCCAAAAAAAAGAAACAACCCAAGGTATTTGTAATGGGTGTCTAGCAAACCTGGATCCAGACGCTTGCAGATATTCTTTGTGTACAAGTCCGAAACATCAGACTCGATATTTTCCTTTGCATAAGAAATGAGCCTGACTACATTCACTCCCCTATCTCTAAGCTTACCTGCAAGGTGATTAGCAGCTACATTAGAAGGAGCAGCAACAATGATCTTCCCCTCTGAAATGGAGCAATCCTTAATGACTGACACTATCATAGCTATAGTGGTGCTTTTGCCTGTGCCCGGGGGTCCTTGCACTAGAGTGAACTTTTTCTTAACTGCATGCTTGATTGCTTCTTTTTGAGAGTTATTCGCATCTAAAGTGCTTACGTAGCTATTGATTCTTTGTCGGACTTGTTCGTCTTTAATGAAGTCAAGATCTTCTTCAGTCATTCCTAGAATTTTGAGTCTTATGAAAGTATCAATGTTGCCGTTTCTGAAAGCTTTCAAACCACGGTACATTCTGTCAAAAGGAACTTCGTTGAATGGGAAATGCAATGAGTGTTTCCCGTTAGGAATTGACATAGTTGAACCTTCTCTGATTTGCACTGCAAGAGTGTTCTTCGATAAGGTCTTTACAACTACTCCGTTTGAGGTTCCTCCGCTGTGTGAAATCTCTACTTTGGTTGAAATTCCTGCTTTTAGTTTCAATTCATTAAACCTTAGCTTATATATTTCGTAAACCCTACAGAATAGAATTGATTTACCCGTCGTAGGAGCATTGGATTCGTGATTTCTCAATTGTCTTTTCTCCTCCATCCCCACAAGTTTTTCCATGTGACTGCAATAGCTTTGAGTGCGCTCTTCCATTAAAACTAATCAGAGACCCCATGAATAGTAATATATGGCAGGTCTCCCCCCTATTCCCGAGCTGTACGACTCCCAGTCTGAAGAAGTGCTTTCGCAGGAAAGAAACCTAGTTAAGAAGCTGATCAACCAAGGCACAGAGCCCATTCCTGAGCACTGGAAAGTTTGGGTAGTGATTGAAGGAAGAACCAAACAAGGAGAAATTTTCCAAAAACCCAACGAAACTAATTACTGCAAAGGAGACTTGTTGTGCTTGATGCTTAACCTAGGAATTTCAAGCATGAAAAAAGGAGAAGTTTGCTGGATCAAGGCTCCTTCTGGAACCCATGATGGTTGGACTGAGGTCCAAAATGAAGAAGCTTGGTTTAGGATCTACCTAAAAGAATATTTGGACGACAGACTCATCCAAGTCATCAACGAAAAACNAAAAGTGCTAGCAAACCTAAGCACTTCTGAAAGACTCTCTGACGCCNAAGTACTTATTGAAGACGGCAACCGATTCTTCCGGTCAAGAATCTTGAAAGAAGCTGAAACCCTCTACAACAAAGCTGTGACTTTGCTGAACATGAAAGTCCGGATAATCGACAGCTTAAGCCCAGAAGAGTCCACTCAGTACAAAGAACTCAAAAAAAGGTGCTTGTCCAACTTGATACAAGTGTTGATAGAAAAGTCCATCAAGTCCCCTGACGCCAAACCAAAAAGCTTGAAAAAAGCCTTAGAGCACTGCCAAACCGTACTAGCTATGGACTCCAAAGACCTTAAAGTTCTGTACCGAAAAGGGAGAATACTACTTATGCAAAAAGAAGACAAGGAAGCCGAAGAGTTCCTAAAAGGGTGCTTGCAAAGCTTTCCCAACAGCAAAGAGTTCAAGTACTTGCTTTCCCACACCCAAGCCAGCAAAATAGAGAACCTAAAGAGCGAGAAAAGAATGTGCGGGTACATCTTTAAGAACTACGAAAAAGAAGCCCAAAATGAAGAAAAACTCAGAAGAGAAAGAATAAGACAAGAAAAAATCAACGAAGCCCTCAAACGAAAGCAAACAACCACTGAAGCCTCCGAAGAAAAACAAGACTCCCAAGAAGAAGTTATGGAAAGACTTGAAAAAGGCTTTGTTTGGGACATATCTGAGTACGACTCTTTAGTTGGTTAAGTTAAAAATGACCTTTAAGTGCTCAGGGTTGCAAGCACTTTCAGTTAGTTTGGGGTTGAAAAACTGAAGTTTCATAGAGTGGAGATGTTGGATGTTTTCTTCAATGGAGTTTTTTGTAATGAGTCTGATAACTTCTACAGGTCTAGTTTGGCCTAGTCGGTGGACTCTTTTAATCGCCTGTTCTTCTAAAAAGGGATTCCACCAGGGGTCAACAACTATTACTTTGTTTGCTTTAACTAGGTTTATTCCCACTCCACCTGCCCTTAAAGACACCAAAATCACTCCTCCTTCTTGATTGTAAGACCTCACTATTCTTTGTCTTTCTTTTTCGGGAGTGGAGCCGTCCAAGCGTTTGTGGAGTATCCCTGCTTGCTGGAGGAGTTTCTGGATGATGTCCATGGTGGAAGTCCACTGAGAAAAAACCACAGTGTCTTGATTCCTTTTAAGCAATTCTAGAAGTTTCTTAAGTTTTGCACTTGGTTGAATACTGGGCACTTTAGAAAGTTTAAGGTCTGTGCTTGGCAAGTTAAACAACTTCTTAGGGGTTAGGTCTTTGTTGCACAAAGGGCACTGAAATACTTCTTGAGAGATCTCTTGAGAGCAAGTACTGCACATGATGTGGCCACACTCAGTAAGTACATTTTCAGACTTAGGTTCGAAACAAATCAGACATTCTGTACTTGTTTCTCCAAGTAACTTGCTTATAAGTTCCTTTTCGTAGTCTTGGGAGTCCAACTTGAGTTTACTGAAAACAATTTTTATTTTGTTGAGTTTGACTTCCATGTTCTTCAGTAAGAAAGAGTGGTTGCACAGAACCCTGAGTTTGAGGATTACTTTAAGTGTGTGGTTTGTGTACTTTTCTAGGTTGTGCTTTTTGAGGTACTCTCCAAAGAGCCCTTTGTTTTCGCTAAAAATGCTTTCGTAGAGCTTCCTTTCTTCAGAAGACAACTCTACACTTTCAGTTCGGTAGTTAATTTCTGGAAGGTCGACTAATTTGTTTCCTGTTGCGTCTAAAGAACTGCTTGTTCTTCTTAAAGTAATTGGTTCTAGAATCCTTCGGAACCTTTTGTAAGAAAGGGAATTCCCTAACTTGCCAGAAATGTACTTTTTCCACCACTTCAGGTCAGACCAGCACTCAATGTCTAAGAACTTCACTAAGGAGTAAAAGTCATTGAGTGAGTTCTGCAAAGGAGTCCCTGTCAAAAGCCACTTAACTCTTGCTTTGAGCGTAAAGCAGGCCTGGGCCTTTTTAGTAGAGCAGTTCCTTATTTCGTGGGCTTCGTCTAGTATGATTCTGCTCCAAATGTAGTCGTAAACTTCTTTTGACTTGTAGGACCTAATGTATCCATAAGTAGTTAAAACTACGTCCGAAGCAAAAGCACCTGAAACTCCAGCGTTTCCGTACAACTTGTAGACACTTAAGTTCCTTCCATGCTTGGAAAATTCTTCTTCCCACTGACTCAGAACTGACAAAGGAGTAACTATTAGGGTGGTGCTTTTTGTTAAATCCTTCATTTTGTGGATTAAAGAAATCACTGTTGCAGTTTTTCCCATTCCCATTTCATCGGCCAAAATACCCCCTTTGAGTGGTTCTTTTAACGGAGGGAACTCTTGAGTAACGGCCCCTGTGACTTGGTTAATGTAGACTACTCCTTCAGCCAAAGCAAACTTTTCCCAGTTGGGGTCCAGAGAAAGGTATTTTGCAGTGTTTTTAGTTTCTATGTCGAACATCCACCCCAAAGCTTGCTTTTGGAAGGAGTGGAGTGCTGAAGTGAAGGAACGAGGAGGTTCTATTTCCCTCAACTCACTTTTTTCTAGTTTGTCTAGTATTCCAGTTTGCTCCAACTCAAAGTTGTGTATTTTGAGCAAGTCGAAAAGGTTCAACAAGTTCAGTCTTGTTTGGAAACTTCCTTTGTTTACAATGCTTTTGTCCAAGTATACTCTAAGTTGTATTTTGAGTTCGTCAAGGACTTCTAGGTTTTTGGTTTCTAGAGAAAAGACTTCCAAAGTAATACATTCTGACTCCACCAAAGGAAACAAAACACTAGACACTTCGCAAGGAAGTTTCCCTATACTCACTCTGCCTTGCTCCAAAGCTACTCCGATAGGGAAATGCTTTTTTGACTTTTTGCCCAATTTAGGAAACAAAGGCTGACTTTCCTGGACAAAGTCAACTTTGTTGGAATTCACGCCAGTGAATAATTCCCCTACAAGCATGGCTGGGGTTTCCCTTGGACGTTTAGAAGGCAGTAGTTGTCTTTTGTCTTCCTTAGGCACCGCTCTGGGCCTTTTTAATTTTTTGAAGGGCAAAGTTAGTTGGAAACTCATTTTAGTTAATCTATAGATGTCTTTTTCCAAAAAACCGCAAAAAAGGGTTTTTGAACAAGAAGAACTTTCTGAGTCCCTAGAGTTTTCAGGAATCATTGAAGCCAACTGGGATGACTCTTTTTGCGAGAAGCCAAATAGCTTAGTTCAAAACACCAACGAAGAAGGAACATTAGACAGAGCCTTTGTAGTAGGCTCAGACAGATCGGTGGACCCAACCATTGGAGAACTAGAGTCCACGCACCGCTTCAACCTAGAAAGCATTACCAAGTCTCCCACAAAGAACTTAGTTATTGAGTCCAAAGGCAGAAAAACAGAGTGCTGCTCAACTTTTTGTGTGGTACAGTAGTTTGTGTAAGAATTTGTATAACTAAATTGCAGCTCCTAAAAATGTCAAACTATGAAAAAGTATACAAACTAGCAGTGGACGGACAAAACAAAGTAGGCAAAACCTGCATAGTCAATCAGTACCTCCAAGGAAAGTTTATTCGGAATTACTGTCCCACCCTAGGCTTCCAGGTCGTTATAAGGCACAAAAAACTCAGCAGCCACCTCTACAGAGTCCACTTGTGGGACTTGTCAGGCTCTCACAGAGAAATAACCAAAAATTACTACAAAGACCTTGACGGGCTACTTCTTGTGTACGAAGTCAACAAAGCCAGTAGTTTTGAGTGCTTAAAAAGCATTTTAGAAGAGTTCCGAAGTGTCAATCCTTCTGAAAACATTATGGTACTGGGTAACCTCAAAAGCAAGAACAGAGAAGTTACTTTTGAAGAGGGCTATAAACTAGCCCTAGAAAAAAACACTAGCTACTTAGAACTAAACGCCAAAAACACAAACGACTGCAAAGTAGCAGTCCAGCAGTTCATAACTTCGAGTCTTTTAGAAGAAGTCCCCGAAAAGCCCAACTCTATGCTTCAGTTCACTAACTTCATAGGCAAAGCAGTAGGACACAACTGTTGCCTTAAGTAACTAGTGTCTATTTTGTAAACTAACTCAAACTAAGTTTAGATAAAAATGTCGGAATCAGAGTTCATAATCCGTGTAGGAATAGACGGAGACAGCGAAGTGGGCAAAACTTGCATTGTAAACCAGTACCTATACGACACTTTTGTATATAAGTACACTCCCACACTAGGTGTGGACATCAGCATCAAAGAGTGTGAGCAAAACAACACTAACTTCAGACTCCACGTGTGGGACCTTTCTGGCAAAGAAAAGTACCGGCTCATCACAAAAAACTATTACAGAGACCTCCACGGACTATTGCTAGTGTATGATGTGTCTAACCCAAACTCTTTTTCTTCTATTAAAAGTTTAATTTACGACTTCCAAAACATCAACCAAACAACAGGAGGCCAAATAATGATTCTGGGCAACTTAAAGTCCAACGACCGCAAAGTAAGCTACCAAGAAGCCCACAATTTTGCCCTGGAGAAAGGCTTGCAGTACATCGAAGTCAATGCTTGCAACAGTGAAGAAGTCAAAATTGCAGTTCAGCACTTAATTAACTGTGTGCTCTGTGGAGTAGGCAAGATTCCGCCTGAAGAAACTTCAGACCAAAGGAGCTCTTACATTGACCAACTCACTTCCTTTTTAGGAAGAGTTGGGCACTCCTGCTGCTTAGGTTATAAATAGTGTAATCTTACTTAGACTTCTTAAGCAATTTCTGGACTTGCCAGCACTCTTTAGTATGCTTGTGGGTTTTAACCTTTTCGGTGCATCGATAGGTGTCAGGGAACTTACTTTGCATTTCAGTGTAAATCCTTGCTTTGAGTTGGTTGACAACTGCTTCGTTGGCTTTTTCTTCAAGTGTTAGTTTGCCCAAGGCAATTTCAAGTGCGTTTTCTATAAGCTGCTTGTCTTTGGCACTAAGTACCTTTTGGTGTCCACAAGGCATGAAAGCAACACTCTGTGACTTGTAGGTTTCTAGTTCCTTTTTAAGTTCTTCTTTGCGGCTTTTGTAGTCGTTTATAGCGTGTCTGAGTTCTTCGTTTTCTCGGATCATGTCGTTTTTGGACTTCTGGAGTTCTTCTATTTTGTCTCTGAGTTCTGATTCAGCTGTTTTGCGGCGGCGGGGACTCGAAGACCTACTTCTTCTAGGGGGTGACTTTTGTTTGGAAGCAAATTTGACTCTTAGGTTTTTTCCAAAGAATTCTTTGTAGTCGGTGCGCAAAAGGGCTTTTTCTGCGTCCGACTCTGAGTGGAATGTTATAAACCCAAATTGTCTGTGACGTCCTGTGGAGTAGTCTTTAGGAAGTGCACAACTAACTACTCTGCCGTACTTTTCAAAAAGTGACCTAACTGCTTCTTCTGAGGCTTCAGTAGAAATGTTCCGCACAAATAAAGAATCCCGTTTTTCGTGCTTAGTTCTTTCAGACATTCAATTTGATTATTATCTTAATATTTATAGAACTGGGATTATACTAATATGATGGAGATTAATGTTGGTCTGTACAATAACAACCATCTAATATAACAATATAACTCCTTCAAGAAGGTGATGGCCAAGATCAAGAAATTTCTAAAACTCCACAACTAGAAATTCTAGTAAATTCTTAGTTGCTTTTAAAATAATAATGAAGTTATTCCATATTTTAAGCATCTCTGTGTAAAAATAATGTTTGAGTGTTACCACAAAGGATGCCCCAAAAGGTACAGCACCAAGTACAACTTAGTGCGTCATATAAACTCTAACCACCTGCAGATCAAAAAGCACATTTGTCCTTTTTGTTCTAAATCCTTTCCTTGCAAGCAGAACCTCGACATCCATCAAGCGGTCCACAAAGAAGTTAATAAACCCTCACAAACTAAGAGACTAGGGGACTCTAGGTTCATCCTTTCTGAACACTACCAAGAAGTGAGGCACAAAGCTAAGTTCAGTTCCTATACTGGGCCTCTTCCAGTAATGCCCCCTGTTGACTCATCTAGACAATCCTCCCAACTAGAGAAAAAGCTCCCAGTAATCCCTGTGCTACTGGAAGCACTTAAGTCTATGTAAATTTATTAGAATTGCTTAAGTAGGCTGCACTGGTGTTCCAGAACAAAAAATGATGTCATGGGTTAAAATTAAAAAAAGAATACAGACTACCTAAAATAATTTTGAGGTATGCTGGAGTGATAATATTTAAACAGAAGCTCCCTAGCTTACAATCAAGTAATTTCAGTTAATTTTATAAACATCCAGCCACATTGGTCGCTGGATTTTTTTATTTTGTTTTAAATTATGGCTAATTCATAAAGGTCTAAATCAAAACTACTTTATAATCGACGAAGCAACTTTGAGATTCTAATAAATGTCAACGAACAAAATCCAGAGTCCCAAGAAAGGCATAAACGCACTAAACAACATCAAAAAGATCACAAGGTCAAGTCAGTCAATCAGACTCCTAAAAAGTCCCTCAGTGACTCCTAACAAAAGAGCCAACATTTCTGAGAAGTACTCGCCGTACTTCAACTCCTTCTTGGACAACATTTCTTTTTCGCACAAAAAACCCAAAGAACCCTCTCCTTCTAAGTCCAGACAGAAAACAGCTAAGTCCAGAAACAACAGCCTGAACAAAATCCTGAAACCAAACGAAATCCAAAAGCAACTCTCCCGAATCAGCTTGTTCAAACGCCAAAGCGCTCATTCAGAAGACAAAAAGACCCCCGAAGCTACCAAAGGAATTTGCAAACTAGAAGTCAAGTTAAAGCAAATGCTGGACGAAATCTCTTCTTCAGACCTAGAAGAAAAGAAAGCCAACACAATATCAGCTTACGAAAACATTTTTGAGAAAATAATCAAGAAAGACAAGAACTTCGGCTCTATCCTAAGTAAAGTAAAAACTGGCCTTGACCACAAAGTAAACAACTACAAACAAAAACTCAAACAAGAAAACCGACAGGCTGCCCAAAGTCTCTCAACTCAACTCAAAAACTACCAAACTGAAAAAAAGGTACTTTCTCGGAAACTCGAAAAACTCGCAGTTGAAAACTCACAACTCAGACAACAAATAGAAGCAAGGGAAGAACAACTACTAGATGTCCAAAGCAGGTACTTAGAAATAGGCGAAATCGACCTAGAAAAAGTCCCCAGAAACCAGGACTCCTGGGACCAACTTATGGGGGACAACAAGTTCCTGTCAGAAGCCTGCCAAGACATGAGAAACAAACTCAAAGTCCACTTTTTCAAAGAAAAAAAACTAATGAAGTTCTTAAAAGTCATTAAAGAAAAAGGATACCCCGTTGAAGAGCTTCTAGAAAGCAACTCCCAACTGGATTCTGAAAGCACCCAACATAACCCCTTTACGGGTTCTGATTTTAAGTCAGCTTGTTCTAGTAATAATGAATAACATAACGGTTTCTTTAACAAGACAATTTGATTGCGAAGGAAGGCCATGCTGAACTTAGCTAATTTAATAATAATTACTAGGGAAGGAAAATCGTTAAAGTACTATAGAGTTAATATGCTTCTCTTCCTTGAAATCAAAATTGTATCTTAGTTTAGCTAGGTCTTCCCTTAGCTTGAGCTCTTGCTTCATTTCTTCCACAAACTTTTCTAGGGTTTGTTTTTCCATCTCAAGTGAGTGGTCTCTCTGGGCTGTTTCCATTTATAAGTGTGAACAAAATTCTGGCTATAAATAAAGAGTCACTACTAAAGAAACCAAGACTTAATTTTTAAAAAGTACCCTAGCATCTCGAGTGCTTTTGTCTTGATGCTGAGGCTAATTAAAGCAAGTTTTGCAGGGTAAAGAGACTCGTACTCAATGGTTCCTTGGAGAGCGGTGTTTACAATGCTTTGGTAAAGCTGCCTTGCTTTCTGGTAGTCGGGTTCTACTCCTAGGCCGTGCTCGTACATGTATCCTATTGCAAAAACAGCTTCAGCTTGGGACTTTCCTAAAGAGTAGTACTTAAAGGCTTCTTGGTACTCCTGTCTTTCATAAAGGAGTTCTCCTAACTTTAAGTAAGCCCAGTCATTTTTGTAGTTGAGTGCTGCTTGCAAGTAGTAGGCTCCTGCACATTGGTCCTTGTTTCCTTTGCACTTGAACCCTGTGCCTTTGGAAGCCCACATGTAGCCAGCACTTAACTGTGCACTTTCAAAGCCCAGAACAGAAGCTTTGGCGTAGCTCAAATAGGCTCCTTGCAAGTCACCACTTTTGTAGAAATGAAGTGCTTTTTCTATCAGTTTGGAGTAGTGGGACTTTTCAATGACGTGCTGGAACAACAACAGAGCTGGTCTGCAGGCAGACTTAACTCCAACTCCATACAAGTTCAAAATAGCTAAGTTGAATTGGGCTGGTGCAAAGTCAGCTACTGCTGCTGCTTGCAAGTTAAGTAGAGCTTTGTTTGTGTCGGGTTTTGTTTGTTCGCCAGTTAAGAAAAAGATTGCAGCGTTGTTCATTCCGTCTAAGTTGCCTTTTTCAGCTGCTAACTTGAAGTTCTCAAATGCCTTTTTAGAATTCACAGGGAACCCTATTCCGTAGTAGTTCATGTACCCAAGGGTGTTTAGGGCCTTTGCTGAGTTGTTGGCCCTTTGGAGGTACTCAATGGCTATTTTAACGTTTTTCTTGGCGTAAATAACACCTAGAGTTTCTATAGCTGCTAAGTTGCCCTTAGCTGCAGCTAGTTCCAAAAAGTGAACAGCTTGTGTGAAGTTTTTTTCTATTCCTAAGTTGGGCACTCCTACTAAGTACTTTTGGCCTAGGAAGTAGTAGCCCCCAGAGTCATTCATGTCTTCAAAGTGCCTAGTGTAGAGTTTCATGGTTCTCTCTCCTGTTTCGTAATTCGAAATCTTTTCTTCCAAGTCGAGTCGTAAGTACTTGATTTCTTCCAAACCACTTTCCAGGATATGCGACACTGATTCACTGGCAGCCATAACTAAGTGCTCTCCTAAGTCCTGGCAACTCCTTCCGCAAGTGGGCTCGTCAAACAGTGCTCCTTGTACAAACCCTAAAGTGTTGTTCAAGAATCCAGGAAAACTTGAAGAAAAGGAATTCATGCACTGAACATAAGCAGAAGCAAAAGCTATTTGGGCAAGGGGTGACTTTCCTTCTAAACTAGTTCTGTAAAGGTTCTTAATCACGGAGTACTTGTTGATGTTTTGAGGAAGTAAGTGGTCAAATTCTTCTGAAATTAAAGACTGCTGCACAACCAAAGCTAAATAAAAAGCTGCGTTGGGTTCGTTTTGTTCAAAAGCCTCAGTAAAGTACTCCAGGGCCTTTTTGAAGTTCCTTCTGAAGTGGCCATTCGAGTCAAAAAGACTAGAGTCGAACGAAGGGTTTTCAGTCGACACAGGTTCTCCAAAGAGCCAAAGCTCGCCAAGTTTGGTTTTGGCAAGGAGTTGTGTTGAAGTTTCAAGTAAATGCTTGATGTGGGTGAGGTTACTGGAGTAAGGAGAGTACTCTTGAAGAAGACCTTCTGCTTCGTAGTAGTTTTGGTCAGCTCTGGAGTTTAAACTTAGCAGAAGCACCAGTGCTAGTATCATAATTAGATTGCTTTTCATCTTTTACTTACTAACTTAATTCAGTCCATCTTATAATAAGTAAAGATATCCGCTGTGATAAAATTAAAATGATATCCCCACATTTCAATTATCCAAGACCTTTGAAGTCCGAAGCCAACTTCCAGCCCAAGAATGCAGAATTATACACTTGGAAGGCTTCTACACTTTCCTGGTACAACGAGCTGAGGAAAGAATACTCCACCTTTGGTGTTAGTTACTCTAGACAAAAACTTCTCAGGAAGTTGAGCAAAGACTCCCCACTACACTGCAAAAAGGACAAGTCTTATTTCCTTTTTAATTGGGTGGCAGACATTTTATTACTCAACCAACTCGAAATAGTTTATTGGCACTGCTTGTTGCAAAGCACTTCGAAATCTGAAAGGGCTATGGACGCTAAGTACTTGGCTGTGTTCACAGCCTTCATGGCAAAGCAGGCACTCTCGGAAGACATCGAGCCATTTGAGTCTTGTCTGACGTCTAAGTTCTACGACTTCAAACTGAGGTTCCGCAACTGGCAGTTAGTCACTGACTGCAACGTTGAACTTGACCTGAAAGAAATAAACCAAAAGTTCAGCTACTTACTTGGTTTCGAAAAACCCACTAAAAACTATGAGAAAATGGTTAACTATTTGATGCCTTCACCTGAACGAAAAGAAAGCCACACTTCAGAAACAAGAAGTGACGACTCCGCTTACGGAGACTTAGAAACTGAGTTGCAGGCCTTTGAGCACAACATGATGGGCGGAGAAAAGCTTTCTCCCATTTACTCTTATGTATAATAGTTGTTTACTTATTTATAGCTTTAAATGGAACGGAGGAAACAAGCAATTGAAAAGCACTTAAAAGCTTTAAACATCCCCAGGAACATGCTTGAAGAAGCCACCAAAATAGGACTGAAGTGCTCCAAGTCAATCACCACTAAGCTCAAAGAATGTGCAGGCATTGGACTTTACATGAGTGCCAGCAAAAGAGGCAGTCCCTACTCGTACGCAGAGCTGGCAGAAATGCTCAACATCAAAAGGAACAAACTGTTTAAGGGAGTCTGTGAGTTCAAAAAAACAGAGCCCCCCCCAGTCACTCCCAGAGCAAGGGAAAGGAACCTAGAGAAACTCCTAAGCACTTACTCAGTTCCCAACGAAGTCAAACTAGAAGCCTTCGGAATTGTAGAAGAACTTTCAGAACTCACTCCCAACAAAGCTGCCTGTGTGGCTTTAGCCAGTGCTTTGCAAGCCAAAGGACACTTCCCTGACTTCCAGCACCTCCAAAGGTTCTCCAAACTCTCCTCCAAAAACCTAGAAAAGTACGTAGGAAAGGTCTTGGACAAAAAAGAACCAGCTTTAAGGTCCAAAAAGACACCTAAACTAGCTTCAGCCCAGAGTAGGCTGCTGGCTCTGCTAAACAAGCAGCCCCCCGAAGGAGGCGTTCTTTCTTTAAGTGTTTTGGAGGCTGAAAAGAACTTTTTGGACCAGAGTTTAGGAATCAACCTAAATGCTTTTTGTATGTAATGTTTGAATATAATAAAACAGTTATGGAAAGCAAAAGTTCTACTGCTCCCTTTTTCAGGCAAACCCGGGTTAAGTCCTGCAACACAGTGGTTGCCAAGAATGGAAGACCCATGGCTGTTCCTTTCTCTACAAAGAAAACAGGCTACAAAGCCCCTAATTCCTGGACTAACCAAAGCAGGTCTTCGGAGGTAATCTCCCACGCACGGGCTACCCACACTACCTTTTCAACTATGCACGCAGGTATGCAAAAGAAACCCCTCTTCCCCTACGACCCCAACTCCCACAGGTCCCGCCTTCCCACCAGTGACTTTGTGATTCCTTACAAAAACACCAGTCAGGTAGAAATTGGCGAACGCAGTTCCTACAACCCCAAAAGTTCCTTCAGAAGTACCTACATGGCCAGCATGCCTGGTCCTGACATGAACGACCTCACTTCCAACCAAGGAATCATCTCTGAAAAAACTAAGTGGATCAAGAAACGAATGAGTGATTAACTAAGAGTTTACTATTATGATTCATTATCACTCCACACGTCGTCAAGAACCTCGCTATTCTCTGCGTTTTCTTCTTCCATAGCAAGTCTTACGTACTCTGCTAGTGCAAACCTGTCCCACTCACTGAAGTCAGGGTTTTCGTTTTGTTCGTGCTTGATGCTGAAGGGGTCCCTTTGTTCGTAGTTGATAAACTTGTTTAAGTTCACCAAGCAGTTAAAGAACACCCCACTAATGGACTTTTGTCTTAAAAAGTCTTCAAGCACAAACTGGTTTTCTGTCTGGGGGTTAAGCATATCGGCCCTACCTACAACTTACATTTGGCACAAAACGTCCTTAAAAGGAACTACTTCTTGGTTAAGGTACTCCAGCCTGTGCAGTTGTTCTTCGTAAAAGTACTCCATTTCGTAAGCAGTAATGATTCCGTTGTCGTCTAGGTCAATTACTTTGAACCAGTACTCAAGAGACCGTTTGGTGGTTTTGTCTTCTTCGCTCAGCATGAACCCTGCTTAGGCCTTACAGATGAAGTCTTCGTAGTTTACTTTGCCTGGAACTTCTGAAGTGAACTTCCTCGGCACCTGCTCAAAGATCCTGTCAATGGCTTTTCTAGACAAAGTGTGGCCCTCGTAACGCGAAAAGTCTTCTTTGTCTATGAAGAAGTCGTGGTCTGTATCCAGTTCCCAAAACCTACAGTACAGCACGTAGAAGTGCTCATAAGAAAAGTAGTCTCTGATTTTATTGATGTCTTCTTCTTCGTCCAGAGAAAACATAGTGTCCAACAAGTTGCTTCTTTTAAGTTCACGCAAAGTGATCTTTCCAGTATCGCTAGAGTCAATCATGTAGAAAATCCTTTCAATTACAGTGTCGGCGTACCTGTCCTGGAACTCAGGAGTTGCTTTTAAAAAGTCCAAGCCTGGATGGTTTTCCAGCAGAATTCTTAGCAAAGGTTTGAAGTCCTCTCTCTCCAACCAGTTTTTGCGTTTCCTGAGCAAGTTAAACAGTCTGTTGACGGGAGTTTTGTTTTCAAGGTGTTCTCTCCAGTACTTCAAGAACTGCTGTTTGTTCAGGGTTTCCTTGCCCCCGACTTCTGCAAACAACAGAGGAGCAATTATCCTGGGAAGTTCACATACTTCTGCACAGACTCTTTCGAACTCGTTTACTCTTAGGCTTTCTTTGCTAAACAACTGAGAAATAAGTTTTGAATTCTTCTCAGCCAGCTGGGGGTCTACAGGGTTTCCCTGAGGGAAGTAGAACTGGGGAATAACTGGCTTAGTCAAAGGAGGCGAAGCTGGAGTTGGCTGGGGTTTAGCTGGAGCTACAATTGCTTCTGGAGGGAGTGACTGGGACTGGGAGCCTGAAAACTTCTCGTAAGCAGTGGGTGACAAAGGAGGAGTTAAAGAAGAGCGTTTAGGAGAAGACACTTGTGGAGTGGAAGTGCGGGGTTGGAAAACTGGACTTGGGGGCGTTGAGACCTGGGATGCTGGTTTTTTAGTTTCGGCAATTAGTTTCTGGATGAGTTGTGTTGTATTTGGGTTAGTAAGCCATTTCAGAAAATTCACTTCAAGGCTTTTTTTGGCAAGTTCGTACCGGATGCTTTCTTTATACTGAGGCAGGATTTCCATTTTAATATTGGGTTCGAATTTACTCGCAGTGTAGAGTTACTTACTTAAAAGAGATTTATCTAGGTGGAGAGTCCCGTTTTTGTACTTGCCAGTTTTGGGAGTGGAGGACCTTTGTCTGAGTTGAGGTTTTTTGTTCTTCTTTTTGACGGGGTTGAAGTAAGTGGCTTCTTTGTTGAGGAGGAAGTCTTCTTTTTCTTGCATTTGGATTTCTTTTTCTTTCCTGAGGATGCCTTGGTATATGTTGTAGGGAATCTTGGGGTTCTTTTTGCTCTTAACTCCTAGTTTTTCAGCTTCTTTCTGCAGGAAGTTCCTCCGGTTCTTTTTGTCCATCCGCGTGGCTGCTACTTTGTGTATGTCGTAGACCGCTTGGACGAATTCGTTCTTTTCCTTCTTCTTCTTTTTGACCATATTAATTATGTTACAAAGCCTTCTTCCACAGTCCCAAAAAACCAAATGTTCAGTATTTTGCTTTTCAGTACTTGTCTCGAGTTCTCAATCGTTTCTTGACTAAACATTTCTGGACAGTCCTTCACCTGTCCTTCCACTTGGTCGAAGTAGTGCGGGTTCTCGATGAAGAACTTAGAGTACTCTATTAAAAAAACTCCGCAGTCGCTACAGTTGTCTTGCTTAGGAACCTTGGGAAAAAACAAGCCCAAGTCCTGGACTAGTTCAGGCACGCACCCCAGTTTGCTACTCCACTCGCACAGCAAAAACTCCACAATCAAACACTTAACTTGCGCGTTAGAGAGGCCCAATGAGTCAAAGTACAAAAGAGCAGGTTGGGGGCTTCTTGCAAAAAACAGGTGCAAAGGGTAACAAACTACCGCTAAACTCCAGTGCTCTTCTCCAAATATAGGAATTAAAAGATAGTCCTTTTCAAATATATTTATCTTTGAGTTCCAAGACATCACCTTAGCATAACCATTTTGTGAAAGGGCCTTATAGAAGAAGCTGTTGAAGGCGTAGAACTTTTGGTTGCCTAGGGTGTCAATGTAGAACCTTAAAGCAAAATCTACAATAGTGTCGTTCAGGAACTCCTCTGGTTCGAGTCTGTCAAGGTCAGCTTGTTTTATGTGGATTTGGTTTAAACTGTCTGAAGGGTAGAGTAAACTTATTTCTTCGAAGCTGCTATCTAGGTCTTCGTTGTCTAAGTCGACAGAAACAACGTCCATTATAAATGGACTCTCACACTAAAGCAGAGCAGATCTTAACCTCCTCACTAAACCCAACACAACACATTGAAGAAAGCAAAAAAAAGATCCAGCAACTCACACAAGAGCTGCAGAACATAGTAAACTCTAAGTACTTTGACATTTTGTCGAGTGCAGAAGCACTGCTAGACCTAAGCAGTTCTGAGTCTCTGCCTGAAATAAAAATTCCAAAGTGCCCAGAAGTCCCCACTCCTCCACAAGACTCTGACTCTACTGACTGCTATAATGAGGTTTGGTCTTGCATTAACCAGTCACAGTTTACAGCAGCTGTGGAACTCCTTTTAGAGGACCCTTCCAGCAACTCTGATTTACTTGTTTACTTAAGTGACCCTAAAAACCTTAACGTGTTTAACTGTTCTCAAAGTGTGATCAGGGACAGACTAGCTAGTTTTGCTTTGCTCTTGGAATCACAACTGGAAGAAGTCCAGGTAGTTCTGAGTGACTACTTGGGAAGTAACCTTTCAGAAAGTTTGGTTAAGATCTGGGTAGACCAACTCTGCAGTGTGCTAGTGAGTAACAAAACGCCCCAAGAGTACTATCAAGGCCTTGCAAAAGCAAAAAGAGTCCTCAAAGAAGAGTTTAGGGAAAAGAAACTCAACTCCTTTTTAAAAGACAAGGGTTTGGAAGTCGGTTTAGTGACTAACAAAGTTGTAAGTCAGAGACTAAAAAGTGCCATTAAAGTAGCTAAAGAAAACCTAAGGGAATACATATCTGGAATTAGTTCGTTTGAAGAGCTGAACTCTTACTTAGAAATAGACCACAAAGAACTTGGAATACCCTCGCTTTGGAACCTTATTGAAGAACCAGCGAAAGTCCAAACCCAGAAATTACTCTGTGGAGTCATTGAAGTACCTCAAAAACAAAACGTGCATTCAGTGCTTGAAGACCTTGAAGCCAAAACTAAGTTTGCTTTTGAAGTACTTAAGAAGTTCAAAGAGGCACACTCACAGCAGTACTTAGAAGAGCTCTCCAAAGAAATATGTCTTAGTCTTACTGCTGGGGACTCTGAGAGTTTGTTTACTGGTTGTTTTTTGCTTTCTTTACCAAAACTTCCAGTGCTCAGCCTTTTGAACGTTTCCCTAGAAGATAAAGCCCAAAAAATACTAGAAGCTTGGTTTGCTCAGCACCAAACAAGCACTTGTTTTGAACTAGCTTCTGAACTTTACGAAGTGTGTGGAGAGGAAACTGAACTAGTTGCAAGTAAACTCAACTTTAGTATAGGTGAGTCACAAAGGTTACTAGGAGACATTCTAGGCTTAGAAGTTACTGCTGAAGAAGAGTCTAGTTTGGAACTTCCTGTAAGCAAGCAAAAACTAGAACAACTAGAACTACCGCCTAGGTTCTTTCCTCATTTACTTTCTTAATATATATAACACTAAGCTTCTTTTGACTCCACTACTTCTACTGTCAAGTATTTGACTATTGTGGACAAGTAACTCCTGACCTTTGAAATGCTTTCTTTGGGGTTTTCCTTCACAGAAATAGTCACACTTCCAGCCAAGGACTCGTTAGAAATGTTCCAGAGTTTATGTTCCTGAACGTAAATGCCTTCTTTGTCTTCTAAAAGTTGTAGTTTTTGGTTGTACTGCTGGGCCAAGTCTCCGTGAGCAGAGCACAGTAAAAGAATTGCTGAGTTCTTGCTAAATGTTGGGTAGACTGCTGTCATTATTCCAAGCGAACTTAGAACTTGCAAGCCTTGCGCAAGATGCTCGAAATTCCTAACTGAAAGGTTGATAAAGTCGTTGACTACTATGAAACAGCAGTAGTAACAAAGAACTTTAATGTTCTCTTGGGCAGAGGAGTACTTAGGAGTGAGTTTTAAGCCTAATAGCTTTGCCAAAATGAAGCACTCAATAACTACTTTTACAAACAAAAAGTTGCACAGGTGCTCTCTGTGAGTCTTTTCCCCAATTAAAGCGTTCTGTATAATTGCTAAGATACAAAAAACAGCATGGATGCTCATCCAAGCACTGTTCCCAAACGCTATCAGGGTCTGGACTCTTTCAGGTCCAAAAATAGACTCCGCTGAGTTGCTTTTGCTGCAGAAGTGGACTGAAAGCAAACCCAGGGACACACTTATGAGGTTGTAAACTTCTTCAAAGCCGTGGGATACTAAATAAGGGTGCTTTTGGTAAAATGCTGCCAGAATCTGGAAAAGCCCTGAAAAGCCCAGAAGAACAAACATACTGCAAAGAGGCAAGCACCCCGGGATCTGTAGTTCTTTCCTGAATCCTTGACTAATGCCTAGTTCCCCGTCTGACTTAATACTTTTTTTTTCCATTACTAAAGTACTATGGACTACCTATACGGAATCAAATTGGTTTTGCATACTTCCAAAGGAGAATATGAGTGCCCCCAAGTGCCACACACCTTCGCTCAACTTATAGACCTTCTGGGGGGTAAAAACTTTGCTTGGGCTAACTCTAAAGTAAATTACGAAGACCAACTAGGAAACTGGAAACAAGTCACTAAAGAAACAGACTACGAAGAAGCACTCAGTTGCATTAATGCCCAAGCCATGCACTTAGAAGTGCTTGAGTTAAAACCCTCAGAGCCTCCACAAAAGCCCTCTGCACAAGTTGAGGAACAGACTGGCACTTGGAAATGCAACACGTGCCTTCAAAAAAACATATCCAGCAACTGTAGTTTATGCAAAACACCTAAGCCGAGTTAACAAAGGTTACTAATTTTAAGAGTTTTGCAAGTAAGTAGTTCAGGTGGAGACTTCAGGCTGGGGGACCTAAAGGACTCTTCGTCGTAAGGAAGGTCGTAAGGAGTTTTTTGTTCCGTAGACTTAAAAGGCGAAATCCCTCGGGATAGTAGGCTTTCCTGGAACTTCGAATTGGTTCTGAGAGGCAACTTCTTAGAGCAAATACTAAGAGCGTTGGGGTTGTTAGTTTGTACAGGAGTTCTTAATTTGTAGGGGTTTTCTTTAGAAGTTCCTTTGTTCACTAGTTTTGCTGTGACTGGGAAAATGATGGGGTCTGAGTCGTGGTTGGTGTCTGTTTCTACGGACTTTTTGATTGAGTTCTTTTTGGAGTTATTTTTGGAAGAAAACTTCTCAAAGAAGTTCGAGGGGTTCAGTTTCTGTCCAGTCGGGAAGGGCAAGGAACTGCCCAGTTGGGACTTGGAAACTGCGTAGGGAGTTTTGAATTCATGGGAAAAGTTTTTGCGAGAATTTTTCTTGGTCCTGGAGTAGGGTCCGTAAAAGTTGTTGGGGTTGATATCTAGTTTAATTTCCAGGTAGGAGCTTTTTTTCACAGTTGAGTTGTCAAAACCTATTCCGAGTTTAGGGTAACTTTCTTGTTCAGTTTTGTAAGAAACTGAGATTCTCTTTTTGAAGTAGTTAGTTCTTTGGGCACTTGGAAGTCTTATGCTTTGGCTCATAAGATGCTTCCTCCTGACGTCCATGAGTTTCCTAGAAAGTTTCTTGTTCATATGAGTGCTTAAAGGAGTAGTATTGCTTTTGAGTTCAATGATTTTGTCCATTTTAAATTAGGGTTATCTAAGAGATTTCCACTCCGAGTCAACTAACTTGTAGCCCTTCACCAGAAACAGAACAGTCAAAGGCAAAGCCACAACTAACGAACTCCACGAGTGCATCATTAAGCAGAGCGGCCAAAATATCCAAGCCAAGCATATTGGAATAAACAGGATCTCTCCTAAAAGCCCTAGCTTCTTGGCCCACTTCACACTTTGCACCAAAAGCATTTTGTAAGCTGAAAAAGTTCCGTTCTTGAGCAGTTCTAGAAATCCCCAAAACCTCAGAACCAGCCACTTAGGGTAGTAAAGTACTTTGATCACAAAAGAATCCAAGAGCCTAACACCCCTAGTAGCCAAGCTACCAAATTTACTGCAAGTGACCAAAACCAGAACTCTGAGTGGCAAAAAGGGCTTAAAGTTTGGGAAGTGAGTTATATAGCCGTAAATTGTAGATACTTCTGAAAACAAACTGAAGTAAACCACCAAGTTCAAGTAGCAAGGCCCAAAAACACACCCTAAGCAACTGTAAGAGCTAAATAAGTAACTCAGCAGAAAGGGAAGAACTAGTATTAAAAGGTGTGCACAAGCCAAAACTAAGCTTGCAAGCAGTTGAGCTGAATAGTGCCAGATGGAAAGATTCATTCTTCTAGGTATGCCCCCAGTGAAGGGGATATTAGTTCCAAACGAAACTTGTTCCATTACTGCAAAAGTGAGTTTACTTGAAGTATACACAAAGTGCTCCATAACTATTCCTAGTATGGTTAACAATATGTATAAGAAGTTAAGTTGTATGTGGTAAAAGCTCTTGAGAGTGTCTTCACTGGGCTTGCAATCATTTTTGATGTGAGTAAACAACTGGTCAAAAGTGTAGTTGGGTTTGAACTGTGCTATGTAGCTTAAGTTGGGGTACCTGGGAGTGCTTGTGTAGGTTTCAAAGTCTATTTTAGATAACAAGTAGCAAACTCCCTTAGCAGGCAAAGCAATCATGTGAGGAAGCCCAAAGATAGAAAGAACAAACTCTTCCAAAACTATAGCTCTGGCTCCCATTTTGTAATCCCTTTCTTCTTCGTTAAGTATGACTTCTTTGTTTTTTTCGTTGAAGTGCTGGAAACCCTCAATGGCTAGTTTTTGGTAGTTGTCTTCCCAAGCAAGTTCTTTGACTCTGGACTCAGTCAGGTGTTCTTTCCAAGTACTTTCGTAGTGGTACTTCCAAATGGGTTGGAATTCCGTTAAGTTCTTCATTTTGGTGTTTACACAAAGCATGTTTCCTAGAGTTTTTATGTCCACGTAGGACGCTATCACACTAAACACGTTTTTGTTGAGTCTTGTAATGGTCAGTCTGTTTCTAGTCTCTATTTGTTGCTTCTTAGGTGAGAAAAACGACTTAAAGTACCTGAGAGACTGGATGCCTCTTCTTTCTTTGTAAATGTAGTAAAAGGACCTGATGCGCTTTAAAAACGCAGGAACTTCCACAATCATCCCAAAAACAAACAGAATCATAAAAGTCATAAGTAAGTCTATGAGCAACTGGCAGAACTGTCTAAAGATCTTCCTAAACAAAGAACTAGTTACTTCTTGTTGCTTCAGAACCTGTCTAAGGTGAGTTGTGATTATTGACAAAGTCTCAGTGGCCCTCCACACACTTAAAAGCAACACTAAACTCAGCAAAACTGTTAAGTAGTCTTCGAAGGGTCTCAAGCCGTCCTTCTTAATGATTTTGCGCTGCAGTTTGGGGCTTGAAGTTTTGGAAATACGCAGCACTGCAGGCACTAGTCTCCAGGGACAAACTAGCTTCACCAACAAAAAGGGAATCACTAAGGAGTCAAGAAGCAGTTCCGAAAACACATCCTTCACTGCGTAAACTATGTGGACTTGCTTCTTTTTCCTCCTAAAAAGTAAAGGAATTCTGTATAAGGTAACCACTATTAAAACTCCGAGCAAAACTGCAACTAGATCCTTCAGCACTGTGGAACAAAGGTATTGAATTTCGTTCCTTTTCCAAGTTGATTTGAGAACTCTTGCAACTCCTGGCAAAGACCGCCAAATAAACGGCAGACACACCAAAAGAATAACTGTGTGGTACAGGTCAATAAGAAGCTCTATTGTTTCTTCAAACGTACAACCAAGCAGTTCTCTTAACTTTCTTGAGTTGAAAAGAAGATCTTTTTCAAGGTAACTGCTGGGCAGTCTGTAATAAGTCACAAACAGCACTACCAAAAAAGGAAATACCAGACAGCTCAAAAAAGAATCCACCAAGTCTTCTAGCAACATTTCGAAACATTCTTTCTCACTGATCTCGCCCTCAATCAATAACTTGATCTTTTTTAAGGTTGAGCAAACTCTAAAAACCATAATCAAAATAACACCAACTAGTGCCAGGCAAATTAAAACTACCACAGACTCCTTGAAAGAATTCAGTATTGCCTCTCTTGATACCTTTCCAGTAACTGTCAGCTTAATTAAGGTAAGGGCCTTAACCACCAAACATAAACACACTACGTAGAGCAGAATGAAAGGCAGGTCTTTAAGCCCTTCACGAAGCATTTTGAGTGTGGAAAGCACTTTGTATGACTCAGGTTGAGAATACATTCTTTGAAGTAGTCTCCAAGGAAAAGCACTCAGCAACAGAAAAAAAGGCAAGTCAAGTAAGTCCAAAGCAACTTCTTTAGACACTCCAAGTATAAACTCTAGGTACTTTTCAGGGTCTTTTGGAGCGCCAAAAAGCTGAGGGACTCCTATAAGGCTCAAAGCAACTACTAAAGACAAAACCAAGCACACAAAGTCCCCAAATCCTTTTTCAATCAGTGACTGAAGTTCAGACTTAACCTCGGGAAAACTTCGGGAGTGTTTAAACCCCAAAAAAACTAACTTTGTTGCAAGTAACCAGGTCAGAGCACTCAGAATAGGGTTTCCCAACGAAATGCTTCCAAGCAGAGCGTGTGTTCCAAAAGCAGTACTTAAGACAATAAAACCCAGTAGCCCCATTTTAAGCAGTCCACTTAGCATCATCAAAGGGATTCTGGACCTGAAGTCCAAACACCTAAAAGCCCTCCAAAGCAAACATAACACTAAGTTACTAAGGTAGTTCAGAAAGAACTTCCCAATTCCTGAAAGTCTAAGTGCTACTTCGAAGGGTACTTTAAGTATAACTATGATTAAAGGTTGTCTTTCCATGTTGAATTTATTAGTTACTTCTGGATTGACTGGACCATCCACTCCATTCCTTCCTGGAGACCCTCTCCGGTTTTGGCAGAACTTGCCATGATGCACCAGGGTCTGTCTCTAATCAAGCTCAAGTTGAGTTCATTTGAAATCTCATCAGCAGGCAAAGCTGAAAGTAAGTCTTGTTTGTTCGCAAATATAAGTACTGCTGAACCTGAAAGTTTGTCGTCCTCAAGTAAAGTTTGGAGTTCCTCACCGGCTTCCCTCAGACGATTCCTGTCAGCAGAGTCAATCACAAACACAAGTCCATCTGTGTGTTCGAAGTAGTTGCGCCAGTAAGGCCTAATGGTGCTTTGTCCGCCAATGTCCCAAACGTTGAGTTTGAAGCCTTCATGAACTAGCGACTTAATGTTGAAGCCTTGTGTGGGAGTGATATGGGAAATGTCTTCTTCTGAAAGTGCCCGGAGAATAGTGGTTTTGCCTGCGTTGTCCAAACCTAACACGAGAATTCGGGCTTCGCGTTCGTCTCGTTTTAAACTTCTGAGCAAAGAAAGCAAACCCATTTTTAAAACTACCTTCCAAAGCACTTGGTTTCCGTTAAGGCCTAGTTCCAATATAAATGGAAAGCGCGAAAAAGGATTTAATTAGCACTCCAACACCAAAGCAGCAAAAGGAAAATGCAGTTAGAATTTACACACAAGGAGTTTTCGACTTGTTCAGTCTGCCAGAAATAGAGTTCTTAAAAGCCTGCAAGCACCAAAAGCCAAACTCAGAACTAGTGGTAGGAGTTCTTTCAAATGCAGACGTCCCCTGCTCCACTGTCCAAACAGAGGACGAAAGAGTAAGTGCCCTCTCCAAGTTGTCAGATATCCACCAAGTAATATTTCCCTGTCCTCTAGCACCCCACCTTCAGTTCCTCACTGATAACAAAATTGACTATGTTGTGCAAAGACAAAACCAAACTCCTTTCCAAGGAATCGAAGAAAAACTCATTAAGTTGCCTGCACCTGCTGGCGACAACTTAATTGCCAAGGTCCTTAAAGAATACGAGTTCTTTGTCGAACAGCTTTTAGAAGAAGGTCACCAAAGACAAGACTTGAAAGTCAGTTTGTACAGGTCCTTGAAAATTGGAACTCGCAAAAAACTTAAAAAACTAAAACGAATGCTCAACGAAATGAACCACCAAGTAAACAAAGTAAGACTTGAACCTGAACAAGCTGTCCAAGCCAAAAAGAACATAACACTTTCTACTGACAAGTGGCTTAAAAAATTCAATGCTTTCTTCACCAAAAAGGGAAAAAAGGTCGAGAACTTCTTAAGTGGTGCTTTAATGTTTAAGAATGATGATTAATATAATTATTTACATATAAACACTAACTTGGAAGCATTCTCCTTTTCAAAATAGAACTGGAGTGCAAATCCAGACTCAAAACTTTAGGATCTTTTCTGAACCTGCAAAGACTCTGAGGAGTTTGGAGTTGACTTAACTTTCTGTACCTGTAAATTTCACTTAAGTAACCACAAAGTGGCTGCTGGGGGTCCTTAACTACTTGAGCTGCACTAGGAGGATTTTGATCTGCCAATACTTTCAGAACTCTAGGGTGAACAGCTTTGAACCTGCAGTGATTTCCAGGAAGTGAGCGGGAAGAGCTTCCTGAAGGTGGAGTTGAGGAGTGTTCTGTGAGTTTTGTTGTCGACATTAATTAGTATAAACTAGCACTTAGTCAGCTCAAAAAGTCAGCCTTTCATATTCCCTTAAGACAAAAATGTCTAAGCTGAAAGAAGAGCTAGAGTTTAGGGACAAGTACTGCAAAAGGCCCGAAACTTACTGGAAAACCCGAGCAAGATGCCAAGCACAGTCCTTGCCTTGCCTTGGAACTCGGGAGCACCTCATTAAATCCCACGAAGCATTTGCCTTCAACTCAGAAAACCACATTCCCCGCGCCTCGAGCGAAGACTTAGAAAAACTTGCAGACACTCCCTTGGAAAACTTTGCCTCCCAAAAGTGGATAACTCATAACGTAAAACTCTCAAACGACACTAGCCGACAACTCGCGACTTCATTCCCGTGGAAAGTTCTGCCCGAAATAGCTTACATGAACAAAAAGATCGCGCCCGTTGAAGTTCTCAAAGCTCTGGGGCCTTTGATGCGGCCCACCTTTTGCTTTTACAACCACTTCCCAGAAACAGGTCTCCAAGAAAAGGTCATTGGGCTGGTGTTCCTTCCCTTCACGCCTGACTTCCTCTCCAAAGCTCCTGAGTCCCTCATAAGACAACTAGCCGGGGCCTTAGGGCTTACTTCTGCAGTCGGTTCACAAGAACTCCAACAAGTTTTAGAACGTCAAAAGCTCCTTGAGGTAGTCTATGCTGTATTGGATAGCGAAGCTCTTCACGGCGTGACTTATTGCCAGACCTACTTCTCCCAGTGCAGGCTGCCTGCGTCATCTTTGTGCGATAACTTCATGTGCTCCAGCTGCTGTTCTTTGCACCAAAACCGCTCAGCTTGCCACATTCACGACCGTCCTGTGCAGTTCGAACGATTCAGAGCAAGAAGTCTCTACGAGTTTGAAGAACACCTGGACAGAAACTCTTGCGTGAGGCTAGTCATCCGGGAGCCTCTTAGGAAGGTCCAACTTTACAGAGTCTTCGAAGGGTACCCTGTTAGGTGGGACAAAACAGTGTTTTGGCACAACCCAGTTACTCACAAGATCCAGCACGTCTACTTGACTTTTGTGTCTAGTGAAGACGCCAGTGCTGCTTACTTGAACAGGAAAGAACTAGCCCAAAAAACCAACTTGAACTTTGTGATCGAGCATCTTCCAGAAAACCTCAACACTGCAGTTCAAAGGTTCACTAAGATGGAACTTGACCCCCAAAACATTCTTTTGATCAAAGAAGGACCTTTGCGCAAAGGAACTCTTTTGCCTTCTAAAACACAGATCATTCCTGAATTCACCCGCCTTGTCACTCAAATTACGGGACTCCAAGACAACCAGTTCAAGCTAGAAGTCACTTACAACCCCCTCAGTCAAAACTACTCAGTGAGGGAATTTTACATCTGTTTTCCAGACTCTGAGTCAACAGACACCTTTTACAACGCCCAGCCTTATTTTTCGCACCACGTAGCTCACAAGTTGAGTCACTTAATTCCTTTTCCCTTCTTGAAGAACTCCTCAATTTGCACTACTTGCACAAGAACCAAGGAATGCGTTCACGACCTTTGCTCTGAGTGCTGTTCTCGATTTGCTTCCCACCCTAGTTACTTTTGCAAGGACCACACTGTGCGTCCTGTGCCGCCTTTGCCTATCAGTTCTATGCACAACCGGCGCCTTTTGGAACTCAAGCCTTCTTTGTTAGTTGCTAAAACTCCCGAAAAGGTAGCTAAGTTCCACATGATGCTGAGGCACTTGCTTGAAGAAGGTGTATACACCTGGTTCAAGCCCACTTTCTACAGAAACCCTGCTTCAATGAAGTCTGCTAACTTCGAACTACAGCAAGTAGTTGACTCAAGCACTCCCAGACAAAACATTGCTGCTGCTTTCAACAAAAAAGACGGAAAGCTTTTTAACTTTGTGAGTAGCCCCCCCTATGCTTCTGAACTCGACGGAAAACTTCTGACTGAAGGAATCGACACTTTCGGAAACACCTTTATGGAGTACACCTACGAACCTTACCAGCCTTACGACATTTCCCACGACTACTCCCACACCCATTACAACCCCAACCAGTACACTAGACAAGACTTTATCGAAGACACTTCACACCCTGGTTACGAACTCCGCAACAACTGCCACTTGTTCCTTGCTGGGCTCAACCCCTACAAGAAAGGCCTTAAGGAGCAGGTCGCTAAAGAAATCCGCAACAAACTTGGAAGGATCATGTCTGACGATGTCATATTTATAGACAAAAACAGCTTGACAGCTAACATGCTCTTAATGGACCCTAACGTGGAAACCCATATTGAAACTTACCACCGCATAGCAGCTGTGAAACTCCAAAATGAAACAGACGCAATAAAGCTCATCTTGGGGGAAGCCAATCTTGCACTTCCTCTGAGTAACGGACACGTGGGGTCACCCATCATAATTCCTTCAGCTGAGCTTTGTTCTTACATCCACACTCAGTACGAAGAATTCATGAGGAACCCCTCGCACTCCATTCCTCCTGAAAGCATAAGTCTCGACAAGCTTCCACAACCTTCCAAAAAACGCTAATTAGTTAAAAAAACCATGATCGAGTAACTCTTTGCAAGTCGGTCTTAAACTAGGTTCTCTTTGAAGACAGCAAGTAATCAAACCTTTTAGTGACTCACTACACTTAGGTATCTTTGGGTAGGAGTTTGGAGTAGAAATCAAGTTCAGCACTTCTTTTGAGTTCCTGGACAACTCAGACCAAGGAGGACGCCCTGCAGCCATTTCAATCACTAAGCACCCAAAGGACCAAATGTCAGCCGGGTAGGTGTGCCCTTTTCGAAGCACTACTTCGGGCGCCATCCAGTAAGGACTCCCCTTCAAAGACCTCGTTAGGTTAGGCTCTAGGTCCTCGAACTTCCGTGAAGAGCCGAAGTCCGTGAGTTTAACAGTTCCTTTCGGAGTGATGAGTACGTTGGCTGACTTAAGGTCTCTGTGTACAACTGAGTGTTGGTGAAGGTAATCCAGTCCTTCCAAAAGTTGTTTGGAGTAGATCTTTATAATACTTTCGTCCAGTGCTTTGTACTTTTGTATGAGCTGTTTGAGCGAACCTCCCGGAACGAACTCCAGCAAAATATCTATGGCATCCATGCTTGGAGACAAGTCTGTCTGGAAGTACTTTACAATGTTGGGGTGGTTGAAGCCCTTCAGCAACCTCACTTCTTTGCACATGTTAGCAAAAACTCTTTCGATCTTTTTCGGTTCGTCTGAAAGCACAAAGTGCTTCACAGCCATCAGCTCTCCAGTTTCGAGGTTCATGCACTGGTACACCTTTGCGTAGGCCCCTTCGCCTATCAAACTTCCAAGTTTCCATTTAATGTGGATTCCAGACCTGGGAGTTGTTAGTTCGTTAAAAGAAAACTCCAGTTGTTCGCTGGGGAATATTATGCTTCTTCTGGTGTCTATGTCGAGTTTAATTGACTTGTTCTGGATAGTGGGCGATATAATTCTCCTCTGGTTCATTTCTAAAGCATGATCAGTTTTCGTGCAGCCTGTTCCCATTTATTATTTACTAGTTAGAAGTCCTCGTCCAGAACCCTTGCTACGTCCTCATAGTACTTCGCAAGCATAAATTCTCTGACCTTAGAGTACCTTTTCCCGGGAGTTGTAAGAAGGGTGTAACAGACAGGCATCAGAAATGCTATGCACCTAATAGCCCTTCTTTTAGGAACTTCTATAACAGCCCAGGAGTCTGTGAACTTGCAGTAAAAAGAGACCAGTCCCCCTAAAACAGCTCCTCCACCTACCCTCAAAGCTTCCCAGGAAAAAGCCCGTCTGTAAATTTCTGCGTCTTGCGGGTCCATATAGTCTTGATACTTCCTGTGGAGCTCCTCAAAAACCTTGTCTTCCAAAGCTAGGTTCCTTTTTGCTTCTGAAAAATACTCATTAAACCTTTCTTCCATAATATTAACAAATCTCCTCCGCAATTCGGTGAGTCCCTCAAAAAATGCTGGTTAGCCAAACACCCAACTTCCACTAGTTGGAGACTAGTCAGTAGGTTTACCTCTTTATAAAAATTTTAAATTTAAATTTAATTCCATCTTTTAACATTCCCAAATTATACAAATTCAAAATATGCAGCAACCAGGAGAACAGAACAGCATGTTTTTAGAACCAGTTTCAGCCACTCCAGAGAAGTCTTCCAAAAAGAACTGCAATTGCCGAAACTCCCGCTGTCTAAAACTTTACTGTGAATGCTTTGCCTCAGGTGAATACTGCCAGAATTGCAACTGTGCAGACTGCTACAACAAGCCCCAGCACGAGTCCCACCGCACCAAAGCTATCAAAACCACTTTGGAGCGGAACCCTGCAGCTTTCCGCTCTAAGCTTGTAACAAAGAATGGGAAGCACATGAGGGGTTGTGCCTGCAGGAAGTCTTCGTGCCTCAAAAAGTACTGCGAGTGCTTCCAGGCTGGAATTTTTTGCTCATCAGCCTGTAAGTGTAGAGAGTGCCGCAACCACGACAAGGCAGACCGGCACTTAGCCCGAGCTGGGTTTGAGCTAAACCGATTCAGAGAATTCGTCGAGGTCACCCTGGAACAGCCTCCTCTCAAACGAGAATACGACGAGTTGTATTGCAATGAAGAAGTGCTGGCTTGTGAAGAAGCTTCCAAAAACACCAGTCAGAAAACCTTTACTTATAGCGCGGTATACCAGGCGTATGAGAGTATGCTCTATAGTAATTTGCTACGTTTTTTAAGAGAAGAAATTCAGGAATCTAATTAACTAATCTTGTTTTCGTATAAAAATGAACCAAATTTTTTCCTTTGTCAACAAAGTAGTTGGAGGCGACGAGTTTCAAACAACTAACACCTTGCTTCCTTGGGAAGACTATAAAGCCCGAGCTAAAGAGCTCAACATTAAGGGAAGCCTTACCGACGTCCTGAGAGATGAAATCATGGAATTGCCTCAAGACTCCAACAACTTCTTGGTCTTCCGCAAAGGAAGGGACTCTGACCTGTTTAGTTTCAATTTAGACCAACACGTCCCAGTTATCCTCAAACTACTAGAAGTTGACCAGCAACTCAGTGCACAGTTCAGTGAACTTGTTCCTAAAAAGACCACTGAAGAAATGTTTTGGAAGAGCTACTTCTACAACGTAGAAAGGGTCAAGGACCACACTCTCAACAAATTTGCAGGCAAAAAAGAAGACAAAGGCAACATGGAAGAACTCCACAAAGAACTCATGGAAGAACTCGAAATGGAACTCCAACAGGAAAACTTAAACAAAAAAAAGCCCCCTAATTCAGAAGTTCAAGCATTGAGGAAAGACTTGGAAAACGCCCTCAAGAGAATCCAAGAACTCGAAGCAAGAGTCCAGCAACTAGAAAACCCCCCGAAGCCAGAAGACCCGGAGTTGGTTGACGAAATTGAACCAAATAATAAATAAATGACAGAAGAAGCAAAACAAAGAAACTTAACTTCGCCTGGAATCTCTTCTCTTGAAGAGCTAGAAGAAAGTCACTTCGAGTTAAAGCCCCAAAAACCCGAGATCGAAATTTTTGAACCTGACGACAGAATCATTCCTACTATTTGGTACACTTCTAGTCAGTATGCCACTTGCAGCAACTGCCAAGAAACCGACCACACCAAAGTCGAAAAAAGAATAGGAATCAGCACCTTCATCCTTAGCTGTTGCTTTTCCTGCATGGGAGGTTGCTGCTTTTTGCCCTTCTTTGTAAAGTCTTTAAAAGACACCCATCATCTCTGTAAGCACTGCAACACAGAACTTGGAGTCAGGACTTTTTTGTAACATTAAGTTAAATAAAAGCTGTTCTCTATTCCAATTACCAGTACTTGCTTACCTAATAAATTCCTTTGGCCTTGACTCCAGTTAACCCCTATCAACTGGCTTTTTCTGTCCAAACATCAGAATGCCTTTTCCGATCTTCCAACTATCTCACAGTAGTTAACATCAACCAGGTGACTCAAGCAGCCTCTTATTCCAGAATTGCCCAGTACTAACATAACTTACCCCCACTTTAATGTAATAAATGCTAAATCAAATCAAACGCAACTTCCACAAGCTCAGAGTTCCCCAGGGATACTCCGGAGACTTGAGACTTTACAAGTTCAGATTCGAAAGGT
>PR_CR_10_Liq_1_inCRDRAFT_1000110_pt1 | contig 44407 bp, 36 predicted proteins | sample PRCRCaboRojoPR_3_FD_10241 | JGI IMG/M metagenome (IMG submission 10241) | reverse complement strand
GCGTCTGGCGGCGATCCAGGCCTGGGGCTTCGTCGACGTGGTCTTCGACTGGATGATCCAGAACCGCCGCTTCCCGCCGGGCGATGTGGCCCGGCTGGTGACCTACCCGCTGCTGCATGTGGGCTTCACGCATGCGCTCTTCGTGGTGGTGTTCATTCTCGCGCTGGGCAAGATGGTGGGCGAGGCCTTCCGGGGCTGGGCCGTGCTGGCGGTCTTTTTCGGGGCCTCCGTCGGCGGTGCCCTGACCTATGGGCTGCTGCTCGACGAGCGGGTGGCGCTGGCCGGGGGATTCCCGGGCGTCTACGGGCTGATCGGCGCCTTCACCTATATCCTTTGGATGCGGCTCAGCGATGCGGGCGCGAAACGCTACCGCGCCTTCGCGCTCGTCGGGCTCTTGCTGGCGGTGCAACTCCTCTTTCAGCTCTTTTTCGGCGGGCATAGCGGTTGGGTCGCCGATCTCGCCGGGTTCGTCACCGGGTTCCTGATGTCCTTCGTGGTCAGTCCCGGCGGTCCGGCGCGGCTGCGGGGCTGGCTGGCGCGGGCCCGCCAGCGCTAGGGCCTAGCCCCGCCTGACGGCCGACTTCAGGTCGGCGCGGGTAAAGGCGCCGGTCAGGATGCTGGCGAGCGCGTAGGCGCCCATCCCGGCGCCCACCAGGGCGGCCAGCGCGGGGACGCGCAGAACCGGGTCGTCCCAAAGCCCGGACATGGCGCTGTCGAGGCCCCAGAGCACCCCGGCCATCAGGGCCGAGGCGAGCAGCATCCGCGGCAGGCGACGCTTCAGCCGGTCGTCCGGGGCGGCGGCGTCGCCCATGCGGCGCGAGCCGACCCAGAGCAGAACCGCCATCCCCCAGCCTGCCAGGGTCGTGCCCAGCGCGGCAGCGATATAGCCCAGGCTGTAGCTGAGCCCGATCGCCACCGCGGCGTTCACGACCAGCGAGACGACCGCGAAATAGAACGGCGTCCGCGTGTCTTCGCGCGCGAAATAGAGCGGCTGCAGCACCTTTTGCAGCACGAAGGCCGGCAGCCCGGCGCCGTAGACCGCAAGCGCCATCGCCGTGGCCGCGCTGTCGTCGGCGGTGAAGGCGCCACGCTCGAACAGCACCGAGATGAGCGGCCCCGGCACCACCACCAGCGCCACCGCCGCCGGTACCGTCAGCGCCAGTGCGAACTCGGTCGCGCGGTTGAAGGCATGGCGTCCGCCATCCGTGTCGTCGGCGCGCAGGCGCCGCGACAGGTCGGGCAACAGCACCACGCCGATGGCGATGCCCACGACGCCCAGCGGCAACTGGTAGAGCCGGTCGGCGTAGTTTAGCCAGGCGACCGCGCCGTCATAGAAGCTCGCCACCTGCCGGCCGACGAGCAGGTTGATCTGCACGACGCCGCCCGCCATCGCCGCGGGCGCCGCGATCACGGCCAGCCGCCTGAGTTCCGGCGTCAGCCGCGGGCGGTGCGGGCGGATGCGGAGGCCCGCACGCTCGGCCGCGCGCCAAAGCAGCGCGAGTTGCGCGATCCCGGCAACAGGCACCGTCCAGGCCAGCGTCGCGCCCAGCGGCCAGCCCAACGCCGCACCGACCGCCAGCGCGGCGATGAACAGCAGGTTCAGCAGCACCGGCGCGGCCGCGGCGGCCACGAACCGGCCCATCGCGTTCAGAACGCCCGAGAGCAGCGCGGCCAGCGAGATGAACAGGATATAGGGAAAGGCGATGCGCCCGAAATCCACCGCCATGTCGAAGCGCGCATCCGCGAGAAACCCGCTGGCCATCGCCACCACCAGCGCCGGCATGGCGAGTTGTGCCAGCAGCGTGAAGACGATGAGAATTCCCGCCAGCCCGCTCAGCGCGTCCGAGGCGAAGCGCTGGGCCTCCGCCGTGCCGTCGCCCTCGAGCTTTTTCGAGAACATCGGGACGAAGGCCATGTTGAAGGCGCCCTCGGCGAAGAAACGGCGGAACATGTTGGGCAGGGAAAAGGCGATCAGAAAGGCCTCGGCCACCGGCCCGGCGCCGAGAAAGGCCGCGATCATGATGTCGCGCACGAAACCCAGGACACGGCTCGCCAGCGTCCAGGCACCGACGGTGAAGAACCCCGCGACCAGCCGGATCGGCGAGGTCACGACCGCGCCCTCTCGTCGCCGCGGTCGATGGCCTGGCGCAGTTTCTTCTCCAGGGCGTCGCGCTTGGCGCCGGAATGAAGTTTCAGGCCGAACATGTCCTTGACGTAGAAGACATCAACCGCCTGCGCCCCGTAGGAGGCGATCACGGCGGTGGCGATGTAGATATTGTTCGCCGCCAGCACCCGCGTCAGGTCATAGAGCAGCCCCGGCCGGTCGCGGGTGTCGACCTCGACGATGGTGTAGATTTCCGAGCCTTCGTTGTCGAAGGTGATCGACGTGGGGATCTGGAACTTGCGCTCGCGCTTCTTGATCTTGTCGCGATCCTTGAGCGCCTCGGCCGCGACCACCTCGCCCTTCAGGGTCTTGTCGATCATCTTGCGCAGGCGGGGCAGGCGGCTCTCGTCATAGGGGGACCCCTCGGAATCCTGGACCCAGAACACCGCGGTCGCATAGCCGTCCGAGCTGGTGAAGGTCTTCGCGTCGACCACGTTCGCGCCGACCAGCGCCAGCGCGCCAGCGAGCCGCGAGAAGATGCCCGGGTGATCGGCCAGCGCGAAACAGGCCCGCGTCGCGTCGCGATAGGTGTCCTGGGTCAGGTCCATGCGGATCTCGTCATCGCCGATATCGCGCAGCAGCTTGGCGAAGACCACCTGGCTGTCGGTGTCCAGCCCCTGCCAGTAGGGGCCGTAATGGCGCCGGGTCTCGCGCTTGAGATCGGCCTTGTCCCAATCGGACAGCGTCTCGCGCAGCGCGCGCTTGGCCTCGCGGACGCGCTTGGCGCGGCTGACTTCCTCGAGACCGCCCTCGAGCATGTCGGCGGTGGCGTTGTAGAGCTCGCGCAGCAGCACCGCCTTCCAGTTGTTCCAGGTGCCGGGGCCGACGCCGCGGATGTCGCAGACCGTCAGCACCAGCAGCAGGTTCAGCCGTTCGCGCGACTGCACCAGGCGGGCGAAATCGCGCACCGTGCGCGGATCGCTGATGTCGCGCTTCTGCGCCATGTCGGACATCAGCAGATGGTAGCGCACCAGCCATTCCACCGTCTGCGATTCCGACTTGGACAGGCCCAGCCGCGGGGCGACCTTGCGCGCGATCCGCGCGCCGACGATGGAGTGATCTTCCGGGCGCCCCTTGCCGATGTCGTGCAGCAGGAGCGCGACGTAGAGCACCTTGCGGTTCACGCCCTCTTCCAGGATCGACGAGGCGATCGGCAGATCCTCGATCAGTTCGCCGCGTTCGATCTCGGCCAGGTTCGAGATGCATTGGATCGTATGCTCGTCCACCGTGTAGTGGTGGTACATGTTGAACTGCATCATCGCGACGATGCGCTGGAATTCGGGGATAAAGGCGCCGAGCACGCCCAGCTCGTTCATCCGCCGCAGCGCCCGTTCCGGGTTCCCGTGCTTGAGCAGCAGGTCGAGAAAGATGCGGTTTGCCTCCGGCGATTTCTGCAATTCGTCGTCGATCCGGTGCAGGTTCGCGGCGATCAGGCGCATCGCGTCGGGATGGATCAGGTAACCGGTGCGCAGCGCTTCCTCGAACAGGCGGAGGAAATTGAGCTTGTCGGCCAGGAACTCGGTCGGGTCGGCGATGGAGATCCGGCCATGCACGATGTCGTAGCCCTGGGCGATCTTTCGCCGCCGCCCGGCGCGGCGCAGGAAGCCGACGACCGGCGGCGTCTTCTTGACGTGCCGGGCCTCGAGCCCGGTGAGGAAGATACGCGTCAGTTCGCCCACGCTGTTGGCGTGGCGGAAATAATCCTGCATGAAATGCTCGACCGCCCGCCGCCCGCCGCGATCCTCGTAGCCGAGGCGCGCGGCGACCTCGACCTGCATGTCGAAGGTGAGCTGATCCACCGCCCGGCCCGCGTTCAGGTGAAGGTGGCACCGCACTGCCCAGAGAAATCCCTGGGCGCGCACGAACTTGTCGAACTCTTCCTGCGTGAACATGCCGAGCGCAACCAACTCGTGCGCCTCGCGCACCCGGTGGACGTATTTGGCGATCCAGAACAGCGACTGCAGGTCCCTGAGCCCGCCCTTGCCTTCCTTGACGTTGGGTTCCAGCACGTAGCGCTGGCCGCCCTGGCGCTTGTGGCGCTGGGCGCGCTCCTCGAGCTTGGCCTCGACGAATTCCGCCGCGGTTCCCTGGAAGAGATCGGTCCAGAGCCGCTCGTCCAGCTCCGCGGCGAGCCCGGCGTCCCCGCCGAGAAAACGCTGTTCCAGAAGCGAGGTTCGGATGGTCATGTCCTGCCGGCCCAGCCGCACGCAATCGGCCACGGTGCGGCTGGCATGGCCGACCTTCAGCTTCAGATCCCAGAGGATGTAGAGCATCGACTCGATCACGCTCTCGGCCCAGGGCGTGATCTTGTAGGGGGTCAGGAACAGCAGATCGACATCCGAGAATGGCGCCATTTCACCCCGGCCGTAGCCGCCGACGGCCATTACCGCGATCCGCTCGGACTCGGTCGGGTTGGGTAGGGGATGCAGACGCTCGCGCGCGATGCGCAGCACCTCCTCCACCACGCGGTCGGTCAGCCAGGCATAGGCGCCGGTGGTCGGGCGCGCCTCGAGCGGGCGCGCCCGGAAGGCCGCGGAAATGGCCTCGAATCCCCGTTTCCGGGCCGTGTCGAGAACGTCGACCGCGATGGCGCGGACCTCCTTGCCGTCGGCCGCGTTCGCGAAGCGCGCGTCGAGCTCGGCCCGGACGGCGTCCGGGTCGAAGATCTCCTGCGCGGGGCAGATCAGGGCCGCGGGCGCGGCGCTGGGCGTGACGTCCGCCGGGTCAGAAACCGGGGCCGCCGAAGCTTCTTGGGGCAGGATCAATGATCGTTACTTCGCTGTCTTGGATTTCCGCGATGGCGAGGGCGCGCCGGTTGGTTCCATCCGGCAGCAGCCGGAAGACGCCGTTCACCCCGGCAAAGCCCGAGGCCTGGGTCAGCTGGGGGGTCGTCAGCGCGTCGGACCGGCCCGTCGAGACCAGCGCCCCGATGGCGGCGATACCGTCATAGGCCAGGCCGGCCAGCGGGTGCGGCGGGGTGCCGTAGGTCTCGGCGTACCGCGCGTCGAAGGAAGCGCGCGTCCCGGGATCGGGCAGCGCAAACCAACCGCCCTGCACGCCGGGCAGGTCCAGCGTGGCCCTCGGGATGTCCCAGCGGGTCAGGCCCATGAACTGGATCTCCGGCGGGCCGACGCGGTTCTCGGGCAGCAGCTGCGTCAGCAGCGGCAGCGCCCCGGCCGTGTCCGAGGTGAAGACGATGGCGTTGGTGTCGGTGCCGCGCGCGGTCTCTGCAATGGGTCCGAGCGCGTCCACGACGCCCTGCTGCGAGAACTCGTAGGTGCCGGCGCCGGTCAGGGTCGCGCCGCTGAGGATCGTTGCGTCCTCGACCGCGGCCCGGCCGATCTGGCCCGACGGGTTGTTGGCATGCACGACCATGATGCGGTTGCGGCCCTGCGCGGTCGCGTAGTTGACCAGCCGCCGGGCGGTATTCTCGAAGGTGTTGCCCAGGAGGAAGACGTTGCCGCCCGCGGCCCGCGGATTGTTGGAGAAACTCAGCAGGTTGACGTTGACGGCTGCGCCCGCGGCCTGCGCGGATTCGGCAAAGAGCGGGCCGAGGATGACCTTTGCGCCCTCGTCGACCGCGCGGCGCGCGGCATCGGCCGCGATCTGGGGCGCGCCGCCGGTGTCGTAGACGCGCAGGTCGATTTCCGCGCCGTCGAGATCGTCCACCGCCATCCGCGCCGCGTTCTCGAGGCTCCGCGCGAGCGCCGTCGTGCGGCTGTCCTCGGCGCCGTAGGGCACCAGCAGCGCCACCGGGACCGCGTCGCGCGTGTTCACCTGCGGCCCGCCCGTGCCGATCGGCCCGGCGCAGGCGGCCAGAAAGGCGGCGACGAGCATGGCGACCACAAGCCTTGGGCCGGCGGTGGCGCGGTTCAGCATTGCGGTCATCCCGGTCTCCTCGAATGCTGGCCAGAACAGGAAAAGATGTGGCAGAACCTACCGGGTTGGCGTCGTCAAGTAAACGGCGCCGTGACCGGGAGACCCTTATGGATCATCGACCGGCCCGGTTGGCGCCGGGTCTCTATTTCGTGGCGACGCCGATCGGCACCGCGCGCGACATCACGCTGCGCGCGCTCGACGTGCTGGCGTCGGCGGACGTGCTGGCGGCCGAAGACACCCGCACCCTGCGCAAGCTGATGGAAATCCACGCCGTCCCGGCCGGCGACCGGCCGATCATCGCCTATCACGAACACAACGGGCCCAAGGTCCGGCCGCGCCTTCTGGCCATGCTGGCGGAGGGCAAGTCGGTCGCCTACGCCTCGGAGGCCGGCACGCCGCTGGTCTCCGATCCCGGCTTCGTCCTGGCGCGCGAGGCGATCGCCGCGGGGGCCGACGTGACCGCCGCGCCGGGGCCGTCGGCGGTGATGGCGGCGCTGACCGTGGCCGGCCTGCCCACCGACCGCTTCTTCTTCGCCGGCTTTGCGCCTGCCGCGCAGGGGGCGCGGCGGAGCTACCTGGAAAGCCTCGTGGCGGTGCCCGGAACGCTCGTCTTCTTCGAGTCCCCCAAGCGCGTTGGGAAATTGTTAACCGATATGGCCGAGGTTCTGGGCGGCACCCGGCAGGCGGCGGTCTGCCGGGAATTGACGAAGAAGTTCGAGGAAACCCGCCGTGGCACGCTGCAGGACCTGGCGGCGCAGTATGCCGGGACACCGCCCAGGGGCGAGGTCGTGGTGCTGGTCGACCGGGCCGGCGCCGAGGCCGCGGCCTCGGATGACGAGATCGCGGCCGCGCTGCGCGATCACATGGCGGAGGGCAGCCTGAAGGATGCCGTGGCGGCGGTCAGCGCCGCCTATGGCCGACCGCGCAAGGCGGTCTACCAGATGGCCCTGGCGCTGGCGAAGGGGGACTGACCCCGGCCCGCGCGGGGCGCGCGCGGGGAAAGCGGGATGAGCGGGATCGAGGGATACGAGTCCGGGCGCGCCGCCGAAGAGGCGGTCGCGCGGCATTACGCCCGGCGCGGCCACGCGGTGCTGGCCAGGCGCTGGCGCGGGGCGGGCGGCGAGATCGACCTTGTCTGCGCCCGCGCGGGCCTGATCGTCTTCGTCGAGGTCAAGAAGGCCCGCAGCCTCGACGCGGCGGCGCTGCGCCTCTCGCCCGGGCAGATCGCCCGGCTGCAGACCGCGGCGCTGGAATATCTTGGGACATGTCCGAAAGGCGCGGACAGCGACATGCGCTTCGATCTCGCCTGTGTCGACGGGGTGGGGCGGATCGTGGTGACCGAGAACGCGATCTGGGGATAGCGGCGCGGCCCGCGGCGTGCATCCCGATTGCAACCCGCGCCCGGGTCGGCCAAACAGGACGGGACCGAAACCCGCAGGACCGTTCGACCATGCCGCTCCGAGTCGCTTTCCAGATGGACCCGATCGCGCCGATCGACATCGACGCCGACAGCACCTTCCGCCTCGCCGAGGAGGCCCAGGCGCGGGGGCACGAGCTCTTCTATTACACGCCGGACCGCATCGCCTTCCAGAGCGGGCGCATCACCGCACGGGGATGGCCGCTGAAGGTGCGGCGTGCGCATGGCAATCACTTCACGCTCGGCGAGGAACGAGAGATCGACCTGGCCGAATGGGACGTCGTATGGCTGCGCCAGGACCCGCCCTTCGACATGAGCTACATCACCACGACCCACCTGCTGGAGATGATCCATCCGCAGACGCTGGTGGTGAACGATCCGTTCTGGGTGCGGAACTCGCCCGAGAAACTCCTGGTGCTGCGGTTCCCTGACCTCACGCCGCCCACCACCATCGCGCGCGATCTCGCCACGCTGAAACAGTTCAAGGAAACCCATGGCGACATCATCCTGAAGCCGCTCTACGGCAACGGGGGCGCGGGCGTGTTCCGGCTCGACCCGAACGACCGGAACTTCAACGCGCTCTACGAACTCTTCGAGGGCATCAATCGCGAACCGCTGATCGCGCAGAAATTCCTGCCCGACGTCAGCGCCGGCGACAAGCGCGTGATCCTGGTCGACGGCGTGCCGGTGGGGGCCATCAACCGCGTGCCCTCCGAGGGCGAGACGCGGTCCAACATGCATGTGGGCGGGCGCGCCGAGAAGGCCGAGCTTTCCGACCGCGACCGCGAGATCTGCGCGGCCATCGGACCGATGCTGCGCGAGAAGGGCCAGGTCTTCGTCGGGATCGACGTGATCGGGGGCTGGCTCACCGAGATCAACGTGACCTCGCCCACCGGCATCCAGGAACTGGAACGGTTCGACGGCACCAACGTGGCCGGCCGGATCTGGGAGGCGATCGAGTCCCGGCGCGGCGGCGCATGACCCTGCGCCTGAGGCTTCTCAACCTCTGGCTCCAGCGGGTCGAGAAGCCCTGGCTCGCGCGCGTGCCCGAACCCGCCGAGGCGCGCCGTTCCTTCGAACGGGCGGCACGGCTCCTGTTTCCCGACCCGCCCGGGGCGCTCTATCTTGAGGATCGCCTTGGCGCCATCCCGGCGCTCTGGGCCTCGGCGGGATGCGGGACCGGCGGGCCGGAGATCATCCTCTATTTCCACGGCGGCGGGTACGTGATGGGCTCGCCGCAGACCCACAAGGCCATGCTGGCGCAGCTTTCGCGGCTCACGGGCCGGGCGGCCTGCCTGCCGGACTACCGCAAGGCGCCCGAGACCCCCTTTCCCGCCGCCGTCGAGGATGCCCGGGCGGCCTGGGAGGCGCTGCTCGCGCGGGGCTACGACCCGGCACGGATCATGCTGGGCGGCGACAGCGCCGGCGGCGGGCTTGCGCTGGCGCTTCTCTGCATGCTCTGCCGGGCTGGCGGGGACCTGCCCGCGGGACTCTTCGCGCTGTCGCCCTGGACCGACCTGACGCTGTCGGGCGCCTCGCTCGACCGGAACGCCGAGATCGACCGCTTGCTGCCGGCCAACCGCGTGACGGAATTGCGCGACTACTATGTCGGCGCGGCCGATCCGTCCGATCCGCGGGCCTCCCCGCTCTTCGGCCGCTATCCGGGCTGTCCGCCGGTCTTCCTGCAGGCCGCGCGCACCGAGATCCTTCATGACGACGTGGCCCGCATGGCCGAGCGGCTGCGGGCCGAAGGCGCGCGGGTGACCTTCGACCTGTGGGAAGACCTGCCCCATGTCTGGCCGATCTTCCAGGGCACGCTGCCCGAGGCCGACGCCGCGCTGGCCCGGGTGGCGCGCTTCGTCGACGGGCGCCTCACGCCTGAGTGACGATGCGGTAGCCGATGGCTTCTGCGATATGGGGCGCGCGGATCGACCCGGCGCCGTCGAGATCGGCGACGGTGCGCGCGACGCGCAACACGCGGTGATAGCCGCGCGCCGACAGCCCGAACCGGTCCGCCGCCCTGGTCAGCAGCGCGCGTCCCTCGGCATCCGGGGTGGCGATCTCTTCCAGCGCGGCCCCCTCGGCATCGGCATTCACCCGCGTGCCCGGACGCCCGGCGAAACGGTCGGCCTGCAGGGCGCGCGCGGCGGCGACCCGCGCGGCGACATCGCCGGATCCGTCGCCCGCGGCCGGCATGTCCAGATCTTCCATCGACACGGGCGGCACCTCGATCCGCAGGTCGAAGCGATCCATCAGCGGCCCGGAGATCCGCCCGAGATAGTCCTCGCCGCATTGGGGCACGCGGGCGCAGGCGCGGGCGGGGTCGGGCAGGTAGCCGCACTTGCACGGGTTGGCCGCGGCGATCAGCAGGAACCGGCAGGGATAGCGGATATGGGCGTTGGCGCGGGCCACGACCACGTCGCCGGTCTCGATGGGCTGGCGCAGGGTTTCCAGCACGGCGCGCGGAAACTCGGGAAACTCGTCGAGGAACAGCACCCCGTTATGGGCGAGGCTGATCTCGCCGGGCTTCGCGCCCTTGCCGCCGCCCACGATCGCGGCCATCGAGGCGGTGTGATGCGGCGTCCGGTAGGGCCGCACGCGCGAGATCCCGCCCTCGTCCAGGAGCCCCGCGAGCGAGTGGATCATCGAGGTCTCCAGCGCCTCGGCGGCGCTGAGCGGCGGCAGCAGGCCCGGCAGCCGTGCGGCGAGCATCGACTTGCCCGATCCGGGCGTGCCGACCATCAGGAGGTGATGCCGTCCGGCGGCGGCGATCTCCAGCGCGCGCTTGGCCCGCTCCTGCCCCTTGACGTCGCGCAGGTCGCGCTCGGCCGGGGCGGCGTTCACCTCGCCGGGTTCCGCGGCGGGCAGGACGGCCCGGCCGGTGAAGTGGTTGACCGTCTCGAGAAGGCTCGCGGGCGCATGGACCGCGGCGGCGCCGACCCAGGCGGCCTCGGCGCCGCAGGCCTGGGGGCAGACCAGCTGGCAGCCGGCTTCGGCGGCGGCGAGTGCCGCCGGCAGCGCGCCGATCACCGGCACGAGCGAGCCGTCGAGCGAGAGCTCGCCCAGGGCCACGGTGCGCGCAACCTCGTCCTCGGGCAGCACGTCCAGCGCGGCCAGCAGCGCCAGCGCGATCGGCAGGTCGAAATGACTGCCCTCCTTGGGCAGGTCCGCGGGCGAGAGATTGACGGTGATGCGCTTCGACGGCAGCGCGATGGACATCGCCGTNAGCGCGGCGCGCACCCGCTCCTTGGCTTCCGATACCGCCTTGTCGGGCAGGCCGACAAGCGTGAAGGCCGGCAGGCCGGGGCTTACGGCGCACTGGATTTCGACGAGCCGGGCCTCGACCCCCTCGAAGGCCACGGTATAGGCCCGTGCGACCATGCTTCCTCCGTCGATCAGGTGGTTAACGGCTAGCGGAAAAGCGGTTAGCGAAGCGTTAAGATCAGGACGGTGACGAGGACGGGCGGCCCCGGCGCCACGGCATCCGGCGCCGATGCGCCGCGCCGGCGCGGCGCGGGCAGTTAACAAGAACGTGAACGGCCAGCCGGGAACGGTTTACGATTCTTTCGTGATCCGAAACGGTCCGTGGCGCGTAATCCCTGTGAACGACATTCGGAAGAGACGTTGCTAGCCGAGAGGGGATCACATGGCGCTCGACACGAATTCGGACCAGTCAATGTCCCGCATCGCCATGAAGGCGGAACTGCTGGACGCTGAAACGGAACTGCAGCTGGCCTATGCCTGGCGCGACCACCGGGACGAGGAGGCGCTGCACCGGCTGGTGACCGCCTACATGCGTCTCGCGATCTCCATGGCGGCGAAGTTCAAGCGCTACGGCGCGCCGATGAACGACCTGATCCAGGAAGCCGGTCTCGGGCTTATGAAAGCCGCCGACAAATTCGATCCGGATCGCGGCGTGCGCTTCTCCACCTACGCGGTGTGGTGGATCAAGGCGTCGATCCAGGACTACGTGATGCGCAACTGGTCGATGGTGCGCACCGGGTCGACCTCGAGCCAGAAGACGCTCTTCTTCAACATGCGCCGGGTGCAGGCGCGCCTCGAACGCGAGGCCTCGGCGCGCGGCGAGGACCTGGACGGCTACCAGCTGCGCCAGATGATCGCCACAGAGGTCGGCGTGCCGCTGCACGACGTCGAAATGATGGAAGGCCGGCTGTCCGGCTCCGACTTCTCGCTCAACGCCACCCAGTCGGCCGAGGACGAGGGCCGCGAATGGATGGACACCATCGAGGACGAGGGCAGCCAGGCCTCCGAGATGGTGGAACAGGACCACGACATGGCGCAGCTGCGCGAATGGCTGGTCGCGGCCATGGGCGTGCTGAACGAGCGCGAGCGCTACATCGTCAAGGAGCGCAAGCTGCGCGAGGAAGCCCGCACGCTCGAAAGCCTCGGCAACGAGCTCGGCCTGTCGAAAGAGCGTGTCCGCCAGCTCGAGGCGGCGGCGTTCGGCAAGATGCGCAAGAGCCTGCAGTCCCAGTCCGGCGAGGTGATGGCGCTGCTGGCCTGAAGGCGTTGCGAAACCCGCCTTCCCGTGCCTATCTCTGCGTATGATGACACGCCTCGCCATTTTCGTTCTGACCGTCTGCCTGGCCCCCGCCATCGCGGGGGCCATGCGCATGGAGCCTGCCGCGTTGGACACGCTGCCGCGGGCCGACGTGGTGATCCTGGGCGAGGTTCACGACAACCCCCGCCATCACGAGAACCAGGCCCGCGCGCTGGCTGCGCTCGAACCGGCGGCCGTCGTGTTCGAGATGCTGCGCCCCGAACAGGCGGCGCAGGTGACGCCCGGGAACCGCGCCGATCCCGTCGCCCTGGCCGAGGCGCTGGGCTGGGCGGAGTCCGGCTGGCCCGATTTCGCGATGTATCACCCGCTCTTCACCGCGGCCCCCGGGGCCGCCATCGTTGGCGGTGCGCTGCCGCGCGCGACCGTGCGCCGCGCCATGGACGAGGATCCGGCCGCGATCTTCGGTGACGGGGCGGCGGAGTATGGTCTCGCCGCCCCCTTGCCGGAAGCGGAACAGACGGCCCGCGAAGCCGACCAGATGGCCGCCCATTGCGATGCCCTGCCACCGGAGATGCTGCCGGGCATGGTCGCGGCGCAGCGCCTGCGCGACGCGGCGCTGGCACGCGCGGTGGTCGAGGCGGCGGAGATGCACGGCACCCCGGTCGCCCTTGTCACCGGCAATGGCCATGCCCATCTGCGCCGCGGCGTTCCCGCCGCGCTGCGCCGCGCGCGGCCCGGGCTGGAGGTGCTCAGCATCGGCCAGCTGGAGTCGGACCCGCTGCCGCCGGCGCCCTATGATCGCTGGCTCGTCACCGCGCCGGCGGACCGCGCCGACCCCTGCGCGGCCTTCCGCGGCGACTGAGCCGCGCTTGCGCGCGCGGCGGCGGGCGCGTAGAACCGAGCAAAGGCCGGAGGGGCGCCCATATGCTTGCAGGCAAACGCATTCTCCTGATCGTCGGCGGCGGTATCGCGGCGTTCAAGAGTCTCGAGCTGATCCGCCGTCTGCGCGAGCAGGGCGCGGCGGTTACGCCGGTGCTGACCCGCGCNGCGGAAGAGTTCGTGACCCCGCTCTCGGCTTCGGCCTTGGCCGCCGAGAAGGTCTATCGCGATCTCTTCGACCTGACCGATGAGGCCGAGATGGGCCACATCGAGCTCAGCCGCGCTGCCGACCTTGTCGTGGTGGCCCCCGCGACGGCCGACCTGATGGCGAAGATGGCGAACGGGCATGCCGACGACCTGGCCTCGACCCTGCTGATGGCGACCGACACGCCGGTCATGATCGCGCCCGCGATGAACGTGCGCATGTGGGAGCATCCCGCCACCCGGCGCAATGCCGCGCGACTGGCAGCGGACGGCGTCGCCCTTGTCGGTCCGGCAGAGGGTGACATGGCCTGCGGCGAATACGGGCCGGGCCGCATGGCCGAGGTGCCCGAGATCGTCGAGGCGGTGGCCGCGGCCCTGGCCAGCGGCCCGTTGACGCGCCGCAAGGTCGTCGTGACGTCGGGGCCGACGCACGAACCCATCGACCCGGTGCGCTACATCGCCAACCGGTCCTCGGGCGCGCAGGGCACGGCCATCGCGCGGGCGCTGGCGGCGCTGGGGGCCGAGGTCGTCTTCGTCACCGGTCCGGCGGACGTCCCGCCGCCGGCGGGTGTCACCGTGAAACGGGTCGAGACCGCGCGCGAGATGCTCGCCGCGGTCGAGGCCGCGCTGCCGGCCGATGCCGCCGTCTTCGCCGCCGCGGTGGCCGACTGGCACGTGGCCGGGGCGACGGGGTCGAAGATCAAGAAGAAACCGGGCGCAGCCGCCCCGGCGCTGGAACTGGTCGAGAATCCCGACATCCTCGCCACGGTCGCCGGGATGACACGCGGCCGGCCGCCGCTGGTCGTGGGTTTCGCCGCCGAGACCGACGACGTCACGGCCAATGCCCGGGCCAAGAGAACGCGCAAGGGCTGCGACTGGATCCTCGCCAACGACGTCTCGCCCGGGACCGGGATCATGGGCGGCGACGAGAACGCGGTGACCCTGATCACCGAGGCGGGCGCCGAAAGCTGGCCGCGCCTTTCCAAGACCGAGGTGGCCGCGCGCCTGGCCCACCGGATCGCCGAGGCGCTGGCCGGATGACGCCGGCGCTACGTTTCACCCGCGAACCGGATTCCGACTGGTCGCTGCCGCTGCCCGCCTACGAGACGCCGGGCGCCGCGGGGGCGGATCTGCGTGCCAACCTGGCGGACGCGGACCGTGCCGCCGGCGTGACGCTGGCGCCCGGCGCCCGCGCGCTGGTGCCGACGGGGCTGCGGGTCGAGATCCCGCCCGGCTACGAGATGCAGGTCCGGCCACGCTCGGGCCTCGCGCTGAAGCACGGCATCACGCTGGCCAACACGCCGGGCACGATCGACAGCGACTATCGCGGGCCGCTGGGCGTGATCCTGATCAACCTGGGGGAGGCGCCATACAAGGTCCATCACGGCGACCGGATCGCGCAGATGGTCGTGGCGCCCGTCGTGCAGGCGCGCGTCGAACTGGCCGAGACCCTGGGCGAGACGTCGCGGGGGACCGGCGGGTTCGGATCGACGGGGCGCGGCTGATGCTCTGGGTTCTTGCGCTGATCGGCGGGCTGTTGCTGCTCGGCCGGATCATGAAGGTGCCCGCCGGGCCGCAAGCGGTGATGATCGGCGTGATCCTGGGCGGCGTGATCCTGGTGCAGATCCTCTTGCCGGCGGGGCATCCCTTGCGCAGCGCGACGGGCGGTTCGCTCGTCAACTGGCTGATCGTGCTGGGGCTTGGTGCCGGGGTGCTGGCCTATGGCCAGGGGCTGCGCTGGCTGCGCGGGCGCGCCGCCCCCCCGGTGCCCGAGACCCGGCAGGGCCCGTTTTCGGAGGAGGAACTCGAACGCTACGCCCGGCACATCGTGCTGCGCGAGGTGGGCGGGCCCGGGCAGAAGAAACTCAGGGACGCGCGCGTGCTGGTCGTCGGCGCGGGGGGGCTCGGCTCACCGGCGCTGCTCTATCTCGCGGCCGCGGGGGTCGGGACGATCGGCGTGGTGGACGATGACGAGGTCAGCCTGTCGAACCTGCAGCGCCAGGTGATCCACACGGATGCGCGCCAAGGCATGCCCAAGGTGTTCTCGGCCGAGGCGGCGATCGCCGCGCTCAACCCGCATGTGACCGTGCGGCCCTATCGCCGCCGGCTCGACGCGGAAACCGCCGCGGCGCTTTTCGCGGACTACGACCTGGTGCTCGACGGCTCGGACAATTTCGACACGCGCTACCTGGTGAACCGTGCGGCCGTGGCGACCGAAACGCCGCTGATCGCGGCGGCCATCACCCAGTGGGAGGGCCAGATCAGCCTCTATGACCCCGCGCGGGGGGCGCCATGCTACGCCTGCGTCTTTCCCGAGGCCCCGGCCGAGGGGCTCGCGCCGTCCTGCGCCGAGGCCGGCGTGATCGGGGCGCTGCCCGGCGTCGTGGGGTCCATGATGGCGGTGGAGGCGGTGAAGGACGTGGCCGGCGCGGGCCAGTCGCTGCGCGGGCGGCTGATGTTCTACGACGCGCTCTGGGGGGAGAACCGCGTGATGACGGTCAGCCGCCGCGCCGGCTGCCCGGTCTGCGGCGCGCCCGCCGAAAGCTGACGGGCGCGCCCCGACTCAGAGCATGCTTGGCACGACCTGGTCGGGCGGGCGGTGCCCGTCCGCGAAGGTCTTGATGTTGATGATGACCTTCTCGCCCATTTCCATGCGCCCCTCATGCGTGGCCGAGCCCATATGCGGCAGCAGCATCACGTTATCGAGCCCGCGCAGCCGCGGATTGACCTCGGTGCCGCGCTCGAACACGTCCAGCCCGGCGCCCGCGATCTCGCCCGCGCGCAGCATCCGCGTCAGCGCGTTCTCGTCGACCACCTCGCCGCGCGAGGTGTTCACGATCACCGCCTCGGGCTTCATCAGCTTCAGGCGGCGGGCGTTCATCAGGTGAAAGGTGGACGGCGTGTGCGGGCAGTTGATCGACAGGATGTCCATCCGGCTGACCATCTGGTCGAGGCTTTCCCAGTAGGTCGCCTCGAGTTCGTCCTCGATCGTCTCGTGGACCCGCCGGCGGTTGTGGTAGTGGATCTGCATGCCGAAGGCGCGGGCGCGGCGTGCGACCGCCGTGCCGATCCGCCCCATGCCCAGGATGCCCAGCCGCTTGCCGCCGACCCGGTGGCCCAGCAGGGCGTTGGGCGACCAGCCCGCCCATTCGCCCGACTGCATGATGGTGGATCCCTCGCGGAAACGCCGCATCACCGTCAGGATCAGCGCGATGGTCATGTCCGCCGTATCCTCGGTCAGGACGCCCGGGGTGTTGGAGACGAGGATCCCGCGCTGCCGCGCCGTCGCCACGTCGATATGGTCGAAACCGGCGCCGTAATTGGCGATCAGCTTCAGCTTTTCCCCGGCCTGCGCCAGCAGCCCAGCGTCGATTTCGTCGGTGATGGTCGGCACGAGCACGTCCGCGCGCTGCATGGCGGCGGTCAGCTCGGACCGGTCCATCTTTGCGTCGGTCTCGCGCAGCTCGACGTTGAAGAGCTCCTTCATCCGGGTCTCGACCGGCTCCGGCAACCGTCGCGTGACGACAACACTCAGTTTCTGGGCAGGCATGTCCCTCCATCCTGTGCTGGAATTCCTCGGGGCATAGTGACAAACTCCGCGCCGCGGGGGCAAGGCGAAAGCGGGCGAAAGATCCCCGGAGGCAGCGATAAATGAAAACGGGCAGGCGCAGGGCATGACCGGTCGGGTGATGGGGGCGTTTGCCCTGGCCATTCTCTTTGTTTTTCAATCTTTTGCGGCCGGCCTGGCCGACGGGCGCGGCCCGGTGACGAATCTGCCGCTGCCGCGGTTCGTGTCGATGAAGGCCAGCGAGGGCAACGTGCGCCGCGGCCCGAGCCTGACCCATCGCGTCGACTGGGTCTTCAAGCGCGAGAACATGCCGCTCCAGATCACGGCCGAGTTCGGCCACTGGCGGCGCGTCCGCGACCGCGAGGGCGCCGGCGGCTGGATGCATTACGCGCTGCTCTCGGGGGTGCGCACCGTCATCGTGCAAGAGGAGATGCTGGCGCTCAGGCTCAAGCCGATGCCGGGCGCGACGGTCGTCGCGCGGGCCGAGGAAGGCGTGATCGCCCGGCTTGGCGCCTGCCGTGCCGACTGGTGCGAGATCACCGCCGGCGGCTACGATGGCTGGGTGCCCAAGAGCACGATCTGGGGGGTGGATCCCGACGAGATCCGCGAGTAGCCCCGACCGCGCGCCGGCGCTAGGATCGGCGCGGGCGAAGGACGGAACGGCATGGCGGGCCAGGGCGACGACAGGCTGAACATTCTCGCGGGCGGGGCCTCGGTCACCGTGGCCGCGGTGCTGGCCGCGCTGAAATTCTGGGCCCTGCTGGAAACCGGGGCGCTTTCCATCGCGGCGAGCCTGGCCGACAACCTGCTCGACCTGATGGTCTCGCTCGGGGGGCTGGCCGCGCTGGTCTACGCGGCGCGCCCGCCCGACGAGGACCACGCCTTCGGCCATTCCTCCGCCGAGGATCTCGCCGCGCTGGGCCAGAGCACCTTCATCACCGTGTCCGCGCTTGCCATCGGCGGCGCCGCGGCCTTGCGGCTGATGTCCGGCGATATCCGCCCGCTCGAGGCCGAGGGCTGGGGCATGGCGGTCATGGGGATCTCGATCCTGCTGACCACGGGTCTCGTGATCGGGCAGCGCCGGGTGGCGCGGCGGACCCGGTCGCGCGTGGTCGCGGCGGATGCGCTCCACTATCTCAGCGACCTGCTGCCCAATATCGGCGCGATCGTCTCGCTTTACGTCGCGGCGCGCTGGGGCGTCTACAGCCTGGACAGCATCGTGGCGCTGATCGCGGCCGTGATCCTGCTCTTCGGCGGTGCCCGCATCGGCAAGGGGGCTTTCGACGCCCTGATGGACAGGCGCGCCGATCCCGCGCTGATCGCCGGGATCGAGCGGATCGCGCGCGCCCATCCGGGGGTGCATGGCTTTCACGACCTCAAGACCCGCACGGCGGGCGCGCGGGTCTTCGTGAACCTGCATATCGAGCTTGACGGGGCCCAGACGCTGGAAGAGGCCCATGCCATCGGTGCGGCGCTGCGGCGCAAGATCCTGGCGGCCTATCCCGAGACCGACGTCATCATCCACAAGGACCCCGTCCGTGACCGTCGGGCGGCTACGCCACTCGGTCCAGGCCGCGACCCCTGAGCAGCGCCTCGACCCCCGGCATCCGGCCCCGGAACGCGGTATAGAGCGCGTCCGCCTCGTCGGTGCCGCCGGCCGACAGGATGTGGCGTTCCAGCTTTTCGGCCGTGGTCTGGTCGAACACGTCGCCGGCTTCCTCGAAGGCGGCGAAGGCGTCGGCGTCCATCATCTCGGACCACATGTAGCTGTAGTAGCCGCTGGAATAGCCGTCGCCGGCGAAGACATGTGCGAAATGCGGCGTGGCGTGGCGCATCCCGATGGCCCGCGGCATGCCGATCTCGGCCAGGACGTCCTGCTGTCGGGCCACCGGATCGGCGGGGGCCGGGCCGTCGTGGAAGGCCAGGTCCACCAGCGCGCTCGCCGTGTATTCAACGGTGGCGAAGCCCTGGTCGAAGTTCCGCGCGGCGAGCAGCCGGTCGAGCGTGTCCTGCGGGATCGGTGCGCCGGTCTCGGCGTGGGTGGCGTAGCGGCGCAGGATCTCGGGCACCTCGAGCCAGTGCTCGAAGAGCTGGCTCGGCAGTTCGACGAAATCACGCGCGACCCGCGTGCCCGAGAGAGAGCCGTAGGTCACGTCCGAGAGCAACACGTGCAGCGCGTGGCCGAATTCGTGGAACAGCGTCTGCGCGTCGTCGAAGGACAGCAGCGCCGGCTGGCCCCCGGGGGGCTTGGCGAAATTGCAGACATTGACCGCGACCGGGCGCACCTCGCCGTCGAGCTTGCGCTGCCCGCGGAAGGAGGAACACCACGCCCCCGAGCGTTTCGAGGCGCGGGCGAAATGATCGGCGATGAAAATGCCCATGTGGCGGTCGCCCTTGCGAACCTCCCAGGCGCGGGCGTCGGGGTGATAGAGCGGCACGTCCACCGGGCGGAAGCTGAGACCGAACAGCCGCCCGGCCACGTCGAAGGCGGCCTCGATCATGCGGTCGAGCTGGAAATACGGTTTCAGCGCCGCCTCGTCGAGCGCGTGCTCTGCCATGCGGCGTTTCTCTGCGTAGTACCGCCAGTCCCAGGGTTCCAGCGCGCCGTTGATCCCGTCGGCCTGCATCAGCGCGGTCAGGGCGCGGGCGTCGGCCTCGGCCCGGGCGCGGGCCGGCGTCCAGACCTGCATCAGCAACCTGCGCACGGCGTCCGGCGTCTTGGCCATCTCGGTTTCCAGCTTCCATGCCGCGAAGCTGTCATAGCCCAGCAGCCGCGCGCGTTCCGCGCGCAGCGCCAGCACCTCGGCCGCAATCGCCCGGTTGTCCGTCTCGCCGCCATTGGCCCCGCGCGCCGCCCAGGCCCGCCAGGCGGCCGCGCGCAGGTCGCGGCGCGGCGAGAACTGCAGGAAGGGCACGATCAGCGACCGTGACAAGGTGATCGCCGGGCCGTCGAGCCCGCGTTCCGCGCCGGCGGCGCGGGCGGCGTCGACCACGAAGCCCGGCAACCCCTCGAGATCGGCCTCGGACAATTCCATGGACCAGTCGGCCTCGTCGGCCAGCAGGTTCTGGGTGAAGGTCGTGCCCAGCACCGCGAGGCGTTCCTTGACCGCACGCAGCCGGTCGCGGGCGTCTCCTTCGAGCCCGGCGCCCGCGCGGCGGAACATGCGCCGGGTCAATTCCAGAAGCCGCAGCTGTTCGTCCGTCAGCCCGGCGGCGTCGCGCGTTGCCCAGACGCTCTCGACCCGGGCATAGAGCCGGGCGTTCATCGCCACGTCCGAGGCATAGGCCGACAGCCTGGGCGCCAGGTCGCGCTGCAGCGCCTGTCGCGCCGGGTTGCTGTCCGCGCCGGCCAGGTTGAAGAAGACCCCGGCCACCCGGTCGAGGGTGCGGTCGGTGCGCTCCAGCGCCTCGATGGTGTTGGCGAAGTCGGGCGGCGCGGGATCGGCCGCGATGGCGTCCACGGCGGCGCGGGCCTCGGCGAGCGCGGCATCGAAGGCGGGCGCGAAATCCGCGTCCGAGATGCGGTCGAAGGGCGGCAGGTCGAACGGCGTGTCCCAGTCGTCCAGCAGCGGGTTTGTCATCGGCGGATCCTCCTGTGAGGCCAAGCTATGCCGCGCGCGGGGCAAGTTCCAGAGCATGGCGGGCCTCGCGTGTCGGTTTCGGCAGGGATTCCGTCGATACGCTTATCTTCCGGGTTTCGTGGGACGATAAACACGGGTCAGGAACACTGCATCGCGGAGCGACCCAATGAAAACCCACGTCAAAGCGCTCGTCGTCGGCGGTGGCGCCCTCGGCGCCTCCATCGCCTATCACCTGGCCAAGGCAGGCTGGTCCGACGTCGTCCTGCTGGAGCGGGACGAGCTGACGTCCGGCTCGACCTGGCACGCGGCGGGTCTGCTGCCGCTCTTCAACATGAGCTACGCGGTCAGCCACATCCACGACTACTCGGTGGATTTCTACAAGTCGCTCGAGGCGGAAACGGGCCTCAATGCCGGTTTCTACGTGGTCGGCAACCTGCGCATGGCCCAGACGCAGGAGCGGATGGACGAGTACATGCTCTACGCCTCGACGGCCGAAACCGTCGGGATCGAGTACGAGTGGATGACGCCCGCCCAGATCAAGGAGCGCTGGCCGCTGGTCCACACCGAGGACCTGAAGGGCGCGATTTACCACCCCGGCGACGGCTACATCAACCCGGCCGACGTCACCCAGGCCATGGCCAAGGGCGCGCGCCAGCGCGGTGTCGAGGTCGTCCGCAAGATGCAGGTGGACGGCTACCGGTGGACCGGCAGCGAATGGATCGTGACCTGCACCAAGATGGTCGAGAAGGGCGGCAACCTCGTGCCGACCGAAGAGCAGGTGGAGATTCACGCCGAGCACGTCGTCACCGCGACCGGCAACCACGCCCAGCGCACCGCGCGCCAGCTCGGCATCAAGATGCCGGCGATCCCGGTGGAACACCAGTACATCGTGACCGAGCCGGACCCGGNGCTGGTCGCGTACCGCAAGGCCGGCAATCCCGAGCACCCGGTGCTGCGCGACGCCGACGCCAAGTGGTACGTGCGCGAGGAACGCGGCGGCTGGATCCTCGGCCCCTATGAATGGAACGCGCCGGCGCGGTTCGAATACGGCGTGCCCGACAGCTTCCGCGCCGATCTCTTCCCGCTGGACCTCGAGCGGATCGAGGAAGAGTACATGTCGATGATCCACCGGATCCCGTCCTCGGAAACCGTGGGGCTCAAGGACGACTACAACGGCCCGATCTGCTACACGCCGGACGGCAACCCGCTGGTCGGCCCCGCCCCGGGGCTGCGCAACATGTGGCTGGCCGAGGGCTTTTCCTTCGGGATCACCGCCGCGGGCGGCACCGGCTACTACCTCGCGCAGATGATGGTCGAGGGCGAGGCCGAGATCGACATGGCGTCGCTCGACCCCAAGCGTTACGGCGATTGGGTGACAACGGAATACGCCGCCCGTAAGAACGAGGAAGCCTATTCCCACGTCTACATCCTGCACCATCCCGACGAGGAGCGCGAAGCCTGCCGGCCGCTGCGCACCGCGCCGGTCTACGACCGCCAGAAGGCGCTGGGCGCGCAGTTCGGCGTTGTGAACGGATGGGAGCGGCCCAACTACTATGGCCCGCTGGACGCGCCGGAGGGGTTCGACCACGACGCGCGCAGCTTCCGCCGGGGCGGATGGTGGGCGTATGCCAAGGCCGAGGCCGACGCCGTGCGGAACGGCGCTGGGCTCTTCGATGCCACCGCCTTCACCAAGCATGTCGTGCGCGGGCCGGGTGCGACGGCGTTCCTCGACTGGTTCACCTGCAACAAGCTGCCGAAGGTCGGCCGCATCAACCTGACCTACGCGCTGACGGATGCCGGCACGACGCGGACCGAATACACCATCGTGCGCCGGGGCGAGGACGACTATTACCTCGTCTCCGCCGGGGCGTGGACGGCCTATGACGGCGATTATCTCCGCAAGGCCGCCGAGGACAAGCGCGAGGCGTTCGGCTATGTCGAAATCCACGACGCGACCACCCAGTGGGGCGTCTTCGCCATCGCCGGTCCGAAATCCCGTGACGTGCTCAAGGAGATCGTCAAGGACGCCGATCCGGACTCGGTGCTCGGCAACAAGCGTTTCCCCTGGCTGTCGATGCGCGAGATCGAGCTTGGCATGTGCCCGGTCATGGCCGTCCGCGTCGCCTACACGGGCGAGCTGGGCTGGGAGCTGCACCACCCGATCGAGATGTCGAGCTACCTCTGGGACCAGCTGATGGCCGCGGGCGAGAAGCATGGGCTCAAGCTTTGCGGGGCGCGGGCGCAGAACTGGCTGCGCCAGGAGAAGAGCTACCGCGCCTTCGGCCACGAACTCGGCCGTGACGCCACGCCGCTCGAAGCCGGGCTCGACCGTTTCGTCGACCTGTCGAAGGACTTCCGCGGCAAGGCGGCGATGCAGGCGCTCGGCATCCGCTCCAGATGCGTGACCGTCCTGATCGACGGCCCGGAAGACGCCGATCCCTGGGGGCGCGAGGCGCTCTATGACGGCGACACCAAGGTCGGGCGGCTGACCTCGGGCGGCTATTCGGTCGCCTTCGGCAAGCAGATCGGCATGGGCTACGTCACCCCCGACCTGGCCGAGCCCGGCACCAGGCTGAAAGTCCGGATGTTCAACCAGCTTTGGGATGCCGAGGTGACCGAGGACAGCCCCTACGACCCGAAGAACGAGGTCATCCGCAAGGACGGCTGACCCCTGGCGCGAAAAAAGACCCCGGCGGCCGCGGCCCCGGGGTCTTCGGCGTTCAGCGGGCGGCGGTCACTCTGCCGCCCTGGCCTCGGAACTGCCGCAAAGCTGGTCCCAGGCGTCGAGCGCCTTGGCGGCGTACATCAGCGACGGCCCGCCGCCCATCTGCACGCACATGGACAGCACGTCGGCCACCTCCTCGCGCGTGGCGCCGGCCTTGGCGAGCGCCTCGACATGGAAGCCGATGCAGCTCTCGCAGCGGTCGGCGACCGCGATGCCGAGGGCCACGAATTCCTTGGTCTTCACGTCCAGCGCGCCGGTTTCCTTCACCGCCTTGCCCAGGGCGCCGAAGGCCTTGGTGGTTTCGGGAATCGTGCGGTTCAGCACGCGCACCTGATCCTTGGTGGCGTTCATGTAGTCGGTCCAGTCCATACCCGGTCTCCTCGTCATCATGTGTCGCGGCGCGTGTGACACGCAGGCCCGGCCCGGGCCTTGATCAATGTCAAAGGCCCGGGAAAAACGGCGCTCAGGTGCCGCGTGTCGTGCGGCAGGCGTCAAGCTTGCGCGCCGCGCCCAGGGTCTCTTCGGCCAGCTTCGGCGCCAGGGCATGCAGCGCATCGTACTGGGTCAGGTAAACCTCGCCGGTCAGCTCGTCGAGGAAATGGGACCGGGCCAGCCGATCCATGACCGGTCCCTTCACTTCGGAGAGATGCAGCGTCACGTCGGCGTCCCTGAGACGCGCATTGATCGCCTCGAGGCTTTCGAGCGCGGAGGCGTCGACATGGTTCACCGCCGGGCACATCAGCACCACGTGGCGGATGCGCGGCTCGCTGGCGACGGCGTCGGCGACGAGATCCTCGAGAAACCGCGCGTTCGGGAAATAGAGGCTTTCATCCACCCTGACAGAGAACACCTCGGGCAGCGTGACCACGTCATGTCGGTCGATGTTGCGGAAATGCTCGGTCCCGGGAACCTGCCCGACGACCGCCACATGGGGCTTCGACGTGCGGTAGAGATGCAGGCCGATGGAAAGGCCGACGCCCGCGATGATGCCCATCTCCACGCCGAAGGCCAGCGTCACGAGGATCGTCGCGGCCATCGCGGCGAAATCCATCCGCGAATAGTCCCAGGTCCGTTTCAGCGCCGGAAGATCGATCAGCGAAAGCACGGCCACGATGATCGTGGCGGCCAGCGTGGCCTTGGGCAGGAAGAAGAGCAGCGGCGTCAGGAACATCGTCGCCAGCGCGATGCCGGCCGCGGTGTAGGCGCCGGCGGCCGGAGTCCGGGCGCCGGCGTCGAAATTCACCACCGACCGCGAGAAGCCCCCGGTCACCGGGAAGCCGCCCGAGACCGCCGAGCCGAGGTTCGAGGCGCCGAGCGCGACGAGTTCCTGGTCGGGATCGACGCGCTGGCGGCGCTTGGCGGCGAGTGTCTGCGCGACCGAGATCGTCTCGACATAGCCCACGATCGAGATCAGCAGCGCGGGCACGGCGATCTGGGCCCAGAGCTGGACGTCGAAGCTGGGCACGGTGAGGCCGGGCAGGCCCTGCGGTACCGCGCCCACCACGGCGACGCCGGACTCGTCCAGCGCCAGCGCCCAGGTGGCCAGCGTCGTCGCGGCGACGGCGAAGACCGGGCCGGTGCGGGTCAGGACGCCCGCCAGCTTGCCCGTGATGCCCAGGCGGTTCAAAAGCGGTTTCAGCCGGCTGCGCGACCAGAACAGGAAACCGGTGGCAAAGACCCCGATCGCCAGGGTCGGCAGGTTGATGTCGTCCAGATGCGCGAAGAGCGTCGCGAGGATATCGACCAGCGTGTGGCCATGGGCCTCCACCCCGAGGATATGGCGCAGCTGGCTCGCCGCGATGATCAGCCCAGAGGCGGTGATGAACCCCGAGATCACCGGGTGGCTCAGGAAATTGGCCAGGAACCCCAGCCGAAGGAACCCCATCGCCGTCAGCATAAGCCCTGAAAGGAAGGCCATCAGGATCGCGGCGGTGTAATATTCCGGCGTGCCCTGCGCGGCCAGCTGGCCCGCCGCCGCCGCCGTCATCAGCGAGGCCACGGCCACCGGGCCCACCGCCAGCGCGCGCGACGTGCCGAAGACCGCGTAGATCACCAGCGGCGCGATCGAGGCGTAGAGCCCCACCTCGGCCGGCAGCCCCGCCAGCAGCGCGTAGGCCAGCGACTGCGGGATCAGCATGATCGTGACGATCACCGCCGCGATCAGGTCGTCGGTCAGGGTGTCGCGGTCATAGGCGGCGCCCCATTCGAGGATAGGAAAGTATTTCCTCAGCATGTGGTCCACGCTCCTGAAAAAGGCCGGGGCGGCCGTTTCGCGTTCGGGCCGCCCCGTCAGGTGTCCGGCCCTGGGGACCGGCGGGGAGAAAACTCTGCGCGGGCCGTGGCGTCGGCCCGCACGGCTGGATCATTCGGCGGCCGCGACCGGCTTGAAGGTCACGTCGGGCTCGGCCAGCCATTCGCGGCCCTTGAACATGCCCTGCCAGTACATCGGCGGCAGCAGCCGTTCCTTGAGGAACCAGGCGGCGCGGGTCGGCTTGGTGCCGTCGATCACCCAGCTGGGGAAGCTCGGCTGCAGCTTGCCGCCATAGCCGAACTCGGCCAGGACGATCTTGCCGCGCTCCACCGTCAGCGGGCAGGAGCCGTAACCGTCATACTGCGCGACCGGGGTCTTGCCGTCGAGCACGTTCAGCACGTTGACCGCGACCACGGGGGCCTGCTTGCGCACGGCCGCGGCGGTCTTGGCGTTCGGCGTCGAGGCGCCGTCGCCCAGCCCCCAGACGTTGTCGAAACGCCTGTGACGGAGCGTCGCCTGGTCGACGTCGATCCAGCCCGCCGCGTCGGCGAGCGGCGAGGCCTTGATGAAGTCGAGCCCGGTCTGCGGCGGGGTGACATGGAGCATGTCGAACGTCTTTTCGACGGTCCGCGTCTCGCCGTTCGCGGTCACCTCGAAGGTCGCCTTGCGCGCCGGCCCGTCGACCGCCACGAGATTGTGGTGGAAGGACAGCGTGGCGTCGTATTTCTCGATGTATTCCATCAGGGCGGGCACGTAGTCCGGCACGCCGAAGAGCACGCCGCCGGCATTGGCGAACTCTATGTCGATGGTGTTCAGCACGCCGTGGCGGTGCCAGTAATCGGCCGAGAGATACATGGCCTTCTGCGGCGCGCCGGCGCATTTGATCGGCATCGGCGGCTGGGTGAAGATCGCCTTGCCGCCCTTGAGCGACTGCACCAGCTCCCAGGTATAGGGGGCGGTGCTGTAACTGTAGTTCGAGGTGACGCCGTTCTTGCCGAGCGTCTCGCACAGCCCTTTCACCGCGCTCCAGTCGAGCTTGAGCCCCGGGGCCAGGATCAGCTGCTCGTAAGACACCTTCTGGCCGTTCTCGAGCACCACCAGGTTCTCGTCGGGGCGGAAGCCGGCCGCGGCCTGGCGGATCAGGGCGACACCCTCTGGCAGGACCTCCTGCAGCCTGCGCCGCGTCTGGCCGCGGTCGAAGACCCCGCCGCCCACCAGCGTCCAGCCGGGCTGGTAGTAGTGATCCTCGCGCGGCTCGATCAGCGCCACGTCGAGCCGCGGGGCCCGTTTCAGCAGCGAGCCGATGGCGGCCAGCCCGCCGGCGCCGCCGCCGAGCACGACCACCTTGTGATGGATCGTCGCGGCCTTCTCGACGTCGCCCTCGAAGGCCGCCGCAAGGCGCGGGCGCAGGGCGGAGAGATCATAGCCCGCGCGGCCCGTCGCGGCGAGGATCGCGTCCGGCGACAGCAGCGGCGCCTTCGACAGCGCCCAGAGCGTCGAGGACCGGTTGCCGGTGCGGCAATAGCCCAGGATCGGCCCCTTGGCGGTGGCCAGGATGTCGTCGAACGCGGTCATCAGGTCCGCCGTGATCGAGCCCGGCTTGATCGGCAGGAACCGGAAATCGGCCCCGGCCCGGCGCGCGGCCTCGGCCATCTCGGCGGCCGTCGGCTGGTCGTCGCCTTCGTGATCGGGGCGGTTGCAGACGATCGTCTTGTAGCCGGCATCGACCGCGCGTTGCACGTCCTCGGGGCGCAGCTGCGGCGAGGCCGCGAAATGGGGGGAGATGGGTTTGATTTCCATTGGGCGTTCCTCCGCGGGGAAAACGGGGCCGCGCCGGGGCGGCGCGGCCGCAGGGTCTGGATCAGAGCCCGTTCACCGGGACCTTGAGATAGGTGTTGCCGTCGTCTTCCGCCGGCGGCATCTGGCCGGCGCGCATGTTGACCTGCAGCGACGGGATGATCAGCCGGGGCATCTTGAGCGTCGCATCGCGCTCGGTCCGCATCTTGACGAAGGCATCCTTGTCGGCATCGCCACCCACGTGGATGTTGCGGGCCTTCTCCTCGGCGACCGTGGTCTCCCAGGCATAGTCGTCGCGCCCCGGGGCCTTGTAGTCGTGGCCGACGAAGATCCGGGTGTCGTCGGGCAGGGCGAGGATCTTCTGGATCGAGCCATAGAGCGTCTCGGCCGAACCGCCGGGGAAGTCGCAGCGCGCGGTGCCGAAATCGGGCATGAAGAGCGTGTCGCCCACGAAGGCAGCATCGCCGATCACGTAGGTCAGGCAGGCCGGCGTGTGGCCGGGCGTGTGCAGCACGCGGGCCTCGAGCGCGCCGATCCGGAAGCTGTCGCCCTCGACGAAGAGCCTGTCGAACTGGCTGCCGTCGCGCTGGAACTCGGTGCCCTCGTTGAAGACCTTCCCGAAGGTGTCCTGCACGACCATGATCCGGTCGCCGATGCCGATCTTGCCGCCCACTTCCTGCTGGATGTAGGGCGCGGCGGACAGGTGGTCGGCATGGACATGGGTCTCGAGGATCCATTCGACCCTGAGGCCCTGGTCGGTCACGTAGCGGATGATCGCGTCGGCCGAGCGCGTGTCGGTCCGCCCCGACGCATAGTCGAAATCCAGCACCGAATCGACGATGGCGCAGGCATCGCTGGCGGGATCCTTGACCACGAAAGAGGCGGTGAAGGTGGCTTCGTCGAAGAAGGCTTTGACGTCGGGTTTCATGCGGTCCTCCGAATCTCTCTGCATGCGCCGGTATATAAGGATACAGCGTTAGATTACAATGTTTGAATATATCAATTGGACCGCCTCGGCCGCGGCGCGCTGACGCGGGGGGGCGCTACGCGGTCCGGGGCATCAGCCGGTCCACCAGGCCCGGCAGCGCCGCGAAGCTGTCGAAGCGCGCGTCATGGGGCAGGGCGTCCACCGGGGTCTTCCGGTAGCCCTCGGTGTAAAGCGCGAAGGGCAGCCCGGCGCGCGCCGCCGTCTCNGCGTCGACCTCGCTGTCGCCCACATAGACCGCGGGTATGGCGCCCAGTTCGCCGACCGCCTGCAGCAGGNGCGCCGGATCCGGTTTGCGTACGGGCAGGCTGTCGCCGCCGACCACCGCCTCGAAGACCGGCGCAAGCCCGAGATGCGCCAGCACCGCCCGCGCCGGGCCGGCGGGCTTGTTGGTGCATATCGCCAGCCGGTGCCCGGCCGCCTGCAGCGCGGCGAGTGCCCCGCCCACCCCGGGATAGACCCGGGTCAGGTGAACCGCCGACTCGTAGCGCGCGAGGAACCCGTCCAAGAGCCGCGCATGCGCCGCCGGCTCCGGGTCGCGCCCGGCCGCCGCCATCATGCGCGCGACGAAGACGCCTGCGCCGTTGCCGATGAAGCGGCGCGTCTCTTCCGCCGTGATCGGGGGCAGGCCCTCGGCGGCCAGCACGGCGTTGGCGGCCTGCTGGATGTCCGGCGCCGAGTCGATCAGCGTCCCGTCGAGATCGAAGACGACCGCACCGCGCCCGGGGGACAGGCCGGTCACGCTGGCCGCCTCAGGCCATCTGCCCGGTCGCGGCCTCGGCCGCGGCGCGGATCGCGCGGATGTTCTCGCCATAGGGCGCGGGGTCCGCGACCGACCCGCCCCGGAACACGGCCGATCCCGCGACCAGCACGTCCGCGCCCGCCGCGGCGACCAGCGGTGCCGTCTCGGGCGTCACGCCGCCGTCGATCTCGATATGCACGGGGCGGTCGCCGATCATGGCGCGAAGCCGTTTCACCTTGTCGATCTGGGAATGGATGAACTTCTGCCCGCCGAAGCCCGGGTTGACCGTCATCACGCAGACCAGGTCCACCATGTCGAGCAGGTAGTCCACGTCCTCGATCCCGGTCCCGGGATTGATGGCGAGACCCGCCTTCGCCCCGCTCGCGCGGATCGCCTGCAGCGTGCGGTGGGTGTGCGCCCCGGCCTCGAGATGGGCGGTGATGATGTCGGCGCCGGCCTCGGCGAAGGCCGCGATATAGGGATCCACCGGCGCGATCATCAGGTGCACGTCCATCACCGTCTTCACATGGGGCCGGATCGCCTTCACCAGGGGCGGGCCGAAGGTGAGGTTGGGCACGAAATGCCCGTCCATCACGTCGACATGCACCCAGTCGCAGCCCTGGGCCTCGATCGCCGCGCATTCGCGGCCGAAATCCGCGAAATCCGCGGACAGGATCGAGGGGGCGATCTTGATCGATCGGTCGAAGCTCATGGCGCGCTCTCCTTCTGGGCCGGCTCGGCCCATCGCATAGCGCGGTCCGTGCCCTGGCGTCCAGAACCCTTCATCGTTCCGGAAATATCCTCGGGGGGTCCGGGGGGCAGACGGCCCCCCGGCGCCCGACGGGGGCGCTCAGCCCAGGACCGACGCCACCGCGGTCCGGGTCTTGTCGACGATGATGTCGGCCTCGGCCGCGCTCAGGCAGAGCGGGGGGGCGAAGCCGAGGATGTCGCCCTGCGGCATGGCGCGGCCGATCACCCCCTCGCGCACCAGCGCGCCGGCGACCGCGGCGCCGATCTTCTTGTCCGGGTCGAAGAAGACGCGGCCGTCCTTCTTCTCGACGAACTCGACGGCACAGAGCATCCCCTCGCCGCGAACCTCGCCCACATTCGGGTGATCGGCCAGCGCGGTCTTCATCGCGTCGACGAAATAGCGCCCGGTCCGGCCGGCGTTCTCGACCAGCCCCAGCTTGTCGATCAGCTCGAGGTTGGCGATGCCCGCGGCCGCGCCGATCGGGTGGGCGGAATAGGTCCAGCCATGGCCGATCGGGCCGAGCGCGTCCGTGCCCTCTTCGAGACCCTTCCAGATCCTGTCCGAGACGATCGAGCCCGAGAGCGGCGCATAGGCAGAGGTCAGCCCCTTGGCGATGGTGATGATGTCGGGCTCAAGCCCGTAATGGGTCGAGCCCATCATCGAGCCGGTGCGCCCGAAGCCGGTCACCACCTCGTCGGCGATCAGCAGGATGTCATGCTTCTTCAGGATCGGCTGTATCGCCTCCCAGTAGCCGGCCGGCGGCGGCACGATGCCCCCGGTGCCGAGCAGCGGCTCGCCGATGAAGGCGCCGATGGTCTCGGGGCCCTCGCGCGCGATCAGCGCCTCGAGCTCGGCCGCGCAATGGGCGGTGAACTCTTCCTCGCTCATGTCGAGATCGTCGCGGCGGAAGTAATAGGGCGCCTCGGTGTGGATCACCTGCGCCAGCGGCAGGTCGAACGCCTTGTGGAACAGCTCGAGCCCGGTCAGCGATCCGGTCATCAGGCCCGAGCCGTGATAGCCGCGCCAGCGCGAGATGATCTTCTTCTTCTGGGGCTTGCCGCGAACGTTGTTGTAGTACCAGACCAGTTTCACGTTGGTCTCGTTCGCGTCCGATCCCCCGAGCCCGAAATAGACCTTCGACATGTGCGCCGGCGCGCGGTCGAGGATCATCTTGGCCAGCGTGATCGAGGCCTCGGTGCCGTGGCCGACATAGGCGTGGTAATAGGCCAGCTCGTGGGCCTGCCTGGCGATGGCCTCGGCGATCTCGGTGCGGCCGTAGCCCACGTTCACGCAGTAGAGCCCGGCGAAGCCGTCCAGCAGGCGGGTGCCGTCGCGGTCCTCGATATAGACGCCCTCGCCGCCCTTGACGATCCGGTTCGGCGCGTCGCCGCGGGCGAACTGCGCCAGGTGCGTCGAGGGGTGGAAGAAGTTGTCACGGTCCCACTGGTCGAGTTGATCGTTCTTGAGCATCGTCACTGTCCTTTCCTCATGCCCAGTCGCGGCAGACATACTTGACTTCGGTGAAGGCCTCCATCCCCAGCCGGGCGCCCTCGCGGTTGATGCCGGACTGCTTGTAGCCGCCGAAGGGGATCGGCGCGCCGGTGACCTTGGTGCGGTTCACGGCGACCATGCCGTATTCCAGCGACCGCGAGGCGCGGTAGATGCGCCGCGGGTCCATCGTGTGGAGATAGGCCACCAGCCCGTACTCGGTATCGTTGGCGCGGGCCAGCACCTCCTCCTCGGTGTCGAAGGGGGTGATGGCGGCCACCGGCCCGAAGGTCTCCTCGTGCATGATCAGCGCCGCATCGGGCACGTCGGCCAGCACGGTCGGCTGGAAAAACAGGGGTCCGGCGGCGTGCCGGGCGCCGCCGGTCAACACGCGCGCGCCCCTGGCCCGGGCGTCGGCGACGTGCTCTTCCTGCTTGGCGACGGCCTTCTCGTTCATCAGCGGGCCGATATCCGGATCGTCGAGCCCGCTTGCCACGGACAGCCGTTCGGTGGCGGCCGCGAAGCGGCGGCAAAACGCGTCATAGACCGGGCGTTCCACGTAGAAGCGGTTGGCGCCCAGGCAGTCCTGCCCGCTGGTGGCGAACTTGGCCTTCACCGCCTCCTCGACGGCCTGGTCCATGTCGGCGTCGGCGAACAGCAAGAACGGGGCGTGGCCGCCCAGCTCCATCACCAGCCGCTTGACCGTGTCCGCGCTCTGGCGGTAGAGCAGCCGGCCGATCTCGGTCGAGCCGGTGAAGGACAGCGCGCGCACCCGGCGCGCCCGTGTCCAGGGTTCCACGACGGTGCCGGCGCGTCCCGTGACGACGTTGAAGGCGCCGCCGGGGATGCCGGCGCGCTCGGCCAGCTCCGCCAGGGCCAGCGCCGAGAACGGCGTTTCGCCCGAGGGATGCGCGACGACCGTGCAGCCCGCGGCCATCGCCGCGCCGGCCTTGCGGGTCAGCATGGCCGAGGGGAAATTCCACGGCGTGATCAGCGCCGCGACGCCCACCGGCTCGCGCCAGATCTCGACCTCGGCGTCGGGCAGGTGGCTGGTGACGCCCTCGATGTTCGGGCGCTTGGCTTCCTCGCCGTAGAACTCGAGGAAGGAGGCGGCGTAATCGATCTCGCCGCGGGCCTCTGAGATCGGCTTGCCCTGTTCGAGCGTCATGATCAGCGCCAGGTCTTCCTTGTGCGCCATCATCAGCTCGAACCAGCGCCGCAGCAGCCGCGACCGCTCCTGCGGCAGCAGCCCCGACCATGTCGCGAAGGCGTCATGCGCGGCGTCGACCGCGGCGGCGCTCTCCTCGGCCGAGAGGCTGGCGACCTCGCCCAGCCACGACCCGTCGGCCGGGTTCGTGACCGCCAGCGTGTCGCCATTGGCCGCGCCGCACCATTTGCCGCCGATATAGGAGAACTGCCGCACGAGGCGCGGATCGGCCAGCTGGGCGAGCGCGCTCTTGGGCAGGGGCGTTTGCTGGGTCATCCGGTCCTCCTGTCACCGTGGTGTGTCCTGTCACAGGAGATATGCCGGGTGGCGCAGAGAAATTGACCATTTGCCGAGGCCCGGGCAGAGGATTCTGCCGCAGTAGCGCCATTTTGCAGAGGATTCGCCTGCTATTCCGCGCCGTAGAGCAGATCCAGCGGAAGCGGTGCAGAGGATTTGACCGGCTTGGTCACGATGTAGGTGTAGTAGCGCGCGAGGCCGATCCGCGCTTCGAGCATCGCGTCGATCAGGCGCTGATAGGAGTCGATGTCGCGGGCCACCACCTGCATCAGATAGTCGAATCCGCCGCCGAGCGCCCAGCAGCCGATCACCTCGTCGTAATTGGCCATGGCCCTTTCGAAGGTCTGGAAGTTTCCCGCGGTGTGGCCCTGCAGTTCGACGGCCACGAAGACCATCACATGCGGCCCGAGCGCGCGGAGCGAGACCTCGGCGCGGTAGCCCTCGATCACGCCCGCCTTCTCGAGCCGCCTGAGCCGTTCCCAGCAGGGCGTGGGCGAGAGGTTTATGCGCTTGGCAAGCTCTGCCTTGGTGATCCGGCCCTCGGCCGAGAGCACCCGCAGCAGTTCGAGGTCGCGATCGTCGAGCCGGACCATGCGCTCAGGCCCGGATCGTGGTGCCGGCGCCGGCGGCCCCGATCACGCGGGCTGCATGCGTGGCGATGGCGGTGTCCTGCGCGCCGGTGCCGGTCAGGTCGCAGATGGTGATGTCGGCGTCCCGCTGCCGCGCCGCGACCCGGCCGGTGACGATCTCGCCCAGCTCCGGCGGGGTGCCGCCCGGCCAGTCACCGGTTTCCAGCGCGCGGCGCAGCTCGCCCATCGTCTCGCACTGGCTGACGCGGTCGCAGACATAGGCGTCCGCCGCGGCGAGCGCGCGGGGGTCGATCTCGTTCTTGCCGGCCTGGTCGGATCCCATCGCCGTGACGTGCAGGCCGGGATGCAGCCAGTCGGCCATCAGCACCGGCGCGCGCGCGGGCGTGGTGGTGACGACGAGCTGGCTCTCGGCCACCAGCCGCGCCGGGTCGGTGACCGGGACGGCGGCGACGCCCAGGGTCTCGGACAGCTCGGCGGCGCAGGCGGCGGCCTTGTCCGCGTCGCGCCCCCAGACCAGCAGGCGCGTGAAGGGTCGCACCAGATGCGCGGCCTGCATCTGCAGGCGGGCCTGCACCCCGGTGCCGATCACGCCGGCCGTCTCGACGGTCGCGGGCGCCATGTGCCGTGCCGCGACGGCGCCCGCCGCCGCGGTGCGGATATCGGTGAGATAGCCGTTGTCCAGGAAGAGCGCCTCGACCAGCCCGGTTCTGGCCGAGAACAGGATCATCAGCCCGTTCAGGCTGGGCAGGCCGATCTTGGGATTGTCGAAGAAGCCTGGGCTGACCTTGATCGCGAACCCGTCGAGGCCGGGAATATAGGCGGTCTTGACGTCGACCTCGCCATGGGCGGCGGCGAGGTCCATCGACATCACCGGCGGCATCACGACGCCGCCCCCCGCGAGCGCGGCGAAAGCCGCCCCGATCACCTCCACGGTCTCGAGGTCCAGGCGGACGGCGCGGCGCAGCTCGTCCTCGGTGGCGATGCGGATGTCATGTGCCATAGGCGCGGCCTTTCACGGTATAGTCGCCGAGCTGGATATCCTGGCCGGTCACGATGCGGGTGAACATGTCCATGTCAAGGTTGCGGCCCGTGACGACGGTGGCCGCCGGCCCGTCGAGCGCCGGCAGCTTGCCGGCCTGGAGCGCCGCGATCCCCACGACGCAGGCGCCCTCGGCCACGATGCGATCCTCGTAGTAGAGCGTCTGCATGGCGCGGTAGATGTCTTCCTCGGTCACCAGCACGGTGGCGTCGAGATGGTCCCGGCAGAGCCCGAAGGAGAGTTGGTTGTTCATGCCGATCCCGCCGCCGAGACTGTCGGCGAGGCTCGCCACCTCCGCGACCTCGACGGGATGGCCGGCCGCGAGCGACTCGTGCATCGCGGCGCCGCGGTCCATCGAGATGCCGATGACGCGGATCGCCGGGTCGATGGATTTCGCGGCCAGCGCGACCCCGCCCGCCAGCCCGCCGCCCGACAGCGGCACCAGCAGCGTGCGCAGGTCCGGCCGCGCCGTCAGCATCTCCAGCCCGATCGTGCCCTGTCCGGCGATCACGGCCGGGTCGTCGAAGGGGGAAATCTCGGTCAGCCCCTCCTCCGCGACGAGGCGCTGCGCCTCGGCCAGGGCGTCGTCCTGGCTGCACCCGACGATCCGCACCTCGCCCCCAAGCGCACGGATGCCGTCCACCTTGGCCTGCGGCACCAGCTCCGACATGCAGATCACCGCGCGGATGCCGCGCGCGCGGGCCGCGTAGGCCACGCCGCGCCCGTGATTGCCGGTCGAGCAGCAGGTCACGCCGGGCGTGTCCTCGGGCAGTTGCATCACCGCGTTGAGCGCCCCGCGCAGCTTGAAGGCGCCGATCGGCTGCATGTTCTCCAGCTTCAGCAGGAATTCCTGTCCCGCGAGATCGCTCAGAAACGGCGAGGGCACCAGCGGCGTGCCGGTCGCCACGCCGGCGATGTTTTTTTGGGCGTCGAAGATGTCGGCTAGGCTCAGTGGCATGGCAGCTCCTTGTCGCGGATGGACAATTCGGTGTCGCCCGTGTTGGGGTAAGGGCGTCCACAAAGGGCATGTTGAGTCGCAGCATCGCCGCAGCGCGACCTCGGACCCGCTTTCGCCCGGCGTCCAGGTGCACACGGTGACCCAAAGCAGCATGTGACCCGCGCCAAAGTCAACTGCGCCGCAGTATGGCCCGTCGGTGCCCGATCGCGCGCGTGGGACGGAGGAGAGGGGAGAGGGCCGGAATGCCGATCGAGAATGCGCCGTTCAGCGCGGCGGAGTACGAGCGTCGCCTGACCAAGGTCCGGGCGGCGATGGCGGAAAAGGATCTCGACCTGCTGTTTGTCGAGGATCCGTCCAACATGGCCTGGCTGACCGGCTATGACGGCTGGTCCTTCTACGTCCACCAGGGCGTGCTTGTCTTCCATGACGCCGACCCGATCTGGTGGGGCCGCCGGCAGGACGCGAACGGCGCCTATGTCACCGTCTGGATGGAAGACGACCGCGTCACCTGGTATGACGACCGCTACGTCCAGTCGACGGTCTGCCACCCGATGCAGGCCCTGGCCGGGATGATCCGCGACCTCGGCTACGGGGGGCGGCGCATCGGCGTCGAGATGGAGAACTATTATTTCTCGGCCAAGGCCTACCTGACGCTGCGCGAGGAACTGCCCGAGGCCGACCTCGTCGACGCCACCGCGCTCGTGAACTGGCAGCGCGGGGTGAAATCCGCCGAAGAGATCGACTTCATGCGCCGCGCCGCCCGGATCACCGAGAAGATGATCGACGGGGTCATGGACCGGGTGGAACCCGGCGTCTTCAAGAAGGACCTGGTGGCCGACATCTACCACGACGCGATCGAGGGCGTGGAAGGCGCCTGGGGCGACTACCCGGCCATCGTGCCGCTCTTGCCGAGCGGCCCCTATGCCGCCGCGCCGCACCTGACCTGGGACGGCGAGATCTTCGAGGAAGGTGCCGCCACCTTCTTCGAGATTTCCGGCTGCTACCGCCGCTATCACGCCCCCTGCTGCCGCACGGTCTTTCTGGGCACGCCGCCGCCCTTCATGCTGGAGGCGTCCTCCGCGCTGCTGGAGGGACTCGAGGCCGGCCTCGAGGCCGCCCGGCCGGGCAACCGCGCCTGCGACGTGGCCGACGCGCTTGCAGCGCCGCTGGAACGCGCCGGGATCGACCGCGGCGCGCGATGCGGCTATCCCATCGGGATCAGCTACCCGCCGGACTGGGGCGAGCGGACGATCTCGCTGCGGCGCGAGGACGAGACCGTGTTCGAGCCGGGCATGACCTTCCATTTCATGCCGGGGCTCTGGATGGAAAACTGGGGGCTGGAAATCACCGAATCGATCCTCATCCGCGAGAGCGGCCCGGCCGAGACCTTCTGCAACCGCCCGCGGCAACTCTTCGTCAAGGAGTAGCCCATGTCAGAGCTTGGCGACACCGTCGCGATCCTGCACGACCTGATCTCCTATCCCACGGTGTCGGCCTGGTCGAACCTGGAGATGATCGCCTACCTGGCCGAAAGGCTGGAACGCGCCGGGGCGCGGGTGGCGCTGATCCAGGACGAGAGCGGGCTCAAGGCCAATCTCTTCGCGACCCTCGGCCCCGAGACCGACGGCGGCATCGTCCTGTCGGGCCATACCGACGTCGTGCCGGTGGAGGATCAGGACTGGTCCTCCGATCCTTTCGAGCTTTACGAGACCGACGGCTATCTCTACGGGCGCGGCACCTGCGACATGAAGGGCTTCATCGCCGCGGCGCTGGCGATGGCGCCGCATTTCGCCGAGCGCGGGCTCACCCGGCCGCTGCATTTCGCCTTCACCTATGACGAGGAGGTCGGCTGCATCGGCGCCCAGCAGCTCGTGCGCGAGCTGAAAGACCGCGAGATCCGCCCGGAGATCGCGATCATCGGCGAGCCCACCAGCATGCAGATCGTCGAGGGGCACAAGGGCTGCCACGAATACACCACCGAGTTCCGGGGTCTCGAGGGGCACGGCTCTTCGCCGGACCGGGGCGTGAACGCGGCCGAATACGCGGCGCGCTACGTGGCGCGGCTGCTCTACCTGCGCGAGGAACTCAAGGGCCGGGCGCCCGCCGACAGCCGGTTCGACCCGCCCTGGACCACGATCAACATCGGCAAGATCGCGGGCGGGGTGGCGCACAACGTCATCCCGAGCCGCGCCGAGGTCGAATGGGAAATGCGGCCCGTCCAGACCTCGGACGCGTCCTTCGTGCTCAACGATTTGCAGGATTATTGCCGCGACGCGCTGCTGCCGGCGATGCAGGCGGTCGCGCCCGAGGCCGATATCGTCACCCATATCGTCGGAGAGGTCACCGGGCTCGAGCCCGCCGACGAGAACGCCGCGCGGGCGCTGGTCGCCGAACTCACCGGGGCGAACGGCGCCGATGTCGTGCCCTTCGGCACCGAGGCCGGGCTGTTCCAGCAGATGGGGATGTCGGCGGTGCTCTGCGGGCCGGGCTCGATCGAGCAGGCGCACAAGGCCGACGAATACGTCTCGTTCTCGCAGCTGGAGCTGTGCCTCGACATGCTCAAGAAACTGGGCGACCGCATCGCGGCCTGACCGCGCGGGGCGCTCAGAAACCCGGCGTCTCGGTGATGAAGCGGTTTTCCATCTCGGCTTCCTGGTGCTCCATCAGCCGCTGGGCCGTGGCCATGTGATCGGCCATCACCAGCCGCGCGCGGTCCGGGTCGCCCTGGCGCAGCGCGTCGATCAGTTCGGCCTGGTAACGCTTGCCCATGGCCCAAAGCTCCGGGTTGGGCGGGTCGTAGAGCCGGCGGTATACCGTCAGGTCGCTCAGCATGTTGGCCATGAAACGGATCAGGAACTGCAGCAGCGCGTTGCCCGACATGCCCGCCAGCATCGCGTGGAAGCGCAGGGAGGCGACGTGCTGCGCGCGTTCCTCTTCGGCGCTGCGGGCGGGCTCGGCGTAGTCGCGGAAGTTCTCCTCGAGCGCCGCGATCTGTTCCTCGGTCAGCTTGCCGGCAAGCGAGGCCGCGAGTTCAGGTTCCAGCACGCGACGCAGCTGGTAGATGTCCTTGATGGTCAGGTTCTTGAAATAGAAGTAGTTTCCCAGCAAGGCGCGGGCACGCTCCTCGGACACCTCGTGGACGAAGCTGCCGCCGCCCGGACCGGTGCGCGTCTTCACGAGGCCCTGCGCCTCGAGGATGCGCATCGCCTCGCGAATGGTTCCCTTGGCCATGCCGAACCGCTCGATCAGCTCGGCCTCCCCGGGCAGGCGGTCACCGGGCATCAGCCCCTGTTCCACGACCCAGGACTTGATTTCCTCGGCCACGCGGGCCGGGCGGCTGAGCCGCGGGGCGCGGTCCTCAGGGATCGAGGGGGTGGTGGCAGGCGGCAAGCTGGTCCTCTTCCATCGGTTTCAGTTCGGGCTCCACGCGCCGGCAGAGATCGCTGGCGCGCGGGCAGCGGGCGGCAAAGGCGCAGCCCGTCGGCGGGTTCAAGGGGTCGGGCAGTTCGGTATCCTTGCCCTCGGGTGCGCGCAGCGGCCGGCCCACCACCGGGGCGCTGTCGGCGAGAAGTCGTGTATAGGGGTGTCGGGGCGCGTTGAAAATCCGTTTCGCGCTGCCGATCTCGACCACAGCGCCGAAATACATCACCGCCACGCGGTCGCTGACGGCCTCGACCACGGCGAGATCGTGGCTGATAAAGAGATATGTCAGCCCGAACTCGGCCTTGAGGCGGGCCAGCAGGTTCAGCACCTGCGCCTGCACCGAGACGTCGAGGGCCGAGACGGGTTCGTCCAGCACCAGGATGCGCGGCGCCGCGGCCAGCGCGCGGGCGATGCCGATGCGCTGCGCCTGACCGCCCGAGAACTCGTGCGGATAGCGGTCGAGGAATTCCTCGCGCAGGTTCACGCTGTCGAAGATCTCGCTGATCCGGGCGGCGCGATCGGCCCGGTTCATGCCGTAGAGCCGGCGCAGCGGCGTCTCGATGATCTGGCGGACCGTCTTGCGCGGGTTGAGGCTGCTGATCGGGTCCTGGAAGACGTACTGGATCATCCGCCCGAAGGCGGCGGGGTCGGCGTTGTCGAATTGCTGGCCCTCGATCTCGATGGCGCCGGTCGAGGGCGGCTCCAGCCCGACCAGCATGCGGGCCAGGGTGGACTTGCCGCAGCCCGACTCGCCCACGACGCCCAGCGTCTCGCCCGTCTCGACCTCCAGCGTCACCGGGCGGACTGCCCGCACCAGCGCCCGCGGGGCGCCGATCAGCGGCTTGCCGACCGGGAAGGTCTTGGAAATCCGCTCGAGGCGCAGCGCGGCGGTCATGCGGTGTCCTCCTGGCTGGCGATGTCTTCCTCGGGGAAGCGGCAGCGCACCGCCCGCGCGCCGGACCGGGCCAGCGGCAGCGGCTCCTGGCCGCAGATCTCGCGGGCCTTGTCGCAGCGCGGCGCGAAATGGCAGCCCGCGGGCAGCCGGTCGACTGCCGGTGGCAGGCCGGGGATCGCGGCCAGTTCGCGCCGGCCCTGGCCAAGCTCGGGCACGCAGGCGATCAGGCGCTTGGTGTAGGGATGCGCGGGGGCCGCCAGAACCTCGGCCGTGGGGCCCTCTTCGACGATGCGCCCGGCATACATCACCGCCACCCGGTCGCAGAGTTGCGCCACCACCCCGAAGTCATGCGTGATGAACAGGATCGACAGCCCCCGCTCGCGGCGCAGGTCGTCGAGCAGCGCGAGGATCTGCGCCTGCACCGTGACGTCGAGCGCGGTCGTGGGCTCGTCGGCGATGATCACCTCGGGATCGTTGGCCAGCGCCATGGCGATGCCCACGCGCTGGCGCATGCCGCCCGACAGCTCGTGCGGGTAGGCGTCGATCCGTCGCTCGGCGTTGGGAATGCGGACGGATTTCAGAAGCGCCACCGCGCGGGCGCGGGCCTCGGCCTTGCCGACGCGGTGATGCACCAGGATCGCCTCGGCCAGCTGGTCGCCGACCCGGTAGAGCGGATGCAGCGTCGCCAGGGGGTCCTGGAAGATATAGGCGACCTTGTCACCGCGCAGCCGGCGCAGATCGCGGTAGGGCGCGCCGATCAGGTCATGGCCGTCATGGAAGACCGCGCCCCCGGTGATCACGCCGGGCGGCGAGGCGACGAGCCCCATCACCGACAGCGCCGTCACCGACTTGCCGGAGCCGCTCTCGCCGATCACGCCCAGGCATTCGCCGGGCTGAACCGCCAGGCTCACCTCGTTCACGGCGCGGTAGACGCGCGGGCCGACATGGAACTGCGTCTCGAGCGCGCGGATATCGAGGACACCGTCGCCGGGTCCGTCCGGGACGTTGTCGCGGTCGACGATGGTCGCGGGACGTGGCCGCGTCAGCGCGCCCGAGCGCAGCCGCGGGTCGAGCGCGTCGCGCACCCCGTCGCCGAACAGGTTGATCGACATCACGATGACGAAGATCATCAGCCCCGGCACGACCGAGGTGTGCGGGTTGGTGATCAGCGCCGAGCGGGCCTCGCCCAGCATCGAGCCAAGATCCGCCTGCGGCGGCTGGCTGCCGAGTCCGAGGAAGGAGAGACCGGCCGTCTCGAGGATCATCCAGCCGATGGTGGTGGACATGGCGATGACGATCACGGGGACCACGTTGGGCAGGAGCTCTTGCGCCAGGATGCGCCCGTGGCCCATGCCGGCCAGCTTGGCGGCGTCGATGAACTCGCGCCCCGCGAGCCCGACGGTGACGCCGCGGATGTTCCGCGCGAAGAACGGGATGTTGACCGCGGCGACCGCGATCAGGGCGTTCATCAGCCCCGGGCCGAGCGCGGCGACGATGGCCAGCGCCAGCAGGATGTAGGGAAAGGCCATCAGCATGTCGACGATGCGCATGATGATGTTGTCGGTGCGCCCGCCGAAATAGCCGGCCACGATGCCGATGGCCGAGCCGATCACCGCGGCGATGATCGCCGCCGCCGCGCCCACGGCGAGGCTGAGCCGCGTGCCCCACATCAGCCGCGAGAGCAGGTCGCGCCCCAGATGGTCGGTGCCCAGCAGGTGACCCTCGGAAAACGGCGGCAGGAACCGGTTGGCGGTGTTGGTCACGTCGGGCGGCTGCAGAGGCAGCAGCGGCGTGACCACCGCCAGCGCCACCACGAAGGACAACACGATGCCGCCCGCCGCGGCCATCCGGTTGCGGGCCAGGAGCTTGAGGAAGGCGATCATGTCTTGATCCTCGGGTCCAGAAGGCTCTGGGCCACGTCGACCATGATGTTGAAGAAGACGTAGCAGGCCGCGACGAAGACCACGCCGCCCTGCACCAGCAGGATGTCGCGCTTGAGGATCGCGTCGACCAGCATGCGCCCGATGCCGGGCCACTGGAAGACGATCTCGATATAGACGGATCCCGACAGCACGAAGCCCGCCTGGATGCCGAGCACCGGGATGATCGAGACCATCGCCGCGCGGAGCGCATGCGCCCAGATCACGCGGCGTTCCTGCACGCCCTTGGCCCGCGCGGTGCGGATGAAGTCCTGGCGCAGCACCTCCAGCATGGCCGAACGCGAGAGCCGCGCGATCACGCCGGTGGCGACGACCGACAGCGCCAGCGCCGGCATGATCAGGTGCCGGATCAGGTCGGGCAGGTCGCCGCCCCCGTAGATCGCGTACATGCCCGAGACCGGCAGCCAGCGCAGGTTCACCGCGAAAAGCAGGATCATCATCATGCCGAGGAAGAAGGACGGCACCGAGATGCCGATCAGCACCGTGAAGGTGATCGCCTTGTCGGCCAGCCCGTATTGCCGCGCGGCCGAGATGACCCCGGCGAGGATGCCCATGAAGGCACAGAGCACGAAGCTCGTGCCCGCCAGGATCAGCGTGGCGTTGAAGCGTTCCAGGATCTCGTCGAGCACCGGGCGGTTCAGGCTGAAGGAACGACCGAAATCGCCCTGGAGCATGTTGCCGAGCCAGATGAAGTACCGCTGCACCAGCGGCTTGTCGAGCCCGAGGTCGCGGTTCAGCTTCTCGACGTTTTCCGGCGTCGCGTAGGAGCCCAGGATCGCGGTCGCGGGATCGCCCGGGATCAGCGACATGATCAGGAAGACGATCACCGTGATGCCCAGCAGGACGGGGATCGCCGAGACCAGTCGCTTGAGGATGTAGCCGCCCATGACGCTCCGTTCCGCTTGGGGCGGTGCGGGCCGGCAGACCGGCCCGCACCATGTCGTGTTACGGGAGGATCAGTTCTTCACGACATCCTTGAGCAGCAGGAAGAAGGACGGCTGCAGGGTGAAGCTCTCGACCTGCGCGTTGGTCACCGCGTTCTGCTTCCAGTTCGCGACGAAGACCCAGGGCGCGTCCTCCTGCACGATCTCCTGCATTTCCTTGTAGAGCCGGGCGCGCTCGGCCTGGTCGGTGGCCACGCGGGCGGCTTCCAGCAGCTCGTCCACCTCGGGGTTGGAATAGTAGCCCGAGTTGAACCCGCCCTGGTCCGGCCAGGCGTCGGTGCGCAGCGCCAGGAAGGGCAGCGTGTCCGGGTCGTTGGTCATCCACGCCATCTCGGCCATGTCGGCCTTGCCCTCGAGGCCCGGGTTCACCTCGCCGAGGAAGGTGTTCCACTCGTAGGTCTCGATGCTGACATCGAAGCCGACGGCGGCCAGATCGGCCTGGATCGCGGTGCCCATGGCCACCGGGTCCAGCATCCCCGAACCGCCCTCGGTGACGTAGAAGGTCAGCTCCGCGCCCTCGGCACCGGCCTCGGCGATCAGCTCGCGGGCCTTTTCCGGGTTGTAGGGATAGGGCTCCAGCGCATCGTTATAGGCCCAGGCAAAGGCCGGGGGCGTCGGCCCGGCGGCGACCTCGGCCGTGCCCTCGAGCACGTCGTTGACGATCGCCTCCTTGTTGATCGCGTAGTTGGCCGCCTGGCGGACGCGCTTGTCGGCGAAGGGGCCTTCCTTGGCGTTCAGGATCAGGAACCAGACATGCGGGCCGGCCTGTTCATGCACGGTGAAGTCGCCGCCCTGGAACTCGCTGAGCGATGTAGGCGGCACCTCGACCATCAGGTCGATCCCGCCGGCCAGCATTTCGGCGGTGCGGGTGTTGGCGTCGGTGATCGGGCGGAAGACAACGGCTTCCGTGCCGGCCGTGCCGTCCCAGTAATCGTCGTTGCGCACGACCACGACCCGCTCGTTGGACCGCCATTCCTCGAAGACGAAGGGACCGGTGCCCGACGGGTTGCGGCCGAAATCGGCCCCGTGCTCCTGCACCGCCGCCGGCGAGACGATCAGCCCGGTCGGGTAGGCGAGGTTCGACAGGAACGGCGCGTAGGGCGCGTTCAGCGTGAAGCGCACGGTGGTCGCGTCCACGGCCTCGACCGACTCGACGGCCGAGAAGAAGAAGGCCAGCGGGAACGGACCGGTGTCGTGATAGGGGTGATCCTCGTTCAGCATGCGCTCGAAGTTGAAGACCACGGCCTCGGCGTCGAAGGGCGTGCCGTCGTGGAAGGTGACGCCCTCGCGCAGGTCGAAGGTATAGACGGTGCCGTCCTCGCTGATCTCCCAGCCGGTCGCCAGCGCCGGCTCGACCTCGAGCGTGCCGTCCTTGTAGCGCACCAGCCCGTCATAGACATTCATCAGGATGCGGAAGTCGTTGACCGCCGTGACCGCGTGCGGGTCCAGCGATTTCGGCTCCGCGATCTGGCCGACGACCAGCACGCCCGGCGGCGTCTGCGCCGCGCCGGGGCTGCCCGCCAGGCCCAGCGCCAGAACGGCGCCCGCCGCGGCGAAGAGCCCGCGGCGCGTCCAGTTGAGTAGTTTCATTTTTCGATCCCCCTGTTGGATACGTGACTCGGAAATTATCATGATAATTTGCGATTGGCAAAATTTTCATGATAAATAGGCCGCAGGCAAGACAGGATATTGCGATGACCTTTTCTCTGCTGGCCCTGGATCGCGAGACCGGCACGCTCGGCGGCGCGGCTGCGACGGGCAGCCTCTGCGTCGGCGGCTGGGTTCTCAGGGGCGATATCCGCGCCGGGCTCTCGGCCTCGCAGGGCGCGGCACCGAGCACTTTCTGGGGGGAGGACGTCCTGTCGGAAATGGCCCGCGGCGTGGACGCGCCGGACGCGGTGGCCCATGTCACCGGCCGCGATCACGGGCGCGCGCATCGCCAGCTCACGGCGCTGGACCTGCGTGGACACACCGGCGCCTTCACCGGCGCGGCGAACGCCGCGGCCATGGGCAGCCGGGCGCTGGATGCCGGCGTCGTCGCGGGCAACCTGCTGACCTCCGAGGCGGTGCTCGACGCGGTCGGCGACACCTTCGGGGCCGTGGCCGGGCCGATGGCCGAGCGGCTGCTCGCCGCGCTCGAGGCGGGCGCGGCCGCCGGCAG
>PR_CR_10_Liq_1_inCRDRAFT_1000109_pt1 | contig 44463 bp, 46 predicted proteins | sample PRCRCaboRojoPR_3_FD_10241 | JGI IMG/M metagenome (IMG submission 10241) | reverse complement strand
TACAATATCAGGAGTAGAAGGAAATTCAAACTCTAATGTTAATGCTAGAACATTTTATCTGCAATTAAGTGACGACTACCCTACATCTGGAAATGTAATATTACTTACCGATCCAGATGTAAGTAACGTTTTTATCGATGGCGACATAACATATACTAATGATCCTAATTCACTAGCCGTAGCAACTTCAGCCGCTTTAGGCACAGGTGGTGGCGCAGGCGGCGGTGCCGCATTCCCGCCAATTGGAGCTGTACAATATAACGATAGCGGATTGCTAAAAGGTGATAACCAATTTACTTTTAATGAAAGCACCAATTCACTTAATGTAGGTGGCAACATTGATGCTACTAATTTTAATGCTAGCAATGAAGTATATGCTAGCAGATTTATTTCTAATGTCACTGGAAATACATCTCCATTTGTTGTCAATTCAACAGAAGTTGTTGCCAACTTAAATGTAGAAAATGCAACAACAGCAGGAACAGTCACTACAAATGCTCAACCAAATATTACAAGCGTTGGCAATTTAACGTCATTAACAGTTGATGGCAACTTAAGCGCAGACGTAATAACAGCAAATACAGTTAATTCTACTTCTGGAGCATTTACAGATGTAAGTGGTAACGGTTCTGCGCTAACGGCACTTGATGCAAATAACATAACAACAGGAACATTATCTAGTGATAGATTATCTGGTTCTTATGCGATCAGCGTGGACAGTGCTACTATTGCAGAAACAGTGACTACAAATGCACAACCAAATATCACAAGTGTTGGTACACTTACGTCACTAGACGTTACAGGTACTGTAAGTGCAGGCAACTTGTCTACTGTTGGCACTTTAAGTGTAACAGGAAATGCAAACGTTGGGAATGTTGGTGCAACAAATGGTGTATTCACAGACGTAACAGTTTCAGGAAATATTAATGCAGATGATGGTTCTTTTTCTAGTGTAAGCGGTGAAGGGTCCGCGTTATCTAATCTTAATGCTAGTAATTTAGCATCGGGTACAGTACCTAGCGGTAGACTAAGTGGTTCTTATTCAATTGATATTACAGGAAGTGCAAGCGAATTAGCAACACCAAGATCGATAAATGGAACATTGTTTGATGGCACTAACAATATAACTACTGCGCAATGGGGAACTGGTAGAAACATTACTATCGGTTCAGCAACTAAGTTTGTAAATGGTTCCTCAGATGTTTCTTGGACTCTTGGAGAAATTGGTGCGATACCTAGTGTTACATTGGGTGTAAGTAGAAGCGGATCATCCGTTACCGTTACTAACAACAGGGGAGATAATGCCACAATCGGTGGAGCAACTACCGGAGATGCAGGCGTTGTGACTACAGGAAATCAAACTTGGAACGGAACAAAAACAGCAGATGACTTTGTTGCTAATTCTGATGAACGATTAAAAAACAATATTAAAGAATTAGAACCTGAAGATTGTTTAGATAAAATTATGTCACTTTGTCCTTCTTCTTTTAATTGGAATGAAACCGGAGAATATGACACAGGTTTAATTGCACAACAAGTTGAAAAAGTATTAAGCCATCGCGTACATGAAACAGAAGAAAATTCTCTTGCAGTTTCTTATTCGAAACTAGTTACCGAATTAATAGGGGCTGTACAAACATTAAATAAACGTGTGCAAGAGTTAGAAAATAACTCTTCAAAGAAACAATAGGAAAAGCATAGAATATGGCTTTACCAAGTTCACCACCAATTACACTTAGTGAAATTCAGTCGGTTTTTAGTGGTTCTAGCTTGGCTGACTCTAGCGTTAGAGCAAGTTTAAACTTACCTACAGCACTGACTGATTTCTTAAATACTGGGCCTGCTCCACCCCCACCGCCACCAGAGCTATCGGGAACATGGAGAACTAGTTTTAATGCGTTTAGTGAAAGAGCAAGTTTTAGTTTATCCGTAACAGGGGCTAGACCAAATACTTACTGGGAGTTTCTTCAGTTTCCCGGACTTAATACTGATTACTTATACCCAGGCGGCTGGGACGGAGGACCTGCGGTTTCTGGTTATGTAGACGGAAGAGGAAACGTTTCTTGGAGCTTTAGTAACTTTGGTGATCGATTTTGGTGGCCCACGCCTAGAGGAAACGTTGGCTTTTTAAGAATACGTGCCGCAAACAATTCATCATTTGAATTTGGACCTTTTAACATTACTAATAGTACAGGCTTTCAGTCATACTCTTTCCCGTTTAGCCAGTAAGTTAAAATTTATACTTTAAGATAAATACATTTATAATACTCTCATGGGGAGAGTTTATGCGGAAACCCACCGCGTACCAGGCTAGAACCTGGCAACAAATAAAAGGAGAAACAAATGGGACGTCCAATTAAAATTGCAAAAGCGCAAGCTGTAATTACATTAACAGGAACAGCAACATCAGGCGTTGTTACAACTTCAGCGAACTTAAATAATCTTGGTATTATTGCAGGTATGCCATTTATCACAGCAAGTGATATCGGCGGGCTAACAGCTGGAACTACTTACTATATTCTTGAAGTTTTATCAGCAACTACATTTACTGTTTCTGAAACAGACTTAAGTGCTAATGTTGATCGTACACGAGCAACATTAACTTCTACCTCAGGAGAAACTGTAGCGGCTACAGTTGCACCAGTAGACTTATATTATAACAATCCAGAAGGAAGCGACAATACTTATTCAGTAGTCGGTGGCGATACTGCAATCTTTGGCAATCAAGTTTTAGCCAACGTTTGTATAGGTGTCGAAGGTGAAGGCACTATTTCTTGCGCCGATGACAGTGCAAACTTAGAAGGTGTTGGTACAGACTTTGCAAATACCTTTGCAGATGGTACTATCGTTTATGATGCAGAAGGAACAATCTTGGGTGTTATTGATGATGTTGCAAATGCTAACGCAACTTTTGCAACTTTTGCAGCCAACGCAACAGCTAATGTTTCTGGTGGTGCTTATGTGTTTGGTTTGCCAGAAGATGGATTTATTGTTCGTCAAAAAGGCAAGCAAAAATATCTAGTAAAAGGCACTACAACAGGTTTAGTTGGTGCTTGCTTTACTGCTAATGTTGCAAACACAGCATTGTTGCCAAACACAATGTCAATTACTGCTACATATGCGAACACAGATACGCAATTAGTTCAATCTATTGGTGGACACAATGCAGAGTTGTTTACTGAAGATTCAGGACCTGTTGCTACAGGTAATATCACTTTAGCAGACGCAGACCCAGCATTCGCTACATTTAACGATGCTGAAAATGCAAATGCTTCAGCCGGTATTCCTCACCCAATTGTAACAATTGGCAAAGCATAAGGAGTAGTTTAAGATGGCAACATCGTCAGCGGCAAGTTCTACACAAAAACAATTAAAGAACGCTGAAACTGAAATTGCAGTATTGCAAGTTCAATTTAAAAACCTTGATGGTAAGGTTGATGATTTGAAAGAAGACTTGAAAGATGTTCGAGAAAATATTGTAAGTACAACTGAAAGTACACACGAATTATTAAAAAGTTTTCAAGAAACCAATGACCAATCACACCGAGACTTAACATTAAAAATTTCTGCTATTGAAAAGTGGAGGTGGATGATGATGGGAGCAGGTGTAGTGATAGGCGCATTAGGTTGGCCAATACTAGCAACTCTAATAGGCATGTAATAATAGGGGCTTCGGCCCCTATTATTTTACTAACATCTGCAATTTATCAATAACAATATCAATATTAACGGTTGAAAATAAACCGGGATGCAAAGGTTTAGGATATGAGTTTTCTTTTACCCAAGCGTAGCCCAAATGTTCTTTGTTTAGAGTAGGTATAAATTCATTTTCGACTTCACAGAAAAAAGTATTATATACAAAGTTTCCGTTAGTAAATTTTTGAATAGGTATAAGTTTTAAGTCGTAATTGAAAAATTTCATTTCTTCCAAGCATTCACGCTCAATACCTTCTAATAACGTTTCATGCTTTTCAATTTTGCCTCCAGGTATGCTCCAGCCAGGATTTTTTTTATCTGCCCTAAGCAAATAAAGATAACGATTTGTACTTTTGCTATAGAAAAAAACACCGGCTGCGATTTTAGTCATAGTAATACTTATTGTATTTTAAACAACAAGTAAATTTATATAACTATTGAAAAATCACCTTCGCCATAAAAGCCTTCATAAGATTTAACCCAAATGTTTTCTTCGCTTACATGACGATATTGAATTCCTGTTTTTATGTTAGTAACGTATTCTGTTTCAGTTGATGCAGAAGAGTCAAATGCTACAAACCATTCGCCATCTTGGGCACTGTACTCAATGATATCATTTGCATTCGCTACTAAACTTCCCCAAGCCTCTGTTGTTGCACCTTCTGATCCAATATCTTCAACAATCAAATATCTAGTATTGTTCAAAGGACCAGGCAAACCTGCATTGGGTCCTGACAACTGAGGATTAATAATGCTATCGACAGGTTGCAAAGTATTTTGAGGAAGCGTGTCGGGATCGATGTCGTAAATTAAAAATCTACCGTCTAAAGGATCAATTACTGCTGTACCTACAATATAATCGTCTAAGTATGAATTTTCTAACCAAATTTGACTAATTCCAGGTTTAAATGCACCATACACGTTTAATAAACTTTCCCAGTAAATTCCTGTTTCTGGATTGTCTGGCATTTCAAACTCGTTATTGGTTGGGTTAAAAGTTGAGTCTTGAGGCAATAATTGAAGGCGATTATCAGACAGTAATAGTTTATAACCATAAGGTGAAACTTTTTGCCTAGTACCTAATAATAAATCTTCATCTTGTATATCGTCTAATGCCTTACCTTTAAAGATAGAATTAATAACTTTGTGAATAACTCCCATCTTTTTAAGTTTTGCAGGGGTAGTGATCCAAATAGGCATAAAAAACTTCCATGACATTACATCAATAGGATTTCCAGTACCCTGTGGTATTTGTCTTGATGAAAATGTTAAACCATCTTGAAACACGGCTGATAGCGAAGTCCAATCAATAAAGTTATCTGTACTTTGAATTTCTAATGCAGGATTAAATAATGTTCCTATTTGCTCAACTAATTGTAATTTTTGTTGATAGTTTGTAGTCCAAAAATCAACTGTTACTTTTAGTCTATAAGGTACAGGCATTAATCTGTCAATGGTAAATGCTTGCCCCTGTGTTGTTTCATAAGACTGAGTTTCTTGGTCATATGCACGCTGTCTTACATTTGTTTTTGAAACAAAAGTAGGATTTTGTGTTCTGCTTTGTTCGTATTCTAACCCGCTAACATAATAAGTAATTAAAGGTGCACTAGGTAGGTTGCTAGCACTATTATTTGCTATAATTGTTGCAGCCTGACGACTTGAATCTCCGTATTGTATAGGAACCCTAACAAGTATGTCATTACCATTTGGATCTTTGCCATTGGTAACATACCAGTTACTAAAGATTTTTGCAAATTGAATTAAAAATCTTCGTATTTGATTATCGTAAAAGAAATCAGCCAACTTTATTCCTCACTTGGTGGTAGTGTGTCTGGATCAGGTTCAAGCATTGACGACAATGGTTGTGCTTCAGAAACGTTTTCTTCAGTGCTATTTAGAAAGATTTCTCCCTGATTATTAATAAATCCTGACAACTGTGATTGATCATCTGCATCAAATCCAGTTCCAGTTCTTACGTTATCAGAAATTCTTACCCAAACTGAACCGTCCCAACGGTAAAGAATCTGAGGGGCATAGTCTATACGTAAAAAGTAATCACCCACCTGAGGATTTTGCGGGAATGAAATTCCTGCTCCAGTTGGCAATCCATTTGGTGCTGTTCCGTCCCCAGACAAATAACCAGCTGTATAGCCAAAGTCTTGTGGAGTACTGCGTACAATAAACTGAAATCTAGGATCGCAATCAGCGCGGAAGTTCATTTCAGGTGTGATGTTATTAGTAAATCCAGTTTGTGTTGGATCCTGATCTGCTGTGGCATATGTATTATCGGCAGTCCCTAATGGTCCCGTAACAGGTCCTAATGATTTAACTGAAAGTGCCTTAGTGCCTTCTAGTGCAACAGAACCACCTTCCATTGGCTCTGGTTTTTCTTCTACTATTTGCAAACTTGTCTGAACAAACTTATCAAGTTTTTCAGCAATTTCATTTGTATCAACTGTCATATCCCAGATACTTTGTAATGTTTCTTTTGAAATTTTAATTCCTGCACTAGGATTCTTATATCGCTTATCACGCATTAATACTACACTAGCATCAACTGGGACAGCAGTGCCTTCAGCAGAAGAAGAAATAATATTAACAGGTGGTGCCGGTTTTCCTTCTTTGTTTGATTCTACGTTATTTTCTTCAAATCTACCATAAGTAGGCACCACATATAGTTTGCTTGTATCATATCCTGATTTAGGCAAAATACGTTTGGCTTCGTCTAATGCCGCATCATTGATTTCAATGTTTTTATTATAGCGTGATAATATGTCGGTTAATGAGCCATCATCTACTTTCTGCCAATATTGATCATCGGGCGGTGAAGCACCTACAGGAACATCAGCAATAGATTCATATAAAGTATCGCCAAACTTAATTGTATATCCAGGTGGATATGCAGTTTCTTTATCCCAATCACCCAAATAATTTTCTTTGTCAATTGGTTGTTTTAGTATGTCACTAAACTCTTGTGTATCTACTAGAGGCTCGCACTTAATTCTCCATAAGTGAGGATACCATGTTTGAGAAAAACCCTCACTTGCGTAGTTTGCATCTGTGACTTGATAGAATCTTTTTAACGCAGTAGGAACATCTTCATCTAAAGGATGATGATCTACTAAATGCGGCAACTCTAAAACATCGCCTACCATTAATTTTCGACCAACAATATCAATCATATCATTGTAGTGAACAGTCACAAAAATAATATCATTGTTTAAGAATAATCCAAATTGACTTAAATCAAAATCTAAGTTTTGAACATTATAATGACCTCGAAGTCTGTAGATGTTTGGGTCATATTTTCTATCTCTGTTTTCTAAAAACAACAAGTCTTGGATGTTTGTAGGGTCTAATTGATCATACTGAGGTTGAGTAAAATCATTAGAGGGTCCTTCATCTGAAACACCCAAATATTTATGGATAAATAAATCAGTTCCGCCTACCGTAAATTGCTCCGAAATTGTTCGGTCCATGAAACGATAGTCGTTCTTTTTATCTGGCCGATATAAACTTAATTTTGGCATAATAGTATTTATCGGTTATAATTAATTTGTTTTGGGTATTGACTTTGAATATATAACCGTGTATACTTACTTATATGTCAATAAATATGTTTGTTGAGGAGAAATAATGGCTAAAAAAGCAAAGAAAAAGGCTACTGGTTCTAAAAGCAGAATTTCTGTTAAAGGTTCTGGTGATATCAAACTTAACGCCACAGACGCTAAAAATCTTGGTCCCGAGCCTAACTTTTTAGAAATTCAACCCAGTGATGAATCCCGACAATTAGATTTATCCACAGCATTTAATTGGTATACAAAAGTATGCGCAAACAAAGAAGCAAAAGAGTTCCTTGTAGCATACTTAGAAAACAACACCGACAAAAAAACAGCCAAACTTGTCAAAAAAATCCCCGACAGTAACGTTAGACCCACATACGGTTGGCTTGCTCGTCTTGCAATGCGCGGTCTTGCCTTGCAAGAAAATGAAAAAAATCGTATTAATAGCGAAATCAAAAGACTGACTAGTTTAGTCGAAGCAGAAAAAGAGCCTGAGGAAAAAGAAGAAAAAGATTCGAATAAGCCAAACATTCAAGAAATTATGCGTGAACGAGCCTCAGAAGCAGGCGGCGAAATTGAAGGTTTGTTTGATGACTTTTATAATGCAGGCTCGCCCAAAGGCTTTAATACTAAAGATGTTGTTTTAACGGCTTTACAAGAAAAGAAAGTTTTGCCACAGCATGTCAACAATTTAATTAAAAGCTGGGAAAAGTTGCGTAGCGAATACGTTGAATTACAATCAGGAAAATGCCCGCAGTTAAAAGAAGGGTATGATTATTTGACAAAAACGCAAATTAAAAATTCAATCAAATTTGTTGATTCTGTTATTTCTGACTTGCACGGATATATTTCACTTAAGCAAGCAAACAAAAAGCCCCGTGCTCGCAAAAAAGTACCAGTAGAAAAAGTAGTTGCTAAACTAAAATATTGTAAAGAATATAAAGAAGATGGTCTTAATCTAGTAAGCGTGTCTCCTACCAAATTGCATAATTGTTCAGAAGCCTGGGTGTATGATACTAAAAAACGCAAAATGCATCATTATGTTGCTGATGAGTATAGTCAAGTTCTTACGGTTAAAGGAACTACACTAATGGGATTTGACAAAGTTGAAAGTGGAATGAAGACACTTCGCAAACCTCAAGAACAAATAAAAGAAATGACAGGCAGTAAGCCGGCTGCACGAAAATATTTTAAAAATATCAATGCAGTCCAAGCAAAGCCCTCGGGCAGATTTAATGAAAACATGGTTATTTTAAAAGCATTTTAGGAGAGTTATGAGTAATATAGATTTAAAAAAATACCAAGAATTTGTAGAAGCAGTTACTAGCGAAGACAGTCAGGACTTAGACAGCTTTTCAAGCAGAGTGAGCCGACTGAATGTCAATCACGAACCATTTGGTTCAGAAGGCGAATATATGCTTGGACCAGATGTCAACATGCCACTGTTATTGTGCGGTGCTATTGGTTTAGGTAGTGAAACAGGCGAATTACAAGAGATTGTGAAAAAAATGGTGTTTCAAGGCAAGCCTTTGGACGAAGAAACTCACTTTCACATGAAGCGTGAACTAGGTGATATTATTTGGTATTGGATTAACGCTTGCAGAGCACTGAACCTTGATCCAAACGATGTCATAGAAGAAAATGTAAATAAATTAAAAAGCAGATATCCAGACGGTGAGTTTGATGTTTGGTATAGCGAGAATAGAAAGCAAAATGATTTGTAAAAAAACAGTTTCGTTTTCGATTATTCATCTAGGTGTAGTATTTTTAGTAATATGGATGTTGACAGGAAGTCCTTTTGTAGGCGGTGCAGCCGCAATTGTTGAGCCTGCATTAAGTTCACTTGTGTATTTTTTTCATGAAAAAGTGTGGCAACGTTTTTCTGCAAAATCAATTATTAAAAGCAAGCAACATTGTCAGGAAAATTTATAATGCAAAATAATTCACATTCTGATCCTACTCAGGCTATCACTTTAAGACAACAATTGATGAGTGATATCGAGCAAAATAAATATTCGCCTGAACAAATGAGAGCCATGCTATTAGCATCAGTTTCATCGTGCAGTCATTACTGGGATTTAGATTTGTTGGTTGAAGCGGCAAACCAAGCAAAGAAAGATTGAATTGATAAATAGTTATTATACAGGATAATAACTATGAACCCAGATACTTCATCGCCTCCCAAAGGTAAAGATTTAGAGCAACTAAAACAAGAACTTTTTGAAAACGTTCGCTTGCGTTTGGGCGGGGACATTGTTGATTTAGAGTTAGATCCTAATCATTATGAAGCCGCGTATGCATATGCTATTAAAACATATCGTCAACGTGCTGAAAATGCTACACAAGAATCGTACACATTGATGACAGTTCTTAAGGATGTAGACACATATACATTACCAGACGAATTTATCAATGTTAAGGCATTATTCAGAAGAACAGTAGGTTTAGAAACAGGTCCAGCGTCTAGTTCATTTGATCCTTTTTCAAGTGCAATCCTAAACACATATCTGTTAAATTATAATTTCTCTGGTGGATTAGCAACTTATAATTTTTATGCTGGTTATGTTGAACTAGCCGCAAGAATGTTTGGTGGATATCTAACATATACTTTTGAACCAGTAACTAAAGTTCTTAAAATCACTAGAGATTTTAAGGGTTCAGGAGAACAAATTTTGATCTGGGCTGATATTCAAAAACCAGAAGCAGTTTTATTGCAAGACCCGGGGTCAGGCCCGTGGTTAACTGACTTTGTGTTAGCGGTTCTTAAGGGCATTATAGGTGAAGCGCGTGAGAAATTTGCTACCATCTCTGGACCAGGCGGAGGAACTGCATTAAATGGTGCGTCAATGAAGGCAGAGTCACAGTCTGAGCAAGCACGATTAATACAAGACTTGAAAGATTATGTTGACTATTCGCATCCTCTGACTTGGGTCCAAGGTTAATAACCATAATCATTGACTTTCAAAAACAATTCTATTATAATTAAGCAATATTTCGGGAGATCATATTGTCTAAAATTATAGGTATCACTGGATTTATTGGATCAGGCAAAGACACTGCCGCCGATTATTTGTGTGAAAAGCATAATTTTAAGCGTATGAGTTTTGCAGGTGCATTAAAAGATGCAGTAGCTATCGTGTTTGACTGGGACCGAGAAATGCTTGAAGGTACCACTCCAGATAGCAGGGCATGGCGCGAACAAGTTGACCATTGGTGGGCAAACAGATTAAATATTCCTCATCTTACTCCCAGATGGATACTTCAACAATGGGGTACTGAAGTATGTAGAGTGGGATTTCACAACGATATTTGGGTAGCGTCAGTAGAAAATCAATTGCGCAAAAGCAAGCATAATATTGTGATAACAGATTGCAGATTCCCTAACGAGATCGAGTCAATTAAAAAATCCAATGGAATTGCTATTAGGATAGAACGAGGAGACAAGCCCGATTGGTATCAAGATGCACTGATTCTTAGCCAGTATTACAGTAGTTCTGAAAAATATCAATTAGCAAAAAAAAGACTAGAACAACGTGGCGCACATGCCAGTGAATATAGCAGTATTGGTGTTGACTATGATTATGTTATTTCAAATAATGGCACAGTTGAAGATTTGCATAATCAGATAGAATCAATAATCAACTTTTAAATCTCCTCTTTTCCAAGTAACTTCTTTCTTTTTAACAACTTCTACACAGTTTAAGCATATAGTTCGCAAATTGCTATATGCTACATTGTTCAAATTTCCGTCAATATGATATACAGTCATTTGTGTAGGATAGATACTTTGAAATCCGCACAAATCACATGATGCTTTTTTCTTGTAACCTGCTTTTTCCCAATTATAAAGTTTAGATTTTTTCTTTGGTTTCTTTTTACCGCAGTGATCGCAAATACTACGGTAATGAGTAACGCCATTTTTTTTGTAATTGATAGCGCAAGGATGCTTATTACATTGTTTACAAATAGGTCTTTTGTTAGTCACAATACTATTTAATAAAAACCTTCGAAGGTTCGGATAACCGCGATTTTTTTAAAATTTTGCTAAATAAAGATATAAAGAAATCAGGTGGTAAACCTCATAATTATACAACATAAGGAAAAAACATTATGGCACTAACATCTCCCGGCGTAGAAGTATCGATTGTTGATGAATCTCAATACTTACCGGCGCCCACAAGTTCAACACCGCTTGTTTTACTTGCTACAGCAGAAAACAAAGCGGATCCTACATCAACTAGGGTAGCATCGGGTACCACAGAAGCGAACGCAGGCAAACTTTTTAGAGTAACTAGCCAGCGTGATTTAACTGCATTATACGGTAACCCATTATTTTACAGAACATCAAACGGTGACCCAATTCAAGGTTATGAATTAAACGAGTACGGCTTATTGGCTGCATACTCAGCATTGGGAGCATCGAATTCAGTATTTTGCTTAAGAGCAGATATTGACTTAGGCAGCTTAGTAGGCAGAACAGGTAGACCAAGCGGTCCTCCTGAAGATGGCACTTATTGGTTAGACACTTCAAAAACTCCTTGGGGAATTTTTGAATTTAACTTAGAAACAGGAAAACTCGTAGAACAAACTCCAATTGTTATTACTGACGAGTCTCAAGTTTCAGGAAACAAACCATCACAAAGTTTAGGTATTGCTGGTGACTATGCTGTAATTGCTATTCCTACTTACGATTTTCAATCTGCTGATTCAGCACAACAGTTTTTTTATAAAAACTTTGATAATCAATGGGTAGCATTTGGAACTAGCGAGTGGTTTGAATCACATCCTACAGTAATTGGTTCAGAAGCTGATCCAGAACTTACTGAAGGTGATACTTTAACTATTGGTTTAAGTGAAAATCTAGACACAACCCTAACTGTTCCCGCTTCTCCTAACAACACAGTAGGGGCTTTAGTCAATGCTATTAATTCTTTGGGACTACAATATTTAAAAGCCAAAGAAAACGAAGGAAAACTAGAACTGTACTCGGGACAAGTTGGTGGACCACAAGACGGTGAACCGTATAGACTTTTGATTTCAGGAACTGGTACTGTTTTAGAAGATTTGGGAATAGAAGCGGGCACTTACTATCAACCTTCGCTTCAGTTTGGTACCTCTGCTGAACAACCACAGTGGGGACCAAATCAAATATTCTCTTCAAGACCATCTGGATCTGTTTTTGTAAAAGTAGGAGAAGCAGGCAATGGATTGGACCCAGAGATTTTAGAATGGGACGATTTGACATTTTCTTGGGTAAGCAAAGATGTTGAATTAGCACCAAATGATTGGGATCTTATTGCTAGAATTGACCCACAAGGTGGTAAAAACATCGAAGCTGGTAAGATTTATGCACAACATCCGAATAGATTCCCTGTATTGGGCCCAATTTATTATTGGGAACGCATTGCTGAAGGACCAACAATTGTTACAGGTACAAATAATAATCCTACATTTAGTAGTAATGTTACATTCACAGTACAAGTTTCATTACCCTTTGGTGCTTATCCAGCAGGAGGATCCTCTTTAAGCGAATCGTATACGGTTAGTATTGACAGTGGCGATGATGCAAATGATTTTGTTACTAACTGGACAACAGCAGCAATTCCATTTACAACTGCTCAAGTTACTCCAGAAGGCGCAATTCAGTTAACACACACCGAAGGCGGCGTAATTGTTATCGATGACTATCAAGTTAATGGTAATAGTGCAGGTGTTGCGGCTGAAGCAGGATTTATCATTGGTTCGACTGATGGCGTAAAAGAAGGACCTTATAATCCTCTTTTTGTTAATGCTACACAATCATCTACTACAGGAGTAGGAACAGGATTAGAATTAAGAATAGAGAACGTGTTTCAAAACTATAGCATCACATCGATTCAAGACGGAGGATCAGGGCATGCAGTTGGAGATGTAATTACATTTTCAGGAACTGATTTAGGTGGTGCAACTCCAGCAAATGACTTGTTAGTGTATGTAGGGTCAGTAGACGGCGGCGGTGCTGTTACAAGTGTTACAGTAGTTTCAGGAGAAGGGGCTCCTAAGTTCACAGTTCAGCTATCTAATTGGAGAGAGTTTGAAGTAATTGCTTCTGATTCTGCACCAGTTGCGTCTCCCGCAAACAACGATAATTGGTTCTATTCAGTAGTTGATGAAGTAGATATTATGGTTAAAACTACGAATGGCTGGCAGGGTTATAAAAACACGAACTTTGATTTTAATGGTTTCCCTGCTATTTCGGGTACAAATGAAACTGATCCAAACGGACCAATTGTTTCTGCTTCAATGCCAACATTACAAAGTGATGGCACTGCTCTTGTATACGGTGATCTTTGGATTAATACTAGTGATTTAGAAAACTATCCAGACATTTATCGTTGGCAACGTGTTGACGGTGTTGATCAATGGGTCAGTGTTGACAACTCTAATCAAACAGATGCGGATGGTATTGTTTTTGCTGATGCACGATGGGGTACTAGTGGTTCAGTTGATCCAATTAATGATCCTATTCCAAGCATCACTAGCTTGTTAGAGAGCGATTATTTAGATTTGGATGCACCAGATGATTCACTTTATCCAGTTGGTATGTTATTGTTTAACACAAGACGATCTGGATACAATGTAAAACAGTATCGTGTAAACTATTTTAATACTAACAGATTCCCAGATGAATCATTGCCAGCACAAAAGAATGCTTGGGTAAGTGCTTCAGGACTTAACTATGATGGTTCTCCATTCATGGGTCGTAAAGCGCAACGAGCAATGGTTGTACAAGCAATGAGATCGGCTATTGACTCTAACACTGCGATTAGAGATGAAGATAATGCCTTTAACTTGCTAGCGGCTCCTGGATATCCAGAACTACAACCTAACATGATTACGCTTAACTCTGATCGAGGCGAAACAGGATTTATCATCGGTGATACACCATTGAGACTTTCTGATGATGCTACAGAAGTTCAAGCCTGGGCAAATAACGAAGCTGGTGCAACATCAACCGGCGAAGAAGGCTTAGTGAATAGAAGCAATTACATGGGTCTATTTTATCCAAGCGGAATTGCCCCAGACTTATCAGGTAACTTAGTAGCAGTTCCCCCATCACACATGATGATCAGAACTATGTTGCGTAACGATACTATCTCTTTCCCATGGTTAGCTCCAGCAGGAACAAGAAGAGGTATTATTGATAATGCTACAAACATTGGTTATGTTGATAGTGCAACAGGCGAATTTGTAACAACTAGAACACGAGTAGGGCTACGTGATGTACTTTATTCAAATCAAATTAACCCATTAGTGTTCTTTACAGGCAATGGTTTACTTAACTACGGTAACAAAACAAGTTTTGAATCGCTGTCATCACTTGACAGAATCAACGTTGCAAGACTTGTTGCGTACATTCGTAGACAGTTAACATTAGCAACAAGACCGTTTGTTTTTGAACCAAACGATGCAGTAACTAGACAGCAGGTAAGTGGTGTTGTTGAAACGCTGTTTGTTGATTTGGTATCTAAACGAGGCTTGTTTGACTATTTGGTAGTGTGTGATGAATCTAATAACACGCCTGCTAGAATTGATAGAAATGAACTTTACATTGATATTGCAATTGAACCAGTCAAAGCGGTTGAATTTATTTACGTACCAGTTCGTATCTTCAATACAGGCGAGTTAAGCGGAGCACAATAAGAACAGTGAGTACCCCTTAAGGGGTACTCATTTTTTAAGATAAATATATTATATTATAGGAGAATTTAAATGGCAACAGCCTCACAATCACTGTTCAATATGACAGTAGCATCTGACAATGCTGGAGGTAACCAAGGCTTATTGATGCCTAAGTTACAATTCCGATTCAGAGTTAACTTCATTAACTTTGGAGTTGACACAAACGCTGGATTGGAGTTAACAAAGCAAGTAATTGACGTGCAAAGACCCAATCTTTCTTTTGATGAAGTTACATTAGAAGTTTATAACTCAAGATTATATCTTCCAGGTAAGCATGCTTGGCAGCCAATGTCAATTAACATTCGTGATGATGCTTCTGGCTTAATTTCACGAGCAACCGGACAGCAGTTACAAAAACAAATGGATTTTGTAGAGCAAGCAAGTGCTGCCTCAGGTCAAGACTATAAGTTCCAAACAAACATTGAAGTTCTTGACGGCGGAAATGGCGCGTTGGCTCCTGAAGTACTTGAAACTTGGGAAGTCTACGGTTGTTATTTGTCAGCCGCCGATTATGGCTCAATGGCTTACGGCACTTCTGATCCGGCTACAGTTGCATTAACAATTCGTTACGACAATGCAATTCAAGCACCTCTTAGCAGTGGTGTTGGTCAGTTTGTTGGTCGTGGCGACGAAACTGGATCAGCAACAGGTATCGGAAACTTCGGACTTTAAGGTCTAACTGATGCCGATCGGTCCGTTTGATCGTAATCTTAGCGGGGCTGCCGAGAATTTTGGCAGCCCCTACCTAAGAGATTATGCACACGCTAGTTTAGCGTTTAGGAGTAATAATTATCAAAATGCTCCTAAGTTCAAGTTTCTATTTCATACTTACTTTGAAATCAACCCCGAAGCCTTTCAAGGCTTTAACAGAAGGGGAGTAGGTCCTATTGACTCATCAACTAATTTTGGGGTAATGGTTAAACAAGCACAGNTACCTACTTTTACAATAGAAGCTGATACAATGAATCAATACAATAGAAAACGTATTATTCAAAAGAAAATCAAATATAATCCAGTTGATATTGTTTTCCATGATGATAACGGTGATCAAATAAACCAATTGTGGGAAGCATACTACACTTATTACTACTATGATGCGTTAAATCCAAATGTTCAATTTGGTGGTTCTAGAGGTAGTGCAGGAACAGGAACTATTAACTACAACCAACGCAACATATACAACGAATCTATTTCTGGCAATAGTAACTGGGGTTTCAATAGTGATTCTACAACCGGCGAGCAAGTTAAAGTTCCTTTCTTTAAGAATGTAACAATATTTGGTTTTAATCAAAAGAACTTTGTAGCATACACTTTAATTAATCCTATTATTACTAACTATACTCAGGATACTTACGATTATTCAGAGGGTAGTGGAACTATGCAAAATAGAATGACTTTAGAATATGAAACTGCTATTTACAACTATGGTGCATTAGACGGTGAAAATCCAACTAACTTGATTCCCGGTGGTCCAGGAAATAATGAAACTTATGATCGTACCCCAAGTCCTATTTGGAATCCAGGTGCTAATAGTTTGAACTTAGGTCAACAAGGATTAGTTGACAGTGAAGGCGGATACGTTCAAGAAAATAGAAGACCTAATCCAAACGATCCTTTTGGTATAGGTCCCGCCGGTACAGTAGGAGCAAATGTTGCTAACGAGTTTGATAATTTTCCTGGATTAGACGTAAATTCTGGAACAGCATTAGACGGTTCGTTATTAAATCAACCTGCTCCGGAAAATAGAAATAACAATTTTTTCTTCCCTGATGCCGGAGCAACGCCCGATGAACTTTCAACAGCCGGTTCACTTCCTGTAGGAATAAACCCTGACACTATAATTCGTGATGAGCCAGTCACTGGCTCTCAATTTACGGGAGAAGACTTGATTACTGGACCTAGAATTGATCTTGATTCGGGTGATATCTAACTAATCATAATTCTAGTATCGTTCTTTTTTATATAGAATAAATATAATTATGCCAACTGTAATTAAAAGAAATCCTACTGACGAAACTGTAGAAATTTTTAATAGTTTTTACAACGTAAAAGTCGATGTCAATGCTGCCGACTATGACATTGTATATTCTTATTTTTTCGGCATTTCAAAGAATGAAGAAATTGCAGGAAACTTTACAGGCTTCTTTTTTAGAATTGCCAAAGAAGCAAACGTAAATGTCAGAGAGTTGTTAGACTTAATTAAAGGAAAAGAAAATTCATTAGAAGTAAACAAAGTTATTAGTTACTATCTTAATGCATTGAAATCTAAAACTTCACTATATGGTATCAGTAGTGTTCCTAAACCCAACGTTGCAGTCCAACGAAACGTAGTGATTTAAAATGGCTAAATGGGCCCAAGGTATATATACTCCTAAAAATCCTGAAAAATATATAGGAAAACACAAGCCTAAATATCGCTCAGGATGGGAAATGACTTTTATGATGTTTTGTGATTCAAATAAAAGCATTTTGTATTGGGCTAGTGAAGCATTAAGAATACCTTATAAAAATCCCTTTACAGGAAAACCCTCTACATATGTTCCTGATTTTTTCGTAGTGTATGAAAATAAGTATGGAAAACAAATTGCAGAGGTAGTAGAAATTAAACCTAAAAAACAAAGTTTAATTGAGAGCCGAGTAGCAAGTGCTAAAGACAGAGCAACAGTAGCACTCAATCATGCAAAGTGGCAATCTGCTATGGCTTTTTGTAAAGCAAACGGATATACGTTTAGAGTATTGACTGAAGACGAACTTTTCAGAAACGGTAGAAAAGGGTAATAAATACATACTATGACAAAAAAATTAGAAGAAATTTTTGAACTTGCCTCACAAGAAGAGAACACTGATCAGGAAACCAACGAACTGACAAAACCTTTACCTGATACTACCAAAGAAGTTACTCAAGAAGCATTAGACAATTTAGAAAAAATCGAAACTGCCTTGCCCCAAGTTAAAGGTTTAGAAGATGCAGACGAAGAATTAGACGAATTAGCAGATTTAGCTACAAGTAGTTTTAAAGATTTGCAAGATTTGGGAATGCAAGTAGATAGCAGATTTAGTGGAGATATATTTGGGGTAGCAAGCAACATGCTAGGCCATGCAATTACAGCAAAAACTTCTAAATTGAACAAAAAATTAAAAATGATTGAACTTCAAATTAGAAAAGCTAATTTAGACAAGAAAAATCAATCTAAAGATCAAGAGTTAGACAACACCCCAGTTGGAGAGGGACAAGCACTAGACCGCAATGAATTGCTTAGAATCCTTAACGAAAAAACTGAGGATAAATGATAAATATACTATAGTATAAGGAAACCTTAAGAATATGAAAAGCCTTAAACATTACATCGCTGAAAGCGTACATTTGTATGAATATACAGTAAAAATCGCCGGTGAGGTAGACAAAAATTTCTTAGAACTTTTTAAACACAATCTTAAAAAGTTTGATCCTGTCGAACTTTCTGATCCAACTACAACACCTATTCAAAAAAATCCATATGGATTTCCAGGATTAGAAAATATGCCGGTTACTATTTTTAAATGTAAGTTTCGTTATCCTGCTTCTGAGCCAATGATTCAACAGATGGCACAGTTGCTAGGATATAATGTAAACTATGTTCGCTTGGTTAGCACAGATTTAAATGACAGTGCTACTGAAGAAGCCGAAGCATTTGAAAATCAAGTTGAAGATAGTCCAGTACTTGAAAAAGAAGAAATGGGTTCTGCTCCCAACGCCGATGAAGCAAGTAAAGAATACAGCAGGTCATATTTAGATAAAATTGAAGATAGTGCCAAAGATTCAGCAATTGATATTCCATATGCAGGAGATAAAACTCCCGATGCATTTGATCCATTCAAACCAGAATCATTTGTAGATAGCATTGGAACAAAAAGTCCAATGAGCACTATCAATAGGCCAGCCAAGCCTAAAACTGGGGCAAAAGTTTAAAAAGGAAATAAAATGGATTTTAAAAGCGTTATAAGCAAAATTGATATGTTAAGTGAAAGTGCTGATCACAGCATTAAAGAAGACGCTGGTCATAGCGTTCTTGACATTATTACAAAAAAAGAACTAGATCGGTTGTGCAAAATGCATAATGATGGCAAAGATTTTACAGACGATAAAACACTTTGTGATAAGTTTTGCAAATATTATGACTTAGAGCCTGGCAAAGACAAAGCCAAAGTTAAGTCTAAAGTCATGAAAGATTATGGCGCAGAAATCAAAAAACATTGTAAAGAAATAGATTCAGAAAAAGTTGATGAAGGCAAAGAAATGACAAGAGAATCTTTTTCGCTTAAAGACATTTTTAATGAATTATCAGAAGAATTGTTAAGTGAAAATGATATTAGTATAGAGCCAGCTTCACAAAGCACACAAGTTATCAAAAAAAATGATGAAGTAGTCGGGACTGTTGACAATCCAGGTTTAGCCTCACAGCTAAAACGTGGTATCGAAAGCGGTGATGTTTCATTTGACCAAGAAATGAATGAAGAATCAGACGAGATTGACGATACACTCAATGGCAAAGAAGTTGATTGGGATTCTATAACAGTACGCAGTCACGGTGGAGCAACTGATATGGATGATTTCTATGGAACGCTCTATTTGGATTCTGCTAACTATGCAGATGGAACACCAATTGAAGGTGAAGACCTTGAAAAATTAGAACGTGAGATCGACCTCGGTAATTATGCTATGGATGCATACGAGTATCATTACATAGATGAAAACGAGGATGATGTTAGCGAAGGCGAAAGACCACATCATGACAGTGACTTTGGTGCAGGTTTAGGTGCTGGTAGAAGTTCTACTACATTAGAAGGCAAAGACAAATCAGCCAAGCGTGACAACAAAGCAGAAAAAGCTGGTAAGCAAGTTGCCAAAGACATTGAATACGATGAAAAAGACAAAGATAAAATTCATGGCAAAAAACGTCACGCAGAAGATGAAAAAGCAGAAAGGGCAGGTAAAAAAGTGGCTAAAGATATCGAATACGATGATAAAAAATCAAAGAAAAAAGTAAGCGAAAGCACGGAAGAATGTATTCAGGCTGCTCACTTAGAGGGTAAGTCGCATGGCTTGAAAGGGCACGCTCACATTGGAGATTCATTCGACACCCCAGAAAAAGCACGTGCGTATCATCAAGGTTACAAAGACGGCTTAGACGAGCGTTTCGGCGTGCGCGATGAAATGCCGGCTGCTACTATTCCGGGCATGGATTCACAAGAACTTCGTTTCGCAGAAGAAATGGATGAAGAAATGGATGAAGGCATGTTCGAAGATGAGGTCTTTGAAAATTGGGATCGTGAATTAAAATCTTTGTTAGAAAACGATGCAAATAAATTAAGCCCCGACTCTAAAAAAGAAGAAAAATTAGACGAAAGTTTAAGCGTTTCAATTAGCAAAGGTCATCAAGGAGCGCCTGATTCAGTAAGTATTACTGCACAAGGAGATGAAGCAGAAGAATTGTTACAATTATCTAAAAAGCTATCATCGGGCGTGTTCGGTGACGATAAAGAAGTAAGTGACTATGGCGCACCCAAAGCAGATGAAGTTGACAAAGACCACAGTGAAATGATGTCATTGATTAAAGCAATGGATGAGCCAAAAAGCGCATGCCATGAAGAAGAATCTGAAGATCAAATGGAATTTAAAGTAGCTGAAGATGAGCACGAAGACTTTGACGAAGGCGCAGTTTACGAGAAAGATCATAAAGTTGATAACGATGATTCTTTGGAAGAAGAAGAGCAAATGGACGAAACTAATGCTTTTATTGCCGCTCGTAGAGATGCCATCAAAAAAGGTCATGACTCATTTGAAGTCGATGGGAAAAAATATCCAGTAAAAGGTGCCGATGACAAAGAAGCAGAGGGCATCAATGAGTGGGCAAATGATGCTGGTAGAAATGGCACAGATGAAGCGTTCGAGCAAGATATCGAGTTTATGACTAAAGTTATTTCAGGTGGTGTTAACAAACAGAAGAAAGATCAAACTACGCTTCCTCATACGAAAGTCAAGGTCGAAGAAGGGAAAAATTCAGAAAATTCAGAAACTCCCCAAGATTGGATGATACTTGCAGGCATCAAAAAATAACATATTAATAGTATGTTGATTAAAATAAAAGGGCTTCGGCCCTTTTATTTTGCCTAAAGACAATATATTTTTAATTTGATAAATACTACAATAGTAATTTATAATTGAAAGGAATTCACTTTGGCTCAGCGTAATATTGATTTTGGTACATTCCCTGACGACCCAAGTGCTGATGCTATTCGCACGGCGTTTGAAAAAGTTCAGCAAAACTTCACAGAATTATACTCTACTGTGGATGCACAAGCAGTTCTTTCTATAAACAGGACCCCAGGAGCAGGTATAACTGCAAGTTCACCAACAGGTAACGTAGTTGTAAGTGCAAACTTGGCTAATGTTACATTAAGAAGTAATACATTATCTATCAACGGGGATAGATCGAACTCTAGCGGAACACAAACTATTAGTTCATCTGTTCAAGAGTTAGGTGTTGATTTACCCCGAGACGTTTCTGATGTTGACAATTTAACGTTAGATGAAACGCTGACTGCAAATATAGTTAATGCTAACGTAATTAATTCTTCTTTGACACTTAATGGTAATGTAGCAAACTTTAGCGGATCATTATCTAGTAATACGCTAAATGTTTCAGGTAATGCTACTTTTGGAAATATAGGTGGGAATGGTACATCTTTAACATCACTTAACGCTAGCAATTTAACTACAGGAATAGTACCAAGTGACAGACTAAGTGGTTCTTATTCTATTAGCGTAGACAATGCAGCCAATGCGAACTTCGCCAATACAGTTGGTACAGTTACTTCAAACGCTCAACCAAACATTACTTCAGTAGGAACTCTTACTAATTTAGATGTAGCAAATGATATTACTGCTGTCAATATTACTGCAAACACAGGTGTATTTACGGGTAATGGTTTTGGATTAACTAACTTAGCAGGTGGTAATGTTACAGGCACAGTAGCTAACGCTACTTTTGCCGACGTTGCAGGTAACGCAGACGTTGCCAATACTGCAACTGTTGCTGAAACAGTGACTACAAATGCACAACCAAATATCACAAGCGTTGGTAGCCTAACAGACTTAACCGTATTAGGAAATATTATTTCTAACACTGTTGATGCTAATACGATAACAGTAGAAACTGCAAACACAAGTCTTAATATAAATGATTCAGAATCTAATTTAATAATTGACGAAAATACATTTGAATCTGCACGAAGTTTTATTACGGGAAATTCTATTAATTATGCTGTTTCAAACGTTGATAATGGATCAAGTAGTAATGTAGAAATTACTTCATCTGCTATTAATATGCAAACAACAGGCAATGCCTTAGTTACTGCAACCGAAAACTTTTTAGTTACTTCTAATAATATTACTGTATCCGAAACAAACGTTGATGCTCCTGCTTTAACTATTGATAGTGCTAACGCTAATATTACACTTAACAATGACGGACTTTCAGTTACCAGAGATTCTACTCTGTTTAGTGTTAGCGAAACAGCCATTACATCTTCAACACTAGGAGATATATCTCAGATAGCACAAGGCAACATGATACAAACTGCTGGTCAAGATTATGCACTGAATGCAGGTGGAACGCTTGGCATTTCTTCNGCTGGAGANATGGTTATTAATTCAGGTTCTAATCTTGAAATCGTAGGNCAAAACTTTACAGTATCTTCAGGNGGTAATATATTCTCTAATGGCAGTTTTAGTGCTAATGATCTTTCAGGAGATGGCTCAGGACTATCAAACTTAACTGGAGCCAACNTAACCGGNACTGTAGCGAACGCAACAAATGCAACTACTTCAGAAACCGTAACTTCTAATGCTCAGCCAAATATTGAAAGCGTAGGAACGTTAGTAAGTTTAGATGTTCAAGGCAATATTACTTCTGGCAACATTGATGCTGGCGACTTGCTTACTGCTAACTTATTAGAAGGAACTTTGACTACAGCAAATCAGCCTAATATTACTGAGATTGGGACATTAAATCAATTAGATGTTTCAGGAAACTTAAGTGCAGGCAATATTGACGGTGGTAACTTAGTAAGTGCCAACTTTATTCAAGGCGATGGTAGTTTATTAACTAACATTTCAGTGTCTGCCGGTAGTGTAATTGAAAATGGCAACTCTGAAGTAAGAGTTGATGCTAATAGTAATGTAAGAGTTTCAGTAGACGGTGTATCAAATGTTGCAGTATTTACTGAAAACGGATTAGGGTTAGGCGGATTTGTAAGTGCATCTAACGTTATTGCAACAAATGATGTTAGTGCAAATACTTTAACAGGTGAATTAACCACTAGTAGTCAGCCTAACTTAACTTCGTTGGGTAATCTTACAAGTTTAACAGTTGATGGTGTTAGTAATTTAGGACCTGTTGGTAATGTAACTATTACAGGTGGCGTGGCAAACGCATTCTTATTAACAGATGGTTCGGGTAATTTGTCATGGAACACAGCAACGTTGGTTCCGGCACAAGGAAACGATACCGAAGTTATTTTTAATGACGGTGGCAATACTTACGCGGGTGATTCAGGATTAACATACAACAAAACAACTGATACATTAACTGTAAGCAACAATGTTGTGTCTGGCAACGTTTATGCTAATTCAGGCACGGTAGGTGCAAATCTTTTAGCTGGGACATTAACAACAGCGTCCCAACCAAACATCACAAGTATTGGCACATTAAATTCACTTATTGTTTCTGGAAATATAAACGCAAGCAATTTAAGTGTTGTCAATGATGTTAATGCATCAAGGTTAGGCGGTGAACTAACAACGTCAGCACAGCCTAATATCACAACTGTGGGAACATTAACAAGTTTAGATGTTAGCGGGGATGTTACAGCAGCCAATGTTACTGCAAACACAGGCGTGTTCACAGGCAACGGATCTGGGCTAACTGACTTAGTAGGCGCCAATATTACAGGTGAAGTTGCTAACGCTAGTTTTGCAACAAACGCAGATTCAGCAACAACAGCAGAAACCGTGACTACAAATGCCCAACCAAACATTACAAGTGTTGGTACATTAAGTTCGCTTATTGTCAATGGAAACATCAACGCTGGGAACATCAGTATTACAGGCAAAGTTAGTGCGGCTGATCTTGAGGGCGATGGTAGCAATATTACAAACATTTCAGGTGATGAAGTTGTAGGAACTGTTGCAAATGCAAATGCGGCAAATTTTGCAAATGTAGCGTTTAATGTTGATGGTGCAAATGTTTCAGGCGAAGTAGCAAATGCAAACTTTGCAACAAACGCAGAAAACGCGAATATTGCTAATGTCTCCGACACATCGAATTCAGTAGCGGGTGCAAACGTATCAGGCGCGGTTTCTTTTGCAAGCACTGCGAATGCAGTAGCAGGTGCAAACGTATCAGGCGCGGTTTCTTTTGCAAGCACTGCGAATGCAGTAGCAGGTGCAAATGTTTCTGGTGAAGTTTCTTTTGCAAATACAGCAAATTCAGTAGCAGGTGCAAATGTTTCTGGTGAAGTTTCTTTTGCAAATACAGCAAATTCAGTAGCAGGTGCAAATGTTTCTGGTGAGGTTGCTAACGCAACGTTCGCTACGTCCTCTGATAGTGCAAATATAGCTGATACAGCAAATTCAGTAGCAGGTGCAAATGTTTCTGGTACTGTAGCAAATGCCAGTTTTGCTACTACTTCAGGTACTGCGTCAACAGTAACTACAAATGCTCAACCAAACATCACAAGTGTTGGAACGTTAACAAGTTTATCGGTATCTGGGAATGTTTCCGCAGAAAATCTTACTGCCAACAGTTTTCATATTAGATCAGTAGATACTGGAATTATTGCTTCAGGTTCAACTCAAGGAGATGCTACTGGTTTAACAAAAGAAATTAACGTTGTGAGCACAGTCTCAGGAACTTCTGGTGTTAGATTGCCTGCAACTGTTGCAGGAATGATAATTACGATTACTAATACAACTGCAAACTCATTAAGAGTTTATCCAGCGTCTGGTGGCACAATCAATACGCTCGCAACAGATCAAGCCTTTGTACAAGGTCCAGGTGCTACGTTACAATTTATTGCTCCAACTACAACACAATGGTATACAACAGGAGCAACTTATGCTTAATGTTGTGTTAACTTATAGTAAGGAATAATATGACTCAGCCAATATGGAATACAGAAGTAGGATCAATTGGAACATTTCCTGCATTAGTGCCTGTTAGTTTTCAATTGTTGGCTGAGCCAGTTTTACCGGCAACTAGTTTAGATTACACTGTTATCAGCGGTTCTTTAAGTAATGGTTTAAACTTAAGCCGTTCGGGCTTAATTACTGGAACACCTTCGATTGTAACTAATGAAACAACAACAGAGTTTGTAGTTAGAGTAACAGATAATTTAGGGAATATTAAAGATAGAGCATTTTCTATAACTATTTCAGGTGCAGCCAAACCAGAAATAACAACGCCNTCAGGAGANTTACTAAGTGTTAATGACAGCACTTGGGTTGAGTTACCAATAGAATTTACTAATCCTCCTCCAGGAACAGATGTNAGATTTAGATTAGTACAAGGACAACTTCCACCAGGTTTAGAAATCAATGAAGCCGGGCTTATCAGAGGATATGCAGAACCTCCCGTTGCTAGATTTAATTTAAGCCAAGTAGTTACAAATGCTTTTGTTACTAACGCTAATGTTATCGAATGTGTTAGTACTAACGGCTTTGAAGCAGATAGACCTGTTGTTTTTTCAGGTGGTGTGTTTGGGGGCGTAACCGACGGCGAAACATATTTTATTAAAGAAGTTATTAGCGAAACTGAGTTTACTATTTCAACAACTGCGGGCGGACCAATTAAAACACTATCTAACGAAACAGGCGAAATGGTTGTGACGTTACCCACTGTTAGTGTTGGTCAGCCCACTGTTCAAATATATTCGTTTTCTATCAGACTAGAAAGCGATTTAGGAAATGATTTACAACCGTTTTCAATAGAAGTAAAAAATCAAAATGCACCCCAAAGCATAGGTGGATTGGGTCTTGTTAGGAATTCTAGAAAACCTACAATTTATAACACTAGACCCCCAACATATGATATTGAAAGTGATGTTCTTAATTATAGCTACTATATTTTACCAGAAGGAGAAGAAGGATCTACTTTTCCGTTATCTGTAAATGCACCAATAGGTGATATAGAAAGTGACAATTATTTTTCATTTAAAATATTAGGGCATGATTTTGATGGTGCTGAATTAGAATATCTTTTTTCTGATTTACCATTAGGTTTAGTAGGAGATCAGACCACCGGATGGGTAACAGGTACACCTATTATTGCTAGTAATACTGTTAGTGATTTTTCTTTTTCAGTAAATGTTAAAAAGAAAACTAAAAACATCGTGTCTGATGAATTTAATTTTTCTTTTAGAATAGCCAGAGATATCAGCGGAGATGTAAATTGGATTACTCCTCAAAACTTAGGAGAACTTTTTAACGGGACACTAAGTCTACTAAAAGTAGAAGCAGAAAGTGATGTTAACTTACAGTATAGAGTTGTAGATGGAGAATTGCCTCCCAACTTAATATTGTTACCAAGCGGAGAAATTTCTGGAGTAACTGCATTTCAACCTAAAGATTTTGTATTAGAACCAAATCAAGTAGCATCATTTAATTTTACAGTAGAAGCATTTTCTCCTGATCTTCCTGCCGTTAGTGCAGAGCGAGAGTTTAGTTTAGATATAAGAAATTTATACACAGAACCCACTGAAACGTTATACATAAAATGCAATCCAAATTTACAAGACAGAGAGTTACTAGATACGTTATTAAATGATTCTACTTTAATACCTGATGAATATTTGTATAGACCAGAAGATCCAAACTTTGGGAAAGCGTCAAGTGTAATTTATGAACATGCATTTGGCATTTTTGCTAGTGATTTTGAAGAATATGTAAACGCTGTAACTAAAAATCATTATTGGAGAAAACTTACATTAGGTGATATAAAAACAGCAGTAGCACGAGACGATAACAACAATATTATTTACGAAGTTGTTTATAGCGAAGTTGTTGATAATTTAGTCAACCCTAAGGGCAACAGTGTTAGTAAAGAAATATTTTGGCCTAGATTTATTGATTTAAGTCAAGGTCCATGGTACACAAGTTCAACTGATATTTTTACTAGTTATGGCGAGATAAATGGAGAACCTACTTACTATACAAGTTTGACACCCGGCTTTGCGAGGTCTCTTTATCCAAATTCATTAGAAAACATGAGAACTCAAGTAAGCGAACAACTAGGACAAGAATTTGACTTTAGATTATTGCCCAAATGGATGACTAGTCAACAGCGTAATGGTTCTACCTTAGGATTTACGCCTGCATGGGTAATTGCATATACTAAACCTGGATTTTCTGAAACAGTTAGAAATAATATCGAAAACAATTGGGTAGACTTTTTAGGAGATCAAAATAAATTAAATCAAATAAACTTTACAATTGATAGATTTATCGTAGATAAAAGTGCGACTTATAATTACGACAAAAGCGTAAGTCCTCCCGCTTGGCTTGGATTTCCTAGTGCAGACCCGACGCCTGTACCAAATGACGCTAACGATTTATATGTGTTGTTTCCTAGAAAAACAATTTTGCCAAGCGATACTCAGTACAATAAATAATATAATAGCAGTAGAGACAATTTATGAGCCAAATTAACACAAACGGAATAGATGCAGAATATCCAACCCCGGGTCAAAACAATAGTTCCCAGGGTTTTAGAGATAATTTTACACAAATTAAAAACAATTTAGATACTGCAAGCGATGAAATTACTGACTTGCAAAATAATGTTGTTGTAAAAACACCATTGGCAAACACAGTAATTGACAACAACATGGCTAATACACTAATTAGCAATGCCGCAATTCAAAATTTTAGAAGCACAGTTTTTAATTTAGGTAGTGCATTATCAGGAAGAGTAGTTGTTGACACAAGTTTAGCTGATGCATACACAGGCATCATTCAAGATGATACTACATTAGAGTTTTCTAAGTGGGCTCCCGATGGCACTGAAAGAAGCATTAGTTTAGTACTTAGGTTTGATAATGCTGATGCAGTTCTTAGTTTTCCCAATGAGGTTATTTCATTTGATAACAATTACGGAACAACTTTACTTGAGAACTATAAAGACGCAAACGGTGTAGCAACAATTACTAGACCCGCTACTTCTGACGAAATTGAGTTAATATTTACTACACTAGACTGCGGAGAAACAATTACGGTAACTCCCCGTAATAGACCATTTAGGTCAACGCAGATTGTTGAACGTGACCCGACACCAATGGGACTGCCAGGTGATACCAATGGCACTATTGCTATTGGTTCTCCTAAGCGTCAAGTAGAAATTAGCGAGACTGCTAATCTTTCAACAGTAGTTACAGCCAATGTTGCAGTAATGGCAAACAGTGAAATTAGCGGGACAACATTAACCGTTGGTACTGTTTCTAGCGGTACAATACAATCAGGAATGTTGCTGTCAGGCTCTGGTGTAAGTGCAAACACTTATATTGTTGATAATATTTCTGGATCAGGCGATGGTTCAGAATGGACTGTGAATCAAAATCAAACTGTTAGTGAAACTGAAATTACTGGCACTACAGGAATTGCTGAAGGCAACTTATACGTTGGTGTTGAAACTAGCGGCGAAGTCAGATCGGGAATGATTTTAACTGGATCGGGAATTGAAAGTAATACACGAGTTTTAGAATTACTTGCAGGAAGTGGCAACGGTGCAGTTTGGTCAGTAAGCATTGATCAGTACGCTTCTCCAAATACGACCAATGGTGACGTTGATATACTTTTCTGTGATAGCACTGCGGGTTTAGGAGTAGAAACACCTATTGAATTTACTGGTAATACTTTTGGTAATATTAACACCGGCACAACTTACTATGTAGACAGTGTTATTAATTCAACTGAATTTACTGTTTCCGAACAACCAAGCGGAAATATGCTTACATTAACTGATGCTACAGGCACTATGTTTGCTAATCCTGAAGCATATTTATATGTATGCGTAGATGATTTTCAGGGAGAACTTGATACTAAAACAGTTGCGAATACAGAATCCAGTGGCAATTTAATTAGAGTTAGTAACACAAACAATGTTGATTTAAACTCTCCTGTATTTTTTACTGGTGACTTGACAGGAACTAACTTAGTTGAAAATCAAGTTTATTTTGTAAAAACAAAAGATACACCAAACGGAGGCGATATCACTGTTAGTCCTATTAGATTTAACGGTGTCGCTGGTGCTACAGTTGATGTTAATACAGTTTCTTTGCCTTCAGGTGTAAACATGAATTTTATTAACAACGGAAGAGATATCTGGAGAAGGATAAATTTAAATGCATGGTAACACTATGGAACATCCTTTTATTAGTAGTCATGGACTAGAAGACAAAACACTAGACGAGTTACAAGAAGCTATAACTGAGTTAAACAAAAAGTTAACCTTTGCACATAGCATGGGTAACCAACCTATGATTCAGCAATTGCAAATGGCTATAGAAAGTCATAGAAATGTCTATACAAAGAAAATGGATAAACTTTTTGAAAAACAAAAAGTAAACTCGCAAATCAATGTGGAGAAAAATGGCAACTAGAATAGAAAAAGATTTTAGTTTTCAAACAGCAGTTCATTTTGAAGATAAGTTTTGTTTAAATGTTTATGAAACTACCCTTTCGCTCTTAGTAGAAACCGAGAACCCTTATGAACAGAATGTTGCTATGGATCGTGTAATACACTTTTTGCAAGGTGTAATACAAGGTTCTATTCTAATAGACAGAGCACAAAAAACCGCCATCAAAAAATATAAAGCAGCCGGACTTAAAATTTGTGAATTGCCCGATGAACCATATGATCAAGTAGTAGCCATGGTTGTTTTATTAAAATTAAATGCTATTATGGAACATCGTCTTAGAGTAAGTGATATATTATTAAGTTCTATTTTGGGAGGAGAAGTTAGATATTCTATTGTAGCCGAAGTAGCTGAAAATTATCTTTCTGGAAACAACTGGTGGAACGACAGTACTGTTAGTTTGAACAATGAAGAAATTAAGAAAGACAAAGAAGACAATGTTTTAAAATTGTTTGATGATTCTCATTGGGTTGATTTGGGCTTGTCTTGGAAAGAAAAAGAATCATACGCTTGGCAACCCGATCTTTAACCTTCCAATTTATATTGACATCTCTTAAAAAAAATGCAATAATACAAAGATGATTACAGATATGTATGGTCAACAAGTGTACACACAAGATGATTTGTGTGAATTGTTCTTGGAAAATCCAAACTTAAAAATCAAAAACATGCTTGTTGCAGAGCCTATAGATTTTGATTCTAGTTTAGAATTAGAAAACATCCCTGATTTAATTGAATATACAATATCTGAAAAAACAGTTGAAGAATTTGATAAATCAATGACTGAATCTTGGTTTATGCCCGAAGAATACAAGCAATTTGACATATCAAAATATGTTTTGGATAAATGTGCTTGCGATCCTGAATTACAAAGGGTAGGAGAAGAATTACTACTGTATCAAGAAAAAGATATGTTTGATTTATTGCGCTATCTAAAGTATTTGGTAGATGTTATGCGCGAAAATAACATTGTATGGGGTGTAGGACGCGGCAGTAGTGTAAGCAGTTTTGTTCTTTATTTGATAGGTGTGCATAAAATAAATTCTTTGTATTATGACTTAGATATTAATGAATTTTTGCGATAATTTGTTTTAGCCGCAAAAACGTGAATAAATAATATTATAACTCAAGGAGGTTATATTATGGCAAGATATAGAACAGCAATGGGCAGAAGTTTAGACATGGAAGCCCTTGTAGCAAAAAATGAAAGAACAAGAGCAGTAGGCAACATGTCTGTAAATGCTAGAGGTGATACTATTGACGCTGAAGGCAATATCGTTGTTCCGGTAACTGAAAAGGTAGGCGAAAAGTATCAAAAAACTGTTGCAAATCGTGCGGCTAATTTGGTTAAAAAGAAAGGAAATCGTCAGCCAATGCACACTACTGAACAAGCAGAATCATTATCTAATGCACCTGTTGAAGAAGAACTAACAAAAGAAGAATTAGAATTAGAGGCTTCAATGGAAGATGATTTGCAAACAGAAATGATTAAAGCACAAGAAGAAAGAACTTATGATGTTAAACCAGCTAGTGAAGCTCCAGATTTTTATAAACCAGAGTAATTGTAGAGAGATATGGCAACAATAAACAAACTTGACGTAAATAAAATTCATCCATTAAAAGATACTATTATTGTATCAGACATGGTGTTCGGGGAACGCATCAGCAAAGGAGGTCTTGTTATCTTGGATGATGACAAAAAACTTTCAGGAATCAGACCACGCTGGGGCAAAGTTTTTGCTGTTGGTCCTGAAGTAAATGATATAACTGTGGGGCAATACATATATGTTGCACATGGTCGATGGACTAGAGGAATTACTATTGAGACTCCCGAAGGCGAGAAAGTTATTCGAAAAGTAGATAACAAAGATATATTATTAGTAAGTGACGAATATGTCCCAGATTGTGGTTTAAGTGATGACGCATAAACCATTGCCAAACTTGTAGAGTGGTGACGGGGCTTCGGCCCCTCACCTTTTATTTAACCATAATAATTGAAAATTCCTAAAAAATATGTTTCAATATTGTTTTATTAACACTAAGAGGAAGAAATGAAAAATCAACTTTGGGTAGAAAAATATAGGCCTAACACTGTTAGTGATTATGTTTTTGTTGACGAAAATCAAAAGCAACAAGTAGAAAGTTGGATTAAAGATGAATCTCTTCCTCATTTGCTTCTTTCTGGTGATCCAGGCACAGGAAAAACAACACTAGCAAAAGTATTAATCAATGAATTGGGTATCGAAGAATATGATGTTTTAGAGATAAACGCATCAAGAGAAAATGGTATTGATACTCTACGCGAAAAAATTAATGGTTTCGTGCAGACTATGCCTTTTGGCAAGTTCAAAGTTGTGCTGTTAGACGAGGCAGATTATCTTACACAGCCATCGCAAGCCGCTTTGAGAAATGATATGGAAGCGTATCATACAACAGTACGCTACATTCTTACTTGTAATTATCAACACAAGATCATTCCTGCACTCAAATCTCGTTGCCACGAATTTCACATTGCTAAACCAGACATGGTTGAATTTACAGCACGTGCGGCAACGGTTCTAGTCAATGAAAATATCGAGTTCGAATTAGATAACTTAGATACTTATGTAAGAGGAACTTATCCCGATCTTAGAAAATGCTTAAATCAGCTACAAAGTAACTCTACAACTGGAACGCTTGCACAAACTACACCCGAAGGTTCTAGTGAAAACGAAATTTTAATTAGAGCAACAGAGTTGTTTAAATCTGGCAATATTCTTGAAGGGAGACAAGAATTAATGCAGTACATTGCATTGTATCCTACTAGAATTGAGGATACATATCGGTGGATGTACGATAATTTAGACTTGTGGGGAGAAACAACTGAGCAAAAAGATGCAAGTATTATTATCATCAGAAACGGGCTTGCTAATTTGCCTTTGGTAGGTGTTCCTGAAATTTCATTGGCTGCAACTTTAATTGAACTAACTTCTCAAATAAGTTAAATATAATTATGAGATACTTTTTAGTTTCATTTTATAGAAAACCAGGTGGTCAAATCGATGAGCGAGTTGAGGTAACCAAGCGTGTTAAAACAGCACATATTCAGAACTCAAACATCATCATGGATTTTGCACTTAAAAAAATTGAAAAGTGTGTGGTTGAAGGCAAAAAACACGACACAACATTTGAGCAAATGCGAGATTATTACGAAAGAATATATCCGCAACTAATCAAACAACTTGAAGTTGAAGCACCGCTTAGTCTAGATAAAAATTCAAAAAACGGGACATAAAGTCCCGTTTATTTTAAGCATACATTTTTAAAATATGTTCGATAATATGATGTCTCCTGATATCTTTTTTTTCAAATTCACAAGTAGTCATTCCCGGTACAGAATTTAGTTCTATCCTATGTTTTAAGTCTAATAAACCATTGTCTAGTGTTTGTCTGTCGGTTTGTTCAACATCTCCTGTGATTACTATTTTACTCCCTTCGCTAATTCTAGTCAGTAACATTTTTATTTGACTAGGCGTAGCATTTTGTGCTTCATCTAAAATAATCCAACTGTGCTTAAAGTTTCTTCCTCTGCAAAAAGCAAGTGGGGTAATTTCAATAACTTGCTCTTTGATCATATACTCTAATTCAGTTGTCGTATAATATTCTCTAAGAATATCAAAAAGAGGCCTGACCCATGGTTCCATCTTAGAGTTCAAGTCTCCTGGCAAAAATCCATGTTTTTCATCATCAACTGCAACAGCAGGTCTAGTTAACAATATTTTGTCACATTTTCCTTGCCTCATAGCATCAATTGCCGCAAGCATTGCAAGATAAGTTTTACCAGTGCCAGCAGGTCCACTCACCATAACGATGTCGGTTTCAGGGTCTGTTAATGATATAATGTATTTTTCCTGATTTGTACTTTTAGGTACTAACTCGATGGACTTTCGTGAACGCTTTTGCTTGGCTTGCATAAAATCTATAGTATTTGTTTGATCAAAATTGTAACCTTTTCTGCGGGTGTTTTTTTGTTGTTGCTGTCTTAATTCGCCAGTCTTTCTTTTACCCAATTTAGTCTCCTTTTATGTAGTTTTTAGATCAGATTTGCTGATCGTCAGTAATATTTAAGATCGGTTGATTATGCTAAAATGTCGCAGTTTACTATTATGCAAAATATGATAAATATTGTGTTAACCTAGTTCGCAGATGACTTTCTAAAACGGTTGTCTGGAATGATAAATACTAATATGAAAAATTTACCTGCAAATAAATTCTTTAATAGCATTGATTTTGTTAGTATTGTAGATACAATTAAAAATATCTACATGTCAGACGGTGCTATGTCTACTCTTTTAGATTTCGAGCGAGTTTTAGACGAAGCCGACATCTATGCATTTAGAAACTGGAGCTTGGGAGAATTAGTACAAGGACCAGATAAGGTAGATATAATGCAAAATGTGTTTTTATGTGGCCTTATAAACTAATGCCAGATCCTAGAGCCGCTCTTAGACTCACTAAAATAGGATGTGATGTTGTGTTTGGGAAATCTTCAATCGAAGTTCCTGTTGAAGTAAAAGATTATGACGACTTTGTTCCCGGAACAAGATATCCTCAAATGAAAAAGAAAAGCGTTTGGTTTGTAGAAATCACAGTACCATTTGAATTAATGAACGATATCAAAGAAGGCTCTATTGAACTTGCTGACCAAACTATTGATTTGTCAGATTTAGAAGATGCTTATGATGAAGATTTAGATCAAGTTACTTCAAATGATTCTGATCAGGATGATAACGCCGGCGAAGATTTACTACAAGATACGGAACTATAATAATGAGTTTAGTAAATGAAAGTTTAAATTATTTAGACATGAAAGACATGATTAAGCCTGTAGTGTCTATTGACGAATATGAAGCAAAATCTGGTAAAAACAAAGACATAATTACATTGTCTTTTACTGTAAATTCAAAATTGGCTTCAGATGATTTAGTAACTTGGCTAGAAAGAGGTTATACTTTTGTATTAGACGCTAGCGTAAGTGATGGAGAATTTGCTCCAGGAAAATATTTAGTATTTGTAGAATTAAAACGTAGAAGCAAAGCACCCGAAAGAATTTGCACTATACTTTCAGATTTAGAAACATTAACCGANATTAAATTACGTGANTGGACTCTTGTTATTGAAAATGAAGAATATGTAGCAAACGAAGAAAATATAAAAGAAAACTTAATTCTAAATCCAAATGAATACAAAATGGATAAAGAAGAACAAGCCGCTATGAACGAATTCCGAGAAATGGCAGGAATTAATTCTAAACCNCTCTATGCCGATACACAAGACAAACATATCAGAAACATAAAAACAATCGCTGGATTGTGATAGTTAAATAAATTAGCTATTGACATACAACCAATGGTATGTTAATATATTTAAATGGACTATTATACTGTTTTAGGCATCGATAAAACCGCTTCTTCACAGGATATCAAAAAAGCCTATCGAAAATTGGCTAGCCAAAATCATCCTGACAAAGGAGGAGACAAAGAAAAGTTTCAAAAAATACAAGAAGCCTATGCTGTACTAAGTGACGAAAACAAGCGAGCACAGTATGATAATCCCCAACCACAGGGCTTTAACTTTAACTTTGGTGGCGGTGATGATATCAACGATATTTTTTCTCAGATTTTTGGACAAAGACGAGGAAACCCTTTCAATCAACAGCAACAAAATCCTGTATTTAGAACAAGAGTACAAGTTTCTTTAAATGAAGCATATAACGGCGGAGAAAAAATGCTTCAAATGCAAACTCCCAATGGCACAAAAGTAATAAAAATTAATATACCCAAAGGAGTACAATCAGGAGACAGAACTAAGTATGATAACGTAATTGACAATAGCACTTTGCTTATCGAGTTTATAGTCACTCCAGACTTAAGGTTTGATAGAAAAGGTTTTGACTTGTACTCTGATTTGCCCGTTTCTGTTTTGGATTTAATCGCAGGAACCAAAGTACAGTTTACTACTATCGCGGGAAAGTCACTAGAAGTAAACATAAAACCTCAAACTCAACCTCATATGCAGTTAAAAATGGCTAATCAAGGAATGCCCAAACCCAATGGTGGATTTGGTGACCAAATATTATTGATAAAACCTTATATTCCTGCTAATATAGACAATGAAATTATTGAGGTTATAACTAAGCATCAAGACAATAAATAAAATAAAAGGAAGTTTATTTAATGCAACAATCACCAGAAATTGAAAATATCGTTGAACGAGCAATCGAAGAAGCCAGAATGCGCCAACACGAGTATGTAACAGTTGAGCATTTGCTTTTGGCTTTAATTACTCATACTCCATTTAAAAAATGCTTAAACTCTTTTAACGTTGATGTCGAGCGTATGATAGACGAAGTATCTGCATATTTAAATGGTCTACATGCGATTGAAGTTATTGATCCTGGCGTTCAGCCCAAGCGCACAAACACACTTGAACGTGTAATGAATCGTAGTGTAACACAAGTATTATTTACTGGTAGACGCCAAGTAACTACAATTGATTTGTATCTTAGCATTGCAAGTGAAGGGCATAGCCATGCTCATTATTTCTTGCTAAAATATGGCGTAACTAAAAATGAATTTTTGAGTCATTGGCAAAAAGTTTATAAAGGTGGCGAATATGCTTCTGAATTATCTGATACACAAGCAGACGAAATTTTAGAAGAATACACCACAAACTTAACGCAATTGGCTAGAGAAGAAAAGTTAGAACCAGTAATAGGCAGATACAAAGAAATTGACGATATTATTAATGTGCTAGCCAAAAAGTTTAAATCTAACGTACTAATGGTGGGTGATCCGGGCGTTGGTAAAACTGCAATTGCAGAAGGAATTGCCAATTCTATTATTAACAAAGAAGTTCCAGAGTTTTTAGAAGACCATGAACTATATTCGTTAGAAATTGGCTCATTGTTAGCAGGTTCAAGATATCGAGGAGATTTTGAAGAAAAAGTTAAACAAATTCTTGAAGCCCTAAACACTAAAAAGAAAGCGATCCTTTTTATTGACGAAGCACACACTATGCAAACAGCAGGAAACAGTACTAATGGTTCTATTGACTTTGCTAACATGATTAAGCCTGCAATTACAAAAGGAACTCTTAAAGTTGTTGCTTCAACTACGTGGGAAGAGTTTTATGAGTCTTTTGAAAAAGACCGTGCGTTAATGCGTAGATTTTACAAAGTTTCTATTGACGAACCTTCTTATGAATCTACGATTAGAATTTTGTCGGGATTGACTGCTAGATTGAATGACTTTCACGGTGTTAATATTGCACAAGAAGCAGTTGACGCGGCAGTTGAAGCATCGACTAGATACATCCATGATAGAAAAAATCCAGACAAATCAATTGATTTGCTAGATGCCGCCTGTGCTAAACAAAAAGTATTGGGTAACAAAGACGCAATTATTGATAAAAAACTTGTACATGATCAAGTTGAGAAATTCACTGGTGTACCTGCTGACAAATTGTCAGGGGATGATCTTGATCGTATTCAAAACTTAGATGTTAATGTAAAAAGCAAACTATATGGTCAAGACGAAACCGTAGACCAAGTGCTAGAACGAGTTTATGTTTCATTTGCTGGAATTGGAAATGAAACTAAACCTACTGCTAGTTTCTTGTTTTTGGGACCAACTGGCACTGGTAAAACAGAATTAGCCAAATTGTTATCTAATAATTTAGATATGACACTACTTAAATATGATATGTCAGAGTATTCTGAAAAACACAGTGTTAGTAGTTTAATTGGTCCTCCCCCCGGCTACGTTGGCTTTAGTGATTCGCAAGTACAAGGTGGTCGATTGATCAGTGATCTAAGCAAAAATCCACATAGTATTTTGTTATTTGATGAAGTTGAGAAAGCGCATCCAGATATTTTTAATATCTTTTTACAAATTTTAGACGAAGGCAGAATCACAGGATCTAATGGCAAAGAAGCAAGTTGTAAAAATACTATAATTATCATGACTTCTAATTTGGGAAGTGCTGATGCAGAAAAAAACAATATTGGATTTGGTAGCCAAGAAAAAGTCGGAGAAGATGATCGAGCGTTCAAAGAATTCTTTAAACCTGAATTTAGAAATCGTTTAGATTTGGTATGTAAGTTCGGTAAACTTGACACACTTTCTATTAAGAAAATTGTTGTTAAGTTTGTTGAAGAACTNAAANANTCNTTGATTGAAAAGCATAACATTACACTAAACTTGTCAGAGCCTGTCGTTGAATTTTTAGCTGACGAGGGTTATGATTCTAAGATGGGGGCAAGACCNCTTAGTAGAAAAATTGATGAATNGATTAGAGTGCCCTTATCAAAGAAAATTTTGTTTGAAAAAATCAAAGACGCAAATATTATGGCAGTGTTAAAAGACGATCAAATTGAATTTGAAGTATCGGTTAAACAAACTGCAAAAATTGGTGATGACGGTATCATTGAAGTTGAGGATTAATTATGGCTCAAACTAGAACCGAATACTCAGATACTTGTCAAGTGTCAAATACTGATACAGGAAAAACCGTTGACGGAGAAATTTTAAACTTTATCCCCAACAAAGTACTTGAAGTTAGTTTAGACAGAGCCATTAAAGTAGTTTTAAAATGGCAGCCTGCCCCTAACAAAAACTTTGACTACGACGGTTTATATATTGGCTCAATGAGTGGTATGGAATTTACTAGCCATGGCCCTGAACAAGTTACTTATCGTTTAAACAAATAAGGCAAATCAATGCTTGAACCAAAAAAGATTTCTCGCGAAAAGTTATACTTTAACAAATACAAATACCGCGTAAACGTAACTATGGATGAACTTCGATGGTTCTATCCAATTTGGTGGATGGATAAAAAAAGATATAGTTCATGTGATGAATCAATGGCTTCTGGCGTGCTTAATATTATAGAACCCCTGATTGAATTTATGAAAAGCCATAGAATGGTGCCCAGACATAAGCGTGAAGCAGAAATAAGAAAATCTCATATTGCCTTTACTGTTTATACTAATAAAGTCGAAATCATAGAAGAATTGTATGACATTATTGATACTAATGATAAGTTTTACAAAGTAAAAACAGATTTTACCGAAGTTGCAGAAATTGTACCCGAAGGTGTAATGTATTTTGTTAAAACTCCGCCCGGTAATTATCGAGCATATTTTAAAGAGATATATGGTGCACCTATTAGTTTAAAAGAAGAATTAATAGAATTTTTTGATAATTCCAAATCTTTTAGACCGTCGGGCTTGTTAAAGCGTTCTTTATATAATAAAAGATTTAATTTTAGAAATTTTTGGGTAGAAAAACAGCATTATTTTGATTGTGATAATGAAGAAGATATTAGCTACTTTATGCTAATGTATCCCGAGATAGTTCGTAAGATTTACAAGCTAGAACAAAAACCCAAAGATACTACGATTGAATGATAAATACTCTTATATATATGGAGTATTTACCATGGCAAAAATCGTAGAAGACGTAATTGCTATTAAATTTAGCAAAATAGCAAAAGACAGCGACCAAGAAGTCGCAGGAATTGCTGGACACGACATTCAGCAAGCGTTAGAACAAGTTGCACAAGAACTTGTAGGTGAAAGCGTAATAGTTGAGGTTGTGAAATCGTAATGTCGCAATCTACTGTTCTAATATTGCTACCCCAAACAGCATATGATAATCCCGGCGATGGTTCTCCTTACGATGTTGTAGGAGAAAAACAGCCAGCCGCCGCTTATTATCTAGGAAACAGAGATTTACAGACTGTGCAATATAGTCTAAGTAAATGCACAGCCAATGTTATTATTGAAGCAAGTTTAGCTACTGAACCTGATGATAATGATTGGTTTAGTGTATATAAACTAGTTGCCAATAATGACGCTTCGGAAGAAACGGACCCCAAACTTGCTAGTGATGCGAACTCTTTTGAGAATATCGAAGGAAATTTTGTTTATCTAAGAGCAAAATTAGAAGATTTTAGAAACGGTTCTGTGAATTTTATTAAGGTATCGTATTAATGAAGAAAGTAGTCATTATGCCTGGAGGATATCATCCCTTTCATGCAGGGCATTATGAACTATACAAAAGTGCAAAAAGAGCATTTCCTGACGCAGATGTATATGTTGCCGCATCAGCAGACACTAAAACTAGACCTTTTCCTTTTGAAGTAAAAGAAAAATTAGCACGATTAGCAGGCGTAGAATCGGGTGAATTTGTTCAAGTAAAAAGCCCTTTTCAGGCAAAAGAAATCACTGACAAATATGATCCTGAACGTGACGTAGTTATTTTTGTTAGAAGCGAAAAAGACAAAGGCGAGAGTCCTAAACCTGGGGGAACTAAAAAAGACGGGTCACCTTCTTATTTTCAACCGTATACAGGTAAAAATTTAAAACCTTTTGGTGAGCATGCTTATATGGCTTATTTACCTACAATAGAGTTTGGTCCTGGAATAAAAAGTGCAAGTGAAATACGAGATTCTTGGCCTAAACTAAACAAAAAACAAAAATTAGCAATGATTATGAGTTTATATCCTAAAACACAAAAAGATATAAAATTAGCCGAAGTTGTTGCTGATATGTTAGACAATGTAATTATTTAAAAATCGATAAATACATCTATCAGAGGATAACAACATGAGCGAAATGAAAAAACTTTTAATGTTAATGGAAGACGCTGAAGAAAAAAGCAAAAAAGAAAAAGATGAAGACTTATCTCGTGCTTCTATTGCAGGAACTGGTGAAGAACAAGAAATTTTAGCATATGTAAGAAAGCATTATCCTGAAGCACCTAACACTCAGGCTGCTTTTATTAAATTTGTCATCAACAGTTTAGAAAATTATAAAGTAGACCACGAACAGCAAGAAAGAAAAATCCAAGAATTAGAAAAAGAAGTTCAAGATTTAAAAAGAGCAATGGGGTCAGAAGAAGAACTATTTGAGCCAGATTCCCCCACACAAAACAATTCATAACAAAATCAAACGGGCGCATAGCCTTCAATAAAAATATTTTCGTAGCCTTTCTTTGTTGTAAATAACTATATTAGTTTATCACAAAGAGAGGACCAAATGGCGAAAAAAACTAAATCACCAAAGCAAGCAAAAAATGCACAAACAGAAGAAAAAAATGTACCAGTAGAAAAGGTACAAGAGATTGCTGAACAAGCAGCCAATGAGCAAAATCAAGAACCTCAAGAAGGCCAAGTTCAGGTTAACGTAGACTTTTTAAAGACTACCCGAGTTCACATTGCAATGCCTTGTTATGGGGGTATGCTAACTGAGTCTACATTTATGAGTTTTATCAAATGGGCCAATACTGCTCGTCAGTTGGGCATTGATTGGACTCTTGAAACAATGGTTAATGAATCACTAATTAGCCGAGCAAGAAACACACTAACTGCTAAGTTCTTAGATATGCCAGATGCTACCCACTTGTTTTTCGTGGATGCTGATATTGGCTGGGAGCCATGGCATCTATTGGTTCTCTTAAACCGTGACGTTGATGTAATTGGCGGCTTGTACCCAATGAAAACAATGCCTATTAAGTGGGTAGTAAATGGCTTTGAAGGCGCAGAAGAAGGAGAAGACGGCTTACAAGAAGTTAGTAAAGCAGGAACAGGCTTCTTGTTAGTTAAAAAACATGTTTTTGAAAAACTAAACGAGCATCCAGCAGTTAAACAATATAAAAATGATATTGGTCTTGATCCTAAATATGATCAATACTTAAAAACTTATTTTGATACTGCCGTTCGTCAAAATCGTTATTACAGCGAAGACTGGACTTTCTGTGAAAACTGGCGTGATCTAGGTGGTAGAATTTGGATGGATAAGCGAGTATTGCTAAGACATTCAGGTTCATATGTTTTCTGTATGGAAAATCAGCAACACTTATTAGATACAGTAGGACCCATGTGGCTTGACGCGCAAAAAGCAGAAGGCAAGAAGTTAATTGATGAAAACGGAAACGAACTTTAAATCTCATTAATTAATGCTATTTGAAAGGGGCTTCGGCCCCTTTTTTTTGGTTATAAATGTTGGGGGTCAGATAAATAGTAATATACAAGGATTTACAATCATGAAATTTAAAGATATCATCACAGAGAGTGTAAAAACATTCACAGACGCAGGTATTCCCCGAGACTTTGCCGAACAATTGGTGAGCAAGTTCAAAGTCAAACATGACGCCGAACTAACCAGAGTAGAGGGCAAGCCACGTAAAGCAGACCTTGAAAGAGGAGATATGCTGATCAATGTGCTACCCAGCGGTGAAGTGATTGCTATGATGACTGATGACGGTCTTCGCTCAAGCGGCTATATGAGAATTCGTTATACACCAGAAGGTGAATTCAAAACCGGTTATCACACCAGTATTCAAGATGCTTTGTCAGGCATGACTAAGCGAGGTCCTATGTTCATGCTTAAACATGATGGCATATTTGGCTTAAGAAGATTGGAAAAGCCTGATGCAGAAGATCAGGACATCGACCGCCGTACATATGGAGGCGACACTATCAGTGGTGAAGTCGGTAATATTTTTGAATACATGAACCGAGTATTCATGCCAAAAATGAAGCCTGTGTTGCAAAGGATGGTTGATGAAATCTACAGCAACCTCAGAAAACTCCCTAAAGATTTGAACAAGTACGGCCGTAATGCTAGTGTGATGAACTCACAAAGAGCAGAAGCACTTGAAGCCGCTAGTGCTATCGAAGACATCATCGAACAAGGATTCAATAGAGAATCATTAGCTGAGTTTCTTCAACTACAAGGTGTAAAGGTTTCTAGCAGTCAGTATTTTAGAACCTCTTGGGAAAACCTGCGAGATGCCCTCAGAGACTTTGCTGAAGGAGATAACTTGATCCGAGCCAAGTGGGCCAAAGCATTCTTAGAAGGTGCTAAGTATCACCGTGATCAGATTCGTGATTTGGTAGCGGCCCCTGTAGTAGATGCACTTGTAAGTGAAACTACTTCGTCAGGTTCTGTAGCTTCAGTTGCTAGCCCAATGGGCGGAGTAAAAAAACGATCAGGATCATTGCTTTCTGGAAAGAAAACCAATAAAAAATATGCTAACAGTAAAGAAGCACGAAAGCAAGTAAAACAAATAAAAGAAAATCAGTCTGTATCTGAAGATGATATTTCAGAGCAAGATTTGATTGTTGTTCCCAGCCAAGCAAAAAAAGTAAAGTCTGGATTTGTTTCACACGAACATGATCGTAGAGATCACGAAGTAGAGATGGCACTAAGCGACTTGTATCAATGCGCCAAAAATGCAAAAAGACTTTATGAATTACTAAAAGATGTTTCTGAAGAAGAAGGTATCGAAGGCTGGGTACAAGAAAAAATCATCAAGTCAAACGATTATTTGAATACTATTCGTGAATACTTAGAACACAAAGATATGTCTGAAAAGCATAGTTTAAAGGATGAAGATAAACTCAAGGAAAAAGCCGAATCAGAAGCGCAAGCAACTGCCGCAAGAATTGCATTAGCTGCCAAAAAAGGCAAGATACCTAAAAGCGAGTTAGAGGGTGCTTCTAAAGAAATGTTTGGCATGAGTAAAAGCGATTTAGAAGATTTTACTAAAGTCAAGAAAGGCGCACCTAAAAAGAAATCAAGCGGATAATTTATATATGCATAAACCTTTATCATCAGCAAAGCGCGAAAGTGCTATTATGCGCGGCATTCAATATGAAGAAAAAAATAAAAAAGCATGCCCAAGAACAAGAGCCTCTGTATGTGAATGTGCAAGTGTAAACCAGCTTACAGAATCAAAAGAAGCTACCACAGCAGTATGTGTTTTAGAACATTCAGATACAGTAGAGGGTACTATACTTTTGAAACAAGAAGCAAATGGACCAACTTTAATAGTAGGAAAAATAACAGGATTAACTCCCGGTGAGCATGGTTTTCACATTCACGAATACGGCGATTTGTCTCAAGGCTGTGAAAGTGCAGGTGATCATTATAATCCTGATGGCGTTGATCATGGTGACTTAGAAAAAGGTCATGTCGGCGATTTAGGTAATGTCACAGCAAACAAAGACGGTGTTGCTACTATTAAAATAGTTGCAAAGCGTGTAGATTTAACAGGAGAGCGTAGTGTTGTAGGCCGCGCTATTGTTGTACACGAAGATAAAGATGATTTAGGCAAAGGCGGTGATGCTGAAAGTTTAAAAACAGGAAACGCCGGTGATAGATTAGCCTGTGGTGTTATTACACTAAAAGAAACTGTTAATGAAGCCTGGAGTAAAAAATACAAAGATTCTATCAATTGTTCAAATCCCAAAGGGTTTAGTCANAAGGCNCATTGTGCTAGCAAAAAGAAAAAAAAGAAAACGGTAGAAGATTCAGGTTCCGATCTTGATAGATTGTATAATATCATTTACGATTTAACACCAGATGATGTAGGTGAACAACGCAGTGGCGAGTATGTGCTAAAGTTTGAAGGTTTTTCAGCTTGGTGCCAAAACGATGCCGCTGAACGTTGCGAACTACCAGACGGTGATCCAAGAAAGTTAAATGCTTATGAAGATGTATATGATGAAGTGCAAGGTGGTTGGGACAAAGAAATGGGTAGCGAACCTATTGATGCTGGTTTTAGCGGAGACGAAGACTATCCAGTACAGTGGGCAATTTATAAAACAAATATAAATGAAAATCTACGTGATCGTTTCGGTAAAGTCAAGGGCAAGAAGAAATGAAAATATTAGAAGTAACCAAACCTAAAGAGATAGGAATACA
>PR_CR_10_Liq_1_inCRDRAFT_1000108_pt1 | contig 44499 bp, 31 predicted proteins | sample PRCRCaboRojoPR_3_FD_10241 | JGI IMG/M metagenome (IMG submission 10241) | reverse complement strand
GGCCTCTGTAAGTGTACTGGTAGTAAAAAGAGTCTAAACTAGCACTTATGGCTGAGTAAGAAGACTCTAAGCTAGCCCTAGCCAACATGTGGGAGTATATAGGGTACATGAAAGACTGGGGAATTTGTGAGTACCCTATTCCACCTAGCACTGGAAAAACTACTAAGGAAACGGTATACAGGACTCCAGTTGCTACGGTAAGTAATTCGCTTAGGGTGTTACCCAGAGCGTAGTTGCACAGGACAATCCCTAAACCTGCACAAACCTGAACTGATAAGCATACAAAAAACTCCAACCAGCCTTTTCTGAATGTATAAATCAAAGGCAAAACTACCAATAAGCAAACTAGATTAAATAAACTAGTAACTTTTTCATCTATAATTGCTTGAGGGACTTTAAAAGTCTCCAAAAAGTAAACCCCTAAAGAAAGCACTAAAAAAACCACACTTTTGAACTTAACTTCTTGGGGTTTAGCCAAGCTAACCAAGCCAAAAACACTGCTTGCAGTAAGTGCACAAGTTATTGCTGCTTCCATTTTATTCGTTTTAGACTTTAAATGGTAAAAACTGAGAACGCCCAGTTCCTTGCAAAAGGAAAAGCCAACTTCCCAGTTAACAAGTTCTATGAGTTTTGGAACCAAAAAACAGACTTTGCAATTTACATCCAGTCCCTAGTAGAGTACATCATAGAGCTGGAAAAAAAGCGCAGCATCACAGGAGTTTCTTTGGAACAAACCCTAGCAACCCTTTACATGGTGGCTGTGTGCGGGTTTTACTCAGAAGAAGAACCTTTTCTAGCAGAAGTCTCAGAAGTCCGACACAAGTTTGAAACTCACAGAAACTCCCACAGGTCCCTTAACAAAGCTCTGGACGAAGTTGTAAATGTTGCCTTGAACCTGCACACCCAACCCGAAGAAGTTATGGAACTCGTAGTTAGGCACTCCACAACCTTTCCTGAACCTGTTAGGAAGTTCGCTGACATCAAGTACAAAACTTACTTTGGAGAGGAGCACTGTGTCACGCACTACAGTGACTTGTTTGTGAAGCTAGGTTTGGGAAGTATTTACCTTTCGCAAAACCCCAGGTTTAGCATTCTTGACTGTGGCGAGTTTTCAGTGGCCTACAGGTTCATCCACAAGTTCCTGCACACAAGCAGTGTTATGTCGAGTAGTGTTTTGGAAGCGTTCATCAAAAGAATCCAGCAAATAGTTAATCAAGTAAGACTAGGCAACTCTAGACAAGCCGAGGGTTGTTTGTTGTCTGTGCTTCATTTGCTTGAGCAGCTAGTGACTAGGTATCCCATTATCGAGAGCTCAGAAGTAATGAACTTGATTACCGAAGTTGACGTTGTGCGCAGGTGGCCAATTCCTTACGGGAGCACTGCACACAGATTCTTGAAGGTTTTGGTAGAAGAAATGAAGCTAAAAGGCAACTGTTTGAGAAACAAAATAAGGGACGAGTACCCTATGGTAGATGCCTTTTTTCCCCTAAGCAAAGAAGAAGCGACAGAAAAGTCTGAGTTCATGAAAGCCCACGCCTTTTTGTTCCTTGACAGCCAAGACAGTCCAGAAACTGGGTTGTTCCACAAGATCTTAGCTTTAAATCAAAACAAAAAGGAAGAGTTCTTCCAAAACACCCTACAGAATGTTGACTCTTTAGAAGGCCTAGACAGACTAGCCTTGCAGGCACACATCTTAAGAGTTTCCATGATACTGTTTGTGCTTAAGCCGTACAACAACTTGCTACTTACAGATGTTTCTTTTGTGGCAGGACTTAGTCCTGAACAAGTTTATATGCTTTACAACAGAATGCTTGAAATCCTGAATACACTTGCTGGAGTTGAAACCGAAAAAGCTGAAAAACTCCAACAGGAGTATTTCTTTGACTTCATGGTGGAAATAAGTAAGCTTCCTAGTGATGAGTACAACCAGTTAACAAGGGTGATCTTTAAGCATCTGTGTGACTACAACTGCTACACTCCACAAATTCCTAGACAAGACTTGGCCTGGATTGACTTGGGTTCTGGCTCAGACTTTAGTTACGACCTTAACCAAGCTTTAGGGCCGCAAGAAAGAAACATGGATCCTTTACTTAGGCTCCTTCTAAGAAACATCAACGAAAACTCTCCTTTCTATGCTTCCCCTTTAAAGCTTTTGGTTTCGGGTCCAGACAGTATTTTCCAGAAGTTCTTAAGAAGTTACTATAAAATAGTAAAAACACATCCAAGTCTCATTAGAGATGCCGACTTGAGACTGTACTTAGTTCCTACTTATTCTTTGCGCAACAGTTTGATTGAATACTTAGCAAGTATAGATCAATGGTACATGAGACATGTTTACGTACCCTTTGCTCACAGGCCTTGGGTGCCTAGAATGGACTCTTCAGTTGACATTAAAAAGAGGAAAAAAGACCCATTTGCTAGGGAGTTTGTAAGAAAGTCTATTGCAAGCAGTGACTCCGAAGCAATCACTCCCAACTTCCTTCCAATTACTGAGTCTGAAACTCTACTCCAAGACTACCTTCTGGGAGCTTCACAAGTGCTTCCTGTAACAGTTTACCAAATTAAAGCTTGGACGACCAAACCCCTTTCAGAAGAGCCAGACACTGTTATACCCTTTTGCTTGTACCTAGAAATGGGCATCAAGGCTAAGGCAGCACAGCTGCAGCAAGAACACGAAAGTTTCCAAGGAAAGTCCTACCAAGAAATACTTGAAAGTAAGTCTTTCAGTTACATTCCACAACAAGTGTGCATGAAAACAATACAAATGGACCCCTTTGGAGTAGAGTACTCTTTTTCAGAAACAGCAACTAAACTCATCCACAGCTTGTGCATTTCAAACGTGCCTCGTGAAACAGACACCACTACTCCTTCCATTCCTTCTTCAGAGTGGCTTGAACTCTCCTACATAGAGCCCGAAGCTGCTGTTCAGCAACAAGCTTACTTCAAGAAGATCCACAAAACTAGAGAAAACTTAGCTAACATCAACGTTGCAATCTCTTCTCTGTACTCTTCTCTACACGTAAGTCAAACTCGCATAAGCTTTGAACAAAACGCTAAAGAGCACATAGTAGTTGACGGAGTGCTACAAGGCCCTTTCAATACAATAGAAATTCAGCCTTTAACTTTGGACGACGGTTCTTTAGTTAGCTTGCCTGTAATGCTTTTCTTAGAACCAGAGTTGTAATTTATTGCTTAATTTCATGTTTAATATTTAAATAATGCAAGACTCCTTTGAAACTTTCTGCGAGCACAAACCGCTTCCCTTGATCACCTACAACGGGCTAACTCGGTCTTTTGAGCTCAATGAAGAAGCACTTGAATTCTTAAGAAGTCTCAAATCCCCAATAGCTGTGGTTTCAGTTGCTGGCTTGTATCGAACTGGAAAATCGTACCTACTTAACAGGGTGCTTTTAAACCGCAAAGAAGGCTTTAATGTGGGCTCCACTGTAAATGCTTGCACTAAAGGTCTTTGGATCTGGGGTGCCCCAATACAAGGGAAAACTAAGAACGGCCAGCCTTGCAATGTTTTGATTGTAGACTCAGAAGGAATAGGTTCTTTGGAAGAAGACTCTAACCACGACTCAAGGGTGTTTTCTTTAGCAGTGTTATTGAGTTCTTACTTCATTTACAACTCAGTGGGCGCTATTGACGAAAACGCCATTCATAACTTAAGTCTTGTGGTGAACATTACCAAGCACATACACCTAAGGGCTTCAGAAAGCACTGAAGAAGACTCTAGTGAGTTCTCTGCTTACTTTCCGGGTTTCTTGTGGGTGGTGCGTGATTTTACACTTAGACTGACTGACCAAGAAGGAAGACCCTTTACTTCTAAGCAGTACCTTGAAAGGGCTTTGCAACCCCAAAAGGGGTTCAGTGACTCTGTAGAAGAAAAAAACAGAATAAGAAGAGTGCTTACGGGTTTCTTCAAAGACAGGGACTGCTGCACCCTAGTAAGGCCTACTGCCTCGGAAAAAGACTTGCAGAGACTTTCAAGCATAGACATGCAAGACCTTCGGTCTGAGTTTGTGGAACAAGTAGTTGAGTTGCGCAGAAAAGTGATTGAAAACGCACGTGTTAAAACTCTTAACGGGACGGAGTTGTCTGGGGAAATGCTGGCTAACTTACTGGTTTCTTACATAAGTGCTATGAACTCTGGAGTTGTTCCAACTATTGAAAATGCTTGGTCTTACATATGCAAGAACCAAAACTCTATGGCCTTTGAAGAGTCCAAACAAGTGTACACCAGAATCCTCAAAAGCGTCAGAAAACTGCCTGTGGAACCTGAAGACCTCAAAATGGTCCACAAAGAAGCCAAAACCACTGCACTAGAACACTTAAACAAAAAAGCTGTAGGTGAAGAGAAGTTGCAACTAACAAGCGAACTTACTAAGTTCATTGCTGAAAGCTACGAAGGGATGAAAATTGAAAACGAGTCAACTTGCAAAAAGGAGTGCTTAAACTACTTGAAAGAAAACTTCAGCACTATACAAGAAAAAGTCAGGTCAGGAACAGTTAACTCTTTGCCCGAATTCGAGCGTCTGCTCCAGGAGTTTTCAAACAACTACTTAAAGACCACTGCTGACGGTCCAGGGAAAAAACGATTTCTTTCAGAGTTTTGTAGAGAAAAAATAACTGAGTTCTCACACCAAACCTTAAAAACACTCCAGTCTGAATTCGAAGTCCAGGTATCTTCTAGCGACTGCAAAATCCAGCACCTCCAAAAAGAACTTACTCAAGCCAAAAACAACCTTTACATTCAAGCTTCTGAAAAAAGCAAACTAGAATCTGACTTGGAGTCCCTGAAAGTAGAAACTCAGTCAAAAGAAGACTCACTAGTTCAAGAAGTGTCTTTATTAAAAAGCCAAAAAGAAGACTTGGAAGAGCAAGTTAAAAACTCCTCCCACACTTGCAAAGCCACTTCAGAAGAAATCAAACAACTAAAGCAAACTAACGAAAACTTAGAAGAAAAACTCAAAGAAGTTAAGCGAGACGCTTTGCAGCAACAAAACGACTTGGAACAGCAAATAGCTCTTCTCAAACAACAAGTAGCTTTTACAGAGAACTCACTTGAGGACTTTAAAGCCCGAGAAAAACACTCTAACGAAAAAATAAAACAACTCAAGTCAGAACAGTCTAACTCCATCAAGTCCACTCAGTCCAAACACGAAGAACAGCTCAACTCACTAACTGCACAGCTAGAAAAAACCCAACAAGATCTCCACAACTGCGAAAGCCAACTAGAAGAAAAAGAAACCCTCTACGACCAACTCTCAGCAGACTTCAAAGAACTGCAACTCCAAAAGTCTCGGGAACAAAGTGAACTTGAGTTAACGCTGGAGTCACTTAAAAAGCAACTTTCAGAAAAAGACAAAGAACACAAATCACAAACCGAAGAAATAGAGGAAGAACACCTCAACTCCACTTCCAGACTCAGAGCCAGACTCAACGAAACCGAAAAAAAACTTAGAAGTACCGAAGAGTTGCTTAGGAACGACATAGCAGTTTGGGCCCAAGACAACGCTATTCTAGTCCAGAAAATAGAGTTTCTAGAACAAGAAATCGAAGACCTTAAGTGCAAAAGAGCTGAAGAAAAACGCCAGTACGAGTCTACGATAGCAACTCTTGAGAACTTAAAGTCTTCAAACTCAGACGCAGAAGAGCAACTCCAGAAGTTCAAAACTGAACACTTAGAAGAAATCTCCAGAATCAAACAAGAATTTGAGAGTCAAAAGAAACAACTCAACTCCAGAATAGAAGAACTTCTGGAACACCACAGCGAAATTGAAACTAAACTCAAAATAGAAAGGAACGACTGGCGCTTAGAAAAACANAAGTACCACGAACGCATAGAAGAACTTGAAAAGTACAAAGAAAACCAATCTTCAAAAGAACCTCGAGAAGACCCTAGAGTTAAACGTGTGCCTGTACTAGAACGCGAAATTGAGAACTTAAAAGAGTCACACAAAGAAGAAGTCGAAAGCATGAAAGTGCAGCATGAAGAAGCTTTTATGAAACTAAAAACTTTTTACGAGCAAGAAAAAGAACGCTTTGAAGCTAGAGTCCTTAAAGAAAAACAAAGAGCTGAAAAGAACTCAGAAATAGTAGCTGAAGAGTACGAAGAAAGACTCAAACAAGAATCACGCATGCATGATGACGAGATTTCGAACCTACAAGAAGAGTTTAAAGAACTAGAAGACTACTACGAGTTACAAATTTCAGAATACAAAGACAAACTTAGCTTAGCTGCAAACAGGTCAGAGTCGCTAGAAAACTACATTGTTAACTTAAAGGAACAACTCAACTCAGCTTACTCAAGTCACTCTTCCAAAATAGAAGTTGAACAAGACAAGTTCAACAAACAAAGGTTCAACTTACTTGAAAGAGTTGAAAAGCTTTCAAATGAAGTCTCAGAAAAAGAAAAAACCATCGTGAGTCTAAAACACTCCAAAGAAAACGCTGAAAAACTTGCCAACGACCGCCTTAAGATTTGGGAGAACTTAAACGAAAAGTACTACAAAGAAAAAGGAGAGTTACTTGAGAAGTTAACTAAACTCAACGAAATGTACGACGAAGTCAATGCAGAACTCACAAGGGTTTCCAGCAAAGCCAAGACTGACAACGCTTTGGCTGAAAACGAAATTAACCAGTTAAACAAGCGAATCCAAGAACTCGAAGAAGCACTTGAACAAAGCGACAAAAAGTACTCTGCAACTATTTCCCAAATCAAGCAAGAGTCCCAGTCCCAAAACTTAGAACACCTACAAAGTCTTTACCAAGAAAAAGAAAACTTGCAGTTCAAAGTAGACGAAAAAAAGAAACAACTCAAAGACTTAAGGAAAACCACTTCTCGAGAAATCAATGAACTCGAGCGCGAAAAAGCTGTGTTGGAAGAAAAACTTAACTTTGCCGAAAAAAAACAACAAGAAATCGAAAACTACTACCAAAGACAACTCCAGAAGTACCAAAACCAACCCACTGCAAAAAAGGCTCCTGACTTCACCAAACAACAAGAAGAGTACCAAATCCAAATACTCAAACTCGAAAAAGAAATCTCAGCACTCCACAACGCAGCTGAAAGAGACAAAGCTTTGTGGGAAAACAAGTTCAACTTCTTAAAAGAACAAAGAGACTCTGCTAAAACCGAACTCGTCTCAGCCCAAGAAAAGTTCAACCAAGTCATTAGCCAACTCCAGAAAAAAGGCAACTCAGACAAAGAAAAACTCCAAAGCGACAGCAAGTCCTTAGTTTCTTCTTTAGAAGCCAAGTACAATGCACAAGTTTCAGACATGCAAACCAGACACCAAAATGCACTTAATGAACTCCGAGAAAGACACAAACAAGAAGAAAGGAAACTCCACCAGAAGTACGAAGACCTGGAAAACGAAAATTTAGCACTCCAAGACACCATTACACTGCTTGAAAAAAGAATTAAAAACTGGGAAGAAAACGAAAAAAAGATAAAACAAGACTTAGAAACTGAAAAACAAGACAAAGAAAGAAGACTCAACAACCTGCTTGAAAAGTTCTCTAAAGAAAGAGAAACCTGGAAAATCAAGATCTCTGAGTGCGAAAAGAAACTTAAAGAAGCTGAAGCTCTTAAGTCCCAAATGTTCATTCAGCACGAAAAGGAAAGAGCTAAGTGGGCTCTAGAAAAAGACAACATAACTTCCCAAAACTCAGAAACCAGAAAACAACTCTCTGACTTACTTAAGCGCCAAGAAAACCTTAAAAGGGAAAACCAGAAACTAAAAGCTCCCAAGACTCTAAGTTCTTCGTGCTCCTACGAAGAGTTCTCTAAGATGAGGCCCCAGTCAGGACGATCGACTCCTACTAACTCTACTGTGGACTTTTCACCACGTTTAATTTCCAAACGCTTTATGAGTCCCAGGTCTAATTCTAGTAACCAAAAGTAACTAGTAAATATGAACCAGCTCTGCACTAAACTCTTTGGATGTGAGTTACTAGAACGCAAAGTAACCTTTGAAGTAGCTTACAGCTTAGTTTCGCAAAACTGCAAAGAGTTTCCGAAGGACTTAGTTTACGAAATATTTCATTACAAACGCTCTAGTAAGTCACTTAGAGTGTCTGAGTTTTTGAGGAGTTACTTAGAGTATTACCAAGATTTGCGCAAGGAACTGGACTGTTTGTGCACTAGAATGGCAGAAGAAGAAAACCAAACACAAAGCGTTACAGAGTTCCTTGAAGAAGCCAAAAGAATTCAGGAAATCAACCAGTACGGCATTATGAAAGGAAGCACCCTACACTTTACTTTGCTGGAAGCAAAAGTTAACTTTAAAGTAGACTTTTACTTACTATCAAAGATAGAAAACAAAACACTTAAGTCAACACAAGGAAAAGAAGGACTGTACCAAGCACAGGAGTCCTTTAGCCTAGAAATAGAACATGGCTTAGAAGAACTAGTTATTTGGGCCATGCAGTCTTCCGCAGGTGGACTAGACGACAAGTTCATTGGACAAGTTAGAATCCCTGTAAAGTGCGCTGAAGACCAAACCCCAAAAGAGTTCCAACTGTACATTTACGACCACCAAAAATCTAACCAAGGCACTTTGAGTCTTAGCATTCACTGGATTTGGAATGTTTCCAAGTACCTAGAAGTTTTCTATGAAAACTTAAAAGCCCAAAGAGAACACAACCAAGCAACTCTCAAAAAAACACACGACAAACTAGAATTTTTATCTAGCTTTGCAGAGTTAATTAACTAGCAACTTTTTGAGTAGCTAAGTGTAATTCGTCAATGTATTTGTAAAGCAGGATTTCTTTGCCTAGGTAAGTCACTAACACCCTAGTTCCCAGAGTTTCATAGATCCCAAAGCGTCTTAAAGCTAAAAAAGAAAACAAAAACCCGTAAGAAGCTCCTCTGAACTCAATCCACCTTTTGCAGTCGCTCACAAAAGCCAAAAACCAAGCTTCTTTTCTTTGTGCTTCTTCACTCTTTCTGTAGTGCCTGCTGCTAAGCCTTGCCAGCACACTTTCCACTTGCTTTTTCTTCTCGAAGTAACTTATTTCTTCCATAGAATTACATTCTAATTTAAAAGAAATAGTTTAAATGGCGGCTTTTTCAGAAGCAGGCTGGCAAGAAGTCAGCATATGCAACGGAGGCATTGAACTCCAAAACCCTAACGGACCTAGGTACGCCGTTCCTATTCCAGCTCCTATTTCTGAAGTCTTAACTTTGCCAGATGGAATTTTACTTAAGTGCAGAGCTGAACAGCGCTTCCACCACTACCAAGTAGTAGAAGCAGCTCCAAAAGCAGCTCCTAAGTACACTTATCTTGCAATAGTTAAGCATCCTTACAGCGACATTTACCCTCTTGCGCCAAACTGGGTCAACTCCCATGTAGACATAAAGTACTCCAGTGCAACTTGGCCTCTTCTTCTGGGGTGGGAACCCAACGGAGAGCTTAACTTGTACTTGCTGAGAGTCGACACTTCTGTGACTGCTAAGGAAAAAGAAACCCTAGAGAGCTTAGACCCCAACCTTAGAGACGACTCTTTTGGAAAGCACGTGAGTAAAGACAGTTTGGTGTTCACTGAGTACCTTTGTTCAATAGGGAACTTTTCTTTCATCCAAAAAATAGAGTTAGGTGTAGGAAGCAACCCTTTGGAAATTATAGTTTACATCAAGGAGTTCCAAACTGTTAAAGTTTACGTGCTGAGTTTGCAGGACGACAAAGTATTTGGAACTACCCAAGAAGTTGGTTTAGTTCAAAGTGTCAGGGACTTTATTTTGGTGGACAGAAAATACAGGTTTAAGTTTGGACTTAAAGAACACACTGGTTGCGAAACTCTTAGATACTTTAAAGACCTAGCCAACGAAACCTGCACTTACACTTACTTTTTGAGAAACGACAACTTACTTTTACTTTACGATGGAGCTCAGTCTTTACTAGAGATTCCACTGCAGTCCATACTAGTCTCTCCTCCAGCATTCATATCGCACTTAAAGTCTCCACTAGTTTTAGTAAGTAACCAGTGCGAGTACCCCGTTAACACCTGTGTTGAAATCCAAGACCCTTTGGTGCTTCAGTGCATGTCTGCTCTTTACTCAATTTTGCCAAGTAGCCTTTTTTCAGCTTTGCAAGCTGACATCTTAAGAAAGTACTTGGAAGCTAGGGTTAGGTCTTATGAAGATCAAGTTCCTGAAAAGGCCAGGGAAAGTTCTACTCAGTGGGGAATTTTCTGCAACTTGATTCTGAACTTGCTGAAAGAAGGCAAGTCAAAAAAAGACTTTAAAAAACCTAAAGTGACGTACAGTGACGAAGGAAGTTTAGACTCAGGAAGTGCTTGGGAAGTAATGTTAGCTTCAAAGTTCCACACTAGCAACGCCAGTCACTTTTCGCTTATTTTTGGAAGTGAGCCTCCTCCTCAAGGAACCAAACACACTGAAGTTTCTATAAACTTCAAAACTTCGCCTTCCAAGTTCACACGCAACGTATTTGAGATTCTTCAGAGTTTGCATTTATTGTACGAAAACCTCAAACTCAACTTACTAGAGCACTGCTACTTGTATGATTTAGCAGCACTTTTATCCTCCATAGCTAAACTTCTGGGCAAGTTCGGAACTCGCTACTTAGAGTACTACCAACAAGACTTTAATGAAATCAATCCTAACTACAACGGAGAAACCCTAGAAAGTTACGTAGAAGAAAACCTACAACCCCAAACACTAGAAGTCCCTAGCATCCACAACTGGGTTTTCAGCGTAATAAGAGAAGAAAACCCCCCTTTCATGCCAATTATGTTTGAAACCACACGGAAAATCTGCAGAATTTACGAGTGCTTATCGCAAAGCGAGCAAAGCTCAGGTTTTTCAGAACTAGTTAGGAGTCCAGATGCAATTCAACTTGAAGAAGACCAAAGTTTGCAAGACTACCCCATAATGACCTACGGACTCAAACAACCAAGCACTTCCAAAGTAACCTTCAAAGCTAAAACAGCTTTTGAAGAAATCATAAAAGTCCTTGTAGAAGAAAAATTCACTCCTGAAGAACTTAAACAGATTCCCTATATTTTTTCCATTCCAATTTTTGCTGCCATAAACCACATAAAGCACAACCCCCCCTTTGAGTCCGTAGAGTGGCCTAAAGAAGCCCTTGACTTAATAGGCAGAGTTGACATTTACCTCAACTACAAAGACTCAGTTTCCAAAACTGAAAGCAACCAACTAGACCAGCAGTACGAGCAAATTCTCAAACTAGAACTCAACAGAGAAAACACCTCTGAAAGCATTTCAGAGCACATTTGCAGTTCTGACTTCAGAATGGAAGAAATCGAAGCAATGCTGGACGTAACTAAAAGTTTGAAAATGCGCATGCCTGACCACTCTATGTCTGAAGAGCAGTTTGAAGCCGAAAAGCACAATATTTTGTTTAGGATCTGCTTGCGAAGGGCTTCTACCTGCATAGGCTACGGAGCTTTGAGTTTAGGAACTTCAAAGGCAAGTCCTACTTCAGCTTCACAGATTCCACCTATTAACTTTTCAGCTTTGCTTCCGCCTAACTACGACTCCAGAATGACCATGTCAGGTCAAGAACTAGAAACTCGTGAAAAAGACTTTATGGTTTGGCCTAAGTTCCACATTGGAGTAGCGACCGGGCTTAAAATGCTTTCAGAGAACCCTTCAGACTACGTTAAAAACAGACAGTGGATCAGCTACCAAAGAGGAGAAGAAGACTCAAGTGAACACGCTGGGTTCATTTTTGCTTTAGGACTCTTAGGACAGTTAGAGGCGCTTCATGACTTGGATATTTACAGGTACTTAAGAGCTGAGCAAGAAAGTATCATCATTGCTATTTACCTAGGAACAGCTCTTTCAGCAATAGGGTCTATGGACGACAAGATTATGCGGATTTTAAGGATTTCTATTGCTTTCTTGATTCCTCCTTTTGTGGACATAGACATGAAACTTACACAGGAGTCAGCGTCTATGCTAGGCTTTGGACTGCTTTACAAGGGTTCAGGCAACAGACAAGTTTCTGAAATGCTACTTGTGCAGCTAGGGAGGAAGCCTTTGTCCAACAAAGACATTGAACGCGAAGGAATGTGCCTTGCAGCGGGAGTGGCTTTAGGACTTGTCAACTTAGCTTCAGCAAACATGACTCCTGGACTTGAAGACCTCAGAATAGACGAAAGACTCATTAACATGTTTGAAGGAGGCCGCAGAATGGCCCCGCCTAAACTTTTGCAAAGTGGAGGCTTGATAAACGAGTCTAAGTGCAGTGTAACTAACGAAGGAGACTTTGTAATGACTAGTGTAACTGCTCCAGGGGCTCTTTTAGCCTATGCTTTAATTCACCTGAGAACTAACGATGCTTTAATTGCTTCTAAAATCCAAATGCCAAGTGCTTTTTACGCTTTGGAGTGGGTGATTCCAGAGCACTTAATGCTGAAAGTCCTTGCAAAGAACCTAATCATGTTTGACAGCATAGAGTGCTCTAGAGACTGGGTTTACTCGCAAATTCCTTCAGTGATCAGGTTTTGTTTTGAAAACACCATTGAAAAAGTAGTTTCTGAATTCCAATCTATTGAAGAAATTGACTTTAGTGTGCTAGCAAACTCTTACGTGTACATCATAGGAGGTGCACTGCTTTCACTAGGGTTTAAGTTTTTAGGGACTGCAAACCAAGAAGTAGCTTCCATCATTATTTCACAAACTAACAAAATCAAAGACTTCAAGATTCAAGTTTTAGGAGGACCTATTGAAGTCAGCAACTCCAACAAAAACTCTATTGAAAAACAAACCCAAATGACAGTAATTTGTGCAGGGGCCTTAGCTTTAGGGCTAGTGATGGCAGGCACCTCAGACATCAATTCTTTGAGGTACCTTAAAACTATGAGGAAAAGAGTTGAAAATGACTACGGCTACAACCTTGCTGTACACATGGCTATTGGGTTTTTGTCTTTGGGAAAGTCCCAGTACTCCTTTGGAAACTCCGACTTTGAAATAGCAGCCCTTTTGCTAGCTATTTACCCCAAATTCCCCTCAAGTCCCTCTGACAACAGGTACCACCTACAAGCTTTTAGGCACCTTTACGTGTTGGCTGCACAAAAAAGACTACTGATAACTAGGGATGCTGAGTCTAAGCAACTAGTGAATGCCTCTGTAACAGTGAACTACTCTGACATAGGAAGAGTCAAACTTACAACTCCTGTGCTGCTGAGGCCCTTTTCTTTGTGCCAAGGCATTGAAGTGACTGACGTGGAGTATTACTACCTAAACATAGACTTACACCAGTTGAAGAACTTAGAACTCTACCTCAAGAAGAAAGAAACAGAGGAAGAATGCAACTTGCCCGAAACCAGAGCCCCTACCAAAAGCGAACTGGAAACATGGATGGGAGGGTCGGCGAGTCCCCAGCAGTTCAGAATGACTCAAAAGTGCATAGAAGACTTTGAGTCTAGAGAAATAACTGATGCCCCCAAGTCGTCAGAGTTCTGCTTGGCAGGAAGGCCTTCAGAGTTACTGGCACTTTTAAGTTTTTACTCTTTCTAACCTAAACTATGAATCACAAATAAAGATGTTCAGGACTTTACTCAGGAGGTTCTCCTACAAGTTGCCGGGCAAAGTCACAACTGTTGGAGAAGTTGGAGAAGCAGCAGCAGAAGCTCCTAAGGGGTACGTGCGGCCTATAGAAACTTACAAGCCCAGCCAACAAATAGAATTCAATAAAAAAGGCGAAACACTGGTGTACACCTGCAATGTAATGGACCACATCCCAGTTTTCTTACCTATGCCATATTCCTTAGGAACTTTGTTTTCTATAACAGCTAGTGCGTATGCCTTCAAAACCGGCATTCTTGGGTTGTACAACTTTGGACTGATTCCTCTTTTCTTCTTAGCTAGTGTTCCTCACTTGAGATACCTCTACAATACTCAGTACTACCCAATGAACATTTGGTACGTGAGAGGAGGACTCTGGAAGTTCGAAGTAGGAGGGTTTTACAACTGCCATGGCTATGTCTACACTGAGCCTAACAACATAACCTTACTCACAGAAAACTCGGTCCCAGAGCCCTTTGGAGGTAAGTTTGCAAAAATCCTTGACGAAGAAGGCAAACTGAAAAGATCACTCAACTTCGAACTTGACGTGTGGCAGGACTTCCACGAAACAGTTAGAGACCAAAGATTCAAAATCCTATACCAAGGAAAAGTCCTGAACCCAGAGTTGTTCCAAGCCATGGCGCAGAAATACATCATCGACGACTCTGACCATGCCATTAACAACGACCCAGAAAACTCCCCTGTCTCCCAAAAATGCAAGGGAGAATAAACTAACTTAAATGGCTCTTTCTAGTAGCTCAGCATTAAAGCATTGAAATCATTGTTGAAGCCATTTACCTGGTGAAATAAATATGAAGCTAAGCGTGGTGGTTGTTCTAGCTCTAGTGAGTGTAAGTTTTGGGAAAGGTATCACCTTCACTGAATTCTTTAGACTCCAAGCCAATGAAACCAATGCAGTCGACTTTTACAAGGGACTCAACTTTGGCCTCCAAAAAGATGAATCCACTCCTGACAAGTGTTACCAACGCACTAAAATCCTAGTCAACGACTTTGAAGCCGTTTGGAACGATGTAGCTGCTATTGCCAACGGAAGCCAATCTGCTAAGCAACAACTTTACACCGACGCTGAAAAATACAGTGCTGACTTTGTAAGCAGCGAAAGTGTGTGCAACTGGATGGGATTCGTGGATGCACTTAACAAGGTCTTCAACGGTGGCCTGACTGACTTAATATGGAGATACATCGACAACTCTTCAAAGATCGGCTCAGAAATCAGCACTATCAAGAGTTGCAGCAATAACTACTTCAACTGTGGAAAAGCTGTGGGAGAACTCGTCAAGTTCCTGCTTGACTGGAGCATCTAATAACTAACTCTTAAACCCTAAAGTGTCATTATATTACTATTGAAGACTCAACATTGTCTCTTCGAAGTTTTTTAATGCGTCTTGCTTCTGCTAAACTGGTGAGCTTGATTTTGGGTTGGAAAGAGTTGATGGAGCTCCCTGTAGTTTTGCTTCGCAGGAGAGTATTGTTTTTTCTAGGAAGTGTAGCAAGTTGTTCGTGGAGAAGTTTAGCTCTCAATGTTGTTTGATCGCAGTGGTCGGGCTCTTTTTGAATGGCGTTGAGTATAGACTGGGCTGGAACTTTAGGTATTCCTTTATCAAGCAGGTCTTGCAAAGGCATGCTTTCTAGATCCTCGTAGCTTATTTTGAGTTTCATGAATCGATGTGTGAGAGCTTGCAAGTTTAGTGACTTCAGTAAGTTTGAAAGTTTGGGGGAGGTGAACTGCCTTGGAGTTGNCAAGTTACTTTCGAAGTTTTCGGGGGAGTTGCTGGAAACTATAAAGCTGTACGAAAAAGTCCTTCTAAATGACGTCGATTCCTTATCATGATTTTGGAGCAATGACATATTTATATAGTCCTTGTAACTACTGCAAAAGTTAGTATTTTGAATTTGCCTTATAAGAATTTTTTGCAGAGGTTCATTTTTACCAGTCAAATTAAGTTATTAAGTTTCTTCTTCAACCTTTGAAATAGTGAACTTGTCGTCAGAAGATACACTCAAAATAAAAGGCCCTTTAATTCCGTTCTCGTAAGTAGCAGGCATAAGTGTATACCCTGACTCAGAAGGGCTTTCATCCTCTATAACTTCAGTGATTTCGTTTATTGGCATGAAAGTAGGGTCTCTGAGCAACTTGCTTTTAATAGGCCTAGTTAGTAACTCGTCAAACACGTACAAGCCCATCATGCACCCTACAGTGTTTCTGGCGATCCTGCTGCTCCAAAGCTTCTCAGGGCGGCTCAAAGTAACTTTGGCCCTTATGTAGCCTTGACTTTCGAACTTAAGTAGATATTTGGGGTTGCTAGCCCAAGTGGATTTTTCAATTTGGGTTACAAAGGGTTTTTCGTAAAGGTGACTTCCGCCAGCAGTTTCATTGTTCCACTCTCCAGAAATGACAACGTTCTGGGAGTCTTCTAGTTTTTCTAGAGTCACTTCGTAGTTACTGAATATAGTTAGGGAGTAGTTGGCTTGGATGTTTTCTTGAGAAAGCGAAGGAACTACTAGGAAAGGTCCATGGTTGGGTTCAAGTTCCAAAAACAAACAAGAGTAGTCCTCAAACTGGTAGTAGCTTTCCACGTACCACTCGTTACTCAGGATTTGGAGTTTCCTTTCCTTTTCGTACTTAGGAATCTCTTGTAGGGAGTTTAAGTTCTTTTTAGTGTTTGTTTGGGCAATCTTTTTCGAACCAGGCTTTTGAGGGGCTTGGCAAACCACCATTCCAACGTTGTGTCCTCTGGCTTGTCTTAGTCTGCCTGTTTTCCTAACTATTATCTTCAAAAGAGTGGTTTTGTAAATCTGCAAGAAGTACTGGGGGTTAGTGCACCAGATAGGGTTGTCGCGTCCTTTAACAGCTTTGCGTCCCCCTGCAGTTTTTTCGTTCCATTCTCCTTTCTTCTGGATTTCTAGTGTTTCTGAAAGTTCCCACAAGTCAATAGGTTGCGAAGTAAAGATCCTTAGCCAAAAGGCCCTGCCTTTGTTCTTTTTGCTTGTTTCTGCTTCTAGTTTTTTGCCTTCAAGTTCCAGGTTGGGAATAATTACGTAGTTAACTTGCTTTTTGCCTTCAGAGGGTTCAAGCACTATGTCTCGGGTTATTTCTCTTTGTCCGAACCTTTGGAGTCCGTCGGCAGCCTCAGCTATAACTTCGTCTTTGTCTTTTTCCCAGATTCTGTTTCTTTTGTCGTTGGTTTTCACTACCAAGAAGTTGCAGGGCATGTAGGGCTTTCCTGATAGTTTCTGGTCTTCTTGCATCAAGCTTATGAACACTTGGGTTTTTTTGTAAACTGTAATTCTGTACTGAGGGTTGTTGAACCACTTGTCGTCTGAGTCCAGTTTGATGTTTTGGGAGGTTTCTTCGTCCCTGTCTATTTGGGAGGGAGCTGGTCCCCCTGCAGTTTTGCCTTCCCACTTCCCGTCAATAGAGTACTTTTGCCACTTCTCTGAAAAAACCCTTCCTACATAAAGTTTGTTGTAGTGCTTCAGCCAGTCTTCGTAAGTCATCCACCAAGTTCCGTCTCTGCCAAATTCGTAATTCAACTCGTCTTTGAGTCCTCTGTGCTTGTCCCACTCCTCGTCTTCGTCTGCAAAGGCACCTTTCCACTCTCCTTCTCCCCAAGGGTTCCTGATCCGAACTAACTTGAGTCCTTTGATCTCCCTAACATCCAGAATTCCGTAAGCGTGGTTGTTCCAAATTCCTTCTGAAGCCATTTCTTGGTGTTGTTCTCCATCGCTGTTTTTAACTGCGTTGGCACAACCTAAAAGGTTGCCTTGTTTGTGGTACTTGATAAGCATAGTCCAAAACTCTCCTGAATCAACCAGACTTGCAGTGTCAGGGTCTTTTAAGTTGTACTTTTCAGAAGCTTCCCCTGTAAGGTCTACTAAAGCCTCTGTCATTTTGCCACCATGCAGCATTTCATAGCCTCCGTGGAGTTTAGCATAAGCTTTTTCAAGCAAAGGAATCCACATTTCGTTGGTGTCCTTGCAGTGCCCATATATAGGTCCTCCGTAGCCACTGTTGTAAGGAATGCGGGTGTCAACTATTACTTGCTGCCACTCTCCGTTTTTGAAAAACTGGCAAGTTACAAATCCGTACTGGAGCACATGCTCTGTGTTCACGAAAAGTCTGTGAATCAAGTCCACGTGGGTTGAAACTACACAAAGTGACCCAAGGAACCAACAGTCCCCTAAGGCTCCTTGTTCTACGTCTCCAGGAGAAACGTCATTTAAAAAGACCACAGGGTTTTCCGCCAATTCATTAGGCCTCAGCCACTGCTCACAGCCTCCGTTTTTGTCGTAGTCTGGGACCTTTTCAGGGTCGTTGTAGAGCGAAATGAGTCCAGCAGGAAATTCATCGTCTTCCCACAGACACCCATTTTCTTCGCAGTACTGGATTATTTGGTTTTCGAGTTCTTCAGTAGGTACTTTTTGGTCCACAGAAGCCTGCAAATCAGATTCTTTTTCTGAATTAAAGGAGTCTTGTTGGTCGTTCAAAGTAGGCGAAGCGTCTTCCCTGAACTTTTCTTCTTCCAAAGCATCTGGACTTTCAAACTCTTCTGGGGTTTCTTGTTTGGAGTTGGTTTCTACACTGAGTTTATTGGGGGATGTTTCTTCAGTTACTTGGGGACTAACTTGGTCAGGCTCCTCCATTTAACAGTTATAAATTACAAAAGGTCCAGAAGTTCTTCATCACTTACATTTCCGCGTTTACTGAAGATCAACTTTTCCCATTCTCTGCAACTAGGCATTTGGTGCTCTTCACCTTTAGGCAGAATTTTGAACCGCCTTGCGTAGTTAAAAATATCTCTTAGAAAAAGCATGAACTTTTTTCCGTGCGACATGTGTCTGATGTGGGCTACTTCATGGAAAAGCACCGCAAGCAAAGTAGTTTTATTAAAGAACTTTTTTTTGTCGTTTGGAGTTTTGGGGTTCCTTATTCTTAGTTTTATAAAGTGAGTGAAGGAATTAGCTTGAAGCTTGTTTAAAGAAACCCTTATGGAAGCTGCAGGTGCACCTAAAATAGGGTGGTTTTCTACTAAAGCTGAACAGTTGAGTTTGAATTTTTTCAAAATAGGCTTTACTGATTCGTAGAGGTCCACCAACACTTTTTCAACGGTATCTCTGTGAAGAAGCGGAATTACTTCTTTGTTACAGTTGGTGTACTGCGAAAGCGTAGTGAAGGGAGCTGGGAACCTGTCAGGCAAACGGTAAAATTTCAAAAAGGTTTCGTCAGGCGGCGAAGTCTTAGACCTTTTGTCAGAGTTTTGGTTTTTGGACCTTTTGTTTTTGAAGGTGATTCTTGAGTACTTTTTTTTAGTTCGTTTAATAAAAGTTTTGCTTTTCGGTGGTTTTTCCATTGCAAACGAATATGGGAATAATTAACTCCTGCACCGAAAGAAATGCCTACTTCGACAATCAAACCAAAAAGCAACTAAGGGTTAAAATGCTTTATGAGTACCTGCAGAAAGAACCAGCTCCCTCCAAACCCCGTGAACCTTCTTACAACCAACAACTAGATAACTATGTTGAATCCGAGCTAGAATCTGTTGAGGAGTACCAGCCCTTTCCACCTGAAGAAAGCATTGTAAAAAAGTCAAGTTCTGAAGACTCGATAAGCAGTAAAGAGTTCGGAGGAGTGTTTTTAAACTCATTCCAGAGCCAGGAACCCCAGAAACGAGAAAGAATCTTTTCAGTGTACCAAGAAAGAACCAAGTCCCCCATAATTAGCTATCAAAGCCCAGAATTTGAAAAAGGAGTTCAAGAACCAAGTCAACTCAACAGTAGGTTCTTGGAACCAGAGTTTCCTTTCGAGGAGTCTCAGAGTTCCTTTGAAGCAATGGTGTTTGAAGCTAGTCCTCAAAAAAAGGAGTCCTTTGAAGCAATGGTATTTGAAGCCAGTCCTGAAAAAACTCAGAAACCTTTGCCAAACACTGAGCTTGAAGCAGTGGCTTCCTCTTCAGAGTCTGGGAATTCAAACTCTTTCAATGCAGCAAACGTGTTTTCAGAATACCGACTCCACTACCTGAGGAACAAAGCTTCTCCCTTAACAAAAGAGATGTACCGACTAAATTTAGAAGGAAAACTCACGGATGAACTGGAAGTAAGACTGTCTTCAAGTCCTGGAAAATAGTTATTCCAACTTAAACTAAGAGTTAAGCCCAAGAGTCTCGGTAAGTTTAGTAGTTAGCTCTTTTTAAGTTTTTTTCATTTACAAAACATTTTAAGAATGGTTTCGAGGTCAGGCTTAATTTACCTAGTAATACTTCTGTCAAGTGTCTTAGCTATAGACAACTCCTGTGAAACAGACGATGACTGCAGGTCTCTGAACTACTGCCAAGAGGGAGAGTGCACACATAAAGACTTGTTTTCCCTTGAACCAATTGAAATAGTAGGGACCTTAGTGATACTGATTATGAGTTCTATTTCAAACGCAGCTGGAATAGGAGGAGGTCCTGTGATGACTCCTATTCTGATACTTTTGTTTTACTTCGACACTCACTACGCCATTCCTCTGTCACAAGTAGTTATATTTGGTGGAAGCTTAATAGCTATTGCTTTGAAACTCAGCTACAGACACCCTGAAANGGACAGACCCCTTATTTACTACGAACTTGTAATGCACGTTCAAAGCTTTGTGTTGCTTGGAACCACTTTAGGAGTTATTTTGAACGCTGCATTTCCTTCATGGCTTATTTTGGCTTTGCTCACTATTTTGCTGATTTACATTTCAATTAAAACTTTCAGAAAAGGAAAAGGACTCTACCGCACAGAAACTCAAAAGAAAAAAAGCACCATTCCAGCAAACTCCCATAGAGAAACTCCTGGAGAAACTCCTGAAGAAGCTCCTGGAGAAGCCCCCAGAGAAACTCCTAATGAAGACCTGAACGGAAATGCTGTTGATGATCAAGTTGCTCAGTCAAGTGAAGACAACGATGCTTCAGAGTCTTACAGACTAAATTCTCCTTCTTCAGAAAAACTAGAAGAGCTGCTTTCAAGCGAAAGAAAATTCATACCTTACAAGTGGGTTGCTATGATAGTTGGAATATACGTTATTGTGATAATTGGCTCCTTTATGAAGGGAGGCAAAGGAGCAGACTCTATAATTGGAATAGAGAATTGCTCCGAAAACTACTACCTGTTTTTGGGACTGTTCAGTTTAGTTTTGATAGGACTGGGATGCTTTACAGGCTACTTGCTTTTAAGGCTAAACAAAAAGAGAGAAGAGGCAGGGTACGACTTCCACAAAAACGACATCAAATGGAACTTGAAGGACGTTGTAGCAATAGGAGCAGTAGGACTGGTAGCAGGACTGGGCGCAGGAATGCTTGGAATAGGGGGAGGAATAGTTATGAACCCAGTGATGCTGGAGTTGGGACTGCTTCCTGAAGTTTCTACTGCTTCGAGTTCCTTTATGATACTGTTTACCTCTTCAATAGCTATTATCCAGTACCTAACAGCTGACATGGTAGACGTTGATTACGGAATTTGGGTTGGTTGCTTGGCTGTTGTGGGGTCAGCTATAGGAGTGCTGGTGCTTAAGAAACTAGTAACTAAGTACCAAAGGTCCAGCCTCTTAGTTTTGCTGCTAGCAGTGATTTTAGCGGTAGCAGCTATTGTGATTGCTTCATACGGGATTTATGACATAATTGACAAAGAAGAAAAAGGTGAAGCTGAGTACGGGTTTTCAGAGTTCTGCTGAGGGACTTTAAATAACTTAAATGGACGCCCAAATACTCCGGGAAAAGAGTTTAGAGTCTTGCTACCAAGCCTTCCAAAAAGCTGTTCCTAAGTCACATTGTTTCCAAGTAGCATACGAACTCTTGGCATGGTTGCAAGACGACATCTTAACATCAAGCGAAAGGATCAGTGGAATTTACATTTTGCTGGAGTTGAGCAAGCAGTCAGAAAGCATTTTCTTACCAACAGTAGCCGAAGTAGTGGACATTTCTCCTTTTCCCTGGGAAAAGTTGCTTCTGCAGGAGTGGGTGAAATCCAAAGAACTCGGAAAAATGACTCAGGAGCAAGTAGTCAAGCTCACAGGAGAGGCCCGTGAAATAGATCACATTAAAAGGTCAAGGGCTGTTAGAAATGTTATTAACACCGGAACCACCGAAAAAACCCATGCTTTTCTAGGCAAGTATGAACCAGAGTTTATGCGTCCCATTCCTGACTTTATGGAGATGAACAGCGGGGAAACTAAGTGGATCACTCCCTCTATAAATCCCGAAGTGCTTTGGGATACTGAAAACGAAAGTGAAAGGGCTTTTAACGAAGGAATTCGGGACCTTATGCGAGCCGCATTGCACAGTAAACTTTCGCCAGAGCAATACAACGCTGTTTGCGAAGCACTTGAAAACGACCCTAAGTTGGTTTTGAAGTGTGGAATAAACTACACTAACCTAGGTGACTTAGTTAACAACAATCCTAGTGTAGCTGTAGAGCTTTTAGTGAAGCTTTCACAGAGTCAAAGAATGCAAGACTACTTAGAACAAATACTTGAGATGCCAATGAGCTTAAACGCACTTGAAGTAGTTAACAAACTTGCTAACTTTGTAGAATTGCCTGCCGAATTCCTCCACTTGTTTGTTACCAACTGCATGAAGTCCTGCACTAGAATCAGAGACAAGTACACACAAAACAGACTAGTCAGGTTGTTGTGCGTCTTTATCAATTCACTTTTGAAAAACCAATTTTTAAACTCAAGTGAGTTGCAAAGTGAAATACAGCAGTTTTGTATGGAATTCACTACTATAAAAGAAGCTAACGACCTAAACAAGGCTTTAAATACTTCATCTTTCAGCACTAAGTAATATTGAAGATTAATTATTAAATCACTTTTCAAGTTGTTGTCTTAAAACTTGTTGTTGCTTTTTCTTTAAGTTGAAAAGTTCCTGAGTTTTGTTTTCTATTTTAGTAGCAAATTCTGAGAGTTGTTCTCGCAAAGAACTCAAGTCACTTCCTCCTTCTTGGGAACTATGAAGAGTTTTGCGGTACTTAGTGTTGAGGTCCGCAATTTCTTTTTCTAGTTTGGAAATTTGTTCAGAAAGGCTGGGTTTGGGGGCTTTGGGTGAAAAGGCTCGGGGAACAGGGGACTTGGACTTGACTCTTGGAGACTTAGTTACAGACTTAGCTGAAACAGGCCGTTGTTGTTTTTTCTGGACGGGCGGTCTGTTGGTGAATGAAGGGGGCTTTTTCCCCCTTGAGCTGAGCATCTGGAGTTTGGTTTGTTCTGATTCTTTGAGTGAGTTTTGCAAACTTTCTACTTCTTTTTTCAAGTAGTCAATTTGTTGTTCTTGTTGTTTGGTTAACTCCCGTAAACTTTTGTGCTTGACTCTGAGTTTCTTTAGCTGAGTGAACTGTTCAGTGTTTTGCTTTTTAAGTTCGGACTCTAGGGTTTGGTAGTTCTTTTGTAGAGAAGTTCTTTGGTTGTCAGAAGACTCCCTTAAGTAGTTGACCTCTGCCTGGAGGCTTTGGACAACCCTTTTTTCTTGGGCTAGTTCTTCTTGCAGTAAGCTTTTTTCCCTTTCAAGTCTTTCTATTTCTTCGTTGAATTTTTGTTCCTTTTCGTTGAAAGCATTGATTTTTTTATTGTAAAAGTCAATTTCAAGTTTTAGGTTTTCTTTGTCTAGGATGGTTTGTTCTTGGAACCTGTTATTTTCGTTTTCGAGATACCGGACTTGAGTTTCTTTAATCTGGACCTGTTCTTCTAAGTTTTTGTTGGTGTACAGGTTCTTGCGCAGTTCTTCTTCGAGTTTGTTGAGTTTGTGAGTAAGGTTTTTTTCTCTTTCGTTTGCAGAGTCCAGTTCCTGCATAAGCCTTTTCTGCCACTTTTCTCTGTCTTGCAGCCCGCGTTCTTCTGAATCCTTAGCTCTTGCTTTCAAGGAGGAGTTTTCGTTTTCCAAAAGCTTAAGTTTATCCTGGAGGGCCCTCATGGCATTAGCGTAAGCTTTAGAAGACTCTGGAAACCCTGTGTTTCTCTGAGGAGATTCCACGAATGAGGGATTTTTTATGCCTTGTTGTGGTGAGTAGTCTTTCAGGAAGTCTTCGAGTTCCTTAGTTGTCATTTCTTGTGGTGCTCTTTCGTTGTACATGTACTTGTGAGTTATTTGGTCAAGTTCTCCCTCAGTCATAGCCATGTTACCTTAAATTCTTAATTCATATTTAGAGCATGAGTAAGGGAACTAAAACGTAATTCCAACTTAGGTTCATAATAAACTGCTGGACATGGTCTAGGGATTCAAACGGCCTTTTCGACTACGAAACCAAAAATACAACTAAACAGAACGCAAAGGCTTCAGGTCCTTGTTATATTTTAAGACAAGGCTCTGAAATCTTGGTGCAGTACCAAAATCGCCCTGAGATTCTTAAAGAAGACACAAGGTTCTTGGCAAGAATCTATCAAGTTGATGGTAAAAGTTACTTAGGCCACTTTGCAATAGCTCCAGTTGATAATTTTTGCAACAGAGTCCTCGATAACACAGAGAAGGAAAAACTCTACCTGCCTATTAGATGTCTCAAACCAAAGGACCAAAACAAAGGGTACCAATTGTCTGAAGGCGACGTTGTTAAATTGGGAAGGGTCAAACTTAGGGTCAAAGAAATCATGGGAAACCCTAGTGGACTGGATTTAAAGGACTTTGTTCTGAGTGACATGCTTGCTGACGAGGAAGAAGACTCTGGAAGCGACGAAGAAAAGCAAGATGCTAAGTTTCCCATTCCGTGCAGGATTTGTTTAAACGACGACTTTGACGAAAACGACCCTTTGATATCACCTTGCTTGTGTGACGGAACAATGAAGTACATACACCTAAAGTGCTTGCAACACTCACTAAGAAGCAAGTTAACTACTCGTTCCTCAGATACTACACTTTCTTTTTCTTGGAAAGAACTTGGGTGTGAACTGTGCAAAAAACAGTACCCTCACAAACTAAACGTGAACGGAAAAATTCTAGAGCTTGTAGAAATCCCCAAACCTCCAGCTCAGTATGTTGTTTTCGAAACCTTATGCAAAGACAGAGTTTCCAGTAAGGGCTTGCATGTAGTGAGTCTTTGCTGCCAAAACCAAGTAAAGATTGGAAGAGGCCATGACTCCGAACTAAGAATTTCAGACATTTCTGTGTCGCGTTTCCATGCTTTACTTAGGTACAGAGATGGAAACTTCTACTTAGAAGACCAAAAAAGCAAGTTTGGAACTACGGTGCAAGTAAAAAGACCCATTGCTTTAGAAGAGTACAAAGGACTGCAGTTCCAAACTGGAAGAACCCTTTTAGCAATTTCTGTACAAAAAACCTGGATGCTGATTCCTGCTTGTTTTAGAGGCTCTCAGCAGCCAGACTTGTTTTCAAGTCCGATGCCCCAAGGCCACATTCCTTTGCTCCCAATAAATACAGGAATACCTCTGAGCATAGCTGACATCCAGGAACTCATGGAAAAAGCTGGACTGAACTCTAAAGTTCCCCAACCATACAAGCAGAACAACAACTTACTGCACCAGCACGGCAAAATAGGCAGGAATAGTTCCTGCGAAGACGAAGACGACCAAAACGTTGATGAAGTGCTTGAAGTAGAAATCGCTAGACTTGACGAAAGTTTGGAGTTGAAAAAGTCTTCTTTTGAAGTCGGGCTGCCTGAGATGACTTCTGGGAATCATTCATTTTCATAAGATAATTGTAAAATATGCAAAAACTCAAGAACTTCAAAAGAGCAGCTATTTCTTTCAGGGACCGCATCACAAAAACTCCATTAGAGCGGTCAGTAGCGGAGGCTTGTAATAATGAAAACTATCCAGCTCCAGTTAACTTGCTTCAAGAAATTTCTGAAAAGTCTTTTCATCCTCAAGAAAGAAAATCGATTATGAATTTAGTATGGAGGTACCTGAACAGTTGGAAAAGAAAGTGGAGAAGGATCTACAAAACCCTAACGTTGATTGAGCACTTACTGAAGTTTGGCTCTAACTCTTGTGTTTCGGAAATCAAGGAAGAAGAATACAGAATCAGAATTCTGCAGGACTTTACTTATCACGAAGATAAAATTGAAAGGGGAAATGGAATTCGGGAAAAGGCTAAGTATATTAGCCGAATGACTTCTGACCCTTGGATTCTTAACGACGAAAGAGAAAAAGCCCATAAAGAGGTGTCTAAATTTGCAGGCATTTCTTCTCAAGATGTACATAAGGGCTTTGCAAAAGAAAGCTCCAGCAGTTCTTATGACCCATCCCACAAAGAAGCTACTAAACCAGTTGAGAAGGAAGCTCCTCAGCAGCCTGTTGAAGAAACTCCTCCAAAATCAAGTAACGTTACAGATATATTCAAGCCTATTATACTTAGACCCAAGACTCCCATCACTGCTAAACCTGAACTTGTTTTTCCAGAAACTCAACAGCCTACTCAACTTAAGTTCGATATTGAGTTTCCTGAACCTCAAGAACACCCTCCAAAAAACCAAATAGATATAAATGAAGCCTTTAATAATTTATGGACTCAACAACCCCCGCTCCAACAGCCCAACACTCACCAACACCCACAACCAAGCATGGAAATTAGCTTCAATGAACCTACTATGTCACAGCTTAAGTCCAACCCACAGCTAAACACTCAGCCTCTAGAGGAATCAAAAGAACCAACCCAGCCCAAGGACTTAGAATCCAAACTCTTCGACTTAGATGATCTAAGTTCCTCACAACCTAAGCTTCAAGATCAGATGCACCGCATAATATAAATGGATTCTTGCAGTCATTACCAAAGAGGATGCCAACTCCTTGCTCCCTGTTGCAATGAGTTCTTTTCTTGTCGTTTCTGTCACGACGAAGTTCACTACGAAAATCAAAGAGACGTTAAAAAGCAACACAAGATGGACAGACACTCCGTCAAAGTAATCAAATGCAAAGCCTGCGGACTTGAACAATCCTTAAACAAAGAGTGTTCTGGCTGCAATGCAGTTATGGGCGAGTACTTTTGCAGTAAATGCGCTTTATTCGATAGTGGACCTAAACTGAATATTTACCACTGCGATAAATGCGGAATCTGCAGAAAAGGAAACTCTGAAGAGTACTTCCACTGTGACAACTGTAACGGATGCTTACACATTTCTATGAAAGACAATCATGCTTGTCGGGAAGGGGCTTTTTCAGGTAACTGCGCCGTATGCTTAGACGACATCTTTACGAGCAGGAAAGCCTGCACTCCTATGAGGTGTGGGCACTTTATTCACAGATCATGTCTGTCTTACATGGTTAAGAATGGCCAGTTCAGATGTCCTGTTTGTTTGAAAACTGTAGTTGACTTAGACGAAGAAGCTATGGACAAAATGATCCAGGAAAACCCCATGCCGGAGGAGTACAGGGACACCAAAGTCAAAATACACTGCCTTGACTGTCAAGCCAATAGCACTGTTAACTTTCACTTTATTGGTCACAAGTGTCCTAGTTGCAATTCTTATAACACATCTAAAGATTAAGTATAAAAATGAACTGTGAAAAGATCTGCATGCTGTGCAAAACTAACCCTCAGAACTTCAAAGTTAACTACTCCAAAGTTCATGGAGTGTGCAGAAACTGCACTCCAATTGCCCAAGGAACTCTGAAATGCAGTGTCTGCTCTTCACTTACTCCAGTCATACACTCGATTCAAGCTCCAAATTTCGAAATAGAAAGATTGAAGAAGCTCATTGAAAAGATCAATAAAGAAGTTCCTTCGCAAAAAGACTTTGAAAGAGTTAAATCCTTCAAAGACTCTTTAAACTTTCAAATAAGATTGGAAGTGAGTTGCTTATGCAGCATATGCAAAGAAGTGAGCATAATAACTCTTGATAAATGCCTGCACAGCTACTGCCATAAATGCCTCTCGCTTCACCCAGAAGACTGTCACTTATGCTCTGAAAAAATCAGAAACTTCAGTCTGGCAACTAAGCGCCCAAGCAGACCTCCACTTGAAAACTTAAATTCTGAATTAGGGTTATCCAAAAAGAAACCTCAGCCTGTAGAGAAGTTTAAGTTTAATCTACCAGTTAAGCTTCCAAAAAAGCAAGTTGAAGACTATAATTCACAACACAAGTCACCCAAAATCGAGCCGACCAAACTTGAGCCACCCAAAAAGGTAGTATTAGGGCAATTAACTAGAAACATAGCATGCCCAATTTGCCATAAAGAAGTTCTAAGACCCTTTGACCAAGAAAACCTCACCTGCACTTCGTGCAAAAATACTGTATGCTCTACCTGCTTTACAAAAACAACTTACAATCCTTTCCACTTAATTTTTTGTTCAAAGAAAAGCCAAACTTTCAGGTGTGAAGACTGTTCTTTGTTTTACGTTTCAACTAAGAACTGCTGTTTAGTTAAGTGCAAGTCCGACCAAAGTACTTTGTGCTTAGGATGCAAAAGAAAAGTTAATCCTAACCATAGAGTTAGCACCCAATACTCAACATTGAAGAGCTATGTAATGTTTTTGAACCTTTTAAACGTAATTATTCTGAAACTTTCGTATTGAAATTGCTTGTGGAAACTTTAAAGGTATCCTCTAGCAGCAAACTACCCTCTTCTTCGAGTTTAGCTTCCAAAACGTCCCCAGGGTTCACTTGACTAATCCCTCCGGGAGTTCCTGTTAAAATCAAGTCTCCCGGCACAAAAGAAAATATCGTGCTTAAGTAGTGAATCAGGAAAGGAATCTTAAAGTAAAGGTCCTTAGTGTTGGCTTTTTGTCTGAGCTCCCCATTCACAGTGAGCTGTATGTCAAGGTTGTGTGGGTCCTTAACCTTTTCTGGCGAGAGGTACTCTGACAAAGGAAGGAAAGTATCATATCCCTTGCCTATGTCCCAAGAAAGTCCTTCTTTCTTAGCTTCTGCAATAATATCTGAAGCAGTCATGTCTAGTGCTAAGCAGTAGCCCCCTATTAAATCACTGGCTCTGTCCAAACTAACATTGGAACCTTTTTGCTTAATAAGGACTCCAAGCTCTACCTCGTGCACTACTTTAGTTCCTTGAGGAATTCTTATGTGAGTTTTTGAAGTTATTACCGAGGATAAGGGCTTTTGAAAAATAATGGGTGAGCTAGGAGGGGTAGTTTCTGGACCTAAGTAATTTTTAGCAACTCCTATGATTTTAGGACCTTTGGAAGCTAGCATTTTGCGGTATAAAAGCTCCATAATATTACAATAGTGGAAATTTAATTATAATTTAATTAACCCATCTAAGGACATTGCCATTGCGATGTCCAGTGTAGATGGTCCCATAGTACTCGTCGTAAGCCAAAGTAGTGACGTTGGTCAAAACTCTTTGTTGCTTGATTTCTCCAACAACAGACCCTTTCAAAAGGTCAATTATTTTCAAGCACCCAGTTTCTCTATTTTGGGAATTTGGCTTATCTTTCATGCACAGCAACAAAATGTCTTGGGTCCTTGTTATAAACAGCCTGCTGGGAATGTAGGGCCCAATGTTGTCATTAGTCAGAGGTGCGTTGTAAACTTTAAGGCACTTTCCTTCGAAGTCCCAAAGTTCCATTACTCCTTGTCTCAAGGCTAAGAACTTCATTTTCATCTGGAGAAATATAAAGGCTTGAGGTGAAATAAAATTGGGTGCCTTCACTTGAGTAGAGTGCAGCAGGTTGTAAATTACAAGCACTTCTCCAGTTTGCTTTAAAAGCAAGTACTCGTTGAAAAGTTCTAAAAGTTCGATCGGCTTATGTGGTGCAAGTTCAAACTGGAAAACATTTAAAACTGACCCGTTACTGATTGACAGGAGTTTTGAAGTCAGTATGTTAGACTCAGGAGGGTACACCAGTAAAACTAAGTCTGTAGTAAGCCGAATTTCTTCTACTTGAGAATCATTAAGTGCAAAGCGGAAAGTGTAGTCACGAAGGTTCCAAAATTTGAAGATTCTGTTGTTAGCAGACCTAGTCAAAATGACTTCGTTCACATCGTCAAACTCCAAAAATCCGGGACTTCTCATGTTTTCATTAGAAAACAGGTCTACGCTCCGGCGTATGCCTTGTTCCAAGTCTTTTATGTAAAAAACTTGGGTCTTGAGCTGGCCAGGACTTTGGACAGTGATTAGAATGACGGTGTCGTTGGAGCGATTGTAAAACAAAGTTTTGGCAATGCCTTCAGGAGAAGTCAGCTCCTGAACCTGCCTGCCTGTGAATTTATCCACTGCTATGCACTTTCCTCGAGAGCTCACTAGAAATACAAGAGAGCAAGTAGGAACTATTTCCATGATTTGGCCAATGCGGTAGTTGAACTTTTGGAAGCGTTCATTAGCTAGTTGCGAAAGTGAAAGGTAGCGGAAGGCTTGCTTGAATTGTTGACTTGTAAGTGCTCCAATCTCTCTTTTCTGCAAACTGCTTGGTATGTTCATTTAAATTATGGGGGCCAACTTATTAAGACGGTGAATAATTAGTTAACTATAGTATTTTGGTGAGGAACTAGGTCTAATAAGCCCCTTTTTGTTTTTGAAAGAAGGAACACTAAACACGTGCTTAGAAAAGCCGTGAAGAGTCTGCATTTGGTTAGTGGAACTATTTTGGGTTCCTAAGGACGCCGCGGATGCAGTAGGGGGTCTTTTTTTGGCAGGAGGAAAGATCTTTTGTTGGATTTGACTCAAAACTTCTTCACTTGACACAAACAACTCCATAACTTTCTTTTTGTCATTGTGAGTAAAAGATTCCAACTTAACTTCTTCAGCCTTGGGTTTTTGGTTTCTCAAGGACTTAGAACTGAAAGACCTGGCAATTCGCTTGTTGCTTTGCTTTCTTCTGACAACTTCTTTCCTCACTATTTCGATGCACTGGATGAAGAAGTCTTCCAGCTCTCCTTTTTCCAAAAGGTAATTAGCTGAAGCAGACTTTTGAAGTTGGAGTGTTTTTTTTTGGGCTTCTAACTGGTTTTGAAGGTGCTTGATAGTTTTTAAATATCTTTGTTCGTTTGAGTTGTGGTCTGGTTTTATGGGGCTTACAGACAGTTGTTTGTAGTTGACTTCTTTTTCGCTTCTTGCAAATGAGTTTTGGTTTGAAACACTGCTGAAGTTGTCTCTGGACTCTAATTGTTCTTTCATTTTCATGTTTTGTTTTTTCGTGTTGAGGATTTGGTTTTCCATAAACTTCCTGTCTTCTTGGAGAGTCAATGCTTTGTTTTTCCAAATCTCCATGCTTCTTTTGTACTCTTTGCAGATTTTGTCTAGTCTTAAAGCCTCGTTCCTAAACCAGTCTCTTTCAGTTTCCAAAATTCTCAATTCTTCATCTCTGCGTCTTTTAAGTTCTTCGTCAGCAATCTTTTCTTTGAGAGTCAGCATTTCTTTTTGCACTGTGTACATGTGGGCCTTGTACTCTTCCAAAAACTCTGACTCGTGCTTTTCAAGAACCTTCCCTAGGTTGCTGTCTAAGTTCTATTTGAAAGTTACACTTATGCAATTATTTAATTGCCCGTACAGGTTGTTGATGGTTTCTGAGTTGGGCACTGAAGGGTCTATCGCTCCTTTAGTTTTTGGCATTGAAGTTATGAATGTGCTTTCGTCCTTTGCCGATGAATTCGATATGTCCATTTGAATTTAATAAACATCTTAACTGAGTAAATAACTTAAGTTTTCCTGACACTCTTACGGGGCTTTTTGGAAGGAACTTCTTTAGGAGTGTTTTGGACTCCTGAGTTTTCAGTTTCAGCTTTCAAGGAATTAAGTTCTGCTTCTACTTCCCTAATTTGTTCCCTAACCGATTTAGTTTCTCCTTCGATTTGACTTGTTTCATTTTGCGCATTTTTGATCTGCTCTTGCAACTCCCTGATCATCTCTGGAAAGTCTGTGTCAAGGTCTCTGTTTTCCTCTTCGATTTGCTCTATTTCTTTTTCAAGTTGTTCTTTTTTGCCAACTTTTTCTTCGTACTCTTGTTTGAGCTCTTCTATTTGTCTAGAGTACATCACGTTCATGGTTTCTAGTTCATTTTTGGCTTTGGCAATTCTGTTTTCTTTGTCTTGGATCATGTTTTGTTCCTCTTGGATTTTTTGTTTTTCGTAGTCGCGTTTGGATTTTTCGTTTTCTCTCAAAACTTCAATTTGGCTCATAACATCTTCCCTGAGTTCCTTTACTTTGTCCACTTCTGACATTTGTTTGTGGAGTTCATCTTCAGCCTGAGCTAGTTTCTTGCGTTCGTACTCCAGTCTGTACTGTTCGTTCTTGAGTCGGTTGGGTTCAGCATTTTCAATTTCTCTTTTGTTTCTTTCACAGATTTTTTTGATTTTGTTAATGCAAGAGTGACTTATTCGGTTTCCTCCCAAAAGTATTTTACACAAAAAGTAGTTATTGTCCAAGCACTCCACCAAGGTGTTTTCTAGTCTCTCTGAAATAAAGTTGTCGGAAAGGTTTAAGTTGTTCAGAAACTTGTTTTCAATCAAAGCTTCAACGAAAGTTTCCATCTCTCCGTCACTTATTCTGCAAGAAGCCAAGTTAAGTGTTTTGAGTTTGCAAGGAGGTTCAAAGCACCCCAACACTCCTGAAAAAACTATTACGGCCTCTTCGCCTAAGTAGTTTTTGCTGATGTTCAAGGACCTGATTCTAGTGTCTGGAAGTAACTGAGCAACATTTGAAGCCCCTGAAGGACCAATTTCGTTCATAGAAATGTTAAGTTCTCTCAAAGACTTGTTGCCTTGCAGAGAATTCACCAAGTAAACTATCCCGTCGTCACCCAAAAGGTTCCCTTTCAAGTTAAGCATCACTAAAGAAGTGTTTCTTTTCAAGCCTTTTGAAATATACTCAGCTCCTGAAGGCTGGAGTTCGTTGCACTCCAAGTTGAGTTTTTTGAGTTTTCTAGAAGAACCTAAAAGCCTCTCTAAAGCAGGTCCTGCTTCGGGCGAAATAAAGTTTTTTGAAAGGTCCAGTGACTCTAGTTTAGTGGAGTTCTTTATAATAAACACTGATCCTTCAGTTTTAAGGTCGTTTTCAGAAACCTTCAAGTGCCTGAGTGTGGTGTTTTGGGTCAAAGCAATTCCAAAGCACTCCCCTGCACTTGACCCAATGTCGTTGTCTTCCAAAATTAAAGTTTCTAAACTTTGGGTCTTCAGCAGAATTGCAGCTAAGCAAGTTGCCCCTTCCAAGCCAATCGAGTTCTTCCTCAAACTTCCCTCCAAAAGACCTAAGTTAAGTACTTTAAGTCTAGGGTGATTGCTGATAGGGTCCATTAAGTTCTTGAGACCATCGCCTGAAATCATGTTGGAGGAAAGGTTCAGGTTTTCAACGTCAGTGCTTTCTAGGATATTTTTGACTGCGTGGATTCCGTAGTCAGATATAGCGTTGTCTGCCAAGTTGAGTTTGGCTAACTTGCGGCAAATCAAAGAGTTAGCAAGAGAGATTATGGAGTTGATTCCCAACCGCATAGACTGCAAATTTATGTTTTCAGTGCTTTGGTCGTTCCGCTTAAGAACTTCTTCCCTGAAGTTCCTAGCGTTTTCTGAATCGAGCTTTTCCCCAATGTCATGGCACCGTGCGTTGAACAACTCTGCGTACAAGTCATCTTCGAAAATAGACAAAACAGGGTCTTTGTACTCGTACTTAACCGAAATAAGGTTTCCTTGCTCGTCGTACTGGGCAATTTCTTCCTTTTCAAGCATGCCTTTGTTCTTCTTGATGCGCTGTCCTTCGAAGTTTCGCTTCATATTGTTCAAATTAAGTATGAGGAAAGTGTTTACACCTGCCCACGAATCTGAGGCTTCACAAAATACTTTTTCAAGTTACCTTAAGGGAAAGGCCATCAAGTTGAACGAAAATAAATTAATAGCAAGTGGGGACAAGGGCTACCGAACTGTGCTAGGAACTCAAGGCGTGACGGAGGGAACCTTTTACTACGAATTGACTATACTCAACCCCTCCTCTGAAGAACTAGAAATCCCTGAAAACTCCATTCCTCCTTCTGCACCTATTTTAGAGCCACTGCTTACAACAGCTAACACTCTGTGCTTGCAAACACACAACACCTCATCCATCAACATGGACAAAGCAGCTTCAAGGGTTGGGTTTGCCACTAACCAAGCTGAACTCGAAATGTGTGTAGGTGCTGACGATTACGGGTTTGGGCTCAGAAGTACTGACGGGTGTGTTTTTCACAAAGGGTCGGGAAAAGAGTTTTCAAGTGGCTACGAAATAGGAAGCATAATTGGCTGTCTCATCCACTTGCCGCCCCAAAGGCCTAAAATTAAAGGAGTAACTGACTCTGGTTTAGTGGAAAGTGAAGGAAGTGAAATCCACTTTTTCAAGAACGGAAGGCACTTGGGGTGTGCTTTTAAGGACTTTTACGAAGGGTGCTACTTTCCTGCAGTGGCTTTGTACGAGTACTCTCGTGCAGAGATAAACCTTAGTCCTGAGGTTCGCTACCCTGAAATCCTAGAAACCTATAATGCAAAGCCTTTTTTCTGCCATTAATTACTGTTCATTGCCTCTTTCTCTTTCTTCTCGCAAAAACTGGATGTAGTCTATTCTGTCTCCTTTGTCGCTGAAGTCCACACTGTCTTCTACTTTAAGTTTTTTAAAGTTCCTGCGTCTAGTTTTGTTGGGGTAAAAGTTAAGCATGAAGAAGTCTGAAATTGCAGTTGTAAGTTTTAGAAGTGCCAAGGCAGAGGCTATTTGCAGCACTGTTTTCTGCAGTGAAAACTCGTATCCTTCCCCCCTAGATATGTTTATAAACTTAATTGAAATGAACCTAAGCAAATCCCTTTTAAGGATCTCTTCTTCGTAGTAATGAAAAGCACGACTGCATACACTTTACTCATAAAACACAGGATAGTCAGCATCTCCAGTATCGAGTCTCTGAACTTCAACACTGGGCTCGCAAGACTCTTCATTGGCGTTGCACTTCCACTTAAAGTTCAGTTCAATAATAGCTCCGGTGTTTTTAATTTCATCAATGCTTTCAATTCCAGCTTCGTTAAGTAAATCACCTACTAAGTAAAGGTTTAGTCTTTGGCTAGAGTCTAAGTTTTTTTCGCTTTCGTAACTAGAGTAGTCTTTGGTGTCATACTGAGGAAAGTAAATTCCTGACTTTACGTTTAAAACTAGGTTTTCTACCCCCTTAATCTGGATTTCTTCCGGAGAAGCTAAACTAGAGTCTATATTTGGACACCAAGTAAGCTGATCGCAGTAGCCCTCCAAACATCTGCTGTTGCTCAGTGGAGGGTTTTCAGGACAGTCACTATCTATTGTGCACTCAGTAGTGCAGTACCCAAGTTCCTGGTTTGCAACCTTATACAAGTAAGCACCTAAAGTAATTCCGCTAGAGTCTTGGTGGGGGTACACCAAGTCGCCTGCGTCGTAGACTTCTGAGTTTTCTTCTGAGTATGCTTTTCCACTTACAAAGTAGTAAGTGTAGCCGTCCCAATTGCCTGAAACATTGTACTGCTGCAGAATTATAAACACATACAGAATAGTGTAAATAATTACTGCTGCTGTAAGCAAACCACTTATAATAGCCATGAGCCAGTCTTTGATAACCAGAATCTGGAAAGTGGGGTAAGGAAACACTTTGTCAGGGTTTCTTCCAAGCAAGCGTTCTAGCATGTATAAATGGATAACTGGGTAAGTGACCAGCTGTACGACCTAATAGGGTTTTCAGACAGACACACAGTAGACTACGTTTTAGGAATTGCAAAGTCTTCAACCTGTGAAAAAGACATTGAAAGCAAACTACTAGAAATTGACTTTCCCGATAACCCTCGAACTTCAGAATTTGCTTCTAAAGTTTTCGGAAAGTTCTGCAAACCGACAGAAATCCAAGAAAACCTAGAAAAAGAACCCACCAACCCTTCTTACGAACTAATTTCTAAGAAGCCGAAGTCCAAACACGACAAAAAGCAAAAGCACTTAGAAATGAACGAGGAAGAAAGAATGAAAGCAATTGAGGAAATGAAAAAACTCTCTAGGTGGAAGTACTTAGAAATGAGGGAACCTCAACAAATTGACCTTATGAAACGCCAGCTAGAAGACGAGGAAAAGTTCTTCCAAACCCAGAATGTTTCCCGAAAAGAAAAGGAAGAGTTTGAGATCAACAAAAAAATATACGAACTTGCAGTGCAACAAAGTCAAAAGAGAGAAGAGGTTATGAGTTACAAGCTTCCTAACTCCTACGACTCCTTAGAGCAACCTAACTTAAAAGAAAGGTTCAATGTTCTTCACCAAAGATACAAAGAAGAAAAACCCGAACTTCCAGAACAAGAACTTTGGGAAAGCTTCCAAACCACTAGAGCACAAAGCAAGTTTGGAGCAAGGGATTCTGTTTCTACTAACAAGTATGACTTGATTTTAGATAGCCAAATTGACTTTATTAGAACTAGTTTGCAAGAAGGCGATACCTTTTCAGAAGACTCTGATGGACCTGAAATCCAAACAGCTAGAGAAACACTTCCTATATTTTACTACAAAGAAGACTTGCTTGAAGCCATACGCGACTACAATGTGCTAGTTATAGTTGGCGAAACAGGTTCGGGGAAAACTACCCAAATTCCCCAGTACTTGCATGAAATAGGATACACCACCGGCGGAAAAATAGCTTGTACGCAACCTCGAAGAGTAGCAGCAATGAGTGTAGCTTCTAGGGTTTCAAGTGAGCTAGGGTGCAAGCTAGGCCATGAAGTAGGTTACTCCATTAGGTTTGAAGACTACACTAGTGAGAAAACAATCATTAAGTACATGACAGATGGAATGCTTCTGAGGGAGTTCATGGTGGACCCTAGCCTTTCGGACTATAGTGTAATTATGATTGACGAAGCCCATGAAAGAACCTTGCACACAGACATTCTTTTTGGACTCATAAAAGACCTTGTCAAAGCAAGAAAGGACCTTAAAGTACTTATATCCTCAGCAACTATGGACTGCGAAAAGTTTGCTGAGTACTTTGACTGCTGTCCGATTTACACTATTCCAGGAAGGAAGTACCCTGTGGACATTTACTACACAAAAGCTCCTGAAGCTGACTACGTAGAAGCCTCAGTTGTAACTATTCTGCAAATACACATAACGCAGCCTAAAGGAGACATTCTTGCTTTTTACACTGGCCAAGACGACATTGAGAACGCTCAAGAAATGCTTATTTCCCGAACTCGGGGCTTAGGCAGCAAGATTCCTGAGTTAGTAATTCTTCCTATCTACAGTTCACTTCCAAGCGAACAGCAAGCCTGGATATTTGAGCCCACACCTGAAGGTGCGAGAAAAGTAGTGCTAGCTACAAACATAGCTGAAACTTCTGTGACAATAGACAACATAATCTACGTAATAGACTCAGGACTGTGCAAAGAAAGCTCTTACAATCCCCGTACAGGGATGGAAAGCCTTGCAGTGACTCCTGTTTCTAAAGCTTCAGCTAGACAAAGAGCAGGCAGGGCAGGAAGGGTAGCTCCTGGCAAGTGCTTCAGACTTTACACTTTATGGTCCTACGAACACGAGTTGGAAGAAAACCCTGCACCTGAAATCCAGCGCTCAAACATTGCAAACGTAGTTTTGATTTTAAAGTCTTTGGGAGTCAACGACCTAGTTAACTTTGACTTCATGGACCCCCCTCCAAGCGAAACTTTGATGAGAGCTATAGAGGACCTTTATGCTTTGGAAGCAATGAATGACGAAGGCGAACTCACTAAAGTAGGCAGGAGGATGGCTGAGTTCCCTGTTGACCCCAAACTTGCCAAGTGTATTCTTAAGGCTGCAGAGTACAAGTGTGTGGAGGAAGTAGTTACTATTGTAGCTATGCTAAGTGTGGGAGGTTCTGTTTTCTACAGGCCCAAAGAAAGAGCTTTGTACGCAGACAACGCTAAAATGGGATTTTCGAGGCCGGGAGGTGACCATATAACTTTGTTGAATGTTTACTCTCAGTGGGTAGACAACGAGTACTCTATGAACTGGTGCAGAGAGCACTACATACAGGGCCGAAGTATGAGGAAAGCCAGAGACATAAGAGAACAACTTGTGGAACTCTGCAACAAAGTAGACATCCAAGTCAACACTGAGCTTTGTGAAGACAACTCTTTGATTTTAAAGTCTTTTTGTTCTGGTTACTTTTTCAACACTGCGAGGTTGCACAAATCAGGCTTGTACAAAACTGTCAAAAACAACCACAGTGTAAACATTCACCCTAGTTCTGTTTTGTTCAAGGAAACTCCTAAGTGGCTTTTGTATTATGAATTGGTACTTACTACTAAGGAGTTTATGAGGCAAATTGCTGAAGTAAACCCCCAGTGGCTAGCTGAATTAGCTCCGCACTACTTTAAACAAAGTGACCTGGAAGATGACTCTTTTAAGAAGCTTCCCAAGAAAAAACCTAAAAACGCTTAATGTAAATGGAAGAACTTTGTTTTGGGTTTAACTATTATAAGTTGCCTGAACTCAACTTAAGTGAGTTTTCTTCTCAAAGCGAATGCGACAGTGAAACAACTGAGACCACTAATAAGTTCTCTGCTTCTGAGTTCTACGCTCGGTTTTCTTGTTTGAAGCAAATAACTCACCCCAATTTATCTTACTTAGTAGATTTAATGCACTTGGGTCACAAAAAGTTCGTTTTAACTTTCGAGTCTTACGAAGAACACTTTACACACAAAGACTTTTACACAGAAACTGAATTGAAAAGTTGTTTGTATCAAATCTTGAGTGCAGTGGTCAAGTTGATGAAAGAAGGAATAGCTCTACTGAATTTAGAGCCCAAACACATTCAACTTATGAACCGCAACCACCCTAAACTAGTGCAGTTTGGAGAGTACTCGCTTTTAGGAGAACACCTTAAAAGAAACAAGTTATACTGTGCTCCTGAAGAATTCCAGGTTCCTGGAAGTTTACACAAGATTGACACTTGGGCTTTGGGAGTTATTTTCCTAGAAGTCCTCAGTGGATTGAGAGTGCCCTTAGAAAACCCACTTACTGAGTACCAAGGCCTAGTCAAAGAATTTTCAGTTTACAAAGAGCACAGTACAGAGCTTTGTAAGTTTTTTGCCTTTGAACTAGTAAAAGTCCCTGTTAGCCAAAACTTCAAGGAGGTGCTTGGATTAATGCTTAGGTTCGATCCTTTGGAGCGGTATGACGCTTATGACCTTTTGCACCACCCTTACTTTCTTAAAGTTAACTTGCCAGTTAACGAAAGCTTTCCCTACTCCTTTGAAACACTGTTTTACTTGTGGAAAAAATACAAGAAACTCAAAAAAACACCTGAACAGTACTTTATATCGATAGGGCTGATCCATTACACACCCCCTGTTTTAAAGATACCAAGTGTGATTACTGGAGATGAGGCCTCAGCAAGTGTAGTTTCTAGTTCTAAACAACTTAAAATCAAAGACTTTCTTTCTTTACTAGAGTCAGAACAAAACGAAGTGAGTGATTTTTCTAGCTTTACTCAAGACAAGAACTTAAGTGAAGGTGTTTATGCTAGGAGTGAAAGTTTTTTTGGTAAGCTCGGAAGTGTTTTTAAATCTAAGTCAGTCAAGAGTTTGGAGTCAGAAGACAGTTCAAAGTCCGTAAATACCTTTTTGGACAAGTTAAAAAAGTTCAAAGAGTCTGCTGACAAGCCTCCTTTTCCCAGTCCTTTAAGGGCTTCTATTTACAAAAAGTTGCTTGATTGCGATCAACCTGAACTTTTGTATTCTTTTTACGAAAGCTTTAGGTTGAACTCCTCAGAAAAGCAAATATCAGTAGACATTCCACGATGCCACCAGTACCACCTGTTCCTTTCATCTGAAAGTGGAAAACATAAACTGAAGAAAATAGTTAAAACTTGGGCTTCCAACCACCCTAATGTAAAGTACTCGCAAGGGATAGACTCCATTGCTGCGGGGTTTTTGTGTTTGTTCGAAAAAGAAGAACAAGCCTACTTCTGCACTGATAAAATGATCCAGAAGTACCTTTTGGAGAGTTTAGAACAAGACCAAGTAGGCTTCAAAATGCTTCTCATGTTTAGGAACCTTTTGAACTTTGTAGATCCTTTGCTTGGCCAGCACTTACACAAAGAAGGAATACTTCCTGAAATGTACGCCTCTCCTTGGATTTTCACTCTTTTTGCCCGTATTTCATAGTTAGACGTGTTTTCTATAGACAAAATCTATTTCATTTGGGATAAACTCCTGACAGAACCACCTAGTTTTTTGTATGTTTTAGGAATTGCAGTTCTGAAGCAGGTCCGTAAAAAAGTTTTGGAGTCCTCCAGCAACGGAATCATTGAAGTTATATCTGGCCTTTCAGGGCTCCTAAACATTAAAAAGTGCCTGGAAGACGCTGATCAGCTTTGGAACAAAGTTCCTCTGAGTGTTTCAGTGCTAAAAAACAAAGACGAGCTTTTAAATACAGAAACTTTAATACCCTTTTTGGAACCCAAAGACTTACTTGCTTTTAAAGAAAGTTACTTAGTAGTGGACTTAAGAAGCTCAGACCAGTACAAACAACTAAGAATCAAAGGGTCAATAAACCTTCCTTTAAGGTCCCAAACTACTGATGGACTCCCACTTGTAAAACTTACTCTTTCACAGTTTGAAGCTTTGAAAAGCTACTCTAAAGGAAAAATAGTAGTACTAGCTGGGGATGAAGTCCCTAAAGCTATTTCGTTGGGAAACATACTGGTTAAAAAGGGAATTCCTAGAGTTTGTGGTTTAGAAGGAGGCATTGAAGCCATGGGTTCTGACTTTAGTGAACTTTTAGTAGAAGACCAAGAAAAGCAATCAATATTTTCTAAATTTAAACTTTACTGAGTTTCTTGAGCAGCACATCTAAAGTATTTAGCTTTTTGCTTTCTTGAATGTAGGCTTTCAGGTTTCCTTGGTTAAAGTTTTCACTCAGTGCAGTTTGGGCGCTTTCAACTTTAACTTTTTGGGCCTGGACTGAGTCACTTAGCTCTTTTTCTAGTAACTTGTTGTTCTAAGTGAGTTTTACCTGTTTTTGCTCTTGACTTTCAAGGTTCTTCACAAACAACTCCTTTATTTCATAGTACTCTTGGAGTTTTTGGTCGTAAGTAGCTTTGGACTCCTGAGCTTGTTTTGCGTAAACATCAGTGTTTTCTCGGGCAAGTGTTTTGATTTCATTAAATAAAGTTTCTTTATCTTTTAGCAAGTCCTTAATACCTTTTTCCTGGTAAACTATTGCAAGCTTGTCTTCTTGAGTCATTTCTTTGAGTTCCCTTTTGGAAAGTGTGCTTAGTTTTTGAGTAAAGTCGCAAGTAGGGGAAGGTTTTATAGGCTTGGGAGGGTCCTTTATAAACTCGTTGTGGATCTGGTAGACACTGCCCACAATGCTAGACCCAGGGCCCCAGTTCCTTAAAGAATAGTGGATGCAGTGCATGTTGTTGTCGACTATAGAGTGCCTAACTGGACTCATGACTTGTATTCCAGGGGGTCCGTTTGGGTAGTTTGGTGGAATGTGGCTGCATTGACCTTACACTTGGATGTAAAGAGGATAGCCTTGGATGTTGAGGGGGAACTCGTAACTGCCTGGATTGAGTGCTCTTAACTGTCCATAGTTAGCTTGGAGTTGTCCAAGTTCTGCGTTTAAGCTATATAGTTGTTACTTTGGTGAAGAATACATTATTAAGCATTAAAAGATAACACACTGGGATTTATTTTTGGTTTTGGCTTGGGACAGAGCTTGCTCGATAAGTGTTCTGTCTCTAAATAAAGGAAGTTGTTCATTAATAACAGTTCCTTCTTCATCCAATCCCTTAATTAAATTGTCTGAGCTTCTGGCTTTTGTTATCAGTTCATATTCCTTTTTTTCTCTTCCTGTTTTTTCGCTCATTCCGTTCAGTGGAGTGGTTTCAACAATAGGTACTTTGCTGGACTTACTTCCAAAAGTTGAAAAGGTTTGGTAAATGTCTCTTAGTTTTCTGTTTAGAAACTTGTAGTCAGGAGTTTCGGAAAACTTCAAGGACCTTGTGTAAGCTAAGATCTCGCCGATTTGGTAAGGACAGTCTTTACAGAGTTCCTCTATTGGAATCTTAACTTTTCGGTCTTTAATAAGCATGTGCCTTTCGTTTCTAGTAGTTGCAGTTATTCCTTGCCAGGGAAGTTCTCCTTTTATCATGTAAATAAATACGTATATTAGGGACTCAATGTCGTCTCTTCGGCTGCTTTCTATTCCCAAATGCGAATTAATAGAGGCGTAGCGCACTGTTCCAGTAAGGCCTTTATTTTCGCGGTAAGGAATGTGAACTCCTCCCTTAACTATTGTATAGGATTTAGAAAGTCCAAAGTCTATAATGTAAACTTTTTTTTCACTGTTGTCTCTTGAAAGTACAAAGTTTTCGCATTTGACATCTCTGTGTATAATGTCATGTTTATGTAAGTACTCAATTCTCTTCATCATCTGTCTAAAAATTGGAGTGCATTTCTTGAGGGGAAGAGAGTATTTGTGCCTTTCTAGGAGTTGCTCCACTGATATTCCTAGCAACTCCATTACTAAGAAGTTGAACTGGCCGTCTCTTCCATACCAATACAGTTTAGGGATTCTTTTTCCGTTCTGCAGTTCTTTAAGAGTTCTACCCTCATGGTATACTAGTTGGAATCTAGAAGCTGCATGTTCTATTTTGAAGGCAACTGGCTTTTTGGTCTTTTCGTCGTATCCTTTGTAGACTTCTCCAAAAGAACCTCCTCCTATCCTTGTCTCAATAATGAACCTGTCTTTTACCTTCACAAGGCTCTCCTCCATAATTAATTAATTAATTAAAGTCGCATTAGTTTGAATAGTAATTTTGGATCTTTTCCAAGAGTTGCGGACTCATGGTTTCAACTTGTTCGATGCAGGCTTCTAGAGTTGTTACGTAGTAACCCATTGCTCCGTGCTGGACCATTCTTCTTCCAAACTCAAAAATAACTCTTAAGTGACTCTTCAAGTTGCTGATTCGTGCCTTAAAAACAATGTACAAAAAAATGCTTAGGATTTGGTCTGCATCTATCATCAATTCATCTGACTTGTCTTCTTCAGAGTCCCGCCAGTAGTCATCCACGCACTCACAGATAAGCCGAGTAGAAGCTATAATCACTTTGAGCTTTTCGAGTGGAGAGTAAGAGTTTTCGATTTGTTTGAGCCTTTGAATGGCTTTAGAGTAAGCAGGGGTTTCTTTGTCCAAGTCAAGTTGAAACAACTTGCCAATTCCAAGGTCATTGCACTTGAGGTAAGAGTACTCTTGGAGTTTTTCTTGGTACTTTGCTTCGCTTTCACTAGCACACTGCGAAAACACCTTAACTAGTAAGTTGCTTAGTGACTGGTTAAAAACTATTTCAAGGACGAGGTCGTACATTTCTCCAGGTTTCTCGCTCATCATCTTAGCAACCACTCCTCCATAGTAGTGGATTAAGCATTTTAAAGTGAGCATTACGAAAGTTTTTACTTCTTCAATCATTTTAAGAGCCCACTCTCCGGGGTTTTCCGAAACTTCAGTTCTTAACTCTGCTTCACCTAGTTCGTTAGTATTGGTGTCGGTATACTGCTCTAGAAACCGAAAGTAGAATTCCCTATTCATCGAAGCAATGAAGTGCTCATCCACACACTCAAAGTGGCCTTTTAGGAAGTCTACAATTGTTTGAGCTTCAAATGAGTTGTAGTAGGGAGGAGAAACTGCTGGGACTTTAAGCAAGCACGAGCCTGCAAAAGAGCCAACTGACGACTGCGGTGTTTGCATTTTGTAGTTCTGCAAGTAGTCGTACCAAAGCACATTGGAGCGCCACTTGTGGTCTTTGGTGCTGAACCAGTTCTGACAAAGAGTTTTCAAAGCACCTGGCCAAGAAGCGTGGGGAACCTTTTCCTGAGCTAGTTCAATTTCCTCCGCAACAAATAGTTTCCAGTTCTAAGTAAGACTTACTTTGAAGTCGCAGGACTCGATAACTTCCTTGTTTTTCTTGTAGTATTCGCGTTTTTTGTTAGCTATTATCTTGAGGTACTCCTTTTTCAGTTTGTTTCTGTTTGAACTTTCCTTGTTTCCCATTTATAAAGTAACTTTCTAGCTTGAATCTAATAAGTATACTGGTAAAAATGATATTGGTTCTGCTGCTAAGCCTTGTTGGAGCCCAAGAAAGGTACGACATAGACCACACTTCTTTAGTTCTGCTTCCGCTTGGAGACCAAATAGTTCTAGAACACAGAGCTCACAACAGAAAAGAAATCTGGGTTCCTGGGACTTACCCCCACCCCGAGCTTATTTTTGAAGAAGGAAGGTTTGGACACTTTGAAGGCCAAGCAAACTCTAGACAACAATTCACTGTTTCCTGTCCGGGGTGCCAAGTAGGCCAAATCATCAGCTTGGACTTTTGGCTGATCAAGCCAGAATCTCTAGACCTTTGGTTTGGGAATAAAGACTACTACTTGGCACTCCACAAAGACGCCCCCTACGCCAAAACTATTTTGATTAAAGTAGTTGCTCCGCACAAACAATTTTAATCTGTATATAATTCATTCTTAATTGAAATGGAAAAACACGGCATTAAAAACCGCATAGAAAACCTGCAGAAAAAACTAGAAAGTCTCAGGGAACCCCCTAAACAACCAAACACAGTCCCAGAAAAGAACTCCGAGGAGTACCTGTCCCAAATCAACATGGACAAGCATGTTAACAGCCGTCTTTTCCAGAAGTTCCTTAAAGAAGAAACCAAAGCTAAAAACCACCAACCAAAACAACCCAAAAAAGAACCCCAGCCTAGCTTTTCAAAGTCCCATGAAAATGGCTTTGGGAACCAGTTCCAAGAACCAGAAAGAAAAACTCCACAGCCCTCCGAAAGAGAAACTAGGTTCCTGGACACCAACAGGTCCAGCAAGTACATGGAGACTAGTTCTGATAACTTTAAAGAGTCCTTGAAAAGAAACGACTCTAGATTCTTCGAAGATTACTCCTCTAAAAGGACTCCTTACGACAACCGGTCAAGGGACCCCTCTCCCCTTCAGCCTTCTACTATGCAGCTCTCCCCGCTTAACAGGTCTCAAAAATTTCAAAACCCCCTAAGAGAAA